>Ga0335071_10006731_pt1 | contig 11864 bp, 13 predicted proteins | sample Lox_Sample_15_FD_206724 | JGI IMG/M metagenome (GOLD analysis project Ga0335071, IMG submission 206724) | Soil microbial communities from Loxahatchee National Wildlife Refuge, Florida, United States - Lox_Sample_1.5 | ecosystem: Environmental > Terrestrial > Soil > Wetlands | place: USA...
CCCCCGCGAAGCGGTCACCGCCTTCCGGCACATGGGACGACCGCCCGAAGGCCTTGATGCGCATGCTCGCCGTCGTCGGCGACGCCTGGCAGCAGCGAACTCCTGCGCGCGTACGCCGACGACGCGGAACTCGGGGCCTCGACCATCACGGCGATCAAGCACCTGAGCGACCACCGGGGCTAATCCGGCGCTAGCCGCCCTCCGGCCTGCGCACCGTAGCCCGCCAGACGCGAGCCGCGCCCACCAGCCTGCAGGCCGTCACCTGGCGTCCGGGTGCCGGGCGCTACTTTCCGCGCCGCAGGTCTACCTCGCGCTGTATCTCGCGCTCAAGCCGCTGGTCAAGTGCTGTCATTTGCTCCTCGAAGGGCTCGAAGGCGTCCTCGATGTCAGCGAACGCCGCGAATAGCTCCAGTCTGCCGGCGACTTCCGGCAAGCCTGCCGCACGCTGCTTCCAGGAGGTAAGGTCGGCTTCCCGGTACTGGACGTTAGCGGTCAGCAGCTCATCGAACGACGCCGGAAGCTCCTCGTCCGTCCACTGCGCAAGGTGGACGACCACCTGCCTCCACGGCCCCGACGGGGCGAGCTGCGGGAGGGTCCCGAACAGCGTGTCTTCGACCCGCGAGATGGCCGCATCCAAGTCATCGAGGCGGGACGTGAGGTGCGCGGACAGGGCGCCCTTGAGTCCGGCGTCATCAATGCCAAGGTCTGACCGCAGGCTCGCGGCGATCTGCTCCTCAGTCGGGTAGCCCTTCACCGTCCCGGAGGCGTTGAACTTGCGGAGCGCGGGCGGCGTCTCCATGTGAAGCGAAACGGTTGTGAGCTCGTACTGGGGGAGCCTCTCGAACAGCGCGCAGGTCAGGTCGAAGTACAGCAGGCACGCCGACCGGATGGTCTCCGGGCGGAGTCGGTCCCTGTGGTACAGCTCGTTGCGATACCAGTGAAGCTTCTTGAGGACCCGGGCTTCCGTCTCCCGGATACCGCCCCGCCCCCGGATAAAGTCAACGCTCGCGTCGAAATTCCGCGAGAGCTCCCGGCGGACGCGTTCCGGCACGATCTCGTCCTGCACCTCGTCGAGGTGGCGGCGCGCTTCGGCGTTGCCGGGGTCGTCGGCCAGGATCTCCTCCCACCGGTCGCGTATGCGCTCCAGGAACATGTTGCCGTCCAGCTCCACCTCGGCGTTGCGGCGCATGATGACCTCGGCCGCGTTGTCCAGGAGGATGAACGCCAGGCGGGCGTGGCTGACCGTTCCCCGGTCGAGGAGGTTCCTGGCCTCGTCCAGCTGGACCGCCGTCATCTCCAGGCGTTCCAGGTCATCCAGGCGCAGAGTCTCGCGGCCATCGACGAGGTCGTCCTTCACCCGCCGCTTCGCTTGCTTCACCGTTTCCCGCGCTGTCGGCGCTGAGTTGCTTATCACAGGTCCATATCGTCCCCTTTGCCCCGGTGACGGGCAACAGTGTTTCCGTGATAGCGGCGGGAAAGGGGCCACAGCCGTTCGCGTCGGTGAGCGGCTGTGACCAGCGACGCCCGCTCAGGGCGGCACGCGAGAGTACCCTTCGGTCGTGACCCAGTTCCCCGCCGTGGCGAGTAGCTTCCGCGATCCGTTCCCTGGCCACCTGCCCGGCTACCTCGCTGAGAGCGAGCGGACCTCACCCGGCAAGCCGCATCAGGACGCGTACGACCAGTTCCTTATGGACCGCTGGCAGGCACTCCTGGACAGTGAGGAGTCACGCGACGAGAGCCTGCTGCAGGCGTTCCTGGAACGGCATCCCTCGCTGCTGCCGGGCTCGCACAGCGTGGACGGCGACAGCGGTCACGGCCCGTTCCCGGTCGCGGTGATCGCCAAGCCGAAACTGCCCGGCCTCAGCGACCGGGAACCGGACTTCATGTGGCTCACCACCGACAGCTCGTCCCTCTACCCGGTCCTGATCGAGATCGAGACACCGCACAAGGCCTGGTTCTACGGCGACCGCGCCGAGATCCACAGCGACCTCACCCACGCACACGGCCAGCTGGCGGAATGGCGTGCCTGGTTCGGCCGCGGCCACAACCGAACCGCGTTCCTGGACTACTACGACATCCCGCCGGAGCTGGCCCGCCGCCAGCTCGAACCCCGCTACGTGCTCATCCACGGCCGCCGCGACAACTTCGAGTCCAGTTCTCGGCGGCGAGAGAAGCGCGCCGAGCTGGCCCGGCCCGACGAGCGGCTGATGTCCTTCGACCGCCTCACTCCTGCCAAAAGCGGCGTCCTGTACTCGACCGTACGCAAGGGCCAGGACGGCTACCGGGTCACCTCGGTCCCGCCCTGCCTCACCATCTTCAACACCGGCATGTACTACCGACTTACCTCCGGGTGGGACGGCGCGCTCGACAACTGCCCCGACATGGCCGCGAGCCGCCGCGACTACCTGAAGGACCAGTTCGCCCTGCTCACCAGCGACCCGGACGCCTACGTCACCGTTACAGGTGGCCTCCGCACTCGTCCCGCCCGGTGGCTCTAAGGCGCACCTCCGCGAGGTCACCGGGTTCCAGATCCTGAGAACATGCATTCTCAGGAGCAGGCTCCCCGCATGACTCCTGAGAACACGGCCAGCACGGTAGCCCAAGCGGGCGAATCGACTCCCGAGAACGCGGAGCTGCCCGCCAACTATGCCCTGCTGACCAGGAGTAGCCCGCCGCTGGGCGCCGCGCTAAGAAAGCTCCTCGATCCTGTGCCGCTCGAATACTCGATTGCGTGGCTGATCTGCGCAGTCACCTGCGGCCAAGAGGCGGTGATGGTTGGCTGGCCGGGTGCCGCTCAAGATCATCTACTTGATAGTCCGCCTCGTAACCGCCCTCGCCGTCCTGGTGTTCCGCAGGGACCTGGCCAAGGAGGCCGAACTGCTGGTGCTCCGGCACGAGAACGCGGTGCTGCGCCGGCACGCCGGGCGGATACGGTACGAGCGGGCTGACCGGGTGTGGTTCACCGCGCTAACGCGGCTGATACCCCGCGCGCTGGGCCGGGTCTTTCCCGTGACGCCAGCGACGCTGCTGGCCTGGCACCGCAGGCTAGCCGCGAGAAAGTACGACACGAGCAACCGGCGCAAGCCCGGCCGCCCGCCAGCGATCCGCAGCATCGCCCGCCTTGTCGTTCGCCTGGCGAAAGAAAATCCGCAGTGGGGCTACCGGCGGATCCACGGCGAGCTGACCAAGCTCGGCGTCACGATCGCGCCGTCCACCGTCTGTGAAATCCTGCGAGCTGCGGGCATCGGCCCGGCGCCGCGATCTCCTCGACCGCATGCTGATCCTCAGTGAGGCGCATCTGCGCGCCGTCCTGATCGAGTACCAGGTCCACTACAACACGGCCCGGGCTTCGCATCAGGGCATCGCCCAGCGGGTTCCCGGCTGTGACCGCGAAGTTCCTGGCGTCACCGCAGTGAATCTCGATGTCCAGCGAATCCGCCGAAAATCCATACTGAACGGGCTGATCAACGAATACAGCCGAGCTGCCTAACACTACGACGAAACCGCAGGCCAGAAGCCGGATCCTATTTTCGAGCGGGACAGGATTCCCGCGGCAGTGGCGGGATATCTCAGCAGCGATCTCGGCCTGGCCACCTCAAGTGACCCCGCAGCGGAGGTGGCAGTCTGGCTCAAAGCCCGCGGCACCTCGCTCACCGAGCTGGCCACGAGACGGTTCTGCGGACCACCGGGCCGGCGTAACCAGCACCAGCCCACGGCGCCGGCTTGATTCCAGCATGCACGCGATCGCCTGCCTGCCGCGTCGCTCCCCGGGCCTCGCGCTTATCCGGTGCCGGCACCCCAAGGCATACAGCTTGGGCGAGGTCAGGCGCGGGGTATGTGTCAGCCGACCAAAGAATCGGAGTCCGAGTCGTCCCCCGGCTTCCCGGCGTTGCTTATTCGCTCTAGCTCGCAGATGTCGTCATCCGAGATGGTTCCACGGAGAGAGCTGACCAAGCCCCATTTTTCTGTCGCGCGGCCGTACCGGCCGGCCACGATGGAGACGCCGACGCCGAACGTGGTGGCGAGCCGGAGCAGGTCCTCGCGGGTGGCAGCCGCGGCGATGCGCGCGCGTGCTTCCTCCGGTAGGAGCGTGTTTTCGGCGAAGTCATGTGCCTCGCGTTCAGCGCCGTCGCTTACCCGCTTTTCCAGTTCCAGGTCTAGGAATGTACTGCGGCGCGGGTGGAGCAGGACGTGCCCGATTTCGTGGAGCAGGTTGAACCAGAAGATGTCGGGCTTGCGTTGGCGCTCGGTCAGGGCGATCACGGGGCGTTCTGGGCCCTGCCACCAGGTGACGCCGCTGACGCGGGTGCTGGGGACTTCCCTGACGAAGGTGAGGATGACGCCGGCCTCGGCGAGTGCGCTGCGGGCGACGGCGAACCCGTGGGGAACGGTGTGGTTGGTCATCGCGGGGATAGTGCGGGCAACTTTGCGGAGCGCCGCGGGCCGGAGGGGCGGGACGGCCACCTGCTCGGCGCTCCGGTCCACCAGGCGCAGCCACAGGGCGGTGTTCGGCTCGTTGACGGTGAAGTCCTGACTGCGGCGGAATGATACGCGGGGCTGGATCCACGTGCGGTCGAACGCCTCTGGGCTGGCGACGCCGAAGAACCGGAGGATTTTCTCCACCTGGGTGCCCTTATCGTCGTCGGCGGCGACGATCCCGTACCTCCGCAGGGTGACCTTGTCGAACTTGCGCGCCCACTGGATGAGCTCGGGGAGCTCCTGCTGGGCCTTCTCCCGGCTGGCCCGGGCCTGGTAGTCGGCCTCGGCCCTTGTCCAGAAGCCAGGGGCGGTGCCCAGCGCCCTGTCCAGCAGCAGCGCGACATCAGCGGAGACGCCGATCGACTGGTTGACGATCTGGTTGATGTGCTTGGCGGTGAGGCCGGTGCGCTCGGCCAGCTCGGCCTGCCGGATGCCGCGTTCCTCAAGCATCCGCCGCAGGTACACGCCTGGGTGCAGTGCCCAGTCGGGGGTGAGCTGTCCGGGAGCGGTATCAGGCATCACCCGGCCGCCTGCGTGAGGACCGATGCCCCGCCGACTGACAGGTCGGATACCGCGAGCCGCCAGACGTCGGACGGTCGCAGGTGCGGCTTCGCGACGAGGGTCCCGTCGCGGTCTGCCGCCGAGGCTGCGAGCATGGCGGTCCCGCAGGCCAGCCCGACCTGGGATGCAGCGGTCCCGGGAGATGGCGCGCTGAGGCGGACGAGCCCGTGCCTGAGCACATCGGCAAGAGTCGCCCCGGCCAGCCGGAGGGTTCCCAGGAGGACCTTCACGTCCTCGACCGCAGCGGGCCAGAGCTGCGCGAGCAGGGTGCCTGACGCCAGGAATGCCTCAAGGCCGGGGTCAGCGACGGTCAGGATCATGCCAGCGAGTCTATATCCAGCAGCCGGTTCTGGCAGCAAGACACTCCAGCTTCAAAATAGGAAACAAAACTTAACCGAGTACGCGATTTCTATGGTACTAATATCTCTCGGAGAGGCGCTTGCGCCTGAACGAGATCAGCCATCCGGCTGGGAAGGGAACGGGGTAGACATGCGCGTACACGCCTACGCGGCAGGGACGCCGACGGCGTCCACGCACCCGGACGTGGACGGGGGAACCCGGCTGGGCGAGCTCGTCGTCATCGAGGCCGCCGACGTCGCGTACAAGGTCGGCGACGGCAGCGAGGTCGACGTCGAGCTCACCGTCGCGGAGATCTTCGGCGGCGGGCCGGGCGAGGTGATCGTCCACAGGTGCCGGGAGATCGCGGTCACTGTGGACTACACCGGGGAGAGCGTGGCCGTCAGGGCGCGCCCGTCCGAGCGCCTGAGCGGCGTCCGTGCACAGGCCGTGCGGAAGCTCGGCCTCGACCCGAAGCTGTCGGCGGACCTGGTGCTGCGGCTGCCCGGCACGACGGCGGAACTGCCCGAGGCCAGCCCGGTCGGGGCCTACGTGCCCAGGGGGACGTGCGCGCTGACGCTGGACCTCGTGCACGCGGTTCGGCCGCAGGGCTGACCGCGATGACCGTGCCCGGCGCCGACCCTGAGCGGCAGCATCTAGAACGGGACCTTGAGGCCGCCGACTTCGAGGTCGGCGCCGGCGCCGGGTACTGGCGGCTCATCAGGCTGGACTGGCCTAGGCTGACGGTCGCCGTCGCCTGCGGTGACGGAAACGAGCTGGGGCTGCGGATCAAGGTCGACGGCTACCCGGCCCTCGCCCCGGCGGGGGAGCCATGGGACCTGCTCGAAGACAAGTCCCTGCCCGCCGAACGGTGGCCGCAAGGCGGGGCCTCCCCGCCGGTATTCCGCCCGGACTGGTCTCCGGGCAACGCGAACGCCCCGTACTTGGCCTGCGACCGGACCGCGCTCAGGACTCACCCCGGGTGGGCGGACGGGCACCCGGACCGGACCTGGCACCCAGGCCGGACAATCGCCTTCTACCTCAGCGAGGTCCACCGGGGCCTGCAGGGAACGATCCTCCCGCCACCTGGTGCCGGCCGGTGAACGCCGCCCGGCACGGCCTCACCATCGAGAAGAGCCTGTTCACCCGGCTGGTCGGCGAGCTCGCCCGGCGCGGGACGGGAGAGCGCGAGACCGGAGCGTTCCTCCTCGCCCGCGCCGGGCACCCCCAGAGCGAGAGCCGTCGTCCGCAGGTCGTCGTGGTTGCCTACTACGACGACCTGGACCCGCGCTGCCTGACCGGGGGCATCACCTTCACCGCGGACGGCTACACGGCGCTGGCCTCCCTGTGCCGCCGCGACGGACTGCAGGTCGTCGCCGACATCCACACCCACCCACGGCGCAACGTCAGGCAAAGCCCTACCGACGCCGACCATCCGATGAGGGCGATGCCCGGGCACATCGCCCTCATCGCCCCCTGCTATGCCAGCGGTGTCACGTCCCCGGCCGACCTGGGAGTCCACGTCCTGCGGGCCGGCGGGCAGTGGCAATCCGCCTACGGCCCCGATGCCGCGCGCGTCGTGCAGCTCACCTCGCCCCGCTCCGCGGCGAGCCGGCTGCAGGCCGTGGCCCGCTGGCTCCACAGCCTGACCCGAACGAGGAGAACCTGAACGTGCCCCTGCGCGCCGACGAAGTCCACCGCACCGTCCTGCTCGCCGCCCACGACGGAACCCAGCCCACCCTGGACGCCGCGATCGCGGCCCACGACCGCACGGGCATCGTGATCTGCGCCGACAAGCAGACCTGCCACGACGCCGACGGCCAGGCGGCGATCCTCACCGCCGTGGTCACCGCCAGGCGGGCCTTCGGAACCGTCACCGTGGACGCCGAAGATCCCGCCGCCATCCTCACAGCGGGGATCTTCAAAGGCCAGACAGTCGCCACCGCCGTGGCCAGCCAGGCAGCCCGGCTCCTGTCGGCAGCGAGCCCCGGCGCGGCAGGCGAGGCCTGGCCCGTGCTGCTCCTCGGACCGGGCACGCCTGTCCCTCCGGGTAGGCACCTGGCGGCCCTGCGGGCCTCATGGCGAGGATGGACCGCGAGAGTAGCGCCCGCCCGTCTTCCCGGTCAGACCGCGGGCGCCTCTTGCGTCCTGGCCCCGATCGCCGCCGCCGCGCTGGGAGTCAGCGAGGCCTTCGGAGCCGTCCGGTCCGCCCCGGGAAGCGACGCGGGCTACCGGGACATCTGCCTGAACCTGTGGAACCCGGGCGCTGATCACCAAGCCAACGGCCCCGACCTCTCCCACGCTCCGGCCGCCTGGTGGCTCGTCGGACTCGGCCACCTCGGCCAGGCCAGCGCCTGGGTGATCTCCTGGCTTCCCTACGCCGACCCCGCCAGCATCGAGGCTGTCCTGCAGGACACCGCCAGCACCACGCCCGCCAACTACAGCACCGGCATCCTGACACCCGAAGGATCCGACGGCGTCCGCAAGACCCGCCTGACAGCCGCCGCCCTCGAAAACGCCGGGCTCACCACCCGGATCATCGAACGGCGCGCCGGCAGCGACTTCCGCGCCGCCCCGGGCGAATGCCACGTCGCCCTCCTCGGCGTCGACAACCTCCCCACCCGGCGCCTCACCTCCGGGGCAGGCTGGACGCTGGCCATCGACACCGGGCTCGGGGACCAGCCCGGGAACTTCGACTCCATCCTGATCCACCGCTTCCCCGGCAGCCGGCGCAGCGACGAGATCCCCGCCTGGCAGCCCCGCGAGCCCCACGCCGTCACGATCCCCCGAACCGCAGCCTTCGCTGACCTCCAGGAACACCACGACCCGTGCGGCGTCACCGAACTGGCCGGCAAGGCCGTAGGGGCCGCCTTCGTCGGCGTTGCGGCCGCATGCCTCGCCATCGCCGAGGCCGTCCGGGAACTCCACGGCGGAACAGGACACGACACCCTCCTGCTCAGCCTCACCACCACGGCAGCCCGGACCTCGCCAGCCGGCCAGACGGTCTTGGTACCCAGCGCGCGGCTACGCCCTTGACTACGCCCGCAGGATGCGCCCCACGAAGAGCGGTCCTGCCTGCGCGCATGGCCGCCCTCGCGCCGTTTGCCGTCGGCCGGGGACCGCGTCCTTCCCGCAGGCGGATACTTGCAGGTCAGCGAAGAAATATACCTGGCGTGTACCTCTTGCGGACCCAGGTTGGACCCGGCGGATGCCTTTGCCGTGAACGGGGCCGCCCGTCCCGATCTGCCCCCATGCACAGCGCAAGCGCGGTGGCGGAAACACCGTCATGGCCCTGCCCATCAAGCTGCCAGCGGGGGTGAGTTTCATATATGGAACCGCTGGCTGGCAGCAGCTCGGCTGCGTGACTCCTTCCTGCGGATATCGCGCTGAGTAACCATCGTCGGAACGCGCTCTTCTGGCTGGTCTAGACCAATCTGTCAAAAGTGGACGAGCCGCCCCGGCCCCAACATCCGACCGACGAGCAAGCAGGGAGCGAGCACGGGCGGGGAACCGGGACAAACCGGACACGTAAAAAATGACCTGGAGCGATAAAACCCCAGGTCAGCACGGGTGCGCCGCCAGGGACTCGAACCCCGAACCCGCGGATTAAGAGTCCGCTGGTCGGGAGTTCTAGGCAGGGTCGTCGGAGTCCAACCAGTCATCCTCGAGCGACCTGGCGTGGACCTGCGTCTGCCCGCGGCCTTGGCCGGGCAGCCCTCCTACTACTGCGGGCAGCGGGCAGAGTTCATTTGGGCGCTGTCCTGCGCCGCCCCATCCATGCATGCCGGGTGCGTCGGCTGTGGTCAGGTGCGCAGCCGCGGTACGGGCACCGGGGAGCTTGTCCGGTGACCTGTCCCGGGGTAATCCATTCCGTCCGGATATTTCTGCGGTGAGCGAGTGAAAAATGGCCCCGGAAACCCGATTTATGTAATGTCAGCGCAGAAAGCGGCGGCATGCGGGACCAGCCGCCCATGACACAGCCCTTCGACAGCGGCTGGGAGGGCCTGCAGGCCCTCCCAGCCCCGGACAGCACAGCGGCCGGGAGCCGCGCCGCCGGTGGGGCAGGTCCCGGCGTGCCGCGAAGCATCTGGCCCGAGCTGGCTGTTCAGCGACGTGATAAGCGGCCATTCCCTGTCATCGGGCGGGATCTGCCCGACCAGGCTCAAGACGATGATGCCGACGTAACTGCCGGCCTCGTCGGGGATGCCCGGCATCTCGCTGGCGACGGGTACCTTCCCGCTCCGGGGGCCGGGGGATGCGCCAGTCATGATCATGCGCCTCCAAGATTGCTGACGCGATGGCCCTGGATGCTCGCGATGGATGCAGTCCAAGCGGGACCGTCATGCCTGGTCGTGCAGCGCCGGCGATCAACGCTCCGCGTTGTCCGGCATGTCAGATGCAGCGGCGCCAGCCCGGCGCCGGCTGGCGAGGCCCTGGAACTGCCACGCGCGTCGCCTGCCAGGCGGCACGCATGACCGGCGACATGCCCGCCTGCCAGGGCCCGCGGAAGGGGTCTGCTGCGCAGACGGGAGAGGGCGAGCTGATCGAGGTGACCTTCAGTCCTGTCGAGCCGCAGCTGACCCCGGGTGCCGCGCGGGCTGTCCTGGCCATGCTCGTGCGCGCCAGGGAAAGGGCCGGCCACGCCGAGGGCTGACGCACTTGAAGCCGGCCGCCGAGTCCGGGTACCACCGGTGAACCCGTACATCGCGTGGCGGGCCGATGATGGCCGCGCATTACCTTGCGCCGCCCCTCCGCAGATGAGCTGCCGCAAGGAAGGAGAATCCGGTGAGCAGAACCCGTTCCCGCGGCCGGCACCGCCAGGCCCGCCAGCGTGAGAATGGCTCAGCTGTGTTCCAGCCAGACGACGTCGCCGCTGCTGATCCCGGGACCCGGATCCGGGCGAGGCCGGTGGTGTTCTACGGCCGGACCGCGCACGCCGCCGGCACGCAGGAAAGCCAGGCAGAACGGGACCGGCAACTCGCCCTGTGCCGCGCCGCCCTGGCCGACCACGGCGGTCAGGTGACCGCCGTGTACTTCGACGAGGGCTGCCGCGCGGATCACCCGTGGAGCCGTCGGCCGCACGGCCAGGCACTGCTGACCACGCTGTCCGGCCCCGCGCATCCGGCTTGGACACTGGTCGCCGCCGACGCATGGCGGCTTCTTCCGCGCCGCACGCCCGCAGACGGCATCGCGATCTTGCAGCAGCTCGCGCAGCTCCGCGTCCTGCTCATGCTGGCCGACACGGGCGTCGTGCTGCTTACCGCGGAGGAATACGCCCTGCTGGGCAGGCTCATGTCCGGCATCGCCAGCAGCGTGCCGGCGACAGCGCTGGCCGCTGCGCCATCCCATCCGCTGCCTTCTGCCGCGCGGTCCGCCGCCCGCCAGCCTCGGCGGTGAACCCCTATGAGCGTTGTCCTGCCGGTCCCCGACCCGAGCCCAGCCGCTCTGGCGAGGAGATTCGGGTTCCTCGGCAGGGTCTCCACCGAGGACAACCAAGATCCCGAGGCCTCCTACAACTGGCAGAAGTCCCGCAGCCGTGCGCTGATCGAGCCGGCTGGCGGGATCATCGTGGCCGAGTACTTCGACATCGGCCAGTCCCGGTCGCTGCCGTGGAAGCGCCGTCCCCGCGCCGCGCAGTTGCTCGCCGATCTGGCTGACCTGGGCCGGGGCTTTGACGCGGTGGTGATCGGGGAGCCGCAGCGGGCGTTCTACGGCAACCAGTACAGCCTGGTGATGCCCGTGTTCGCCCATTACGGCGTGCAGCTGTGGGTCCCGGAGGTCGGCGGTCCGATCGACCCGGACTCCGAAGCGCACGACCTGATCATGTCGGTGTTCGGCGGCCTGTCCAAAGGCGAGCGGAACCGGATCAAGCTGCGGGTCCGCGCCGCCATGTCCGCTCAGGCCGCGCTGGAGGGCCGGTTCCTGGGCGGACGGCCGCCCTACGGCTACCGGCTCACCGACGCCGGGCCGCACCCCAACCCGGCCAAGGCCGCCGACGGCAAGCGCCTGCACAAGCTGGAACCCGATCCCGGCACCGCCTGGGTGGTCCAGCGGATCTTCACCGAATACCTCGCCGGGCGCGGCCTGTTCGCCATCGCCGAAGGGCTCACCCGCGACGGAATCCCGTCCCCGTCCCAGCACGACCGGGCCCGCAACCGGCACCGCACCGGGCAAGGCTGGTCCAAATCCGCCGTCCGCACCATCCTGACCAACCCCCGCTACACCGGCCGGCAGGTCTGGAACAAGCAGCGCAAAGACGAGATCCTGCTGGACGTCGACGACGTCGCCGCCGGATATGAGACCCGGATGCGCTGGAACGAGGCCGGCCGCTGGGTCTGGTCCGACACCATCGCCCACGAACCGCTTATAACCGCCGACGACTTCCAGGCCGCCCAGGCCATCATGGCCGACGCCGGGCGAGCCCGCCGCGGCAGCCGCGAAGTCCACCAGCGCGTCACGCACCCCTACGTCCTGCGCGGTCGGCTGTA
>Ga0335071_10006732_pt1 | contig 11863 bp, 9 predicted proteins | sample Lox_Sample_15_FD_206724 | JGI IMG/M metagenome (GOLD analysis project Ga0335071, IMG submission 206724) | Soil microbial communities from Loxahatchee National Wildlife Refuge, Florida, United States - Lox_Sample_1.5 | ecosystem: Environmental > Terrestrial > Soil > Wetlands | place: USA: Florida...
AACGACGAGGACACCGAGGCGACAACCCCGAAGGCCAGCGGCTTCGTGGTCCGCGAACTTTCGCCCGTGGTGAGCAACTGGCGCGCGAATCTTTCGCTTGGCGCCTATCTCCAAAAATACGGCATCCCCGGCATCAGCGAGATCGACACCCGGGCGTTGACCAAAAAGTTGCGGGTCGACGGCGCCATGAAATGCTGCCTCAGCACGCTGCCGCTCAGCGACGAGGAGGCCGTCCGCCGCGCCCGCGCCTGGCACGACATGGCCGGCAGCGACTACGTGAAGGACACCACCTGCCGGGAGCCCTACCTCTGGCGCGCCGACGATTCCGCCAATCACAACGCGCAGTATCTTCCGGTCGGCACCTCCTTCGGCGCCACATTGACGCCGGCCAAGCGCTACCGCGTCGCCGCCTTCGACTACGGCGCAAAGTATTCCATCTTCCGCAAACTCGTGCGCCACGGTTTCGACGTGCAGGTGTTCCCCGCCACCGCCACCGTCGAACAAATCCGCGAGCACGCGCCCGACGGCGTATTCCTTTCCAACGGCCCCGGCGATCCCGCCGCCCTGCCCTATATTCACAAAACCGTGACCGCGCTCCTGCCGGATTACCCGATTTTCGGCATCTGCCTCGGGCACCAGATGATCACGCACGCGCTCGGCGGCACGACCTTCAAGCTCAAGTTCGGCCATCGCGGGGGCAACCAGCCGGTGAAGAACCTGGAAACCGGCAAGGTCTCCATCACCGCGCAAAACCACGGTTTCGCCACCGACCCGAAGAGCATCGAACAAAGCGGAGCGGTCGTCACCGAGATCAACCTGAACGACAACACGGTCGAAGGCCTGCGGCACAAGCAGCTGCCCATTTTCTGCGTGCAATACCACCCGGAGGCGGCTCCCGGCCCCAACGACGCCGATTCGCTCTTCGTCGATTTCCACCGGATGATCGAAGCGCGCAAGGCCGGGAAGATTTGAGTCGGGAAAAGTATCAAATGGCAGGTATCAAGTAACAAGAATACGGCGGCGGGATTTGCGGCTACATTGAAACTTGATCCTTGATCCTTGTTACTTCGCTTCGAGCAACCTCTCGAAGCGTTCCGCATCCTCCGGGGTGTCGACGCCGATGTTCGAGTCCTCGGTAAAACCTACCGCGATATCGTAGCCGTTTTCGAGCACACGCAACTGCTCGAGCTTTTCGATTTGTTCCAGGCGGCCGACCGGCAGTTTCGCGAACTGCTCGAGCAGGTCGGCCTTGTAGGCGTACAGCCCCAGGTGCCGGTGGCAAGGATGGGCCGCCACCCAGGCGTCGTCGACCGCGCCGGCCCGGTCGCGTGCGTATGGCATCGGCGAACGCGAGAAATAGAGCGCCCGGCCGTCGTTGCGCACCACGACCTTCACCTGGTTTGGATTTGCATAATCCGCCGCCGTCCGAAAGGGCGTCGCCAGCGTGGCCATCGCGACCGGCCCGGCGATCAACTCGGCGAGCCGCCGGATTTGCGCGCCGGTCACGAGCGGTTCGTCGGCCTGCACGTTGATAACGTATTCAGCCCGCACGGTGCGGTTGGCCTCGGCCAGACGGTCGGTGCCGCTCTGATGGGTGGATGCGGTCAGGATCGTCTGAAAGCCCGCTGCGGCGAGCGGCGAGCGCAAAAGGTCGTGATCCACCGCGAACCAGAGCGGAAACTCCGGCGCTTGCGCAGCAATGCGCCCGGCCACCCACAGCACCAGCGGCTTGCCCCGGATCGCATGCAAGAGCTTGCGCGGAAAGCGCGTGGACTCGAGCCGGCAGGGCACGACAATGGCGGTTTTCGGCATGAGACCAGCTTGACCAACCGGTTTTTGAGTTGCAAGCCGCGCTCTCCCTTCGAACCTTACCGCCCTCACCTTACGAAATGGAAAAGATCGACACCGCACCCGCCACCGGCCAACAGCTCACCAAAGAGCTGGTGGTCCAGAACAAGATGGGCATACACGCCCGTCCCGCGGCCATGATTGTGCGCATCACCAACAAGTTCAAAGCCGACGTGTTCGTGGAGAAGGACGACGAACAGGTGAACGGCAAGAGCATCATGGGCTTGATGATGCTCGCCGCCGGCAAGGGCTCCAAGGTCAAGTTCATCGCCACGGGCGACGATGGATCGCAGATGCTCGCCGAGCTCGAGGCGCTCTTCGGCCGGAAATTCGACGAAGCGTAAGGTTTTTGCTGCGCAAAAACCTAAAGTCCGTAAAACCGCCGCGCGTTTGCAGTGGTTGTCGCTGCCAGCTTGTCGTAGTCGACGCCAAATAGTGCCGCGGCATACTCCGCGGTGTGGCGCACAAACGCCGGCTCGTTGGATTTGCCGCGATGCGGCATGGGTGTGAGGTACGGCGCGTCCGTCTCAATCATCAGGCGGGCGAGTCCCTGGGCCTTGGCGGCCGCGCGCACCGCGTCGGCATTCTTGTACGTCAGTACCCCGGTAAACGAACCGTAGCCGCCCCGCCGCACCAGCTCGGCCATTTCCGCTTCGCCCTCGGTGAAGCAATGGAAGACGACTTTCGTCCAATCGCAGCCACTCGCATCGATCATCTCGACACACTCGCGAAAGGCCCCGCGCGAATGCACCACCAGCGGGCACCCCAAGCGCTGTACGATTTCCAGTTGCGCCGCGAACGCCGCGCGCTGCCAGCTGAAGATTTTGGCCGCCTCAGCCTGGTCCTTCGGCAGGTGGAATCGATCGAGCCCTGCCTCGCCGAGCGCGACCGGGATTGGCGCGGCGGTCGCATCCCAAAACGCTTCGATTTGCGCCACCGTTCCGGCCCAATCCGCTTCGACCGAACAGGGATGCAACCCCACGGCGTAATGGACGAAACCGGGGTTTACCCGGGCGATCTCCCGGTACAAGGACCAGTCATCCGGCGCCGTGCCGATGGTGATCATCGCCTCGAGACCGGCGTCTCGCGCGCGCTGCAAAACCCCGGGCAGTTCGCCACTCCGGGCAAAGGAGTCGAGATGCGTATGGGAGTCGATGAGTGGCATGATGCAATCGTTCTCTTTCTCATTCTCGTTCTCTCGGAATTCGAGAACGAAGAATGAGCACGAGGAACGGCTCCGATTACTTCAGGTACAATGCTCCATATCGTTCCTTGAGATAGCGCAGCAGTGGCCGGGGCGACAGCTCTTCGCCCGTCACCTGCCGCACCAGGGTGAGCAGGTCATGGCGTTTGCCCTGGGCGTGGACTTCGGTGCGGAGCCAGCCGAGCAGACGCGAAAAGTCGCCGCGCGCGAAATCTTCCTCCAGGCCCGGCAGCACCGCCTGCACCCGGTACCAGAGCTGCGCCGCCATCATGTTGCCCAGGCAATAGCTGGGAAAATATCCGAACGCGCCGCTGCTCCAATGCACGTCTTGCAACACTCCGACGCGGTCGTTGTCCGGCTCGAGGCCGAGCAACTCGCGCGACGCCACGCGCCACGCCTCCGGCAGATCGCGCACCTTCAGGTCGCCGGCAAAGAGGCGCTGTTCCAGCTCGAAGCGCAGCAGGATGTGCAGATTGTAGGTCGTCTCGTCGGAATCGACCCGGATGAGCGTGGGCTTCACGGCGTTGATCGCCAGGTAGAGCGCGTCGCTCGTTGCCCCGGCGGTCTGCACCGGAAACGCGGCGCGAAACTTCGGCTCGAAATACCGCCAGAAGCCGCGGCTGCGCGCCACCTGGTTTTCCCAGAGGCGGCTCTGCGATTCGTGCACCGCCATGCCCGCCGCCTGCGCCAGTGCCGTGCCGGCCTGCGCCCGTGGCAGGCCCTGTTCGTACAGGCCGTGCCCCGTCTCGTGGATCGCGGAAAAGAGCGCATCGAGCGGGTTGGCACGGTCGAAGCGCGTCGTCATGCGAACGTCGGCGCCGGTGCCCGTGCAGAAGGGATGCAGCGACACGTCGATGCGACCGCGACGGTAATTGAAACCGATCCTTTCGGTGACTTCGCGCAAGAACGCCCGTTGCTGTTCGACCGGGAAACCCTGGAAGAGCCGGGTGTCGGCCTTGACCGGCGCGGCGAGAATCTCCCGCACGAACGGCACCAGTCCGGCCTTGAGGTCAGAGAAGAGCCGTTGAATTGCCACGGCTGTCATGCCCGGATCGTGCTTGTCGATCTGATAGTCATAGGGCCGGTCGCCCCAGCCAAGATAGGCAGCCTCGCGCTTTGCCAGCTCGAGATGTTTCTCGAGATACGGGGCGTAAGCCGGATAATCCGACTTGGCCCTCGCCTCCGCCCACGCATGGAAAGCGCGGCTGCTGTGCTCGGCTTTTTCGCGCACAAAGCTCGCCGGCAGCTTGGTGGCACGATCGTAGTCGCGCCGCGCGTGGTAGAGGACCACGCGTTGATCGGCGGTCAGCCCGGCGGCGTCCGCCTCGAGCACCGTCAGCCAGTCGCCGATGCGCGGGTCGCTGGCCGCGCCATGCTTTACCCCGGCCAGCGCGGCCATTTGCTCGGCGCGCTGATCGGCGCTGTCGGCCGGCAGGTTTACCTGTTCATCCCAATCGAGTAGTTCGATGACGGAGTTGAGCGTGCCGATCAACCGGAGTTGGCCGACAAGTTCGTCATAGGCGGTGGCGGCGTTCATTCATCCAACAAACGCAAACCCTCCGTCGCCGCAAGCCAGCCCTTCCGGCCCCACGCCATCCGCTTTCGCCGCCCGGCACGTTATCGCCGCAGGTCTCAGCGCCACCGGCCCGCTCCCGTGCATTACCGTCAATCACGGTACGCAAGACGTTTTCTGTTAGCGCTAGGGCGACCCTTCGGTCGGGGTCGCTGTCTGCATGTACACATACCCGCCGCCGGCGACCGTCCCTTTGATCCGGCCGCTCCCACCCCATCCATCAGCCTCGCCGACAACCTTCACCCCGTGAGTTACGGCGTAACCATGGCTGCATCATAACGCACAGCCGTTCTCCCCCGGCCTGGTCGATTCTCTCCATATGCGCTCTGCCCCCGCGAAACCTCCAGTCACATGCGACAAAGAAATGTAGCAATTGCTACATTTTTTTGTCGCGTCAATGGGGCGTAAATCTCCGATTTACCATGTGAAACCGCCCCGACCAGTTGCTTGAGCGCAGTTTTCCGAAGCAATTATTTGTAACAGCTGCTACAAATAACTGTCGGCTATGCTCGTGACTGTCGGGTGCGGAATGACCGCTGCTGCCGACGGCTGGCGGCGCCAGCCAGCGACGTTTCCCAGGCGTTGGGCGCGCCGGCTTTCTCCTCAGCGCTATGGCTGCGGCTCGGACGGGGTTGCCGCCTGCACGTACACATACCCGCCGCCGGCTTTCGCTGCGATCAAAGGGCCGCCACCGTTCAGAGCCGCCTTGAGCCGGCTCCTGCCGAATGCACCGCCGGTGGGTGTCAGCTTGAGCCGGTCCTTCACGTTGACCACCTTGCCGAAGATGGAGGCCCGCAGGTCCAGTGTGCAGGTGCTGCGTTGGTCGATGGTCAGAATCACGTTGGCGCCCCCGGTGCGCAGCGTGGCGGGTGCAGTCACAGGATGGGCGAACCCAACCAGGAGGTCCGCGCCGCTGGTCTCAGCCTTGATGCCTCCGCCGGCCGATTGCACTTCGATTTCTCCGCCATACCCGAAGACATCGGCAAATCCGCCCACCGGGCCAACCCGGAAGTTGCCGCTCACCGAGCGAAGCTTCAGCGCACCGGTGCAATGCTGCACGATGATGTCGCCGAACTCGCTCTGCGCCTCGATGCTGCCCTGCACGCCGCGAAAGGTGATGGTGCCGTAGTGCGTCCGCGCCTTCATGGTCCCACCCAGCAGACCCACCACGAGGTTGCCGTCGTGCGTGTAGAGATCGAGGTTGCAGCGGGCCGGGACGAGGAGCTTGAAGGCGGGCTTCACCGGGGGCCAATTCTCGAAGTCAAAATGCACGCTGCGCGAATACTCCGCACCGACGGTGATCATGCCACCCTGCTGGGCGACCGCCAGCGTCAGGTTTTTCTGCACCCGGTCGGCCACGGCTTCCTCGTCGGTCTCAAAATCGAGTTTTACCTCAATCCGCACGGCGTCCCCTTCGGCCGCCTCGACCATCACGCTGCCGTAAAACACCTCCAACTTGACCAAGGGAACTTCGCCGGGCGCACATGGGAAAACGCGTTCCACCGCGCGGGAGATGTTTGCGGAGAGACTCGCTCCGCTCAGGAAAAACAAAAGGGCCCAAGCCCATCGACCGAAGAATCGCATCCCGGCAGTATTTTTCCGGCGCGGCCTTTGGCAAGCCGGCGCAGGGGCAGCCAGACATTCGAGGTCATTGTTTTGGGTGCTTCTATTTCTGTCGCTGAAAGTAGCGCAGGCTTCCAGCCCGCTTCGATCAAAAAGCAGGCAGGGATGCCTGCGCTACGAAGCCCGCGGGGTTTTAGGAGGACTGATCGAATGCAGAGGACTCACGACTTCGTTTCGGCGGTCATAGACCGCCGCTACAGACGTGCGACCATGCACGCCACCCGGCCAGCCTGCATGCGGTGCTTAACAATTTTACTCAGCGCAACCGCACGTCGATTCCGCCACCGCTCGTGCGAAGTTTTAGGAGCGGGCCGCCGCCATTGACCTTGCCCACGAGACGGCTTTTGCCGATGCCGCCGCCTTCCAGCGTGATCGTGAGGCCGGCGGCCTGCACGCCACCGCCGCTGGTCGAAGCGTCGAGCTGACAGGCCACCGACTTGTCGATGGTGATCGCCACGTCGCCGCCGCTGGTGCCAAGCGAGCAATCGCCCTTCAGCGCGCCGAAGATGCCGGCCTCGATGTCGCCGCCACTGGTATGCGCCTGCAAGGAATTCTCGACGTGCTTGGCGACAATGTCGCCGCCCGATGTGCCGAGGTCGGCCGGGCCGACAATGCGCTCCGCCGTAACGTCGCCGCCCGAGGTCCGCAGCTTGGTTTCGCCCGAGCAGGAGGCGAGCTGTACGTTGCCGCCCGACGTGTGGGCATCGACCGTGCCGTCGATCTGGCCGATCTTCACCTCGCCGCCGCTCGTGCGGGCCAGCATTTTACCGGTCAGGTTGCCCACGGTGACATCGCCACCGGAGGTGTGCAGATCGGTGTTGAAGCGGCTGGGTACGGTGACAATGAAATCGACCTGCACGGGCGGCCAGGAACCGAAGTGAAACCCGAAATGCTGCTCGGGATATTTAGCGATCGCGACCACGTCGTTGCCCTGCTGTTCGATGGTCAGCGTGAGGTCCTTGAGCAGTTCGTCGGCGTCGGCATCGGTGTTGGCGCGGATCTTTTGCCGGGCCACGACTTTCACGGTGTCGCCCGCCCCCGGTTCCACGCGGATGTCGCCTCCCTGGGTTTCGGCTTTGAACGTACCGCCGGGCTGGACGGTGAACGTCTTTTCGACGACGCGCTCGACTTTGGCGGACGCGGACAAAGGAAGCACGGCCGCGAGGCCGGCCACGAGGAGAAATGTGCAGGTTTTCATGGGTAGCGAAAAGTGGATTGGTCCGCCCGCAGTGGATGGAATGAAAAGCAAAGGAGTGAACCGCATCGAGCCGGTCCCATGGGGTTCAACGCAGCTTGATGTCGATGCCGCCACCACTGGTGCGCAGCTTCAAGAGCGGCCCCCCGCCGTTGACGTCACCGACGAGCCGGCTTTTGCCGAGTCCGCCTTCTTCCAGCCGGATCGTGAGTCCGGCCGCATGCACGCCGCCACCGCTGGTTGAAGCGTCGAGCCGGAAGGCGGCGGTTTTGTCGACTGCCACCCTGATGCTGCCGCCCGAGGTGCTGAGCGAACAATCGTCCTTGACCGTCCCGACAATGGCCGCCTCCACACCACCCCCGCTGGTGTGCGCCTGCAGGGCATTCTCCACTTGTTTCACGGAAATGCTGCCACCTGACGTGCGCAAGTTGGCCTTGCCCATGATGCGCTGCGCGCTGATGCCGCCGCCCGAGGTGTCGAGTTTCGTGTCACCCGTGCAAGAATCGAGGCGGATCTCGCCACCCGACGTGTGGGCATCGAGGGTCCCGTCGATTTGCCCGATCCTGATGCCGCCGCCGCTGGTGCGCGCGAGGACATTTCCCGTCAGGTCGCCGACTTTGATGCCGCCCCCGGAGGTGTGCAAATCGGCGTGGTAGCGGGTCGGCACAGTGATCACAAACGACACCTGCACCGGCGGCCAAATCCCGAAGTGGAAGCCCAGCGGGGCCGAGGTGTATTTGGCTTTTGCCACTACATCGTTGCCTTGTTGCTCGATGGTCAGGGTGAGATCTTTCAGCAACGTATCGGCCTCCGCTTCGTCATCGGTGCGGATGGTCTCCCTGGCCATGACCTTCACGGTGTCGCCCGGGCCCGATTCCACGGTGATGCCGCCGCCCGAGGTCTCGACCTTGAGCGTGCCACCCGGTTGGACGGTGAACGTCTTTTCGACGACGCGCTCGATCTTGGCGAACGCGGAAAATGGAACGAAGGCCATCAGGCCGGCCGCGAGGAATAACGTGCGGGTTTTCATAGGGTGCTATGGGTGGGAAAACCCACCGGCCGTGGAAAAGTTACATTCAAAAACACGCCAATATTATCATGCCGGGGCCACATCGAGGTGCACCCGCATGCGGCCCAGCCGTTCGAGCACCCGCAATTCGGCGCGCAGCGGCCACCAGTCGTAGAGGTAGATCTGCAGCGGGCGCCACATGGCGACCCAGCCGCCGATGGCGAGGCTCTCCCTGATGACGCTTGCCGCTGTGTTCTGCCCCAACGCCCCCACGACCTGGACCAGCAGCAGGCAGGCGGTGAGAAACAGCAATCCGACGGTGAGGCTTTGCCGGCCCAGCCGCAGGAGCAGACGGAATTCACGGCGTTTCATCTCGGCGCGGTTCGTGAAATAATGCCGTACAGCCGCTTCGACCCCTGCCGCCCGATCGGGCCTGGGGGGCGTGGCAACGTGCAGCACGAGCTCGAATTCGCGGTCGGCCGGCAACTCGCGCGCCCAGGTTTCGATGAATTTCTCCGCGTCGTCGTCGAGATCGCGCTCGATAAAGGGCGACGGGTCCATGGAGTTGAACAACTGGGCGAGTTCGCGGAGGCGAATTTCGATGCGGGCGGGCGAATCGTCTGGCATGGTCAAACTATAGCCCGGGAAGGCAGCCGGGCGAAGCGTAGAATGAGTCCGGGCGTGCCCAACCGCTACTGTTTGCAGACGAAAGGAGGCGCCTCGGCGGCATTCCTGTTTTCCGAGTAATGTCATGTCTGTTTATCATCGTCCGCCACTCTAAGCTGCCGGCTCCTGCATTGACCCTCGGCCCTGCGCCCGCGACGCTACCGCCTTTCCCGCTCTCGCTCCGCCCGGCATCCCGCATCGCCTGATCGCCAAATCGAACAGCCCGCGACAATTCGGCCCAATTTTCCAACCGAAACCTTAATCCTCCATCCTCCTCCTTATGAGCACTGGCATCAAAATCCCTCCGCATGGCGCGCTCGATTTCCTGTCCCTCGGCGCCCTCGTTCATCGTCTAGATCCGGGCATCGTCCCGTTCCGAAAGGCCACCCACTGCGACATCCATGTCAGTGGCGGCGAGTTCAACGTTTCCGCCAACCTTTCCGACTGTTTCCGCCTCAACACCGGTGTCGCCTCGGCGATGGTCGACTACCCGATCGGCGACCTGATTGCCGAGCGCGTGCGGGCGATGGGCGTGAAGCCGTACTACAAGCGTTTCAAGCACGACGGCGTGCGCGGCCCCAACATGGCCACCGTCTACTCCGACCGCGGCCAGGGCGTGCGCGCCCCGGTCGTGTTCTACAACCGCTCCAACGAGGCGGGCGGTCTGCTCAAGCCGGGCGATTTCAACTGGGACGAGATTTTCGGCCAGGGGGTGCGCTGGTTCCATAGCGGCGGCATCTTCGCCGCGCTCTCCGAGACGACCGGCGAGCTCATCGTCGAAGCCATGAAGGCCGCCAAAAAGGCCGGCGCCGTCACTTCGTTCGATCTCAACTATCGTCAGAAGCTCTGGGACATCTGGGGCGGCCAGTCCAAGGCGCTCGATGTACTCGGCCGCATCGTGAAGAACGTCGACGTGCTTGTGGGCAACGAGGAGGATCTCCAGAAGGGCCTCGGCGTCGAGGGCCAGGACGTCGAGAGCAAGTCCAAGCTCGATCCGTCCGCCTTCTACGCCGTCATCGAGAAGGCGACCAAGAAGTTCCCGAACGTAAAGATCGTCGCCACCACGCTGCGCGAAGTCCACTCGACCAACCGCCACACCTGGGGCGCGGTCGCGTGGGTCAACGGCAAGACCTACCAGTCGCCGATGTGCGAGCTCGACGTGCTCGATCGCGTCGGCGGCGGCGACGGCTACGCGGCGGGCTTCTTCTACGGCCTGCTTTCCGGCGCCTCCGAACAGGAGGCCGTCAACCTCGGCTGGGCGCACGGCGCGCTGCTCACCACCTACCCGGGCGACACCACCATGGCGACCGTCGAACAGGTGAAGGCCTTCGCCAAGGGCGGCTCCGCCCGCATCCAACGCTGAAGCCCATACGGGAAAGCTCGAAATTCGAAATCCGAAACTCGAAACAAATTGGAATCTCGAAACGCCTGAAATCGATAGGCTGACCCGCCATCCGACGTTTCCAGTCTTTCGAAATTCGAGTTTGTTTCGGATTTCGAGATTTGGATTTCGAATTTTTCCGCAGAGACCAATTCGGGTGTATCTTTAAGACGAAAGAGGACCAAACCATGCTCTACTTCGCACGCGGCTCCGCCACGGACAATCTCACGGTCGACGACCTGCGCGCCGGCCTGCAACAGGCGTTCGCCAAGCTCGGCCCGCGTAAACGCGTGCTGGCCGTCCCGCCCGATTTCACCCGCTTCCACTCGCAGGCGGGCCCGCTGACGCGCCTCGCGTACGAACATTTTGGCGATCGTCTGACCGACGTCCTGCCTGCGCTGGGCACGCATACGCCGATGACGTCGGCTCAGATCGAGGAGATGTACGCCGGCGTGCCGGAGAAGCTCTTCCGCGTGCACAACTGGCGCACCGGCATCACCACGGTCGGCACCATCCCGGCGGAGTTTGTCAAAAAGGTCTCCGAAGGCGCCGCCGATTTCCCCTGGCCCGCGCAGGTCGCCAACCTGATCGCCACCGGCGGACACGACCTCATCCTCTCCATCGGCCAGATCGTGCCGCACGAGGTTGTTGGCATGGCGGGTTTCAACAAGAACATCTTCGTCGGCACCGGCGGCCAGGAGGGCATCAACAAGAGCCACTTCGTCGGCGCCGCCTACGGTATGGAACGCATGATGGGGCGCGCCGACACGCCCGTGCGCCAGCTCCTCAACTACGCCAGCGAGCACTTCACGAACCACCTGCCCATCGTTTACGTGCTGACCGTGGTCGCCAAGGGCGCCGACGGAAAACTGCAGATCCGCGGCCTCTACATCGGCAATGATACCGAGGCCTTCCATCTGGCCGCCGCGCTCTCACTGGAAGTCAACTTTCAGATGCTCGACGCGCCGCTCGACAAGGTCGTCGTTTACCTCGATCCGTCCGAATTCAAGAGCACGTGGCTTGGCAACAAGGCCGTTTACCGCACGCGCATGGCGATGGCCGATCGCGGCGAGTTGATCATCCTCGCGCCCGGCCTGAAGGAATTCGGCGAGGACAAGGAGATCGACCGGCTAATCCGCAAATACGGCTACTTCGGCACGCCGCGCACGCTCGCCGCCGTCAAGGCCAACGAGGAGCTGCGCAACAATCTCAGCGCCGCCGCGCACCTCATCCACGGCTCGAGCGAAGGTCGTTTCAACATCACCTACTGTCCCGGCCATTTGACCAAGCAGGAGATCGAGGGTGCGGGCTTCCGCTACGCCGACTTGAAGACGATGACGCAGCGCTACGACCCGGCCAAGCTC
>Ga0335071_10006733_pt1 | contig 11861 bp, 14 predicted proteins | sample Lox_Sample_15_FD_206724 | JGI IMG/M metagenome (GOLD analysis project Ga0335071, IMG submission 206724) | Soil microbial communities from Loxahatchee National Wildlife Refuge, Florida, United States - Lox_Sample_1.5 | ecosystem: Environmental > Terrestrial > Soil > Wetlands | place: USA...
TGGAGACGGAGAGAATCGAACTCTCATCGGCTGGGTGCAGGCCAGCCATCCTCCCGTTGAACGACGTCCCCATGGTTGCGGAGGTGGGAATCGAACCCACCTAATGGCGGCTTATGAGACCGCCGTGTGCTCCAGCTCATCTTCTCCGCATCAAAACTGGTCCGGGAAGCTGGGATCGAACCAGCGGCCTCTCGATTATCGGTCGAGTGCTCAACCAACTGAGCTTCTCCCGGATGGAGCCCCGCGCAAGAATCGAACTCGCTTCCCCGCTTTACAGGAGCGGCGCATCGCCAGCAATGCTTGCGGGGCTCAGAACTTGGAGCCAGCGGAGCGAATCGAACGCTCGTCGGTCGCCTACCATGCAACTGCTCTCCCATTGAGCTACACCGGCTGGAGCCGAAGGGCGGATTCGAACCGCCATCTGAGCTTTACGAGGGCTCCGTTTTTCCCACTAAACTACTTCGACATGGAGCGAGTAACCGGATTCGAACCGGTGTCCGGACCATGGCAAGGTCCAATCCTAGCCGCTAGACGATACCCGCGTGGAGCGAGTGGAGAGAATCGAACTCTCTTGGCCAGCTTGGAAGGCTGGAACTCAGCCAATAAGTCACACTCGCTTCAAATACACGTACTTACTATTCAGTTGTCAAAGAACACACTTCGACGGCAGCGCGTGGACGGTTAGATCCTTACAGCCCTGACGCGCACTTACCCGATCTTTCGGCCGTCAAGACACACTGGTCGGGCACCCCGGATTCGAACCGGGATTCTCATGATCCCAAATCATGCGGGTTAAGCCGTTTCCCAAGTGCCCGTAGAAAAGGCCCGTAAAAAGCGAAAGGGCCGATCTTTCGATCGGCCCCGTAGTGAGAACACCAAGTACTATCTACGGGGCTATGGACCTTCACGCGCATTAAGGGTATCGACGCACGCGGGTTTCGTTCCCTGCGGCATTGTCCCGAAATGGATAGCTTGTATCACGCAGTTTATATAGTAAGTGAAGAGATTCCAAAAAACAAGAACTTTAATGTAGTGGCGGAGGGCGGAGGAGTCGAACCCCCATCCGGGCCTTTCCGGAGCGCTGGTTTTCGGGACCAGAAAGCGTTGCCGTCGCTTCGCGCCCTCCGATGGAGTGAGAGCCGGGACTCGAACCCGGTAAGAACGGTTTTGCGGACCGCCGCCTCGACAACTTCGGCATCTCCCACATGGCACACCCGCAAGGAATTGAACCTCGAATCGCAGTTTTGGAGGCTGCTACCGTCGCCGTCCGGTCGGGTGCGTGGTACTCCCGGCAGGATTCGAACCTGTATGTTGACACTCGTTTTGAGCGAGCCGCGTCTACCGATTCCGCCACGGGAGTAAAACTGGTGGGCCGGGGGAGACTCGAACTCCCATGCTGTGGGCGCCTCGTTCTGAGCGAGGTGTGTCTACCAGATTCCACCACCGGCCCGTGTCCAGGGCGGGCCTCGAACCCGCAAAACTGCGGCTCTCAACCGCAGGCGTCTGCCGATTGCGCCACCTGGACATCTTGGTGCGCGCGGTAGGACTCGAACCTACGTAGCCACGAGGGCAACCGGGTTACGGCCGGTCAGTTTTGCCACTCACTCACGCGCGCGTGTACACAAGTTGTCAAAGAACATGGCGGAGAGCCGGGGACTCGAACCCCGATGTGCCGAAGCGACGGAATCTTAGCAGGATTCTGGGCTACCAATTGCCCATGCTCTCCGCAGCGCTAAGAAGCCGCGACTAATACCAAAGCAAAGATGATAGGGATAAACTGGACAGGCGGGTACAACTTGGCGAGTTGTAGAGTCGCTTCGTTGCGGTGTCCATACCTTGACAGTAGCAGATTCGTGTGATTCTGTCTAGAGTATTTCGAGCCGTTTCTTATAAAGATACGCCCGACTCTCTCCCTGCTGGCTTGTTGTGCGGCACTCGAGAGTTTTCATCGCTGATGAAGGCCGGTATACGCCACGCCATGGGATCAGCATCGGGACTTGTTGGCGATACCGGTCGTAGACCTGACCCAACTCGGCCGAGAGATCCTTCTCTTCGAGTTTTGCTCCAATGCAAATCCAAGCAGTCCAGAGCACATTGAAGAGCAACCCGTCCGCAGTGAAGTCGACGCAGGACCAGATGAGAACGATTGCGGCGGCGTACCAGGGGTGGCGCACCCATCGGTAAGGACCGCGAATACCGTCGCCGCTTGGCGCCTTGGGACACGCGCTCGCAATCAGCGGCGAGACCGATGAGCCACGCCGGATCGCGCAAAAGCTGCTGAGTCATGCCGAACAGCCGGCCGTCGATCTCGCGATCGTCTACTTCGGATTGGGTGAAGATGAGGAGTCTCTGCGGTGGCTCGAAATCGCGGTCCAACAACGGAACATTCGCTTGCTGACCCTGGCGGCAGATCAACGTTTCCGCCGTCTGGCGGCGCATCCGAAATTCCAGGGAGTTCTGGCGAGAATGGGCCTGCGTGGCGCGGCTGCTTCCGCCTAGCAATCCCTGCGGTAGCTTTACGGGGGGCGAACCTGGTTACTGAAATTGCAATCGCAGGAACCATCCCGTTCGCAGGAACCACAGGCCGTTTGTACGCAACATGGACACGGATTCTATCGTTTCGTTGTTCTGGAGCCAACATCCAGACCTCAGCGCAAGAGCAATCGGGCGGACAATGGGTGGATGGCCAGTATCGCGAGGCCTCCCTGCGACGAAGCCGCAATCCGCAGTAGTCGATGCTGTCAGCCCGCCGCTGTGAATGGACCATTGATTTTGGCCGCGACGATCCTAGGTTCGAGTATGGCGTTCATCGACAGCACAGTCGTAAACGTAGCCCTCCCGGCTTTGCAATCTGCGCTTCACGCCACGCTGTCCGATGTTCAATGGCTGGTTGAGTCGTACGCGTTGTTCCTGGCAGCGCTCCTGCTGGTCGGTGGCGTTCTGGGGGATTTATACGGCCGGCGCAAGATTTTCGGCGTCGGTGTTGCGCTCTTTACGGTGGCCTCCATCTGGTGCGGTTGCGCGCCCAACATTCGATGGCTGGTTGTCGCCAGAGGCGTTCAGGGGATTGGTGGAGCGTTGCTGATCCCCGGCAGTCTAGCGCTGATCAGCGCTAATTTTTCGGAGGAGGAACGGGGCCGTGCGATCGGAACCTGGTCCGGTTTCACTTCCATAACCGCGGCAGTCGGCCCCGTGCTGGGAGGATGGTTCACCCAACACGGTTCCTGGCGATGGGTGTTCTTCATTAATGTGCCTGTAGGGCTTGCGGTCATGCTACTGAGTGTCTGGAAAGTCCCCGAGAGCACCGGAGCTGATCGATCGCGTCGGTTCGATTGGGCAGGGGGCGTCTTGGCCGTACTCGGGCTGGGTGGAATCGTCTTTGGCCTGATCAATGCGATGCCAGTTATCGGCTTCGGGGGCGTAATCATCTTGGTCGGGCTCTTGTTTTGGGAGGCGCGCTCACCGGCGCCGATGCTCCCACTCAGGCTGTTCCTCTCCCCCAGTTTCAGTGGCGCGAATTTGCTGACGCTCTTTCTCTACTCTGCTTTAAGCGGCATGCTGTTCTTCTTGCCACTGGATTTGATCCAGGTGCAGGGCTACACTCCAACCGAGGCTGGCGCCGCTCTCCTGCCGTTCATCCTGTTGATGTTTCTGTTGTCCCGCTGGTCGGGCGGGCTGCTCGATCGATATGGCGCAAGGACCCCCTTGATAATCGGCCCGCTAATCGTGGCGACCGGATTTGCGCTATGCACACGGCCCCACATCGGGGGATCGTACTGGACGATGTTCTTCCCGGCGCTCGTCGTGCTTGGGCTTGGCATGGCGATTAGTGTGGCTCCGCTCACCGCAACCGTAATGAACTCGGTCGATCAAAGCCGCGCGGGCACCGCGTCGGGAGTGAATAATGCTATTTCGCGTATAGCGGCTTTGTTGGCTGTCGCGGCTTTCGGTGCGTTGCTTGCCGGTATTTTTCAGACGGCACTGGCTCAGAACCTAAAGCATCTACGCGTCTCGCCCGAGGTGATCGCTCACGTTCAAGCACAGCGTTCCAGGCTTGCCGGCGTCGAAACAAAGGACCCGATGGCGCGCAAAGCGATCGACGAAGCTTTTGTCGCCGGCTATCGCGTCGTGCTCTGGCTTGCGGCAGGACTCGCGCTCGCCAGTTCCATTAGTGCCGCCATGCTAATAGGGGCTGAAGCGAAACGTGCGCGGCGAGTGTTGTAGCTGCACCTCAAAAGAACTTCAAGCTGCACAGGCACTTATGTCTCTCGCGCTGACCCGGGGCCAGCGGCCGCGCCCTCTCCGGCGCGGCCGAAAATCATCGCCCTGCACCGAGGCTGGCTTCGTTGAGCACTGAGATCGCGGCCACGATTTCCTCCGTGGTAAATATCGAACTGGCGTAATTTGGAATGTTGATTTCGAGAGCGGCGCGCGTGTGTTCATCGGAGTAATCCGCCGTCGCGTCCCTTACCATTGTGGCCTCATATCCGAGCTCGGCGGCGTGGCGAACCGTCGCCTCCACACAGGTGTGCGCGATCAGTCCGATGACAATGAGTTTGTGAATGCCGTGTTTCTTGAGCTGCAAATCTAGATCGGCGTTGGCGAAACCACTGGAACACCAATGCTCCCCGGCCACGACGTCGCCGGGGCCGGGTTTGAGTTCTGGTCGGATCTCACCGCCCCATGTGCCGTGTTCGAATGTCTTTCGCTTCCAGGCCGCTTTCTGGATTGGCGCGATGTACTTCCAGGTCTCGTAGTCGCCGGGACGATATTGCCGGTGCAGCGCATAGAACACCTGGATTCCGGCGTTTCGAGCAGATTCGAGGACTTGGACCATGTGGGGGATGCACTGGTTCGCTTCCACAACGGCTTTAAGGCGGTCCCATACTTTACCGCCCTCGGAGATGAAGTCGTTGTATGGATCAATGACGAGAAGTGCTGTGATCTCTTTGGCGAACTCTAGTTCTGTCATGTTTTCCTTTCGTGGATTCACCGAGCTTCTGTGTTGTCGCTACCTCCGCTAGACTTTCGCCGCTCCAGCAAAACTTGCATTCTTCACGGCATGGCGCTCAATGCTTTTGGCGAAGAGCGGCGTCTCCTGCCGGTTGTGCGCTTCTGAAACGGGCTTGCGACTGGCCTGGAACACCTCCCGTGGAATACCCTGTTTGGCCAGAGAATCCAAGAGCTCTGGCGTGAAGGAGCTGTGCACCACGTTGGTAAACTCGCATGTATTGTCGTCGATCTTCTTCACGCTCAAGTCCCAAATGACGTCTACCTGAATCCTGCCTGTCGGCGCAAAGACGTCTGAGTTCGAAACGAGCCGCAGGTGATGCGGCTCAGCGATCTCCTCGACGTAGTGCTGCACCATAGGGCTTCCGCCCAGAACTTCGACGTTAATGGACATGCGCCGGCCGTCCGGCGCCGAGGTTACTGCGGCAGAAACGTGAGCCGGGGAACAAGACTGGTATTCCGCTTCCGACAGACCAAAGCACCACGCCGGGAGATCCACCTGCTCGATGGGAGCGTGAATTATTGGGGAAAACGGGACTTCACGAGCCTATTCTCGTCGATATGGTCGGACCGCACCTCCGCATATGCAATGCCGGTGAGGTTTCCTTCAGCAACCAACAAGGTCCGCCGGTTCGACCCATCGAGATGTGCACTGTAGACCGAGGCGCCGAAGTCGGTAATGAACATTTGGCCTCCCTTAAGATCCAGAGCCAGGCCGATGCCTTCCATCAAATGGGTGAAAAGGATCTCAGGTTCCTTGCCATTTTCGGTCTCCGGGTCCATGGGCGCACGGTTCACCGTGTTGCCACGCGGCGGGTCGCCGCGGTCGGTCCAATACAGCTTCCGATTCACCGGATCGAGATCCAGATCAATCGGCTCCGGAAGATTGTCATAGAGAGCCTCAATGTCCCGGCGGTTCTCGGTCGACTGACCATGCGGAACCTGAATGTTAGCCCGACAAATTCGACCCAGACCCGCGTTGTTACCACCCTTCTGCGTCCAATAGAATTTCCCGCCGTCAGTGTCGACCGCGATGCCGACGCACCATTTCTTCTGATCGGTCCCCGGCCGCGAGTCGCCCGCGCTCGTATCCACGAGAGTTTCGATTTCTGACCCATCCAGGTTTGCCCGCATCACCCGCATGCCTTCCCGGTCCGACCAGTAGAGCTTGCCGCTATTCTTCTCCAACTGGAGTTGCTTCGGCGTGAACGTGCCGCCAGGCCGAACGATGGTGATCATGTTCTTGCCATTGAGATCCGACCGCATGATCGAGCCGTCATTCCTGTTTGGATCACCCATATTGGTCCAGTAGATGTGCCCGGCGGCGACATCGAGCGCCAGTCCGTCAGGCAACTTCCGGCCTTCGTCGATGATGGTCTTCAAATCGGAGCCGTCGCGGTTTGCAGACAGTATGCGGCCAGCACTGAGGTTCAGGAAAAAGAGCCGGCCACATGTGGGCGCGGTTTTGGCATCTGCGTCAATCTGTGTCGAAGCTGTCGCGCTCATATAACGAATCTCCTCGCTGGCGGTCTTGTTGTCTCAGTGAAAAGGGTCAGAGACCAGCCTTCGCACGCTGGGGCCGCGCATCCGTCTCACCATCGTCCGTGGGCCCAAACCCAGGCAGGTACCGGCCGAAGTTCAACTCGAAGTCGCTCCGAACGCCGTAACCGATATCGCGGAGCTTGCCGCGGCGAGCCTGAGCATCGGGCCAGGCCAGCATTGGGAAGATCATGTCGTTGCTCGACTGAAGCTCCGGAGCTGCCGGCGTCCCGAACCGATTGAGCTGGGCCTTCGCCGCGCCCAGCGTTCTAAGATCGAACGAGGCCAGACGCCGGGCGAGCGTATCGACAAACGAGTCGAGGTCCCCATCCTCCACCGTGCGGTTCACCCAGCCATAGCGCTCGGCGATATCAGCATCGAAATCGTCGCCGCTGAGCACGATCTCAAGCGCCCGCGAGCGGCCGACCAGACGGGGGAGCCATTCGAGCGCCCCGCCACCCGGAATCAATCCGACGCCGACTTCGGGTTGGCCGAACAGAGCGCTTTGCCGGCTGGCGAAGCGCATATCGCAGGCCAGCACGAATTCGTTACCGATGCCGCGCGTGCGGCCGCGAATCTTCGCGATACTCACGACTGGCGTGGAAGACAGGCGCAGCACAAAGTCGCGCCAAAGGCCCAGCACCTCCGGTCGTTCGGCTGCCTTGGCTACGTCGAGATGGGCGATGAAAAAATCGGGATTCGCCGACTGGAACACGATCACGTTCACAGACGGGTCCGCCTCGATCTCGGTCATTAGCGCTCCCAATTCGACGATCGTTGTGGGAACAAACATGTTGATCGGCGGGTTGTTGAACGTGATCGTCCAGCGGCCCGGATAAGTGCGATCGATGTTGAACTGCGAATGGTCACGCATGGCGCATCTCCTCCTCTGTTGTGAAGAGCTGCTTCTTGATTGACTACTACTCACAAGCTTCCGCACGGGTTCAGCGGCCGTGCCCTTTCGTGTTGACTAGCCGAAGGTGAAGGAAAAGGCCTCGAGCCCGGAATCGAGGAAGTCGATCTCGAAGGTCACGTCTTTGATCGGCCCCTTCTGCCGTATGAGCTGATACATCCGCGGCTGTCGAACCTCGCCCGTGCCATCCACCGCGGAATCGGAGCCATGATCTTCACCGGGTGCTGCGTCATTCAGCTTTACCTGGAAGCGGACAGGGGTCCGGTTCTTCGCCGGACCTAGGACCATATGGAGGTCGCGGCTGTGGAATCGGAATACAATCTTGCCCGGCGCCGATTCGAGCTTGTCCCCACTGGTTCAGCCCAAGCCTCGCCGGTGGGCTGTAGGTCCTTCGTGAGCCGCGCGCCATCGGCTCGGTCGACGCGAAGTTTTCTGCGCGGGCATACCCGATGTAGGTCTCGGATGATCGGACATCTTGGCTCGGTGGCGCCTCGGCGCCGTCAGCGGTTATACGTGCGGTACTCTCGTCCAGACCTGTGGCTCCGTTCTCTCTCAGAAGTATCTGGATGACGCGCTCGGATTTTGCATACTCGCCCTCGCCGAAACGATGGTAACGAATGCGTCCCTTCCCATCGATGAAATAGTCGGCGGGCCAGTAATCGTTGTGGAATGCTTCCCAGATCGAATGGTCGCTGTCGATGGGAACGGGAAACGCGATATTCAATTCAGACGCGGCGTTCTTTACGTTGGCTGCATTTTTCTCGAAACCAAACTCCGGCGAGTGAACACCGATGACCACAAGGCCGGCATCTTTGTACTTTGCGGCCCAAGCTCTAACATACGGTAGCTCTCGCAAACTGTTAATACACGAGTACGTCCAGAAGTTGACCAGCACCACTTTCCCGCGCAACGTTTTGGTGCTCAACCGAGCAGAGTTGAGCCATTCCACTGCGCCATCGAACTCTGGCATTCGTCCTTCGTCCGCCGCTCCTGAAGCAACCACAGCAACGCCGCAGAAGAAAGCCGTCGCGCCAATTAAATAGGGAAGATTCGCCATAACAGAGACTCCGATCTGATCTGATCCTGAATTCAAGGTGCGTAACGGGTGAAGACAAGGTCGCGAGCTTTAGCCTGATTGTGGCAGGGGAAGCAGGTCTTCATGAAGTCGTCGGCGGCTGGCTTACCGTCTTTAAAGTGCGCGAAGCCCCACCCCCCAGTTGCGGCGTACGTTTTAGAGTCCTTGACCATAAACTGAACATTCGTTGGGGTGCCAGCAATAAAGGACTGGCGTTGTCCGAAGACCTTGTTGTTTTCCTCCGATGGGGTGTGGCTGTAGTGCAACGATGCGATGATTGCCCCATCAGGGAACGGTAGCGCCCCCTCGCGATAGGCCTTGATCGCTACGTCGTTGCCCAAGACAGCGGCAAAACTGTTAAAGCTGCCCTCTTCGTGAGCCACAGAGATCAGCCTCCAGTCCCGGTACCCTGGAGGAATTTCGCTTACGAAAATGGGTGCAGTTTCGTTGTTTGCTTGCCCATGAGCGGGGCCGATGTAGGCGATTACACCGGCCACCACTGCCAATGAGATCACCCCAGAGACAATAGCCTTCATAATTTCTCCCTTGAATCTGCTCAATGGAATCGTCCGCTCAGGGCGCCGTTAGTGCCGCAGCGATCGGAAGCCCACGCGAATCTCTTCTGAAAGAAGTTGGGGCTGTTCAAACGCGGCGAAGTGACCGCCTTTGTCGAGCTTGTTGTAATGGATCAGCTTGGGATACGCTCGCTCCGCCCAACTGCGCGGGCACAGATCGATCTCGTCCGGAAAGCTGCTTACGGCAACCGGGACGGAGACGCCTTTAACGCTGAAATACCCAAACTTGTTTTCCCAGTAGAGGCGGGCTCCGGAAATCGCCGTGTTCGTCAACCAGGCGATCGTGACGTTGTCGAGGACATCGTCCCGAGTGAGACCGGCAGCCTGTCCGGCAAAGACGCGGGCGATCAGAGCATAGCTCCACGCATCATGATCCAGAAAATAGGCGGCCAGGCCGACGGGGGAATCCGCAATCCCGTATAACGTCTGCGGGCGCAACCCCATCTGGTAGCCGTAGGCGACGCCTTTGCTGTACACGAATTGCAGTCGCTCGAAGGCCAGTTTCTCTTCGGGTGAGAGACCGTCCGGCATTGGCGCCCCCGTGGCTGCCGCCTTGTCGATTTCGGCCGGAACCGCGCCAGGCATGTTGACGTGAATGCCCAGCAATTCCGGAGGCGCCTGCACGCCCATTAGTTCGGTGATGACCGCACCCCAATCGCCGCCCTGTGCGACGAATTTCTTGTATCCGAGGCGCTTCATTAGCACTGTCCAGGCGCGAGCAATATGGGCGGGGTCCCAACCGGTCGTAGTCGGCTTGCCGGAGTATCCGTAGCCCGGCATTGACGGGATCACCACGTCGAAAGCATCGGATGCCTTTCCGCCGTGGGCGGTGGGATTGGTGAGCGGATCGATGATCTTCATCTGTTCGATGATCGAGCCGGGCCAGCCGTGCGTGATGATCAGCGGCATCGCATTCTCATGTTTCGAACGGACGTGAATGAAATGAACGTCCAGCCCATCGATCTCGGTTATGAACTGCGGCAGGGCCGTCATTTTTGCCTCGATCTTGCGCCAGTCATAATCCGTCGCCCAATAGCGCGCCAGCGCCTGCATCGTCGCGAGCTGCACTCCTTGCGTCGCATCTGCAACCGTTTCGCGTTCAGGCCATCTCGTCGCATTTATACGCCTGCGCAATTCGGTTAGTTCGGTCTCCGGAGCATTCACCTGAAACGGGCGAATGGCGATCTTGTCAGTAGCGTGTTCGGTGCTTCGTTGAGCGCCGGCAGTTGGTGTCATTGTGTCTTTCTCCTTTCAAATTGATTCCCATAACGTTTCAGTTGCTCTCTCGTTCGTTCGTGATCCATTCGCGGATGTAGGCGGGGCAGCTCCTGAGCTCAATACCTTCGGCTTCCGCCCGAACAAGAACCTTCACAGCGTCACGGCTGACCAGCTCTACCTCTGTGAGGTCGATGGCGACGACTCGGCGTCCGTCGAGCGCCATGCGAACGAGGTCCAGATCTTCCTCTGCGAGCCGACCGCTGATGCAAAGGACCAGACCCTGTTCAGTCGAAAGTCGGTCGATTCGGTACGTCATTGGCTCCGCTTGCCGACTTCAAAGGCAAACGGCACGCCATTCGAATCTAATTGAAAAATCGAGAGATTCAGGTACGTGGGGCCCGGCGAATTTGGCAGATCTGGTGAATCTGGTGAATTTGGCGACGACCGGACGTCAGCGAAACTTGAATTGCGTTTTGTCGATGCCCAACGCTTTGATGCGATTCTCAAGCGTGGATGGTGGAACGCCAAGCCTCGCCGCAGCCCCTGAGGGTCCAGCAACGCGGCCCCGGGATGCTGCGAGCGCCGCTTCGATGAACTCCCGTTCGGTGCGGGACTCGCCTTCGGCTGACGCGGCTGCAACATGGGATCGTTTTCGGGCTGGTTGTTTCGACAGCCATGACTCGTCTACGGCAAACACCTCACCGGAGTTTAGAATCACCGACCGTTCAATCACATTCTGCAGCTCACGTATGTTCCCTGGCCAGTCATAGTTCTGCAGCAACTCCAATGTCTTTTTGTCGATCGACGTGAACTTCTTCCCCGCGCGCCTGCCGTAACGCCGGACGAAGTACTCGACGAGCAGCAAGACATCCTCAGTCCGGTCCCGGAGCGGCGGTACCTCAAGCGGAAACACGTTCAGCCGGTAAAAGAGGTCTTGGCGGAAGCTCCCATTGGCAACTGCCGCTGTCAGGTCACGGTTGGTCGCGGTGATGACTCGAACATCGACTCTGATGGTCTGCGCTCCCCCGACTCGCTCAAACTCTCGCTCTTGCAAAACTCGTAAGAGAGCAACTTGCGTCTCAAGCGGAAGTTCACCTACTTCGTCCAGAAAGATCGTCCCGCCGTTGGCCTGTTCAAACCGCCCTAGCCGACGCTGTGCAGCCCCAGTGAAGGCTCCTTTCTCGTGCCCAAACAACTCCGATGAGATCAGCGTCGGGGCCAATGCGGCGCAGTTCACGCTAACGAAGGCACGTCCAGCCCTTTGGGATCGTTTGTGAACGGCGCGGGCGATGAGTTCCTTGCCAGTGCCAGTCTCGCCCGTGATGAAGACGGTGGAGTCGGTCGGCGCCACTTTGGCAATCCGTGAGAGGACCGTCTTCAATGGCTTGGACGAACCGATAATTTCCTCGAACATCTGAGCGCGGTCGACCTCGTGTCCGGCGTCAACTATTTCTTCGCATTGACGACAATTATTTCTCCCGACTAACGACAATTACTTTCTTAACTCTTAGGCGGCGCGGAGCACCCGCCG
>Ga0335071_10006734_pt1 | contig 11860 bp, 18 predicted proteins | sample Lox_Sample_15_FD_206724 | JGI IMG/M metagenome (GOLD analysis project Ga0335071, IMG submission 206724) | Soil microbial communities from Loxahatchee National Wildlife Refuge, Florida, United States - Lox_Sample_1.5 | ecosystem: Environmental > Terrestrial > Soil > Wetlands | place: USA...
GCTAGGTATTCATTAAACTTTCTTATCCGATACCAAAAACTATTTTCTACTAAAGACGCCCTATCATTATTCTGAAATTTATCTTCGAAGTGACCTTATGATAGACCGTGAATGCCAGGCCGCGGCCAATAATCGCATTTCTATCCGTGCGGCGAAGGAGGACGATGTCGATAGGATGTATCGCCTGGAGCAGATGTGCTTCGACATCGAGGCTTTCTCGACGCTCCAGCTCCAGTACCTCATCAACACGAAGACGGCGATATCCTTCGTGGCCGAGGCTAATGGAGAATTTGCGGGCTTCATCATCGGCCTGACGAACCGCAACCGCTTCGGGAAGTATGGCCGAGTATACACGCTGGACGTGGATGACCGCTTCCGGCGTATGGGCATTGGCATGATGCTCATGGACGCGCTCATTGACGGGCTGCGCCAGGCGGGCTGCACGAACTGCTTCCTCGAAGTTAAGATGGATAACGATAAGGCCATTCCCCTTTATGAAAAAATGGGTTTCACGCGCTCCCGCATGGTGCCGAACTATTATTCGAACGGCGTGCACGCCTTAAAGATGAAGAAGTCTCTCTAGGACAGGCTTCCGGAGGCTGACATTTTTGATCTTTGCCCGTACTGCGATGATAGCACACGCCAGGTTCAGGAAGACTAGAATCGCCGAGATCAGCAGTGAAGCGTTTCCCAGCAGTTGGTGTACCTCGTATATATCTGTGCCCGGCGCATAATTTAGAGCGTATATCGCCGTGCGGAGGGCCACGAAAACGGGCAGCGGGGCATAATCCGATATGAGCGCGAAGAACGCCAGGAGCGTGGTTACCACCAGGCCCGCCATTTCCACCGATACCGAGCCTATGATTCCCGATACGTAAGAGTGCAAGGTATAAGCGTCGGTGCCCAGGGGATTCACATATATCTCGTAAACCTGGCCGCCCAGGCTTTTGACGACGAGTGCGTGGCCTGCCTCGTGTATATAGCCATAGGAAATGTTGGCGGCCCACAGGATAAATACAAAAGCTAGTATGGTGAGCGCGCCGTTTTTAAGCATAGAGGGTAGCTGGCGATTTTTCTTTAAATCCTTTTTCCTATTGGGGAAATAATATCGCTATTTCGCAGCGATAAGCGTAAAAAATGTTAAAAAGAGCCGACGCACGATAAAATATGGATTGAATTAATTATATCGTCCGAGCAATTGATGACATATTAATGGACTGGCCATAGGAGCGGAAATGCACGGCCGAAAAGCCGCATCGATGGATCATCCTGCTTTTATGCATTGCCTTAGCCGTAGTCTTGATTACACTCGCATACCTGTGGCATACGGCATAATGAAAAATTATTGCTATGTTAAATATCTGATTTTAAGTGCACGGAGTGTACGGAGGCACTATTCTCACCACAAAGGCACGGAGTTCACTAAGGCCCACAAAGCCTTTTTAAATGTAAGTTACAAAGGGCACAGAGCCCGCTTTTTGAACTTTTAAGATACAAAGGATACGAAGGCACCATGGAAAAAGTGCTATCATGTTCATTCCATCGTGCCATTGCCACCTTCGTGCCCTGATGTCAATGAACCGGCTTTGTGTACTTTGTATCTTAATCTAAAAAGAAAACTTTGTGAGCCTCCATGCCATCGTGCCTTTGTGGTGAAAATAGTGCCCTCAGTGCCCTTATGAAGCTTAAAATGCCGGAGCATTTTAACACAGCAAAAATGATTAAAAGGCATGTTCATTCGCGGTTTTATCGGAATAATCTATTTATATTATCTCTATATTACTGGGGTAATATAGTGATATTATCATGCCGAAGATCAGCGTCGATATCCCGCAGGAGTTACTGGACGACCTCATGACCCATGTGGGCAAGGACAAGAAGTTCGTGAGCCAGTCGGACGCTGTCCGCACGGCAATCCGGAAGATGCTCGACTCGCTGGACGAGATCGACCGCCGTCACGGCAGGGTGGAATAAAATGGGATCCATAGTGCTTTTATCCAGCGGCCTCGACTCAGCAGTCGCTTTAAAGATAGCCTTAGACGCCTACGGCGTCGACCTTGCGCTGACGTTCGACTACGGGCAGAGGGCTGCGGAGAAGGAGATCGAGAGCGCCCGGAAGATCTGCGAGCGCTACGGCGTTAAGCACGTAGTGATAAGCGTCCCGTGGCTCGAGGACGTGACCTGTACGGCGCTCGTCAACCGGGGCGAGACTGTCCCGACGCCCACCGAGGCAGAGCTCGACGAAATAAAAGGAAAAGCGCTGGAGACGGCCCACGCCGTCTGGGTGCCGAACCGGAATGGGGCGTTCATCAACATCGCCGGAAGCTTTGCCGACGCCCTGAATGTCGATAAGATCGTCTGCGGGTTTAACGCCGAGGAGGGCGCCACATTCCCGGACAACACGCCGGAGTTCGTGGAAGCCATCAACAAGAGCCTTTATTATTCTACCGGGAACCATGCGAAAGTGGTCGCCCCGGTCATCGACCTGGACAAGGTCGCCATCATCAAGAAAGGCAAGAGCATCGATGCTCCGCTGGACTTGAGCTGGAGCTGCTACTTTTCGCAAGAGAAGCCCTGCGGCAGGTGCGAGAGTTGCATGCGCCGTGCCCGGGCCTTCAAGCGCGCCGGATTCGCCGACCCGTCGCTGGTGGTACCGTGAAGTGTATCATCGCCGACGAGCGCATCGACTACGACGGCAGCCAGATAGGCTCGCTGTGGGCTTATACGAAGTTCGAGGTGCAGGACGACAGTATCGTCTGCTTCCGGGGAAGCTGTAAGATACCATTGAAGCACATGATAGACGTCGAGGATAAGATCCACAACGAGAAGATCGAGTCGCCGGACATGCTGCACTTCATCGTGGAGCACTTCGACGTGCCGTCGCTCAAGGTCGCCTATGCCCGGCAGAGGCTTCTCGCGTGCATCGCGGGCGAGGTCTTCAAGGACATGGGCTATAAGGTGAGCCGCAAGGGCGACGACCTGTTCTATAATAATGCTAAATTATCTATCTCGATCGCGTCCACCAGCCAGGTGAGCTGTAAAATCCATTTCGGCATCAACGCCCGCTGCGACGAGTACATGAGCCTGGAAAAGATGGGCATAAAAGACGTGAATTCAGTACAGAAAGAGATAGGCCAGCGCTACGCGGCTGAATACGAGGACATCGAGCGAGATATTCGCAAGTCGAGGCCCCTGGAGGCTTACCAATGAAGTCGCCGATACGTGAGATTTTTCTGAGCGCGCAGGGCGAAGGGCCCTACGTGGGATACCGGCAGCTGTTCGTCCGGTTCCCGAAGTGTAATTTAGAGTGCCTGTACTGCGATACCCCGAAGGACTGGGGCCCGCAGAGCAAGTGCCGCGTCGAAACGGGGCCGGATAAGTTCGTGGATTACGAGAACCCGCTCTCCTCGGAGCAGCTCCTGGGCGTTATAAAGCTATACGAGCGCGTCCATTCGGTTTCGCTGACTGGCGGTGAGCCGCTGCTGTATGCGAAGTTCATTAAAGAATTAAAATCATCGAAGTTCCCGCTCTATCTCGAGACCAATATGACCCTGCCGGACGGGGCAAAAGAGGTGAAGGACGTCGTGAAATACGTCTCGGGCGACTTCAAGCTGAAAAACCAGTGCGACTGGAAAGGCCGCTACGATAAGTACTTCAACGACATGGCCCGGTCTTTCAGTATCCTGAGGCAGACCAGCTTCCGGGATTGTTTCTGCAAGATCATCGTTTCAGAAGATATCGATAGAGAGGACATGATGCATGCCATTGATCAGGTCAAGGACTGCATTACCGAATTAATATTACAGCCCGTTACGCCCGCTGGAGGTGTGGAAGCGGCCTCGCCGAAGCTGCTGCTGGAGCTTCAGGATATGGCGCTGGAAAAAGTCGAGAACGTCAGGATCATACCTCAGACGCACAAGATATGGGGTGCACTATGAGATTAGGGGTCATCGAGTATATTGACGCCGCGCACTACCTGCCCGGGCACGAGACATGCGGGCAGACGCACGGCCACACGTACAAGGTAGAGCTGATAGTCGAGGGCGAGAAGAAGGGCGCCGGCATGGTCATGGATTTCTACGATATGAAGTCCATCCTGCGGAAGGTGCTCGGCAAATACGACCACCGGTTGTTGAACGAGATTATCGAATACCCCAGCGTTGAGAACATCTGCGAAGCGGTGTATTCGGACCTGCAGGGCGATATCGCGCTGCCCTTCATGATCCGCATCTGGGAAGGCCGGGGCAAGTGGTGCGAGTTAGGCGACTTATAGATCTTTAATCGTCTATTTTTTTATATATAACCATTCATCCCTGTCGATCCCGGCTTGTTTTAATATTCTAGATAAAAGGTCGATACCAATGACTTTACTATGAGGATTGGGAATTGTGAGAGATATATTATCTTTCAACATATACGGGTGTTTTCCGCCCATGTAGGGCCCATCGAACCCTATTAGCCTTAATCGTTCGACAAGTTCGGCCTATGATACCGGAGATAATTTAGACACTGGCCCCAGCTTCCGGTCTCGATAATTCTTCTATGGTATGGCCGTCTATCGGTGGAATCGGTAAATTTTTTCTTAATCGTACGATTATCCATCCATCAATGACTTCGCGGAGATTTTCCCGGCATTCCTCTAATGTTTTTCCCGTTGCCCATACACCCTGTAAGCCTGGCACCTCGCCATAGAAGGGATCTTCGTCATTTATTATCTCATATTTTGCCTTTGACAGTGCGGCTTCAATATATTCGATGATCATATCGGTATCAATTCAAGTATTATCTTTATTATTCTATTAATTTTATCCTGTTTCGGGACCCGTCATAAAAAATGGGTCAAAATCATATCCCCGTATATCAAGGGTATTAAAAAACGGAGTTGGTATCGTGCAGGTCAAGGACGTAATGACGACGGGCATCGCATGCGTTGACACGAAATCTTCAGCGGCCGATACGGCGAAGAAGATGAGGGACCAGAATGTCGGCACGGTGTTGGTCGTTGACGGCAACCAGGTGGCGGGGATGATCACGGACAGGGCCATCGTGACGAAGGTAGTCGCAGACCGCAGGACCCGAGAAGCGCGCCGATCGGCGACGTCATGACGAAGCAGGTCGTTGGGTGCCGGGAGAGCGACGATATCATGGATGCGGTCAAGACGATGGGCGACATGAAAGTGAGACGGCTGCCAGTGGTCAACGACAGCAACCAGCTGGTCGGAGTAGTTTCGATCTCGGACATCGCCCAGGAAATGCGACCGGCGATGGACTCACTGTTCGACGAGCTCACCAAGGCGACGAAATAGCCAGTTTTATTAATTTTTTTATCGTTCTTTTTCCAAGCGTAGCTATAAGCTAAGACAAATTATAATTTTTATTATAATAATAAGTGATGTGGGTTATGGCTACGGTAGTCGGCAGTCAATTAGAGATCATTAAGGAGGACGTGTTGCGCATGATGGGCTGCGCCGGCCTGTCGATAGACGAGGCGGTCCGCTCGCTAGACGACCGGGACGAGGACGCTGCCCGTCGCGTGATAGACCGGGACAGGCAGATCGACGACCTCCAGAAGAAGATCGAGGTGGAATGCCTGGAAATGCTGGCGAAAAAGCCGGAGGGCAAGGACCTGCGTTTAGTTGCCGCCTCGTATAAGTTCGTGAGCGACATCGAGAGGATCGGGGACTACTGCACGGCCATTGCGAATGTTACTCTGGCCGTCGCGAACAAGCCTGTGACTAAAACAGCCCTGGACATCGTCAAGATGGGCAGGGCCGCGCACCATATGCTGAATATCTGCATGGAAGCTTACAAGGGAAACCCGAATGTCAATCTGGAAGAAGTGTTCGACGAGGACAAGGCCATCGACCGGCTGTATAACGATGCTTTCGTCGGGTCGATCTTGACCGTCCTGGAGGAGCCGAATACGGCCACGAACGTGATCTACGAAACCGTGGCCTCCAGGGCTATGGAGAGGATCGGGGACCATCTGACCGATATTGCCGAGAGGATCAGCTTCATCCGGACGGGGAACATCGTCGAGCGCAGCGAGCCCATGCACGTCCCCGAGTTCCCAGAGTGATGCCATGAAGATAAAGGCGGTCGTGTCGGACATCTACACCACGCTCATCAATATAAGGACAGACGAGAGCGATAAGGACCCATACCGGCGCCTCGCATCATATCTGAAATACCAGGGAGTCTACCTGTCGGCCGACGAGCTGAAGTGGTTCTTTTTCGAGAAGAAGGCGCTCCAGAAGAGGCAGAGCAAAGAGGCCTACCCGGAAGTCGACTATCGCCGGATCTGGGGTGAGATCCTCCGGGAAAACCAGTATTCGGGCGCCGACGCGGCGGCCATCGTGCCGGCCATCGTGAAGCTGCACCGGGCACTGACGGTCGAGAAAATTAAGCTTTACCGCGGGGTCTTCGAGACTCTGGCCTGGCTGAAGGGCAGATACAGGCTTGGCATCGTCTCGGACTCGCAGGTGGACCATTCTTACCCGGAGTTACGCATGCTGGGCATATTTGACTTCTTTGATACGATCATCGTATCTTCGGAGTTCGGCTTTCGAAAGCCCGACATGCGCCTGTTCAACGAATGCGTGGCCCGCCTGGGCGTGAAGCCGAAGGAAGCCGTCTATATCGGGAACGATACGTTCAGGGATATCAAAGGCGCACAGGACGCCGGGATGACCACGATTCTCATCATGACCGAGCATGGCAATAAGGATGGAAATGTCGCCACTCCCGATTTTACAATCGAGCATATCGACGAGATAAATGAAGTTCTCAGGATGCTGGAGAAAAAATGATGCATGGTCGTTCGAGGCTTTATCATTATGTAAAAAGCCGGAGGCTTGCGGATAAGGCAGGCTTTGACCGGCACCCCGACCTGCATGTCAGGCAGCTGGCCGGCTCCCATAACGTGTACCTGGTCTACGACGGCCGCAGTCACAGAAAGTGTATACTGAAGTCCTTCGGCGAAGGGGACCGGAAGTCCATCGGCCATATGGAGAATGAGTTTAAGCGATTGCGCCAGGCCGGGCGGATGATAGGCCGCAGGAGCTGGCTGCATGTGGCCAGGCCACTTTGCAAGAGCGGCGATGGTGACTTTTTTGTTGAAGAGTTCGTATCCGGGAGGGCGCTGGGCGACTACATGAAAGAGGCAATGGCACATGGACGTAAAATGGGGCTTTATGAAAAGCTCACCATGCTCGCCGGATTCTTTGCGCTGATGCATAAAAAGACTGAGCGATCGTCACATGTCACGCCGTCGAACATCCGGGACGAGCTGAAAAAGCATGCCCGGCAGGCCAGCCGGGGAGGCGCGTTTACGCCGCATGAGCTTAAGAGCATGGAGCAGCTCGTCGATAAGGTGACTTCTTACGGCATAATCAGCAAGGCTAGAAAAGGTCTCGTCCACGGCGACGCGAACCCGTCCAATTTTTTATACGACGATGACCGGCTGAACGTCATCGACATGGAACGGTCAGGCTATAGAGACCCCGTATACGACCTGGGTATGATGGCCGGCGAGCTTTGCCATTATGCCATGAAATACGGGGGCGACCCGTATAAGGCCGATCCCTTCATCGGCCACCTCTACTGGACCTATGCGGGTAACTTTAAGGACCAGCACGGCACGTTCATCCGCCTGACTAAGAGGAATCCGCTCTACATGGCCAACTCGTTACTGCGCATCGCCCGACACCCGTTCTTCAGCCCGGAATACAAGCGCAGACTGGCCTACCATGCCCGAGTGTGCTTAGAGAGCTTAAAATGATATGAAAAATAAAATTAAGCTTTTTCGATCGACTTTCGTTGATTTGTTCTGTTATCTTTGCGATGCACGTACAGCCCTCGGTTTTTCAACACAAAAACACTAAAGACTTTTATATCCCACGTAAGGGCACGAATATCACAAAAGCTCATGCCGGGCGTTCAAAACACGAAACAACATCCCCAAGAGCCCCAAATCACTAAAAGACTGAAACACAAGAACGGCATGTTAGTGAATGCTTTCTCTTGTGTTTCATTTTCTTGGAGAGGTTCGTCTCTTTGAGAGGTTGTTTCGTGTTTTGACGCTAAAGCATGTACCTTAGTGATTTTCGTGCCCTTACGTGGGATATAAAAGAATTCGTGTTTTAGTGTTGAAAAACCGGAGGCTGTACGAAAGTCGATAAATTTATTACAATTATTGTGAGGGAGCTTGTATTCTGAAAACAAGTTTATACAAGTAGTTGCAATAAATGAATAGGAGATTTTCATGCCAGGACTCTTAAGCAGGCTCACCGCCACCATCAAGGCGAAGCTTAGCAAGCTCCTCGACATGTTCGAGGACCCGAGGGAAACGCTCGACTATTCATACAAGCGTCAGCTTGAGCTGCAGACCGATGTGAAGAAGGGTGTCGCGAACGTCATCACGGCGCGCAAGCGCCTGGAAATGCAGAAGAGCAAGCTGGAAGCGAACATCACAACGCTCAACGACCAGGCCCGCGAGGCCGTGGCTGCCGGCCGCGATGACCTTGCATCCATAGCCTTACAAAGAAAGATGGACATGATGACACAGGTCGACTCGCTCGCCCAGCAGATCCAGGACCTCCAGAGGCAGGAGGACAAGCTGAACGATACGGCCAAGAAGCTGGACACCAAGATCGAGCTCTTCCGCACGGAAAAGGAGACCATCAAGGCCCAGTACTCTGCCGCCGAGGCCAAGGTCAAGATCACCGAGGCCACCACGGGCATCGGCGAGGAGATGGCGGACGTCGGCTATGCCGTCGAGAGGGCGAAGGACAAGACTGAGGAGATGCAGGCCCGCAGCGAAGCGCTCGACACCATGGTCGAGCAGGGCACGCTCGAGGACGTCATGGGCAACAAAGACCTCGTGAGCCAGGAGCTGAGTAAGATCAAGAATGACGCGGCAGTTAAAAAAGAGCTGGAGACGCTGAAGATGGAGGTCAAGAAATGATCATCCGTATCATGAACGAGAACCAGTACGTCGTGCCATCGCTGTACTATGACGACATCAACAGGATCGACAACGAGATCGTCAAGCTTATCGCTAAAGATGACGAGAAGGGCTTCCATAAGGCATACAAAGAGCTCATCGACATCGTGCGGAAGAACGGTGTGCCGATGGACGTGAAGACCCTGAAGGAGTCCGACCTCATCATCCCGCCGGCCGACCTATCGTTCAAAGAGGCGAAGAGGATATTCGTCGGCGAGGGATTGATCCCGGGATAACCACTCGCTATTCACCACGGCGGCACGGCGAACACGGCGATTTTTATATCCTAAAGGGGGGCTGATGCCCCCCTCGAAGATCCCCATTTTTATTCGGGATTTAGTTTAAATATATATTATAGAACGAGCCTACGAATTCCGTCTTTTAACCGATAAGCGTTAAAGTTAATTAAATAGCCAACTCTATGTCCGGTCAATTTTAAGTAAGTTAAAACTTGGGCCTCATGAATTGGTGCTAGCTTTTCGATTGATTTTACTTCCACCAAGACTAAATTTTCGACTAAAATATCCAGGCGAAGTTCTCCATCAAGATATATGTCTTTGTATTGAATTGGGACCTTTACCTGTTTTTCCACTAACAAGCCCTTTTTTCTAAGTTCATAGATTAAACAAGTCTTATATACGCTTTCTAATAGTCCCGGCCCAAGAGTCTTATGGACTTCAAATGCTGCATCAAGGATCGTTGTTGCAATATCATTTACATTCTTTGGGATCGGTTCAATAGATCGATGCGACTCATTTTCTAATATATCGTAATACCTCAATTTGTTACCAAGTAATTACTTATTTACATTTATATGTAATTAACTTATTAGCTATTTTAAAATTTCAAATATGGAATTTTTTAAATGGGGTCTCTCAAGGGCAAAGCACCTTGAGATTAAAAAATCGCCGTGTTCGCCGTGCCACCGTGGTGTATAGCGAGTGGCTAGAATGGTATTCCCCAGATAGGGAACCAATAATCTAAGCTGTCCATGGGCAGTTCCTCCATGACCAGTAGCCGCAGGCGATATTCGAGCTGAGAATCCCGCTCGTTACCTCTCGGAGCGAATGGATAAAACGCGGCACGCCGATAGTTATAGATCCAGTATACGGGCAGATCGCCCTGCTCGAAACGAAAAATAGCCGCAGTAATATGGTCGCTGAAGCCGCCCTCGATGAGTAGCTGGCTCGCCAAGTAGACATTGGACACGGCATTGGCGAGCGTATCGCTGTCGATAAGCACCCAGGTGAAGCCGTACTGGTCGCCGGTGACCTTGTAACTCGCCAGGAACGCGGTATTCTCAAGCACCTTGATGATGCCCGACTTCATATCCCCGGAGTGAATGTCCCCTGTAGAATGAAAACAGACGCCGGCCTTACCACTCGGCTCCACGTTCAACTGGCCCATGGTAACGGCGACGGGAGACAATTTAAAAAGGTCGTCGACCTTCGGGGGAGGAATTCGCTTAGGTTTGAAAAAGTCCAGGAGGCCCATATGGCTCACTGTTCGCCCATCGTCCTCTCCAGGCGTTCAAGCTGGCTTATACGCTTTTCAAGGCTCGGGTGCGTGGCGAACAATTCAAGGATACTCCGGCCCGAGAGCGCCGGCACGATGAAGAACTGGTTCAAGCCCTCCTCGCTCCTGAGGTCCTTTTTCGGCATGCGGTCCATCTGGCCGCTGATTTTTAATAGCGCGCTGATGAGCCAGGACGGCCGGCGCGTGATATAGGCCGAGCCCCGGTCGGCTGCAAGCTCCCGGTACCGCGAAAGCAGGCGCGTCAAAAGCAGGCTGACGCCGTACACGATCAACGACAGGACATAGACGATAACGAGGCCGCCCCCTCCGCGCTCGTCCCGGCTACGGGCACCCCCATAGGCGAAGGACATGATGAAATAGTACGCCACAGTCGAAATAAAGCTGGCAATGGTCATGACCGCGACGTCCCTGTTCTTAACGTGGCTCAGTTCGTGGGCCAGCACGGCGACGATCTCGTCCTCGTTCAGCCGGTTCAGGAGACCCTGGGTGGCCGCGATGACCGAGTGCTTCTGGCTCCTTCCGGTCGCGAAAGCGTTGGGGACGTTCGTGGGCACGATGGCCACCTTCGGCTTTGGCAACCCGGTCTCGGCACAAAGCCTGTCGACGATCGCATGAAGCCGGGGCGCCTGCTCGGGCGTGACGATCTTTGCCCCGCTGCTCGCCAGCACGATCTTATCGGAAAAGAAGTACTGGATGCCCATCATTACGGCGGCGATGACCATGAGCGAAGTGAGGTCCACGCCCATCCAGTACAGGATCGTTAAAAATCCTAAGTATACTGCTCCCAGGATGAGCAGCGTCAGGAACATCCTGAGGCTCAGGCCCAGGTCGGCCGGCCAACGCACCACCCGTTCGTTCATCCAATCTTTTTTAGGGAACCGAATTAAAAGCCATTATGCCTATTTAATGAGGAAAAACACGACGGCCACCATCGCGTATAACGCTATGAGCTGGGCACCCTCAAGCCAGTTAGACTCCCCATCCGCCGATATCATGTTCGCGATGACCACCGAGGCGATGACCGCCACCACCTCGAACTCGTTGAAGACCAGGTTCATCGGGTTGCCCCACAGCCAGCTGACGAAAACAAAAACCGGCGCGATCCGGAGAGCTAACCGGGTGCAGCAGCTCAGCGGCGAAGCTGATCGGTATAATAATGAGCAGGGCGCCCATTATCGTGTCCTGGTCAAGCTTCATCAGAAGCAGTAATAGGCCGAAGGCCAATATAAAATTTCCCGGCCCAGCTTTAGGTAACGGGTCCGGGAGCTTTTTTTGCCGTATTTATCTGTGAATATCGCGAATTTTAGGAACATTGATTTT
>Ga0335071_10006735_pt1 | contig 11859 bp, 9 predicted proteins | sample Lox_Sample_15_FD_206724 | JGI IMG/M metagenome (GOLD analysis project Ga0335071, IMG submission 206724) | Soil microbial communities from Loxahatchee National Wildlife Refuge, Florida, United States - Lox_Sample_1.5 | ecosystem: Environmental > Terrestrial > Soil > Wetlands | place: USA: Florida...
AAGGCCGCTCAGGCTTAGCGTCGTCGTGTAGGCGCCGGTCGAGTCGGGTGCGGTCAGGAGCGGGCCGGTACGCGTCCCGTCGACCGCGAACTGCACCGACGAGATCCCGCTCGCGTCGGTGGCGGTGGCGCTGGCCGTGAACGTCGAGTCGACCGCCCCGCCGCCCGCCGGCGAGGTGACCGCGACCGTCGGGGGCGTGTTGTCGACCGTCACGTGGACAGCGGACGACGTCGAGCCGAAGCCCTGCCCGTCCGTGACCGACAGCTGCAGCGTGTGCGACCCGGCGGCGACCTGCCTCGTGTCCCAGGACAGCTGGTACGGAGAGGACGACGTCCGCTGGCCGTTCGCCTTGCCGTCGAGCACGAGGCGGACGGTGTACGGCGACCGGCCGCCGCTCACCGACCCGGCGACCGTGACGACGCCGTGGAGCCGGCTTCCGTCGGCGGGCGCGGCGACGGACACCGTCGGCGGCGGCAGGCCGAGCGTGAAGTAGACGGCTGCCGAGGTCGCCGTGTTGCCGGCGCGGTCGGTCGCGACCGACTGGACGCGATGCTGGCTGCCGGTTCCTCCGCCGACCGCGAGCGACGCTGCGTACCTGCCTGACGAGGACGTCTGCGGCGAGCCGACGAGCCGCCCGTCGAGCGAGAACTGGACGCTCGCCACGCCGTTCGCGTCGGCGGCCGTCGCCTGCACCGCGATCGGCGAGGTCGAGTACGTCCACTGCGACGACGGCACGACGATCGCGGTCTGCGGGCTCGTGTTGTCGACGGTCACGCGCACGGTCGCGCTGGCGGTCCTGCTGCGTCCGTCCGTGACGGTGGCGCGCACGGCGTGCGCGCCGTCACCGGAGGTCGTCCAGGTCGCGCGCCACGGCGCGCTCCTCGACGTGGTGAGCGGGACGCCGTCCACGTCGAAGACGACGGTGTACGGCGAGACCGAGGCCGTCGCAGTTGCCGTGAGCGTCACGGTTCCGTGCACGAGCGCGCCGTTCGCGGGAGCGGTGATGGTGACCGTCGGAGCCGGCGACGTGGCCCCGGGCAGCGCGTGCGCCGCGAGCGCGGGTAGCAGCGCGACCAGAGTGAGCGCGATTGCGAATGCGAGTGTCCGTCTCATGCCGTTGCGGCCTCCTGTCTCGGTGCCAGCTCCGGGAGCGCCAACCGGATCCCGACGTCGGCGATCACGTCCATCAAGATGTCGTCGAGCCCGAGCTCCGGCGACCAGCCGACCGCAGCGCGCACCTTGTCGATGCACGGGACGCGGTGGAGCATGTCGTCGATCCCGGTGCCGTAGACCTGGTCGAACGGGATGTGCGTGGTCGCGGACGCCGAGCCGACGAGTGCCTTGACGCGGCGGGCGAGCTCCAGGATCGACGTCTGGTTCGGTGCTCCGACGTTGTAGATCTCGCCGCTCGTGACCGGAAGCGCGTCCGCCAGGTCGCGAAGCGCACGGATGGCGTCGGAGACGTGGCAGAAGCACCGTGTCTGCTGCCCGTCGCCGTAGATCTCGAGCGGCATCCCGGTGATCGCACGCTCGACGAAGCGCGGCACGACCATTCCGTAGCGGCCGGTCTGGCGCGCGCCGACGGTGTTGAACAGGCGGACGATGACGACGTCGAGCCCGTGCTCGTCGTGGTAGGCGAGCGCGAGGAACTCGTCCATCGCCTTCGAGTCCGCGTACGCCCAGCGGCGCTGCGTCGTCGCCCCGTAGATGCGCCGCGCCGACTCGTGCAGCGGCGTCTCGTTCCGGTGGTCGCCGTAGACCTCCGACGTCGAGGTGATCAGCACCGGACGATGGAAGAGCCGGCACGCCTCGAGCACGGTCTGCGTGCCCTCGAGGTTCACGTGCAGCGTTCGCGCGGGCTGCTCGACGATCGTCTTCACGCCGACTGCGGCCGCGAGGTGATAGACGCGGTCGACCTTGCGGACGAGCTCGTTGACGATCGCGGGATGCAGGACGCTGTCGATGACCAGGTGAAAGCCGGGCTCGTCGTCGAGGTGCTCGACGTTGCGCAGGCTTCCGGTCGAGAGGTCGTCGATCACCCACACTTCGTGGCCCTCGTCGAGCGCAAGGTCGACGAGGTGCGAGCCGAGGAAGCCGGCGCCTCCTGTGACGAGAACCTTCACGGTGTCCTCCTTGCGGTCGTGGAATCCGAAGCGAGCTCGAAGCGCGGCGGCGAGTCCCAGCGGCACGTGTCGACCTGCGGTCGCACGACGGCTTTCGCGAGGGCGTGCAGCATGGTCACGCGGTAGACGAGGTCGAGCGCGATCACCGCAGGCGCGAGCAGGACGAGCTGCGGCTTCCGCAGCGCCGCAGCGCCGACTCCGATCCAGCCGATCGTCGTCACCGCGATGTACACGAGCAGCCAGACCGGGTCGATCATCGTTCCGAGCAGCAGAACGACGGGAACGAACAGGAGTGGCTCGAGCGCGTACGGGAGCCAGTCGAGAACGAGGGCGAGATACGCGAGGCCGAACCCGGAGACCCGCCAGCCGCCGCGGCGGCGCGCGTCGCGCACGACCGGACGGAGCAGATGGTGGCCTCTGATCGACTGGAACTGCGCCCATGACCAGCGCACCGTCTGCCGGTACCAGTCGTGGAACGTGTGAGGGTCGATCGTCCAGGAGCGGGCACCGTGCACGTACTGCACACGGCCCAGCTGCAGACGGATGATCTCGGCGACCCAGAACATGTCGTCGATCGCGTACGGCACGTCGCGCTCGATCACGGCGTCGAACACGTCGGCCCGGAAGATCGTGTTCGCGCCGCAGATCACGTTCACCACGTGCAGCGCGTTCTGCCCGCGCTTGATCGTCACCTGGTACGACCAGTAGGTGAACGCGCGCATGGCGATGTAGGGGTTCCAGCGGTGTGCGTTGTCCCAGAGCGAGTCGATCCGCCCCGACGCGGCCGCGATCCGGTCGTCGGCGTCCATGGCGGCGACGACGGAATCGACGTAGTCGGGCGCGAGCAGGGTGTCGTCGTCGACGACGCCGATGAACCGGTAGCGGCGCGCCAGGTCGAAGACGCGGGTCCCGGCGCGAAGAGCCGCCGGCTTGCCGCCGCTCGCGGCGCGCTCGATCACGGCCGCGCCCGCGGCCGCGGCGACCTCCGCCGTCCGGTCGTCGGAGCCGTCCGAGACGACGTAGACGTCCGCCTGCGCCGCGGCGCGCCGGACGGTCTCGCCGATCGTCCGCTCGCCGTTCTTGCAGGCGATCAGAATCGCCGTGGTGGGTGAAGCTTCCACGCCACGAACGTAGAACCGCGCCCTCCGGACCGACAGGGCCGGAGGTGGAGATCCAACTCGACCTTCGGCCAGCCGGGCTCAGCGGAGCGGAACGCGGATCGAAACGGTCGTTCCCGAGCCGTCTCCGCTCCGCACGACAAGCGCACCGTCGAGCTCGTGGACCCGCTCGCGCATCCCGAACAGCCCGAGGCGCCCGCTCTCGAACGCACGCGATTCGGCCTCGCCGACGTCGAACCCGGACCCGGCGTCGGCGATCTCGACGACGAGCTCTCCGTCGGCGGAGCGCGCGATCACGTACGCGGTGTCGGCACCGCTGTGCTGGACGACGTTCGCGATCGCCGCCTGCACCGACCGGAGCACGGCGATCCTGACGTCGTCCCCGAGGCGCACCCGCTCGATCTCCTCGTCCACCACCACCGGCACGTCGAGGCCGTGCGCATGCTCCTCGACGATGCGGCGCAGCCGCGTCCCGAAGTCGCCCTCGAGGAGCGCAGCCGAGCCCGCGAGCGAGGCGAGCCGGCGCAGCTCTCCCTCGGCCGACTCGAGACGGGCGGCGAGATCGTCGAGGCGGCCGAGGATCCGGCCCTGGCGGCGCGCGTCGGGCGCCTCGAGGACGTCGAGCAGCTGGTCGCGGAAGAGATCGAGGTCGAAACGGAGGGCGGTGATGTCCTGTAGCGGGCCGTCGTGGAGGTCCAGCGCGAGGCCGACGAGCCGCCGGCCGCCGTTCGGGTCGGCCGCGACGCTCATGCGAGCACCTCGCCTGCGTCGCTGACGAGGCCCTTGGCGAAGGCCCAGCGCGCGGCGGCCGTCCTGCTCGTCACGCCCAGCTTGCGATACGTCCGGGTCAGGTGGAACTTCACGGTCGGCTCGGTGACCCAGAGCTCACGGGCGATCTCGGCATTCGAAAGGCCGCGCGCGAGGAGCTTCAGGATCTCGCCCTCGCGGTCGGTGAGCCCCGCGCAGCGCGAGGCGGTGTCTCCCGCGAGGGCCGGCAGCCCGCGGGCGTGGAAGGCGGTTCCGTCGACTGCCTGCCGGATCGCAGAGACCAGGCCGCGCGGGTCGATCGACTTCAGCACGTAGCCGCAGGCGCCGCGCTGGAACGCCGCCTGCACCTGCTCCAGCTCCCCGTTCATCGACAGGATGACGACCTTCACGTGCGGATAGCGCTGGTGCAGCCGGTCGATGCAGTCGAGGCCGTCCAGCCCGGGCATCCGGAGGTCGAGGATCGCGAGGTCCGGGTCGACCCGGCCGGCGAGCGGCAGCACCTCGGGACCGGAGTGGGCCTCGCCGACCACGTCGAAGCCCGCGTCCTCGAGGATGCGCCGGACCCCGGCGAGCAGCACGGGATGGTCGTCGGCGATCAGCACCCTCAATGCGGATCCTCCATGACTTGCCACGCTAGCCCTGCCTCGCCGCGTTCGAAACCACCGGAGGTCCGGCTGTACCTGACCGGAGGTTCAGGACTGCACGCACGAGCCGCGCGAAGACGACGTATCGGTGCGACGCCGAGTACTTCGGGTGGCACGCGGTCAGGACGAGCTCCTCGAACGGCCGCCGCCGCAGGATCGACCAGTCGGTCGGTACGACGACGCGGTGCCCGATCACCCGGTAGACGAAGCGCCCGTACGGCATCACAAGCGTGACGGTGTCGCCGGTCGCAAGCTCGTCGATGTGCAGGAACGGGTGCAGGAAGGTCGTCCGGTGGCCGGCGATCGCGATCACACCGCCGAGCCCGGGCAGGCTGGTCGCGCGGGCGGTCGCGGCGTCGTAGTGGCCCGGCCCTTTCGCAAGCTGCGCGGCGCCCGTTCCCTCGACCACGATCATGTTCAGCCCGATTCGCGGAATGACGATGCGCCCGACCGGGTCGCCGAGCTCGAGCGAGCGGAGGTAGCGCAGAATCGCGGCAGGCCGGACGACCGGCGCACTGGCGGGGCGCGCCGGCCGCCCGACGTCCCAGTCCCGCTCAGCGGTCTCGAGCCGGGCCGAGAGGGCTGCCTGCTCGTGTCGCGTGTACAGCGAGGTGATCGGGTCGCCCCACACGACCGCGATCGCCGCCCAGGCGAGGACGACCAGGCCCAGGCTGCAGAGGACGAAGCCCAGGCGACGCACGACGGCCCCGGTCAGGTGGCGCGATGGCCCGGGCGCACGCGCGTCAGCAGGAACCCGGCGATGCTCAGCACGAGCCCGATCACCGCCAGCGGCGCGGCGACGAGGCCTGTGAAGGGCAACGTCCGTGATTGTCCGGCGAGCTGTCCGCTCATCGCTCCTCCTTTGTCTCGAGGCGATTGTCGGCTGCCGCGAAGGCGCGCGAACTGCGCTCTCGGCTGGGCTGACTCATCCGAGAGTCGGGATCGTCTACCGGTTCGTCAGCGCGATCCAGTCGACCTGGACGTCGCCGGACGGCGCGGTCGCGTCGGCCCCCGCACTCGTTTCGAGCCGGATCGTGAACGCGGTCGCGGTCTTGCCGGTGACCTCGAGGTAGCCGGCATCGCTCCCGAGGGCGGGCGCGTTCGCAAACGAGAGCGCCACGCGGTAGGTGGTCGGGCTGCCGCTGAACGCGCTGCTCAGCGTCACCGTCACCGAGCTCGACCCGGAGGCGATCGTCGCCTGGCCGGCGCGCCATTCGGCCGACGCCCCGTCGGCGCCCGCCGGCCCCTGCGCGCCCGTGGCGCCCTGCGGCCCGGCAGGCCCGGTCTCCCCCGTGTCGCCCTTCGGCCCCTGGAGCCCCTGAACCCCCGCCACGCCCTGCGGCCCGACGCCGAGCGCCTCCTTGGTCGAGACGACGGCGATCGGGACCTTGCGCTGCTTCTTGGTGCACGGCGTCGCGGTGAGAGCGCGGGTGGTCTTGTTCACACAGACGTACTTGAGAGCCGACGGTGCCGGAGCCCCCTGGCTCGCGGCGAGCGCCATGCTCGTTCCGGCCAGCGCGGCAAGCCCCGCGCCGGCGGCGACAACGCGGTTCACGATCGTCCCCCTTCCGACGAGATCGCCGCAACCGTAAGCCGTCCGGCCGCGCGCGGGACCGGACGCCGGTCCAGCCTCGCTGCGACATTCCTCTAGTCCGGCGCGACCGTGAAGTACGTCGACCGGAGGCCGAGCCGCTGCTGGAAGGCGTAGGCCGAGACGGTCGCGGCGGTGCCGTCGGCGCCGTGGAACGTCAGCGTGACGGCCCGTCTCCCCGCGTTGCGCTCGACCGACACGGAGGCGACGTCCGCCGGCACCTGCGGGAACGCTGCGCGGACCGCCGCGAGGCCCAGCCGGACCGGCCCCCAGCTCGAGTCGGCGTTCCCGCGGTCGTACGGATCCGGCCGCGAGACGAGCCACGGGACCGCCTCGCCGCCCCACACCCCGTCGGGGACGCTCGTGCGGCCCCCGTTGGAGGCCGAGAAGAGCGCCGGCACGATCGCGCCCCGGTACTCGAGCACCCGGCCGCGGGTGGCGGCGGCGGCGGCGACCGCGGCGGGCAGGCGCCGCAGCAGCCCGCGGAAGTTCTGCGACCGGTCGTCCGCGTACAGGTCGAACGCCGCCGCGGGCCGGAGGCTCGCGAGGGCGTAGGAGCGCGACGCGATCGCCTGGGCGCGGAGCGCCGCAGCCGGCCAGTACCCCGGGCATTCCGCGGAGACGACGCCGGCCACGTACTCCTCGAGCGGCACCTCGTCCACCACCTGCACGGTCCCGCCGGTGGCGGCGATCCGCAGCGTGCCCGCGTACGGCGTCCCGCCGACGCGGAGCACGCCGCCCTGCGCGCCGACGAACAGGGGCGCGTCGAGCCGGCCCGCGGTGAAGACACGCCGGACGCCGCCGACGGAGATCGTGACCCGCGGCCGCGCGGCGACGAGGATCCGCACCGTTTGCGACGGCGCCCGCGCGAGCGCGGTGCCCGGGTAGTAGAAGCGGAGGATCTCGGGCGCGCTCTCGCCGGCGGCCGCCCGCGCCTCGGCGCCGAGCTGCGACAGCCCGATCCCGTGCCCGAGCCCGTGCCCGCGCAGCGTCAGCTCGTGGATTCCGGTGCCGGCGCGGGCGTCGGCGGCGCAGCAGCAGGCCGCTGCGGCAGCGAGAACGAGGAGCGCGGGGCGCAAGCGCGCATCGTAGGAGAGGCCTCCCCACGCAACCAGCTGGGGCTAACCCGAAGGGTCTTCGACCTTGATCCCGTGCGAGAGCGTCCAGCGCGCCGCCTCGGTGCGGTTCGCAACGCCGAGCTTGCGGTACACGTTCGTCAGGTGGAACTTCACGGTCTGCTCCGCGAGGCACAGCTCGCCGCTGATCGCCTTGTTGGAGAGACCGCGAGCGACGGCCCGGAGGATCTGCGCCTCGCGGGGGGAGAGGCCGGCGCCGCGGGCGACCGTGTCGTCGTTCACCGCAGGGAGGCCGAGCGCGTGGAACGCGGTTCCGTCGAGCGACTGGAAGATCGACGGGCCGAGGTCGCGCACGTCGACCGTCTTCACGATGTAGCCGGAGGCCCCGTGCCGGAACACCGCCTCGATGAGCGTCGGGTCGTTCTCGGTGGCGATCACGACGATCTTCACCGTGTCGCCGTAGCGGTCGCGCACGCGGTCGATGCATTCGAACGCGCTCATGCCGGGCATGCTGAGGTCGAGCAGGACCGCTTCCGCCCCGGTTCGTCCGATCAGCGGCACCAGACGGGCGCCGTCGTTCGCCTCGCCCACGATCTCGAACCGCCCGTCCTTCTCGAGGGCGTCCCGGATGCCGACGAGCACGAGAGGATGATCGTCTGTGATGACGAGCTTGACGCGCCGCCCGCCGGTATCCACCGCGCCTTCCGCATCAGCTTCGGCTGGACCCTTGATGACCGCCATTGATTGTGTCGTCTCGCCTGACCGCTATGCCCCACCTGGCTAGGAGCCTACGCCGCACTCACGCCGTTTCGAGCGACTCGGCCCGGATCCGCGTTCGGTAGTCGTCCACCAACCGCAAGACCCGTTCGGGTCATGCGCGCTTCCTGCTGGTCCACGACATTCCCGTCAGTGATCGCAGCATCCACCGAAAGGTGGAGTCCTGACACGGGTAAACCCCGTACACTCGGAGGCGCGGCTCGGATCGGTGGTCGCTGCCGCAGGCGGCGCCGAGGGTAAGCCGCGGGGGTAGGGCCGGCGCCGATCCACGTCGGATCGGCGCCGCCCTGCCGGTTTCAGCCATCAGGTCTTGTGCGCCGCCGCAAACGCGCACCCGCCCCTGAGCGGACTGGACTCCGACGAAGGCTCGCAGGCGCCGCTAACGATCCGCTAACGGCGGGTACCGTGCCTCCGTGGCCGTACGCGAGATCCGCCTGCTGGGGCCGGTCGAGGCCCTCGTCGACGGCGCGCCCGTCACGCTCGGCGGTGTGAAGCAGCGGGCGGCGCTGGCCGTCCTCGCGCTCCACGGCGGCCGCGTCGTGCCCGCCGAGCAGCTGATCGACGCGCTGTGGGGCGAGGCGCCGCCCGCCACCGCGGCCACCGCGCTCCAGGGCCACGTCTCGCGGCTCCGCCGCCTGCTCGGCCCGGACGCCATCGCGACGCGCGCACCCGGCTACGCGCTCGAGGGCGCCGGGGTCGATGCCGATCGCTTCGTGCGCCTTCTGGATGCGCCCGCGGACGAGCCGCCGGCGACGCGGCGGGAGCGCCTCGCCGCCGCGCTCGCGCTCTGGCGGGGCCCCGCGCTCGCCGACGTCGCCGCCGAGCCCGGCCTCACGGCCGAGGCGCGCCGGCTCGACGACCTCCGGCTCGCGGCGCGCGAGGACCAGGTCGACGCCGAGCTCGAGCTCGGCCGTCACGTCGAGCTCGTCCCGCAGCTCGAGGAGCTCACCGCCGCCGACCCGCTCCGCGAGCGCCCCGTCGCCCAGCTGATGCTCGCGCTCTACCGCAGCGGCCGGCCCGGCGACGCGCTCGCGGCGTACCGCTCCTTTCGCGCGCGCCTGCGCGAGACCGTCGGGCTCGACCCGAGCGCCGCGCTGCGCGAGCTCGAGCGGCGCGTGCTCCTCCAGGACCCCGCGCTCGCGCCGCCCCCGGCCGCCGTCGGGGAGACGGCGCCGCTCCGCGTCCCGGTGACGGTCGTCGCGGTCGCGTTGCGCGCGGACGGCGACGACCCCGAGGTCTACGGCCGCTCGCTCTCCGAGGCGCGGGAGGCGGTGCGGCTCGCGCTCGAGCGGAACGGGGCCTCGGTTGCCGGCGGCGCCGGGACGTCGCTCGTCGGGCTGTTCGGTGTTCCCCTGCCGCACGAGGACGACGCGGCGCGCGCGCTGCGCGCCGTCGACGAGCTGCGCGGAGCGAAGCAGGTCCGCGGGATCGGCGTCGTCAGCGGCGAGGCGTTCGCCGGCGAGACGCCCGCCGTCGCCGCCGCGGTCGACCTCGCCGGCCGCAACGGCGCGGTGCCGGCGGTCGACCCGCTCACGCACGCGCGCGCCCGCGCGCGGCGGCTGCGCACGGGTGCGCCGCTTGCCGGCCGCGACGACGAGCGGCAGGCGCTGCGAGACGCGTACGCGGACACGCTCCGCGAGGGCCGAAGCCGCCTCGTCTCGATCGTCGGGCCGGCCGGCATCGGCAAGTCGCGGCTCGTCTCGGAGCTGCTCGCCGAGACCGGCGCCGGCGCGCGCGTCCTGCTCGCCCGCTGCATCTCCTACGGCGACGGCATCACGCTGCTGCCTGCGATCGAGCTCGTGCGCGGGGCTGCGGAGCTTCCCCCCGGTGCGAGCGCCGAGCAGGCGTCGGCGCTCCTCGCCGGGCTGCTGCGCCAGGACGACCGCGGCGACGTCGCCGCCGAGCAGCTCGTCCGCCTGCTCGGCCTCACGGCCGACCCGCCGGACGACGAGAGCCTCTGGGCGGTGCGCCGACTGCTCGTCGCGCAGGCCCGCAGGCGGCCGCTCGTCGTCGTCGTCGACGACCTCCACTGGGCGTCGCCGCCGATCGTCGACCTCGTCCGCCAGCTCGGCCGCCCGGTATACGCGCCGATGCTCGTGCTGACGACCGCCCGCACGCCGGAGGCGGCGGACGTGGGCGGCGCGCCGCTTCCGCTCGCGCCGCTCGACCCGGCCGCGTGCTCGGAGCTCGTCGAGGCGCTCCTCGGCCGCCCTGCCGACCCGGAGACCCTCGACCGCCTGGTGCGGGCCTCCGGCGGCAATCCGCTCTTCCTCGAGGAGCTCGTCCTCGCCCTCGAGCAGGGAACGCTCGCACAGCCCGAGCCGCTCGAGTCGCTGCTCGCCGCGCGCTTCGCCCGCCTGCCCGACCGCGAACGGGACATGGTCGGAAGCGCCGCCGTGATCGGCCGGGCGATCTCGCTGAACGCGCTGCGCGACCTGGCCGGCGACGACGTCTCGGACGCAGTCGAGGCCGCCATCGACGGAGGCATCCTCCAGGCGACGCGCGCCGAGGGCCAGGACCTCGAGTTCCGGCACCTGCTGCTCCGGGACGCGGCGTACGCAGCGCTGCCGCTCGCCCGCCGCGCCGGGCTCCACGAGCGCCACGCGCGCTGGCTCGACCGGACGACGGTCTTCCCGCCGCTCGAGGCCGAGGCCCTCGTCGTCTACCACCTGGACCAGGCGCACCGGGCACGGCAGACGCTCGACGCCGCCGACACGGGCCTCGCCCCCACCCTGGCCGCCCGTGCGGCGGCGCTCGGCCGCGAGCTTCTCGCGCGCGGGGACGCGGCCGGCGCCGCGCCCCTCCTCGACCGGGCCCGCACGCTCGAGCCGAACGACGACACGCTCGCAGTCGACCTCGGACGCGCGCAGCTCGACGTGGGCGACTTCGGCGCTGCGCAGGAGGCGTTCGCATCCGCGGCAGGGCCGCGCGCGCGGCTCGGGCTCCTCGACGTGCGGCTGCGCACCGATCCCGCGACCGACCTGGCGCAGGCCGCGGCGGAGATCGCCGCGGCCCACGCCGAGCTGGAAGCCGTCGGCGACGACATCGGCGTGACCGAGGCGCTGCTTGCGACCGCGTACCTCGACGTCGTGCGCGGCGACGCGGCGGCGCTGACCGCGAGCCTCGATGCGGCGCTCGCCTCGGCGCGGCGCGCCGGCCAGACCCGCGCCGAGGGCTGGATCCTGTTCCTGCTCTGCGGCGCCTCCTGGTACGGGCCGCTGCCGCTCGCCGAAGGGATCGCGCGCTGCGAGCAGATCCTCGTCGAGCAGCACGACCGCCCGGCGCTCGAGGCCTCTGCGCTGCAGTCGCTCGCGGTCCTGCAGGCGATGAACGGCGCGTTCGCGGAGGCGCGCCGGCTCGTCGCAGCCTCGCGCGCGATCCGCCGCGACGTCGGCCAGCTCGTCGGAGCCGCGGCGAGCGCGATCGACGAGGGGATCGTCGAGCTGCTCGCGGGCGATCTCCGGGCCGCCGCGCGCACGCTCCGGGACGGCGCCGAGGAGCTCGAGCGGCTCGGCGAGAAGGGCTACTACTCGACGGCGGCGGCGCTGCTCGCGCAGGCGCTCGCGGCGCTCGGCGAGCGGGACGAGGCGCTCGTCCACGCCCGCGCCGGCGCCGCGGCCGCCGCGCCGGACGACGTCGTCACGCAGGTCGGCTGGCGGGCCGCAGAGGCGCGCCTCGTCGGCGGCGCGGAGGGGGAGCGCCTCGCCCGCGAGGCGGTCGCGATCGCGGAGGGAACCGACTTCCTGCTTCTGCGCGCCGAGG
>Ga0335071_10006737_pt1 | contig 11858 bp, 7 predicted proteins | sample Lox_Sample_15_FD_206724 | JGI IMG/M metagenome (GOLD analysis project Ga0335071, IMG submission 206724) | Soil microbial communities from Loxahatchee National Wildlife Refuge, Florida, United States - Lox_Sample_1.5 | ecosystem: Environmental > Terrestrial > Soil > Wetlands | place: USA: Florida...
CGCCGCCTCGAACGCCGCCGCGTCGAACGGCGTGACGCTCTCGACGCGGAAGACCACGGCGCCACGCGCCTCGAGCGACACAGGGCCCTTCGTCTCGCCGGCCTTCGCCGCGAACACCGCGTCGAGAACGGATTTCGGCGCGCCGAGGCCTGGGATCGGCCCGGCCTTCGGGAACGCATCGGGCGTCTCGACCTTGAGGTTGAGCTTCTTCGCGAGGGCCTCGAGCGAGCCCGTGGCCTCGAGGGCCTGCTTCACGCTCGCGAGCGTGGCCTCGCCCTGCTTCTTCTTCTGGAGGTCGGCGACGACGCGCGCCTTGACCTCGGCGAACGCCGGAAGGCCCGGCTTGCGGATCTCGACGCACTTGACGATCGCCTCTCCGCGCGCCGTCGTGACGGGGGCGGGCGACGTCTCGCCTTCTTTCAGCGAGAAGAGCTTCTCGGTGAATTGCGGGTTGAAGCCGATCCCCGCCGGCGCGTCGGTCCTGCCGAGGAAGTCCGTCTCGTTGAACGTGACGCCTGCGGACGCGAGCTTGCGCAGGTCCTCGTCCGAGGGCTTGTCGAGCTTCGCGACCTTCTCGGACAGCGCCGTCGCGACGCGCTTGGCCTCGTCGCGAGCGCGGTCCTCCTGGAGGCGCTGGCGGATCCCGGGCGCGACCTCGAAGAACGGCTGGACACGCTCGCCCGTGCGCCCGAGGACCTGGATCACGTGGTACCCGAAGCTGGACCTGACGGGACCGACGATCTCCTTTTCCTTCGCGCCGAACGCCGCGTCCTCGAACTCCTTCACCATCCGGCCTCTCGGGAACGAACCGAGATCCCCGCCGTTCGCCTTCGAGCCGGGATCGTCCGACTCGGCCTTCGCGAGGGCCGCGAAGTCCGCGCCGGCCTTCAGCTTCTTCACGGCGGCCTCGGCCTTCGCCTTCTCCGCGGCGTCGTTGCCGCCGTCCACCTTGAAGAGGATGTGGCGGACGTGGACCTCCTCGCCCTTGCGATACGAATCGGCGTTCGCGGTGTAATCGGCCTGCACGTCGGCGTCCGTGACCTGGATCGAGGGACGGATCTTCGCGGTCTCGACGAGGAGGTACTTCGCCTTGCGCTTCTCGGGCTGCATGTACGGCGTCGGGTTCGCCTTGAACTCGGCCTCGGCCTCGGCGTCCGTCACGGCGGCCGGGGCCACGCCCGTCGCCGGCGGCGCGAGCACGTACGCGATCTTCGCCTTCACGTTCCGGTTCTCGAACTCGGCCTTCACGTCGTCGTCGCTGACGACGATCGACTCGGTGTAGAAGCGGTTGAGCTTCGCGAGGATCAGCCCGTCGCGCGCGTCGGCCTCGAAGGACTCCGGCGAAAGGCGGTTCGCGGCGAGGATCCTCTTGTAGGTCGCGTCGCCGACGTAGACGCCGTCCTTGACGAGAAGCGGACGGCCCGACTGCGGGTCCTTGATGCCGAGGAGGTGCTGCGCGAGCTCCTCGTCCGTCGCCTTGATCCCGAGCCGATCCGCTTCGGCGCGCAGAAGGTGCCGGTCGATCATCCCGTTCAGGACCTGTTCGGGCAGATTCATCGCCCGTGCGAGCTCGGGGCTGAAGTTCTTGCCGTAGGCCTGCCGGTAGCGCTCTTCGGCGAAGGCGTACTCCTTCTGGAACTCGGCCGTCGTGATCCGGATGCCGCCCGCCTTGGCGGCGAGCGTCGTGTCGGTCCCCGCGCCCCGCGAGTTCCCCATGCCCCAGTCGACGAACACGAACAGGACGAAGACCGCGATGACGGCCCAGAGGATCCACTTGAGGTGCTTGAAGTTCTCACGTAGCTGCTTGAGCATTTCTTCTCCGGAACCGGGCGCGGCCCGCGGCGCGGGTGCCGACACCCGAAAGAACGGGCGACGATACCGCACCGCTCCGCCCCGGTAAAGTTGGCCCTTCTCGTCGGCACCGGAGCCTGCTTCATGCCCTCCGCGTGCTATAACATCCGTTTCTAGAAGGGTTTCCGGAAAACGAGGTCGGAATGACGGACAGGAAGAAGGGTCGGGACCTCGAGTCGCAGCTCGAGTGGTACTACGTCTCGACGCAGACGCTGGTCCGGATCGTCGTGGGTTTCCTCGTTGTCGCCGGGCTCGTCGCGGGCGGCGTCTTCTTCTTCGTGAAGAGGGACGACTCCGCGCGGCGCGCGCGTCAGGAAGTCGCGGACGCCGAGGACGCGCTTTCGCGCGCGAAAAAACAGCAGGACGCGCCGCTCCTGCAGCGCGAGATCGCGGCCGCCGACGACAAGCTCGCGGACGCGCACCGGGACCTCGAGGCCGGGCAGAACGAGCGCGCGACGAAGACGGCGCTCGATGTGAAGTCGACCGCCCTGAAGATCATGGCGGGCGCGGGCATCAAGAGCGAGGCGCACGTCGCGGACACGGCGGGCACGGTGCAGATCCAGCGCGCGAACCGCACGACGTGGGAGACGCTCCGGCAGAGCATGCCGCTGCACGAGGGCGACTTCATCAAGACAGGTCCGAACGGGACGGCCGAAGTCCTCTGGAACGACGGGACGATGTACCGGATCCGCCCCGAAACGCTCTTCGAGGTCCATGGCGCCGCGGGCGGCTCGAACCCGAAACTCGTCGTCGGCACGACGGACGTTTCGACGGGCGAAAAGAGCACGTCGAAGGTGTCGACGGAGGAGGCGACCGCGAACATCGATTCGAACTCCATGGTCGGAATGCAGCAGGACGCGAGCGCGACGTCCGTCTCGTCCTACCGCGGCCGCACGGTCCTCTCGAACGCCGCGGGTCAGAGCGTCACGCTCGGCGCCCGCGAGCGCGCCGTCGCCGCGCGCGGCGGCCCGATCGGCCCGAAGATCGCGCTCCCGGACGTCCCGAACCTCCTCGCGCCCGACGACAATCTCCTCGTCGACCTCCGCAAGACCGAACCCCTGCGGCTCAAGTGGTCCCCCGTCCGGGAAGCGAGCGGCTACCAGGTCGAGATCGCGGCGAGCCGGCTCTTCGTGAAGGACTCCGTCCTCCCCGGCTTTCCGTCCGAGCGCGCCCAGGCCGACACGCTCATCCAGGTCCACGACCCGGGCCTCTACTTCTGGCACGTGCGAACCGTGAAGAAGGGCCCTCCCGTCCTCTATTCCGAGTGGACGGCCGAGCGCCGCTTCAAGGCGGTCGGCGGGGACTACGCCGCCGTCCAGGGGGACAACCTGCCCCCGGATCTCGTGATCACGCAGCGCCCCAACGTGGTCGGCTCCTCGGTCGTCCTCGTGGGAAGGACGGTCCCCGGAGCACTCGTCACCGTGAACGGCGAGATGGCCGACGTGAACGCCGACGGCAGCTTCCGGAAGATCATCACGATAGGTGGCGAAGGCATGCAGACGATCGTGATCAAGGCCCGCACCGCGGGCGGCGAGACGGTCAAACGAGAAACGGTGCTCATCAGCAACTGACCGGCGGCCCGGCCGCCGACCGCCGAAAGGAAACGTCCCCTTGGCCTTCCGCTCTTTCTTCTCGATCTTCTCGTCCGACCTCGCGATCGACCTCGGCACGGCGAACACCCTCGTGTTCGCGGAAGGCAGGGGGATCGTCGTCCGCGAGCCCTCGATCGTCGCGGTCAACAAGATCTCCAACAAGGTGGAGGCCGTCGGGAGCGCCGCCAAGGAGATGCTCGGGCGGACCCCCGGCAACATCGTCGCGATCCGGCCGATGAAGGACGGCGTCATCGCCGACTTCGAGGTCACGGAGCGCATGCTCGACTACTTCATCAAGAAGGCGCACGGCCGCTCGCTCTTCGTGCGCCCGAAGATCGTGATCTCCGTCCCGTCGGACATCACGCAGGTCGAGAAGCGCGCCGTCAAGGACTCCGCCCTGCAGGCGGGTGCGAGCGAGGTCTTCATCGTCGAGCAGGCCATGGCGGCGGCGATCGGCGCCGGGCTCCCGATCACGGAGCCCACGGGCAACATGATCGTGGACATCGGCGGCGGCACGACGGACGTCGCCGTCATCTCGCTCGCGGGCATCGTCTACTCGAAGTCGGTCCGCGTCGCGTCGAACGAGATGGACGAAGCGATCATCCAGTACATCAAGCGCAAGTACAACCTCCTGATCGGCGAGCGCACGGCGGAGCAGATCAAGATCGAGATCGGCTCCGCCTATCCGCTCGACGAGCCGATCTCGATGGAGATCAAGGGCCGCGACCTCGTCGAGGGAGTCCCGAAGACGCTCACGCTCACGGACGCGGAGGTCCGCGAGGCGCTCGCGGAAACCGTCGGGATCATCCTCGACGCCGTCCGCGTCGCGCTCGAGAAGACGCCGCCCGAGCTCTCGGCCGACATCATGGACAAGGGCATCGTCCTCACGGGAGGCGGCTCGATGCTCAAGAATCTCGACCGCCGCCTGCGCGAGGAGACGGGCCTTCCGATCGCGACAGCCGAGGAGCCGCTCTCGTCGGTCGCCCTCGGAACGGGCGCGATGCTCGCGGACGTGGACCTGCTGCGGAAGATCAGCCTCGATTAAGGCGCTCGTGGCGTCACCGTCCCTCGTCGCCCGCCGCCCCGAAGTCCTGCTTGCGGTGCTCCTCTCGCTCTGCCTCGTCGGGCTCTCGCTCCAGGTGCGGCGGCCCGGGGGGCGGACGGCGGGGCAAACGTGGCTTCTCGCGGCCGTGTCGCCGTTCGTCGAGGCGGTGACCTCGCTGCGCGCCGGGGCGGCCGACGTCGGAACGTGGGCGTCCTCGCGGCGGACGCTCTTCGCGGCGAACCGCGCGCTCTCGTCCGAGGTCGAGCGGCTCGAGGGCGAGCTCCTGAGGCTCCGCGAGGCCGAGAGCGACAAGAAGCGCCTTCTCGAGCTCCTCGCCTCGCAGCCGTCGCCACCCGCGCGCACGGTGCCCGCGCGCCTCATTGCGATCGAGTCCTCCGGACCTTTCCGGACGGGCCTCCTCGACCGGGGCTCCTCCGACGGAGTGCTCGTGGACGGAGTCGTCGTGGCTCCGGGCGGTCTCGTCGGGCGCGTGATCGCGATCGGCCCGCGCACGGCGCGGCTCCAGCTCCTGTCGGACAGGACGGCCGCCGCGGGCGTCCTCCTCCCGCGCGGCGCGCGCGCCGCGGTCGCCAAGGGGGACGGAAAGGGCGGGATCGCGGTCGAGTACGTTCCGGCGATCGAGCCCGTCGAGAAGAACGACCTCGTCGTCACGTCCGGAACGGACGGCCTCTATCCGAACGGGCTCGCGGTCGGGCGCGTTTCGGCCCTCGCGCGCAAGAGCACGCTGTTCTGGGACATCCAGCTCGAGCCGGCCGCCGATCCGCAGCGCGAGACGCTCGTGTTCGTGCTTCCGCCCGTCCGGCGCCCGGACGTGCAGGGCGGGCCCGCCGCCGGGGACCGCCGGTGAAGGCCGTCCGCGTGGCCGCCGGCCTCGCGCTCGCCGTCCTCGCGACGCTCGCGTTCGGCGCGCTCCGGAGTCCCGCGCCGCCCGACTTCTTCCTCCTCGTCGTCGCGGACATGGCGCGCGGCGGCGGCGCCGCTCCCGCGCTCCTCGCGGGCGTCCCCGCGGGACTCCTCGAGGACGCGCTGCAGGGACCGCAGGCGCTCCTCGGGCTGCATGCCTTCACGAAGATTCTCGTCGGGTACCTCCTCGCGACGATCGGCTCGCGCACGGTCGTCGAGAAGCCGCTCGCCGTCGGCGGCCTCCTCGCGGGAGCCGTCCTCGTGGAGGCCGCGACGCTCACGTTCCTCCTCTGGGTCCTTCGAGGCGACGTCCTCGCGCCCGCGGGATGGCTCCTTTTCGCCCGCGCCGTCACGACGGGCCTCGTCGGCGGCGCTCTTTACGCCGCCTCGCGCGTGCCGTGGCGCCAGCGGCGCGCCGCGCGGAAGAGAATGCGGTTGACCTGATGCCGGCCAGCGCACGCGAAGACCGCCGCCCCGTCCTGTCGCGCATCGACTTCGCGATGCGGATCCTGTGGGGCCTGCTCGGCCTCCTCGCGGGCGTCTACTGGGTGCACCAGGTTCTCCGGGGAGAAGACTACGAGCGCCAGGCCGAGAACAACCGCCTGCGCAAGGTCCCGGTCACGGCCCCCCGCGGCTTCATCCTCGACCGCAACGGCGTCGTCCTCGCCGAGAACGAGCCGTCGTTCACGCTCCTCCTCTACCGCCGGGAGACGAAGGACCTCGACGCCTCGCTCCGCTTCGTCGCCGATCTCTTCAACCGGCCCCTCGACGAGCTCAAGCGGCGCGTCGAGCGCGATCGCTCGTACTACGACTTCGTCCCCGTCGTTCTCCAGGAGAACCTCACGATCGCCGAGGTCGGCGCCGTGCAGGCACGCGCCCTCGAGCACCCCGAGCTCCTCGTCCAGAAAACGCAGCGCCGCGTCTACACGCAGGGGAGCATCGCCGCACACCTTCTCGGCCAGCTCGGCGAAGCGACCGCCGAGCAAGTCGCGGCGCGCGCGAAGGCGCACCCGGGCGACGAGTCGATCCCCCGGCCCGGCGAGGCGATCGGCCAGCAGGGCGTCGAGGCCTCGTACCAGGACCTCCTCGCGGGCGTCTCCGGCTCGCGCACGTACGTGATCGACTCGTTCGGCCGGGAGGTCGGCGAGTCCGGCCACGTGGACCCGCTGCCGGGGAACACGCTCCAGCTCACGATCGACGCGGGGCTCCAGCAGCTCGCCGAGGACTACTTCGCCGGGAAGGTGGGCTCGGCCGTCGCGCTCGATCCGAAGACGGGAGAGATCCTCGCCCTCGTCTCGGCGCCCGCATACGATCCGAACCTCTTCACGCGGCGCGTGACGCGCGCCGAGTGGGAGGGGATCCTCACGGACCCGAACCACCCGCTCAACAACCGCGTCCTCCAGAACGTCTACTCGCCGGGCTCGACGTGGAAGCCGTTCATGGCGTACGCGATCCTCAAGCACGGGATCGACCCGAAGGAGCGCGTGTTCTGCCCGGGAGGGCTCACGTTCTACGGCCGCCCGTTCCGCTGTCACGGGACGCACGGGAGCGTGGACCTCGCGACCGCGCTCCAGGTCTCGTGCGACTCGTACTTCTACACGATGGGCAAGCGCCTCGGAATCGACGCGATCGCCGAGGCCGCGAAGCTCTTCGGCTTCGGGCGGCCGACCGGGATCGATCTCGCGCACGAGAAGAGCGGGATCGTCCCTTCGTCGGAGTGGAGCGTCGCGGCGCGCAAGCACCCGTGGTACGCGGGCGAGACGATCTCCGTCGCGATCGGGCAGGGCCCGGTCCTCGTCTCGGCCCTCCAGCTCGCGCGCGCGCTGTGCGGGATCGCGAACGCGGACGGCGCGCTCCCGACGCCCCACCTCTTCCACATCGGCGAGAACGTGAGGACGAGCGAGCGCTTCGTCTACCGGCCCGCCGTGACGGAGTCCGTGCCGTGGGCGGGGCTCGCGCGCGACGTGATCCTGGACGGTCTCTGGCGCGTCGTGAACCAGCCCGGCGGGACCGCGTACACGAGCGCGCACGTCGCGGGCCTCGACCTCTGCGGCAAGACGGGCTCCGTCCAGGTCGTCGCGCAGAAAGAGGCCCGCAAGGGCCATTTCCTCCCGGAGCAGCTGCGCGACCACGGCTGGTTCATCGGCTTCGCGCCGAAGGACGACCCGCAGATCGTCGTCGCCGTGTTCGCCGAGCACGGCGAGCACGGCAACACGGCCGCCGCGCCGCTCGCCGCGAAGATGGCCGAGTACTGGGTCACGAAGCGGCGCGCGTCCCCGCCGCCGGTCATCGCGCAGGCTGGGACCGCGCCGGCGCGCGGGGCGAACTGAGTGTCGCGCCTCGCCGAAGTCCTCCCCCGCAGGATCGACCTCAGGCTTCTTTTCCTCGCGATCGCCCTCACGGCGATCGGGATCGTCATGGTCGTCTCCACGACCGCCGGCTCGCCGCGCGCCGACCTCGCCGGGAAACAGGCCCTGTTCGCCGTCCTCGGTCTCATCGCGGCGGGCGTCTTCCTCGCCGTGGACTACCGGATCCTCCTCCAGTACTCCCCCGGGCTCTACGGCCTCACGCTCCTCGTCCTCCTGTACCTGCCGATCTTCGGGAAGCGGATCGCGGGGGCGAAGTCGTGGATCAAGATCGGGGGCGGGTTCCAGCTCCAGCCTTCGGAGTTCGCGCGGATCTCGATCGCGCTGCTCCTCGCGTGGATCCTCGAGAACGACGATCGGCCGATCCTCAAGACCCGCACCCTCGGAGCGATCGCCGCCGCCGTGGGCGTTCCCGTCTTCCTCGTTCTCCTGCAGCCCGACCTCGGCGTCGCTCTCACGTACATGCCCTTCGTCGTCGCCGCCCTTTTCTTCGGCGGCCTGAAGGCCCGCTGGTGGGCGATCCTGATCGTCGCGGGGTCCCTCGCGATCGGCGGCTCGTGGTTTCTCCTGAAGGACTACCAGAAGGACCGCATCCGGACGTTTCTCGACCCGAACCTCGCGGCGCGCGGAGCGGGCTACCAGGTGCGGCAGGCCCGGATCGCGATCGGCTCCGGCGGAATCCTGGGGAAGGGCTGGAAGCAGGGGACGCAGAGCCGCCTCGGCTTCCTGCCCGTCCGCCACACGGACTTCATCTTCGCGGCGCTCGCCGAGGAGTGGGGCTTCGCGGGCGTCGCGGTCCTCTTCGGAATCTACGGGTTCCTGATCGCGCGCGCGCTCGCGATCGCGCGGGACGCGCGGGACCGGGGGGGGTCGATGCTCGTCCTCCTCCTGATCGTGAACATCGCGGGGCAGTTCTTCGTGAACGTGTCGATGAACGTCGGCGTCCTCCCGACGACCGGGATCACGCTCCCGTTCCTCTCGTACGGCGGCTCGTCGCTCGTCGCCACCTGGTGCATGGTCGGGCTCATCCTCTCGGTCGCCTACCGCCGGTACGTGAACGTCTGAGGCCCGCGCTCAGCGCTCCGTCTTCACGACGGCCCACATCTCGTCCGCGGGCGCGACGCGGCCGACGTGCCGCAGGCGCCCCGCCGCCTCCTGAGCGCCGAGGAAATCCCGGAGCGCGACGCGCTCTTCGTCCTCGCAGAGGTCTTCGTGGAGGACGACGTACGACGCGCCCACCGCCTCGAGGTGGTCCATGAGGGCCGGAGAGACGGGCCGTTCGGCCGACAGCGTCCCGACGAGGCGCGAAGACTCCGGCTCGTAGCTCGACGAGCCGTCGATGAGAGGCCGCAGGTGGTCGGCGGCGCGCAGGACGTAGAGCGCCAGGAACGGCTGGCGCGCGGGGAGCTCGGCGACGCCGCCGCGCATCGGGGTCGCCGCGAGACGCCGGGCGAGCGGGGACGGGTCCGGAGCGCCGGTTTCGAGGTCGAGCGGCCAGGCGCGCTGCTCGACGAGGAGGAGGGCGCACAGGACGATCCCGGCGGCCCGCGACGCACGGCCCGCGCGCGCGACGGCGGCGGCCGCGAGAAGCGAGAGACCCGTGAGGCCGACCATCGTCCAGCGCATCGGCACGCGCATCCCGCGAAAGCCCGGCACGAACTCCCAGAGGAACCGGTGGAACGGCGTGTTGAGGCCGAGCGAGCCGAGGAATCCGGCGAGGGCCCACACCGCCCCGATGAGCGCAAGCGCGCGCGTCGGCGGCGAGGCGCCGGGCGACGCTCCCGCGACGGCGCCGGCGACGGCCGCGAGAAGGAGGAAGACGCCCGGGCAGAGCCGGCGCTCGCCGCTCATGCGGGCGGGTTTCAACGCCGTCCAGAAGCGATTGTTCGCGGCGACGTCCAGCCAGTTCGAAGGCCGGCCCGAGAAGAACGCCGCCTCGTCGGCCGTCCGCACGAACGCCTCGGCCCGCGCGACGCGCTCATAGGCGAGGAGGAAGGGCGAGAGCGTGGCCGCCGCAACGAGGACCGCCGCCGCGCCGCCGAGCCAGAGCCGCGGGTCCGAGAGCGCGCGCTCCCGGGCCGCGAGGAGGATCGCGGTCGCGGCGAGCGGGACGGCCGCGAGGAGAAGCCAGGTGACCCACGTGAGGCCGAGAAGAACGAGGGTCCCGGCGAGCCACGCCGCGCGCTTCGCGGTCCGCGCCCTGACGAACAGCACGAGCGCCTCGAGGGCGAGCGGCAGCCCGAACGCCCAGACGGACCCGACGTGATTGAGCTGGCCGAGACGGTACGGGGCGAACGCGAAGGCGATCCCGGCGACCCGGGCCGCGGCCGCGGGCGCGCCGAGCGTCCGCGCGAGCCGGTACGCGGCGAGGCCGGAGAGGGCGAAGCCGAGGAGGATCGCGACCCCGTACGCGGCGAGCGGCGTCACGCCCGCCGCGAAGAGCGGGAAGAGCGGCACGGAGATCCCGTACAGCGTCTCGCTGAAGGCCAGCGTGTCGCGGTGCGGGTAGAAGACGTTTCCGTCGAAGAGGTGGAGCGGGTCGTGGAACGTCTGATGGAACCCCCACGACAGTCGCCATGCGGCTTCGTACGTGTCCACGACGTCCGGGACGGCGTTCTTCAGGCGCGCGGCCCACGGCCACGTCGACAGAATCGCCAGGACGAGAAAGAGCCCGAAGACGGCGAGCGAGCGAGCGGCACGCGAACCCGGCGCTCTGGAGGGCGACTCGCCTCTCACGTGAGGGGTTACGGTAGCACGCGGGTACACTCCTTCCGTGCTGAAGGAGCTCCTCGTCTCGGCGTCCGACCGCGAAACACGCGTCTCCGTCCTCGAGGACGGGCGCGTCGCCGAAGTGCAGGTCGAGCGGCGCAAGCAGCGCGGGACGGTCGGAAACATCTACAAGGGGCGCGTGACGCGCGTCCTCCCCGGGATGCAGTCCGCGTTCGTGGACGTCGGTCTCGAGAAGGACGCGTTCCTCTACGTCGCGGACGTGGGCGAGGAGGTCGACGACTTCGACGCGTTCGGCTCCGGCGGCGCCGCCGAGGCGATCTCGGCCGTCGCGGCCGTCGCGGCATCGACGTCGCTCGACGCCGCCGCTCCCGCGCCGGCAGCCGGGTCCGCCGTGCCGGACGAGAGCCTGCCGCGCCCCGTCCTCCCCTCGATCGACGAGCTGCTCCGCGAGGGGCAGGAGCTCGTCGTCCAGGTCACGAAGGACCAGATCGCGCACAAGGGCGTCCGCGTGACGACGCACGTCACGCTCCCCGGCCGGACGCTCGTCTACATGCCGACGATCGACCACATCGGCGTCTCGCGCAGGATCGAAAGCGAGGACGAGCGAAACCGCCTGAAGGACATCCTGACCGCGCTCAAGAAGGGTCCCGGCGGATACATCGTGCGGACGGCGGGGGAGGGCCGTGCGCCCGAGGAGTTCGCGGCCGACCGGCGTTACCTCACGAAGCTCTGGGAGCAGATCCGCAAGAAAGGCGAGCGCTCCGGGGCGCCGTCCCTTCTCCACCGCGACCTCGACCTCACGCTCCGCGCCGCGCGCGACGTCTTCGGCTCGGACTTCGTGACGCTCTGGGTGGACGACGACGAGGAGTACCAGCGGATCGTCGAGTTCCTCGACCAGGTCCAGCCGTCTCTCGTCTCGAAGGTGAAGCTCTACCGCAAGTCGACGCCGCTCTTCGAGGAGTACGGCGTCGAGTCCGAGATCGAGAACGCGCTCAAGTCGAAGGTCTGGCTCAAGTCCGGCGGCTACATCGTGATCAACCAGACCGAGGCGCTCGTCGCGATCGACGTGAACACGGGCAAGTTCGTCGGGAAGAAGCGGCTCGAGGAGACCGTCGTGAAGACGAACCTCGAGGCCGTGCAGGAGATCGTGCGGCAGATCCGGCTCCGCGACCTCGGGGGCCTCCTCGTCGTCGATTTCATCGACATGGAGGAGGAAGGCCACCGGCAGGAGCTCGTCCAGACGCTCGAGACGGAGCTGAAGAAGGACCGCTCGAAGAACCGGATGCTCCCCGTGTCCGAGTTCGGCCTCGTCGAGATCACGCGCAAGCGCCAGCGCCAGAGCCTCGAGCG
>Ga0335071_10006738_pt1 | contig 11858 bp, 15 predicted proteins | sample Lox_Sample_15_FD_206724 | JGI IMG/M metagenome (GOLD analysis project Ga0335071, IMG submission 206724) | Soil microbial communities from Loxahatchee National Wildlife Refuge, Florida, United States - Lox_Sample_1.5 | ecosystem: Environmental > Terrestrial > Soil > Wetlands | place: USA...
GGCGTGTCCTCGAGGGGCGCGATCACCTTCACGAATCCCTCCTCGGTGCCGACCTCGATGCCCAGGCCGCCGAACTCGCCCTGCGTTCCGACCTGCAGGTCCTTGTAGGCTTCCTGGTCCAGGAATGCGGAGTGGGGATCGAGCCCCGTGAGCATGCCGTTGATGGCTTCCTTCAGCAGCTTCTTGTCCTCGACGGGCTCGACGTAGTCGGTCTTGATGCGGCCGAACACTTCGCTGAAGAGGCGAAGGTCGTCGACGGGCAGCATGAGCGCGGAGGCCTGGCGATCGGCCACCGCCGAGAAATGCAGGCTCGCGACCACGCCGAGCACGGCGCCCAGCGCCACGAGACCGAACTGCTGAACCCTCTTGCTCATTTCGTTCCCTCTCGAGATTTCCTAGGGTGCCACCCACGCCAGCGGATCGAACGGTTTTCCGTCTTTCCGCAGCTCAAAGTATAGACCCGATTCCGGCGCGAAATCCGACGCTCCCGTGTTGGCGATGGCATCGCCGCTTCGCACCGTTTCGCCAACCTGTCTCAACAGCGCCTCGTTGTTCGCGTACAGGCTCATGTAGCCGTGGCCATGGTCCAGAATCAACAGGTTGCCGAAGCCCCTCAACCAGTCTGCATATACAACGCGCCCATCGGCGATTGCGTGCACCGTTTCACCTGAAACAGCGCGGATGAAGAGGCCCTTCCAGGTGGCGCCGGTTTCCTCGCGGGCCGCGCCGTAACGATTTGTAAGTTCCCCCTTCACGGGAAAACTCAAGAGCCCCTTGAGGCTCCCGAACGGCTTGCTCGCGAGCGAGGCGTCGGGCAAGCGTTCGACCCGGCGGCCCCGGGGTTGTTCCCCCGGCGTGGGCCGGGCGAGCGCGCGGGCGATCTCCTCGACCAGCCGCGTGAGGCGCGCTTCATCCTTCCTGAGCTTGCCGATCTCGCGCCGGCTCCGGGCGATGTCGCCTGCGAGGCGCGCGACCACCGCGGCCTGCGCCGCCTTCTCTTTCTCGAGCTTGCGCGCCTCGTCGGCGTGCTCGCGCTCGTTCTGCCTGAGCTCGTCGCGGCGCTCGGCCGCCTGCCGGGCAAGGCCGGCCAGCGTCTCTTCGCGATTGCGCAGTTCCACGATGAGCGAGGCGCGCGCACGCTGGATGTAGCCGTAGTAGGCGAGCTGCCGCGCCACGGTCGCCGCGTCCTTGCCTTCCAGCATGAGGCGCAGGCGATCGGGCGCGCCCTGCTCGTACTGCAACCGCAGGAGCTTCGCCGCTAGCGTTTCCTGCCGGGCCACGCCCGCGCGCGTGGCGCGGTCCTTCTCGGCGATGGCGGCGAGCTCCGACTCGATTGCGCGGCGGCGCTGCGCGAGGTCGAAGATCGCGCGATGCGCTTCGCTTACCGCCTTGCCGGTGGCCTTGAGCTCGTCGGCCGCCTCGCCGCGCGATTCTTCCTTGGCCGCGAGCTCGGCCTGCATCTTCTCGATGCGCGCGCGCAGCTCGCGAAGGTCCTGCTCGCTGGGCGGCGGCGATTTCGCGGCCCCCAGCGCGCAAAGCGCGAGGAGTGCGGCGGCGAGCTGCTTCGGAACGCGCGAGGCGCGCGCGTTCGCCATCGCCGCTACTTCGCCTTCCCCTGGGCCGCGACGGCGTGCTGCGCCGCGGCCACCGCTTCGGCATCGCCGAGGTAGTAGCTGCGCAGGGGCCTCAACGTCGCGTCGTCGAGCTCGTACACGAGGGGGATGCCGGTGGGCACGTTCACGGCCACGATCGCCTCGTCGCTCATGCCGTCGAAGAACTTGATGAGCGAACGGATGCTGTTGCCGTGCGCGGCCACGAGCACGCGCTCGCCGGTGGCCACGCGCGGGGCTATGCGATCCTTCCAGTACGGCACGACGCGGGCCACCGTGTCCTTGAGGCATTCGGTGAGGGGGATCTCGTCGGGCGAAAGCGAGGCATAGCGGCGATCGCGCGCGGCGTTGCGCTCGTCGGAAGGATCGAGCGCGGGCGGCGGCACGTCGTAGCTGCGGCGCCAGGCGAGGACCTGCTCGTCGCCGAACTTCGCCGCCGTCTCCGCCTTGTTGAGGCCCTGCAGCGCGCCGTAGTGGCGCTCGTTGAGCCGCCAGTGCTTCTCGACGGGCAGCCAGAGGCGGTCCATCTCCTCGAGCGCGAGGTTCAACGTCTTCACGGCGCGCTTCAACACCGACGTGAAGCACGAATCGAAGTCGTAGCCCTGCGCCGCGAGCAGCCTGCCCGCCGAGCGCGCTTCCTCGACGCCGCGCGCGGTGAGGTCCACGTCCTTCCAGCCGGTGAAGCGGTTTTCCTGGTTCCACGTGCTCTCGCCGTGGCGAAGCAAGACGATCTTCTTCATGCGCGGATTCTAGCAAACGGTCGCTGCACTAGAATCGGCGCTTTGCCCGGTGGAGCACGTGACGGCGCGATCGGCGCGCGAGGAATTCCTCGCCGGCTTCAGGGAAGTGGCCCCGATGCTCGTGGGCACGATGCCCTTCGGCCTCGTCGTGGGCGTGGCCGGTTCCGCCTCGGGGCTCACGGCGCTCCAGGCAATGGCGCTGTCGGTGCTCTCGTTCTCCGGCATCGCGCAGCTCATCGTCTGCCAGCTCCTCGCCGTGGGATCGCCGCCGCTGGTGACGATCCTCGCCGGATCCGTCGTGAGCCTTCGCTTCGTGATGTACAGCGCGGCGGTCTCGCCCCACATCGCGCACCTCGACCGCCGCATGCGCGCGCTGATCGCATTCCTCATGGTCGACCAGAGCTTCGCCATGACCACGCGCCGCTTCGCCGAGCCCGGCGAGCGCGCCAGCCGCGAGTGGCACACGCTGGGCGCCTGCGCGACCTTCTACGTGTCGTGGCAACTGTCCGTGGCGATCGGCATCGCGGTGGGTGCGCAGGTGCCCGCGAGCTGGTCGCTCGATTTCGCGGTGGTGCTCACGTTCATCTCGCTGCTCGTTCCCGTGATTCGCAAGCGCGCGGACCTCGCCGCCGCCCTCGTGGCGACCGCGGTGGCGCTCGCGGCCGCCGGGCTGCCCTATCGGCTCGCCCTCGTGGTGGCCTCGATCGCGGGAATCGGTGCCGGCGTGGCATTCGACGCATGGCGCAAGCGATGAGCACCTGGCTCGCGATACTCGGCGTGGCCCTGGCGACGTTCCTGCTTCGCGCCTCCTTCATCCTGTTCGCCGATCCGGGGAAGTTCCCCCGTGCGTTCCGCCACGCGCTGCTCTTCGTGCCGCCGGCCGTGCTCGCCGCGATCGTGGCTCCCGGGCTCGCGATGCCGCACGGCACGCTCGACCTTTCGCCCGGCAACGCCCGCCTCGTCGCCGGGATCCTCACCATCGCGGTGGCCTCCCGCCTCCGCCATCCGCTGGTCGCCATCGCCGTGGGCATGCCCGCGCTGTGGCTCCTGCAGTGGTTGATGGGGTAAAATCGAACCTTTTCACGGGCGCTCCAGGGCGTCCACGCCGCAGGGCCCCACGTGGTCGACTTCATCTTGAACAACATCTGGCTCGTCGCCATCTTCGTGACGAGCGGATTGATGCTCGCCTGGCCGGAAATCTCACGTCTCATGGGTGCATCCAACGCAATCGGCACGCTGGAGGCCACGCGCCTCATGAACCAGGGCTCGACCCTGGTGCTCGACGTGCGCGACGGCAACGAGTTCGCGGCCGGCCACCTGCCGCGCGCGCGCCACATTCCGCTCTCCGAGCTCGGCAAGCGCGTCGAGGAGATCAACAAGTACAAGGAGAAGTCCGTTCTCGTGACGTGCCAGAGCGGCGCGCGCTCGGGGCGCGCGGTGAGGCTCCTCAAGGACGCCGGATTCACGGCGGTGTACGAGCTGAAGGGCGGCATCGCCGCGTGGCAGCAGGCGAGCCTGCCGGTGGAGAAATAGCGCCATGGCGAAGGTGACGATGTACTCGACGGGCGTGTGCCCCTTCTGCCTGATGGCCGAGCGGCTGCTCAAGGCGAAAGGCGTGGGCGAGATCGAGAAAGTCCGCGTCGACCTCGATCCGCCGCGCCGCCGCGAGATGGAGGAGCGCACCGGGCGGCGCACCGTTCCGCAGATCTACGTGGGCGAGCGCCACGTGGGCGGCTACGACGACCTCGCCGCCCTCGACCGCGCGGGCGAGCTCGAGCCCCTGCTTTCCGCACCCTGACAAGACGATTCCAATCGGCATCCCGAAAGAAGGAAGCTCCATGAGTGAAATCCCGCAGGCGAACACCCAGCCCGTTTTCAGCATCGAGAAGATCTACGTGAAGGACCTCTCGCTCGAGATCCCAAACGCGCCCGCGGTCTTCCTCGAGCGTGAGCAGCCGGCGGTGGACATCCAGCTGCACCACAATTCCACCGCGATCGAGGATGGCGTCTACCAGACGGTGCTCACCGCCACGGTCACGGCCAAGGCCGGCGACAGGACTCTCTTCCTCGTCGAGGCAGCGCAGGCGGGCATCTTCACGGTGCGCAACCTCCCCCAGCCGGAGGTCGAGCCGCTGCTCGCCATCGCGTGCCCGAACATCCTCTTCCCGTACGTGCGCGAGGTGATCTCGGACGCCACGACGCGGGCCGGATTCCCGCCGGTGATCCTCTCGCCCGTGAACTTCGAGGCGATCTACGCGCAGCAGCGCCAGCAGGCCGCGAGCGACGCCGTGCAGATCATCACTCCGGGCGTGTCGCACTAGCCATGCGGGGACGGGCCGCCCTCGTCCTCGCCGCCACGCTCGCGGCCTTCGCCGCGAACGCGACGGAATTCCGTGCGCTGGGCGCCGCGCCCGCGGTGCTCTACGACGCGCCCTCGCTCAAGGCCGACCGCCTCTTCGTCGCGAGCCGCTACTACCCCTTCGAGGTCCTGGTGAAGCTCGACCAGTGGACCAAGGTGCGCGACGTGAACGGCGAAGTGGCCTGGGTCGAGAACAAGTCCCTCGGCGATCGCCAGACCGTCATCGTGACGGTGCCGCTCGCCGACATCCGCGCCGCGCCCAGCGCCGACGCGCCGCTCGTCTTCGAAGCCTACAAGCAGGTGCTCCTCGAGGTGATGGAACCCCCGGCCGACGGATGGGTGAAGGTCCGCCATCGCGACGGACAGGTCGGATACATCCGCACCGCCCACGTCTGGGGCGTCTAGCCCCGTGAGGCTCGCGATCCTCGGCGCTGGAGCTTGGGGATCGGCGCTCGCGATCTCGCTCGCGGCCGCGCATCCGGTCACGCTCTGGTCGCGCCGCGCCGAAGACTGCGAAGCCCTCGGGCGCACGCGATCGAGCCGCTACCTTCCCGACAATCCGCTTCCTGCTTCCGTCCGCATCGATGCGAGCCTCCCCCGCGCGATCGACGGCGCCGAAGCGCTCGTCGTGGCGACCGCCACGTCGGGCCTTCGCGAGACGCTGCGTGCGATCGCCGCCTGCGGCTCGCCCGCCGCGGTGATCTGGGCGTGCAAGGGCTTCGAGACCGCAAGCGGATTGCTGCCGCACGAGGTGGCCGCGCAGGAGCTGCCGCGGACGTCGAGCGTGGGCGCGCTGTCGGGACCGAGCTTCGCGCTCGAAGTGGCGCGCGGGCTGCCCACCGCGGTGGTCCTCGCGTCCCGCGACGCGGCGTTCGCCGCGCGCACCGCCGCGGCGCTCAACAGCCCGCGGCTTCGCATCTACTCCAACGGCGATCTCGCGGGCGTGGAGCTGGGCGGCGCGTTGAAGAACGTCGTTGCGATCGCCGCGGGAATCTCCGATGGCCTCGCGCTCGGGCGCAATGCCCGCGCCGCGCTCGTGACGCGCGGCCTCGCCGAGATCACGCGGCTGGGCTCAGCGATGGGTGGGCGCGCCGAGACCTTCGACGGCCTCACGGGGCTGGGCGACCTCGTGCTCACGTGCACGGGGGACCTGTCGCGCAACCGGGCGGTCGGCGTGGCGCTCGCGCAGGGCAAGAGCGTCGAGCAGGCGCTGGGTGGGCTGGGCCACGTGGCCGAGGGCGTGCATTCGGCGCGCGCGGCGCGCGACCACGCGCGCGCGCTCGGAATCGAGATGCCGATAACCGAGGCGGTCTGCGCGGTTCTCTTCGAGAGCCGCCCGGCCCCCGATGCGGTGAAGCAGCTCCTCATGCGCGATCCGCGCTCGGAGCGCTAGGCAATCAGTAGCTGATCGTGAGCGTGCGCGGCTGCGTGGCCGAGCAGCTGCTCGTCCCGCACGTGCCTGCCTGGCCGGCGGGCATCGTCCCGGTGATCGTGTAGGACTGCGCGGAGCCGGTGCCTGTCGCGTTGGTGCTGCTGAGCGCGAGCGAATACTGCAGGCCGGCGATCACCGCGGTCGTCGCATCGAGCGCCATCGTGTACGGCAGGAGGCTCGTGCAGGTCACGCCGTACGTCGTGCTGGCGTTCGACACGCCCGCCTGAAAGGCGCTATAGGTGAACGCGACAGTCCCGGGCGCCGTGCTGATCGAGCAGCTTGCCGGCGAGACGATCGTCACCGGAAATGTCGCCGTGGGATTCGTCGCCCCGCCATACCGCAGCGTCATCGTCACCGTGTCCGTGTAGGTGCCTGCCGCCCCGCCGGTCTGGCTGCCCGGCACGCAGCCCCAGAAGCTCACGCTGGTGGTCATGGGCGCGAATCCCGTGAGCCCCGTGATGGTCCCGGCGATCTGGCCCGCAGCGTTGTTCCCCCAGAGCGTGCCGCAGCCGCTGTCCTGGTAGTTCTCGTAGTTCAGCCGGTTCGCGGCGTTCAATTGCGCGCGGTTCTGCTGTCCCGCCGCGTGCGTGCCGTTGTTGACCCGGATGTTGAAGTTCACCGTCGTGCCGTCGCCGCCGGCATTGCGCTGGCACGTCACCGAGACCGTCCCCTGGGTGATGTTGGTCGCCGCAGTCGAGGGAACGTACGCCGTCGACCATCCGGTCGAGGAGAACGTACAGGTGATCGCGGCCTGCGCCGACAGGCTCGCCATGACGATCGCGAGGAGCATGGCCCCGCGCATCACGCGGGCGATCATCGCGGCACTCCCTTGCACGCGAACGGCCCCAGGCGAGGGACTTCGTCGGGCGACGGTGGCGGCAGCGCGAAGTCGATCGCGCACGAATGGCCCTGCCAGTCGAGCTCGACCCGGTCCTTGTCCTTCAGGCCCGTGACGAACGCCTCGCCACGGCGCGCGACGTAGAAAATCTCCTTGTCGCCTTCGATGTGCACGGTGGCACCCGCGGGCGCGGGCGCGCCGTCGTCGAGCACGATGCGCAACAGCGCACCCCGCCCGCCGCGCACGGGAAACTTCACGAACACGCCGCCGCGCCAGGCGGGAACGGCGAGCTGCTCGATGGAATCGAGCTCGGCGCTGATGGGCAGGTCGTCCGGATTCAGGCGCACGGAATTATTCTGGTAAGGCCACAGGTTCGGAATGAACGCGATGCCCTTCGCATCGGTGTGGGCGAGGACCGTGCTTCCGAGGCCCACGCCCACGTCAGGATAGCCCTGCACCTGCGCCACGGCGAAGCTCTGGTCCATTCGCCGGGTCGTGAACACGCTTCCGGCCGCGGCCACCACGCCTCCGCTCGCGCCCAGCCGAAGCGCGGTCCGGTCGGCGTCGGTGCTGACGTCGCTCGACAGGACGCCCTTGCTGCCGGAGTAATAGAGCCCCGCCTCTCCATGCGCCTTCTGGTCCTGTGTTCCCGCCAGGGCACGCCACCCGAGCGTCCCATCCAGGCCCGGCGTGCGCGACATGGCGACATACGCGTCCTCGGCCCCGTCCCGGTGGGTCGCGGAGGCCGTGAGCGTTCTCGAGTTGTCGAGGGGCATCGTGAACGAAAGCCCGAGCGAGTTTCCGGTGACCCCGACGATCGCCCGGGAGGCGGTGAAGTTCAGGCTCGCGCGCTCGAGCAGCGTGATCGAGTAGTTCAGCGAGATCGTGGTCACGTTGGCCTCCGCGACCGGCTCGATCTTGGCGAAGGCGAGGCCCAGCGATCCCCACTTGTCGGAATAGTACGTGTAGCTGCCGGCGATCTGCAGGCGGTTGGGCGGGATCAGGTCGTCCTGCCCGAGCATGCGGAAGCTCGACGTATTGCCGAGAGCCTGGAAGCTGAGCGCGGAGCGGTTCGAGTTGCGTTCCAGGCCCACGAGCCAGTTGGTGCCGGTGCCCACGCCCCTGGTGTTGCTCGCGGCGAGCGACAAGGTCCCGAGAAGCCGGAAGGGCAAGCCCGTGATCGCGGTCAACCCCACGTTGCGCATCTGCGAGGTGACCTCTCCGTGGCCCTCGAGCGTGAGGGTCTCGGTGATCCCCCGCCTCCAGGTGCCGCTCGCGAAGGTATCGTCGTAGTCGTTGGCCTCGACGCCGAGGTTGCGGCGGACCTTCCCCATCTCGACGCTCCAGTCGTTGAGGCCCGGAGCGAGAAGCTGCGAGCTCGCGAAGAAGGGCTGCACCATCACGGTCTCGCGGCCGAGCAGGTCGCGCACCACGACGCGCGCGTCGCCCGTGCCGCTCACGATCGGGAAATTGTCGATGGTGAACGGGCCCGTCGGCACGTTCGAGACCTGCCTCAGGACGTCGTTCACGTAGAGCTCCACCGTGGAAGGTGCCGTGGACAGCCCGCGCAGCGAAGGAATCGGCTGCGAGACGAAACCCGGAGTGAGCGCGAAGTTCGTTCCGTACTGCACGCCGCCGAAATAGACGTTGCGCCCCCACGTGCCCGAGCGGGTGGTGGCGTCGCCGATGCGCAGCGTCCGGTTCGACTCGGGAAAGTCGTGCGTGAGCGTGGTCTCGAGGCGAAGGAAGGGATGGACCTGGTTGTCCTCGACGCCCTGCGTGACTTTCCTGAGCACCTGGCTGCTCGTCAACACGCCCCACCCGCCCGACGCCCCCACCTCCGTGAGCAGCCCCACGTCGTTCACCGTGGGGGCGTCTTTCAGGAACTGTCCCGTGTAGTTGAAATCGTAATTGAGGAACACGCTCGGGAGCGGATCGGTCACCACGGGCCGCTTCACGATCTGCTTCTCCAGCTTGAGGGCCGTGAACGATTGCGCGTCGAAAACGAGCGTCGCCGAGGCCGTGCCGTAGTCGATCTTCGCCTTGAATCCGGGCACCGCCGCGAGCGGCCAATAAGGCTCGCCCCTGAATTCGATCGGCGTCACGTTGGTCTTCAGCTCGATGCGCCATTCGTCGAACGCATCGCGTGGCGCATACAGGGCGCCGTTGCGCTCGATGAAGACCCACGTCCCGCCCTTGGCGCCGTTCACCGTGACGTCCAGGGGAAACACGCGGTCCTGCGTGCCCGCAGGCGCGACGGCGGAGTTGCCGACCTGCGCATGGGCCGCGGGCAGGGCGAACGCGAGCAATCCCGCGGCGAGGACCGCGGCGCGAAGCAACGGGAAGGCTAGTCCGCGAGCTGGACTTCGAAGGTCTTCGTGGAGCCGTCGTCGAGCGAGACGGCGAGCTTCGCCTTGCCGGAGGGAATGGGACCGTCGGCGCGCTTGATGTCGAACTCGCGCTGGATTCCTGGAAGGATGTAGCCGCCCGTATCGCGCGTGGCGAGCTTTTCGCCCGCGGCGCCTAGCAGCTCGAAGCCGCGCGGATTGGCGTACGCGTTGCCCGTGTTCCCGCATTCCACCTGGACCGCGTCGGGCGCCGAGCGCTTCGCGGTGCAGGCGATCTCGCTCTTCGCTCCGGCCGGCGTGATGAACACGGGCAGGGAGAACGCGAGCGCGATCGAGACACCAACGCCCTTCTCGAGCGGCTTGGCTTCCTGGACCTCGCGAAGGATCATCCGGTACGTGACTTGCGAAGTGCCCTGGATCGGTTTCACCCGCGCGAGGCGCACCACCTGGCGCCCATTGGCCGGCAGCTTCAGGATGGGCGGAGCGAGGAAGAGGTCCTCGGACGGGACGAGCACGTCCTCTCCGCCGGCCTTTTGCGACCACGCGAAGATGTCCGCCTGCATGACCAGGTCCTCGGAGCCCTCGTTCACGACGGTGACAGCCGTCGCGCGGTCCTTCGGCGTCATGTAGATCCGCACGGGACTCACCGAGAACTGCCCCGCGTCCACGGAGGTCGCGAGAAGGCCCGCGACGGCAGCGGCGATCAGGTGAATGTTTCGGATGTGGCGTTTTCGGTCAACTCTTCGATAGGTCATCGGTCTACCAGCGCACTGTCATTTCCAGGAAGTCGCGGCCCGCAACCTTGAACACGCGCCAGGAAGTGACGGTGCCGAGTCCGGTGTCCATGTCCGAGTCTCCGGACATTACACCAGCCAACGAGACCGGCGGCAAGAAGCGATAGGCGCCGCCGTGGATCGGCAACCACGCCGCCTGGTCGGCGGGAGGCCCGATTTCGACGACGGTGCCCGTGGCGCACACGACGGTGACTACCGCGCCGTAGGCCCCAGGCATGTTGCGCACGCGGCAGAAGGCCGATCCTGTCGGAGCGGCTTTCTGCAGCGCGGCTTTCACGTAGAACGGAGCGGTGACCTGCCCCGCTCGTGCATCCATCGCGACCGTCGACATCGTCGCTATGGCACAGGCGAGGATGAGGCGGGAGGGATGGGTCACGGTCAGAAGGTCACGATCAGGGTGCGGACGACGGTCGTGGGGCCGCACGAGGCCGTCGCGCACGAGCCCGCCTGCCCGCCGGGCATCGTGGACGTGATCGCGTAGGTCTTCGTGTCGCCCGTGCCGATGGTGGCCGTCGTGGCGGCAGTGCCGGCAGTGGTCGTTGGAGCGGCGGCCGTGAGTGTGTATTGCAGCCCCTGCACGACCCCTACTCCGGCCGCGGTGCCATTCACCGTGTCAAATGCGGCCGACACCGGCGAGAAACCCCGCGTGCACTGGAACGTGAGGTTCACAGCGGTTCCGGTCGCCGCCGCCACCTGGAAGGCGACGTACGTGCCGAATGCGACTGTCGTCGTGCCCGAGTTCGTCGCGGCGCACTGCGACGTCAACGTGACCGTGACGTTGAAGTTGTTGCTCGTCGTCGCCGCCTGGGCGGCCGGCAACACAAAGCCAAGCGCAGCTGCAGCGGCAGCCGCGCGAAGACTCAGACCCAACTGGAGCCCCTCGAGCGTCCGATCAGAACGAGATCGTCAGCGTGCGTCCAACGGTCGTCGGACCGCACGAGGCCGTCGTACACTGGCCCGGTTGACCCGCGCCCATCGTTCCCGTGATCGTGTACGTGAACGCATCGGCCGTCGCCCCGGCGCTGGTGGTCGCATCGGTGCCCAACGCAGAGGTCGGACCCGTCACCGCCATCGTGTAGAAAAGGCCCACCACGGTGCCGCCGCCGGCCGTCGTGCCGTTGGTGCCGTCGAACGGAGTTCCCGACACCGTCGGCGCAGGAAGCTTGTGCGTGCAGTTGAACGTGAGCGTGATGCTGGGGTTGGGAGTCGCGGCCGAACCGAAAGCCGTGTACACGCCGAAGTCCAGGGTCGGCGGAGCGCCCGCGGCCACCGCGCACTCGGAATTCAGCGAGGCCGAGACGTTGAACGCGCCGTTGGTCGTACCGGCCTGGGCCGTCGAGGCGAAGGCAATTCCGGCCACGGCAGCACCGGCGAGAAAACGCTTCATCATTCTGTGTTCCCCTCTCAAGATGTTCCGGATATCGAAACTGTCAGATTCCACGACGCGTCGGATGTCCGCGGTTCAAGAAACTGTCAGGTCCTGCAACGCATTAGGTGTCCGTTGTGACTTCGGACTGCTATGTAGCGCGTCACAGGTCCCGCCACGTCTCGCACAGGGGGTAATTTTGACAAGATTCGGGCATAAAAGCTAGATAAATCAAAAGTTAACGAACGTGTCTAGTAGTTGATCCTCATATTTGCGACCACCGGTAGTGGTCATGAACATCGATTCAGGGGCGCACCGTTTTGCTTGTAAATACAACGTTTTAAACAATCATTTAAGAAGCGCCGGCGCCC
>Ga0335071_10006739_pt1 | contig 11857 bp, 10 predicted proteins | sample Lox_Sample_15_FD_206724 | JGI IMG/M metagenome (GOLD analysis project Ga0335071, IMG submission 206724) | Soil microbial communities from Loxahatchee National Wildlife Refuge, Florida, United States - Lox_Sample_1.5 | ecosystem: Environmental > Terrestrial > Soil > Wetlands | place: USA...
GTCATCACAGCAAAAGCTCACCGTCAGGCTTGAGTCTTAGTTCGTGGGAGGCCCGCTAGCGTCCTCCTTGCGAACTTCCTCCTTGGGTGGCGGGTTGATGTCCGCCAACTTCGCAGGGTCAGCAGTTGTCAGATCCACCGCAGGGTCCACGATCCACCAGCGAAAGGCCAGCGCGTCATCGCCCTTATCGGGATCGACCAATTCCAATTGTCCCGGCGCCGGTATACGGAATGACCAGGCCAACGTCAGGTGCAGGTAGTAAGTCTGTCCAGGTTCTGCTTTGAGCTTTACTGTGCGTTTGGGGTCGGTAGATTGGATAACGTACTCACCCGGCGGAACTCGCACCTGAACATAGTGTTTGCCACGAAGCTTCGTGATTAGCACTGAGCCGCAATACACCGGTGGTGTGCGTCCCCGTGGTACCTCATACCGGTAGATAAAGACCGTCGCCGGACCGGTGGCGACTTCGGGTGGGGTCTGAAGCGATCGCAGTTTCTCCAACTCGATCGCCATGTCTCCGTTGACATAAGCAGTGAGGGTGCTGTTCGGAGGAATCTCAGCGCTTTCGCCGTTCAACAGGAAAAACACTGGGGCAGCGAGCAGGCCAACGCCGGCCGTGTTCGCCGCGAAACCAATCATCGCATTGCCGATCTCCCCCTCATGTCCCCGCCCTTGGATTTCTTTGCTTGCGCGCACCGGAACTGTCTGACCGGCCAGCGTCTCGACCGAATCGAGTTCTATCGCCAGAATTCCGCCACGCCCCATGCTGCGGTTGTTTTGCACGCTGGCCACGCGGCCTGTGGCCGAAGCACCCTTTCGAATGACAACCAGATTTCCGACCATCACGTCGCCGGCAACGCGGAGTGCGATCTTGTCGCCGGGCCTGGCTTTGCCAGAGGTGATCTTCTCCACCGTGCGCAGGCGGACGGCCATGCCATCCTGCAGTTGCCACAGCGGTTGAATTTTCCGCAGCTTCGCAGGCTCGAGCGCTATGTCTTCGTTCACGTAAGCGGTGAACATGGTATCGGGTAGGATCTCCGCGTTGTCGCCCTTGACGAAAGGCGCGGAGCCTGGTGCGACGAGAAAGCCGGAGGCGTTTTGGGATGTGCCGTCCTGTACCGCGTTCCCCGGATTACCGCTGCGCCCCTCCGCCATGATTCTCTCGCTGGCGCGCAGCGGAACGGATTCCCCCGTTAGCAACTGGACGGAGGTGATCTCAATATTCAACTCCCCAGCCCGGCCCATGTGGCGGCTCGGTTGGGAACTGATCACGCGCCCCATGGCAGGGGCGCCGCGCCGGATGACGATCAGATCTCCAACCATGACGTCACCTTCGACTGTGAACGCAACGCCGTCGTCAGCCTTCGCGGTGAGGGATGAAATTTTTTCTTTCGTGCGCAGGCGAACTGGGGTGCCGTCCTTCAGTTGCAATGTTTGTGGTGCTGTTGCGCCAGACTCAGAGGCTGCGCTCACTTGGCCGGTTTGCGGTGACGCTTGGGCGATGGCAGGCACAAGCAAAGCAGCGGCCAGGCCGATCCAGGTAACGCACGCTGAGATCACACTTTTCATTGCACGACCTCCCGTTCTCGCGTTCTCTATTCCTCCGCGGGTTTGGGCAGTTGCTTCGTGTCCTGCAATTTCGACAGGTCAGCCCCACTTAGATCTACTTTTGTTTCCGCGATCCACCACGGGAAAGCTAACAAGTCATCGCCCTGCATCGCGTCCATCAATTCCATCTTTCCCGCGTCAAGAAAACCGTTCGGCCGGAACTGAACGTAGTAACTTTGCTCGGCAGTGGCGTGCAACTGGACTGTGCTTTCGATGCCGGGCGACTGCAGCAGGTAATCGCCGGGCGGTACCTGCACCTCCATATAGTGTCTGCCGTGGAGTTCACCAATCGCAACGGCGCCACAATAAATCGCGGGTTTCTTCAGCCCGTGCTTTTCGGAGCGAAGAATGAAGACTGTCGCGAGCCCATTAGCTCTCTTGCGTGGTGGCTGGGAGCTTCGCAGTGCCGCATCGTCGAAGGATACATTCCCATCCACGAAGGCCGTGAGCGTGCTGCCCGCTTCGACGTATTTCTTCGCTTTGCCCGATGAGATGTCCTTTGTCGTGCGTATGCGGACAGGAGTTCCATCCTCCAGTCGCACCACTTGTGATGATTTCGCAGCAGCCGCGCCGCTGGCGGATTCCGGATGACTTGCCGACCCCGGTGGAACTTGATCCTGTTCAGCGAAAGCGGCAAGGACAAAGAGAAAAATAGCGCCTAGCGGTATGCCTCGAAGCATGGCACCACCCCTGCGACGGCAAAATCATGCGCTTTCGAACGGCGCCGCTCAGTGACGCTTGTCACGTCGAGCTATGCGCTTAGCTCCTGTCCGATCAAGCCATTGCACCTTGAGGGGGATGTGTCCTGCAGGACAAAGTCGGCTGCTTCCTTCGCCGGGTTGAAAGGTCTGGCTCGCGTTTAGAAATATCGAATCTACAGGCGCCACGAGTAAACCGGATGCAGACGACGGAATATGGTGCCCTACGAAAATGAGCAAGAAAATGGTCATCGCGCTCTGCAGTAAACAATAAGTAAATCAGCTCGATTGTGAGACGCATCGCAACCGTGAGACGTGCTCAATCTGCTACCCTTCTCTTTCCGCAGATTTCGTCAAGATGATACGGACTCTCAAACTTTGTGCCCTCTCGGCGCTCTCGCTGATTCTCGTCGGCTGTGCGCAAACCGGTCCGCCGATGCCGCCATCCCTGGAGTTGCCGAGGCCTCCCACCGACCTCCGCGCCACGCGCAAAGGCAACAGGGTTACGCTCACCTGGAGCGCGCCCACGCTCACCACAGACCATCAGAGCGTGCGCTATATAGGTCCCACGCTCATCTGCCGGGTATCGAAAACCGAGATGACAACCTGCACCAACCAACTTGCGATCGCTCCTCCAAAGACATCGCTCCAGCCGAAGCCACCAAAAAAGTCGCGGCAACGAACACAGCAAGTGCCTCAATTCGAGACTTACATCGATACGATTCCCGCCGATGCGCAGAGCGACAATCCATCATCCGAATTCACTTACGCCGTCGAAGTGCTCAACCGCAATGCCCGCGGCGCGGGCCTTTCGAATCGTGTCGAGGTCCCGGCAATCACAACACTCGCGCCGCCTGACGACCTCGCCGCGAGCTTGACCGAAGACGGTGTCAATCTAGCCTGGACAAGCAATGCTGCTCCTCCAACTCAGCAAGGGCTCGATTACCGCTACCGCATCTATCGCCGCAACCAAGGTGCGCTAGATCGAGACAGCAGACAGCCGCAGACGAAGAGCACCAACAAAAAAGACGGAGCGAAAAAAGAGAAGGGAGATGCGATCGTCGCAGAGATTCCAGTCGGTCCAAAGGGCGCAGCTCACTTCCTTGACCCCGTCGAATGGGAAAACACCTACCGCTACTGGATCACACCGGTCACGATCATCACCACGGCAGACACGCAGGTTCAGGTTGAAGGCGAAGACAGCAACCAGGTGCAGGTGGTCGCGCACGACATCTTTCCGCCGGCGGTCCCCGGCGGCCTGCAGGCCGTCTATTCGGGAGAGGGTCAGAAGCCCTTCATCGACCTGATCTGGGCGCCGGTCCCCAGCGCCGACCTCGCCGGCTACAACATCTATAGGGCGGAGGGGGGTGAGGGAGAGGTCAAGCTGAACTCCGGGCCGGTGCGCACGCCCTCCTACCGCGACGGCGCAGTATCTCCCGGCAAGACGTATACATACTCGGTGTCGGCGGTCGATCCTCGCGGCAACGAGAGCAGGAAGTCCGAAGATGCCTCCGAATCCATTCCACAATAAGCACTCCACGCTTACGTGGCATGTGGGAACATGTATTTTTAAAAATGTTCCATGTGGAACATTATGCATATGAATATGTATGTACAAATGAGTTAAGTGGTTGGAGTTCTTTTGGTTAGCGCCCGGCGCGCCAGGATCGTCACGATGGTGAATTCGAAAGTTGTTCCACACGAAAATCGATGTTTACACGCTCCAACGCGGTGGAAATTTCGCTTTACCCAGGGTCTTGGTTCAGCGTACCCTCGGATTTCTGACTTGGAGTTCCGATCGCTATGCGATATTGCCGTTTCTCATTGAATGGGGCGAACCATTACGGGCTCGTGGAGTCTGTGGGGGGCGCGGACTCGATTACTCGCACTTTCCTAAAGCCGCCTTCCACGAGCGATGGCGATTTGGAAGGCCTGCCCAGTCGGCGCATAGACCGGATTCCATTTGCTGAGGCGTCGCTCCTGGCGCCAGTCGAGCCGTCGAAGATCGTCTGTGTTGGCCGCAATTACCGCGAGCATGCGACCGAACTCGGCCATGCGATCCCCACCGAACCTCTCATCTTCCTGAAGGCACCTACGGCGCTGCTGGCGCCCGGCGGCACAATTCTGCGACCAAAGCTTTCGGCGCGCACGGATTATGAAGGGGAGCTTGGCGTCGTCATCGGGCGGCGCTGCCGTCACCTGCGCGACGATGAAGATGTGCGGCCCTACATCCTTGGCTACACGTGCGTCGACGAGTTTACAGCACGCGATCTTCAGGACAGAGATGGACAGTGGACCCGGGCGAAAAGTTTCGATACCTTCTGCCCGGTTGGACCACTTGTGAGTGATGGCACTGCCGGCGACGACGGCATCGCCATCGATCCATGGGCAGGGGTTCAGGTAGAGACGCGAGTGAATGGAGCGGTGCGGCAATCGGGAAACACCAGGGATTTTATTTTTGCACTGGACGTGATTCTCCGATTCATCACGCAGGTCATGACGCTACATCCGGGGGATCTGATTGCAACCGGAACTCCTCCCGGGGTGGGGCCGGTCGTAGCGGGGGACGCAGTGGAGATTTCAATTCCCGGGATCGGGGTGCTGCGGAATCCGGTTGCCGATGAGGGGTAAAAGGGGCAGACCGGGAACGCGTATATCGTATGTGACAGGGCAATTCGTCCTCTACGAGGCGAGCGGTGGTGGAGCTAGGGTTTGATCATCTGCTCGATCAGATCAGATGCTTTGCGCAGGATCTTCAGTTCGATGTCGTCAAGCCGCTTAAGATTTTCCACCAACGATTGAATTCTTTTCTTGCGTGCTTCCTGGAGTAGGCGCTCGCCCTTTGGCGTCACGCTGATTATTTTCTTTCTGGCGTCGCCTTTTTCCGTTTCAATTCTGGCCAACCCCGACTGCGTAAGGCCGGCAACGATGCGCGTCATGGTCGGCGGCTTGACGCGCTCGATCGTCGCAAGCTGGCCCAGCGTCTTCGGCCCGGCAAATACGAGCACGGAAAGGGCGGAGAGGCGCGCCGGCCCCTGGCCGGACTGGGCATCGGTTTTGGCCGCGCTGCGCAACAGGTGAATGGCCGCGGAATGCAAAGCGTCGGCGACTTCGAATCGTTCGTTCATATACAAAGTTTAGCATTGCTAACATTTCTATTGACAGCAGAAATCGATGGGGCTATTTTGTTAGAGCATTAGTTAGCAATGCTAAATAGTTGTGCTGGCGTCACCGGCCGCGCCGGGTCGCCTTCGCGCTGAATTATGGAGGAGCAATGACGAACGTGGAGAGTTGTTTTGAGCTTTTGCAGGGTGGGGATTTTGACGGGCTGCGCCGGCTGCTCGATAGCGTCCCGGAGTGCGCGGAGGCTCGCGATGCGAATGGCGTCAGCCTGCTGATGCAGGTGCTTTATCGCGGACGGCGCGATCTGGCGGAAGCTATCGCGGCCAGGAAAAAGGCGCTTGATATTTTTGAGGCGACCGCGCTGGGGCGAAGCGAAAGGCTCAAGCAGTTGGCCGGAGACCGGACCACGGTTAGCGCGCACTCGGGCGACGGATTCACCGCGCTGCATTTCGCGTGCTTCTTCGGGCAAGGAGACGTAGCCCGCATATTGATTGACGCTGGAGCGCCGGTAGATGCGGTCGCCGCCAATCCGATGAAGGTAATGCCGCTGCATTCGGCGGCTTCGGCGCGCAATCTGACGGCGGCGCAGCATTTGCTTGAGCATGGTGCTCCGGCGAATGCGCGGCAGCAGGCCGGATGGGCGCCACTGCACGCGGCGGCACAAAATGGCGACCGGGCGATGGTCGAGTTACTGCTGCGGCACGGCGCTGACGCGAAACAGAAGAACGACGATGGGAAGACGGCCGTGATGGTGGCGCGCGACAAAGGCCATGAAGAATTGGCCGGCTTGCTGGAACAAGCCGGATGAAGCGAAGACGCAACTTCTCAGGTTCATTTCTCGCCTTTCGCCTCTCTCGATTCACGAGCGATTCATTCCTATTCGGTTAAGATAGGCTGCCAGAAAGTTCCCTCGATTTTCCTGCGAGTTGCGGAGCCAAAGGAGAGTCCCTTGTCCGATCTCATCATCACTTACCGGGGTGTGGTTTTACCCGTGGCATAGCGATCACATGGACCACATGAATGTTATGTGGTATGTGGGGAAATTCGATGAGGCAACGTGGCAACTCTTGTCGGCGATTGGGTTGTCGCGGTCGCGGCTGGAGAAGGAAGGAAGCGGAATGGCCGCGGTTGAGCAGCACATCGAATACAAACGGGAGTTGCGGGCGGGCGACCTGGTGACGGTTCGGTCGGCGGTGCTGGACGTGATGGAGAAATCGGTCCGCTTTCGGCATGAGATGACAAACGACGAGACGGGCGAACTGGCCGCGCGCACCATGCTCGTGGGTGTCCACTTTGATTTGAGCGTGCGGAAGGCCCGTCCTCTTCCTCTGGAGGTGTGGGAGGGTGCGACGGCTATGGTCGTGAAGAACTGATGCGGGACTCTTCTATGAAGAAGCTGTCGCCAGTCCAGAGTCGCGTTCCCGTTGCCCTTTCGTTGACCCGTGACTCCAGCGGCGTGCGCGGTGGCGCGAGCGGCTAACTCGGCCCTCGCCTCCAGTCTTCCTGTCGAAGATCACGGACTTCCCTCGTGCGGCACCATATAATGTCCCGTCCTTCGCACGGTTCGTCGATGCTGTGCCGGGGACGGGTTTAAAAGCAAATCTGAGGGAGGTTCTTATGTCTACCGTGCCGCCTGGCGCAGCGCTGCCTAACGCTCCCGCGCCGCAGAGGAGTTCTGGAAGCAAGGTTGTGTTGTGGGTGATCGGCATCACGGTTGGCGTGGTGTTGATTGGGATGGGTAGCTGTGCTGTTCTTGGCTTTTACGCCATGCACAAGGTGAAACAGGCGGGATTCGATGCGGAGTTGATGAAGAAAAATCCGGGACTCGCGACTGCCAAATTGGCAGTGACCATGAATCCCGATGTCGAGATCGTTTCGAGTGACGACAACGCCGGGTCGATCGTTGTTCGCGACAAGAAAAACGGCAAGGTTGTCACCATGAAGTTCGATCCGCAAAGAAAGTCGATGGTGATTGTAGATGAGAAGGGACAAACCTCTACCTACACCGCGAGCGGCGAAGGCTCAAATGCAACGGTCGAAATGTCCGGCCCGCAAGGCACGGTTAAGATCGGCGGCAACGCAGACAAAGCCCCGGAATGGGTGCCGCAATATCCAGGATCATCACCAACCGGAACATACTCATCGAGCAATGCGAACGAGCAGGCGGGTTCCTTCACTTTTACCACGCCAGATTCAGCGGATAAGCTCATTGCCTTTTACGACGAAGCCCTGAAAGCAGCCGGTTTCGCCGTGACCAAGATGACCAACAGTTCGGAGGGCAAGGCAGGAGGAATGGTCACTGGCGAAGACAAAACCAAGAAGCGCAATGTGATGGTCATGCTCGAAACCGAGAACGACGGCATGCACGTGAATGTAACGTTTTCAACCAAGGAGTAAAGATCCTGGAACTGGTTCGGGCTGGTCGATCTGGCATCGTCGGGAACCATGGAATTTCTGTCGTCTCCATCACCGGCTGGAGAAATTGGCGTTTGATTCGCCCGACTGGCCGATCGGCCAGTTTCCATCGGTGCTGATTCCGGCCTATATGGCTCCGCTGTCGATTCTGCTGCACATGGCTTCGCTAAAGACGTTGCAGAGGGAGGAGATAGCTGTGGGGTAACGGCATTCAGCGCTGGTTTGATCTAAAGTGGGCGGCGCTTTTGAGAAGCTCCCGCCCGCTTTACCTATGCGCGACCTGCTCTTCTTCGAAGGTGTTCGCAGTAGTAATCCACTGAAGATTCATCCAATCAGCACGTGGGCTGCCCAAACCTCGGGCTGCTCTTCTTATAAGCCGCCCCGGCGTTTTGTAAGTCATCAATCGCAAGGTATGTTACAAGCATTGACTTTTGAAAACTGTGTCATACAATTGCGAGCAATCGCTGTGTCGTGGGACGGATGCTTGCATTGGTCCCGGCAAATCCCGATCAAGATTCTCTATATAGGGTCCTAATATGTCCTCACGCAGCTTCTTCTTATCGTTTGTGCTACTTGCAAGTTCGCTGTTCGCAGCCGCCAAGAATGAAAACTGGTTGGAGGTTCGCACGCCGCACTTCGTCGTTGTGACGAATTCGGGCGAGAAACAGGCACGAAAGACGGCTGACCAGTTTGAGCGCATGCGAGCCGTGTTTCAGAAGCGATTTCCGAAGGCTTCGGTGGATGCGTCTTCGCCCATCATTGTGATCGCAGTGAAGGATAAGAAGGATTTCCGGGCGCTCGAACCGGAAGCTTACCTTGCGAAAGGGGCGCTCGACCTGGCCGGGCTCTTCCTACAGGGACCGGACAAGAACTACGTGCTTCTGCGGCTGGAGGCCGAGGAGCAGCATCCTTACGCGACCATCTATCACGAGTACACGCATTTCATCGTGCGCAAGGCGGCCGACTGGTTGCCGCTGTGGCTGAATGAAGGGTGGGCGCAGCTCTACGAGAACACAGAGATCAAAGAAAAGGAAGTCGGCATTGGGGAGCCGAGCGTTGAGAACCTGACGCTGCTGCGGCAAAACCGGCTACTGCCGCTCAACGTGCTTTTAAAGGTCGATCACAATTCGCCTTACTACCACGAGGAGAACAAGGGGTCGATTTTTTATGCCGAGTCGTGGGCGCTGACCCACTATCTGACCATCAAGGATCAACAGGACAACACCGACCGGTTCACTGACTACGTAAAATTGGTCAGCAATAACGTCGACGCAGTGACCGCCGCGACGAGGGCTTTCGGCGATCTCAAAGTGTTGGAGAAGAATCTCAGCCAGTATGTTTCGCAGGGACGGTTCTATTACTTCAGGATGCCGGGCGCGATCACGATTGACGATAGCAGCTTTCAGGTCGAGCCGTTGACCCCGCTAAGAGCCGACGCGATACGGGCGGACTTCCTGGCCTACAACGATCGCGGCAAGGACGCGCACGCGTTATTAGACCAAGTACTGAAGGACGACCCAAACAGCGCGGCGGCGCGCGAAACAATGGGCCTGATGGCCTTCCGTGAGGGCAAACTCGACGAGGCCGAAAAGTGGTACGAGCAGGCGGTCAAGCTTGATTCGCAGAGTTTTCTTGCCCATTACTATTTCGCCGCGATCGCGCGGCGAGAAGCGTCTTCTCCCGAGAGAAGCGCCCAGATCGAAGCCAGCCTGCGTACTTCTATTAAGCTCAATCCGGCATTCGCGCCCGCGCTCGATCAGCTCTCGAGTTTCCTGGGCATGCAGCACAAGGCTCTAGAAGAGGCGGCGAAGCTGAACTTGAATGCTATTCAACTTGAACCTTCCAACATCGAGTACCGGGTGAATCGGGCGAACCTCATGATGGAGATGGAACGTCTGCCGGATGCAATTGCCATTCTGGAGACGGCGATGAAGCTGGCCGACAAACCCCAAGACCGCGAGATACTCGAGAACCAGTTGCAATCGATCAAGCAATACCAGGCGGCGCGGGAGGCGCAAGGAAAGGAGTTTCACGAAGACATGGAGAAAGCGGCCGCCCTCGAAAAGGCTTCGGCGGAGGAAGTGGAGGCTGAACCGAGCGCGTCAGAGAGTTCGGAGCCGGCACGGCATGGGCCGCGACACACGGTGCGTGGCACGTTGAAGGATGTGCAGTGCACATACCCTGCCAAGATGACACTGAAGGTCGAGAGCGCCAAGTCTGCCATGGGCTTGCGAAGTGCCAATTACTACAAGGTGGAATACAGCGCTCTGAATTTCACTCCGAGCGCGACTTTGAATCCCTGCAAAGATCTGGAAGGGATGACGGCGAAGGTGGACTATTTCGAGGCGGTGGCGGCAGGGGCGGATGGGCAGCTTATCTCCATCGAACTGTCCAAGTGATGGAGATCGCGGAGTCAGGTGACGAGGTCGGTCCCCGGTAAGCCTAGGTGCTTTCCCCCGGTTACCTTCGGCTTTGCCTCCTGACTTCAGAATCCTGCATCAAACCATCTATAATGAGGTAATCCCTCCGCGGGGCGGAGCCGTGGGCTTGGCGCCCTCGGAATAGCCGGTGAATGCCGGCGAACCATCTGTAGGGCGAAGATTATCTATGTCGACGAAGTTGAAAGTCACGATTCTGGCCAGTTCGCTGGCTATCCTCCTGTTCACTTTCGTGGGCGGGTTTGTCAATGTGCATGCCAACTCTAACGATGGCGCTTACCGGCAGCTCTCGGTGTATAGCGAGGTGCTGTCGCGCATTCGCGGCGATTATGTCGAAGAGCCGAATATTTCCGGCGTGACCGAAGGGGCGCTGCACGGGCTACTGGAGTCGCTGGACGCGAATTCCAGTTATCTTTCGGCGGCCGAGTACAAGCGCTACAAGGCGATGAAGCCGGAGGGGAAGGCTGAAATTGGCGCTTACGTATCGAAGCGCTTTGGATATGCCGATGTGGTCGCAGTGATTCCGGGCGGCCCGGCGGACAAGGCTGGTATCGAGAACGGCGACATTCTGGAATCGATCGAGAACAAGAGCACGCATGACATGTCGCTGGCGGAAATTCGCACGACGCTGCTCGGAGACACCGGGACAACCGTGACAGTCTCGGTGGTGCGGCCGCGCAAGGCTGAGCCGCAGAAAATGGTGATCACGCGCGACGTAGCGGCAATTCCGGCGGCGACTGACAAGATGATGGCCGACAATGTCGGCTATATAAAGGTGGAAGGATTCCCGCAGGGCAAGTCCGAAGAGATTGCCGGCAAGATTCGCGAGATGCAGAAGCAGGGCGCGAAGAAGCTGGTTCTGGATTTGAGGAATGCGGCCGGAGGCGAGGAGTCAGAGGGAATCGCGACGGCTAATCTCTTTCTCGATCACGGAACGATTACGTATTTGCAAGGGCAGAAGTATCCGCGGCAGGCGTTTAATGCCGATCCGGGCAAGGACGTTACCAAGCTGCCGGTAGCTGTGCTGGTCAATCGAGGGACTGCGGGCCCGGCGGAGGTGGTGGCGGCGGCGATTCTGGAGAACGCACGCGGCGACGTGGTCGGCGACAAGACGTTCGGCGATGGGTCGGTGCAGAAGACGATCGAGATGCGGGATGGGGCGGGGCTGATTCTGTCGGTGGCGAAGTACTATTCGCCGGGCGGGAAGTCGATTCAGGATGTGGCTGTGACTCCGAACGTGCAGATTGCCGACGTCGACGACGATGCCGGGCTGCCGGATGAGGATGGCGTGCAGACGACTCCGGAGGAAAAGAACGCCAAGCCGAAGAACACGATCGATGAGCAGCTGAATAAGGCGCTCGAAGTTTTGAAAAATCGGGAGTCGAAGGGATAAGTTTGAGACGACCTGGTTTTCGGATCGCCCGCCCCGTGGCGGGCGATTTTTTTGCGGCGGTAACCCAATCATCTGAAGTTAGGATCGGTGAAGGTGGACCGCACTAGTAAAGCGAAATCGAGAAACTACGGTGTCAGCAGTTTTGCGTACTCTGCGCGCGCTTGCTTATTGACCGGGATGTT
>Ga0335071_10006741_pt1 | contig 11857 bp, 11 predicted proteins | sample Lox_Sample_15_FD_206724 | JGI IMG/M metagenome (GOLD analysis project Ga0335071, IMG submission 206724) | Soil microbial communities from Loxahatchee National Wildlife Refuge, Florida, United States - Lox_Sample_1.5 | ecosystem: Environmental > Terrestrial > Soil > Wetlands | place: USA...
CTCATCACACATGCTCGTACCGAACACGCTCGATTCCTCGGTTACGACATCAGCGTCTATCACGCAGACCACAAAATCTCAGCTAGAAACGGAACACTCATCAAGACCCGAAGCATCAACGGATGCATCAGATTGGGCATTCCTTATGGCAAGGTCGATGAGCTTGCAAGGCGCTACATGCGCGGCGAAAAACCCATCCACGAAGCTGGTTTACTGGCGTTTTCGGACGCCCAAATCATCGATGTTTACCAGCAGCGTTTTCGCGGGGTGGCCGAGTACTATAAATTCGCCACCGACTTAAATGCTCTGCGCAAGCTCAAATACGTCATGGAAGTCTCATTGACGAAAACGCTGGCCAACAAATTCAAATCCACAGTTGCTCGTATGTATCAAAAATACGCTGGAAGACGCACAGTAGAAGGATTTACATACAAGGTTCTGGTTGCGGAAGTGCCAACCAAAAACGGAACCAGGCATATCTACTGGGGCGGCATTCCTATGAAAGTAGTCAAGCCCGGCACAGAAACACTTGACGACAACAACGGACGGCGAAATGTTGCGCTCAGTTCACGAACCGACCTTGTCCAAAGGCTGCAAGCCAACGAATGTGAAATCTGCGGTTCGCATGAGAACTGTGAAGTCCACCACATTCGGAAACTGGCCGACCTGAAGAACCGCTGGCGCGGAAGGAAAGAGAAACCCGCCTGGGTACTGAGAATGATTGCTCTGCAAAGAAAGACACTGGTGGTGTGTGCGAAATGCCACGATGCAATCCATGTGGGAAAATCGTTACCCCATCCAAGCACTTAAGTTCTGGAGAGCCGGATGATGCGAAAGTATCAAGTCCGGTTCGGAGGGGGGTCTGTGGAAAAGTGTCCGAAAGGATAACTCGCCACTTTCCTACCCTACTATACAGTATCCCCTTGGCGGCACAGAAAGTTATAGTCGATTGGCAGCCACACCCGAACCAAGCTTACCCTCAGCTGGCAGAAAAAACCACTCCCGCCAGAACATCAGATCTTGGGGGACCACCTATGCCCCGACAATCTCAGAGCCAGATATTCTCCGATCATCACTCACTTTGCAGAGAACGATTTAAAGATTGCTCGATGATTTGTTGGATACGCAGCACCATGCCGGCCGGATCGGGATGCAATCCTTCGATCAATAAAGCGCTGTCGTAGATCTGCTCGATGACGAGCGTCTGCAATGCAGAGGTGGATTCGAGCTTGGACAAATTCTTGAGGATGGCGTGGGCTGGATTTAACTCCAGGATCTTCTTCGGGATCTCGACCTCCTTGCCGAGATATTTATAGACGCGCTGCAGTTCAGGATTGAGTGTCCCCTGCGGGTCCACCAGCCGGGCCACGGACTGGGAAAGCCGGCTGCTGGCGCGCACGTCCGTGACGCGTTCCCCGAGAACCTGTTTGAAGCGCTCCACCAGTGCTTTGAACTCCTCATCCGGAATTTTCTCTACGTTTTCTTCCTGCCTGGGCACTTCGGGAAGATCCGCCTGGGCAGCGTTCTTGAGCTCGAAGTCTTTGTATTTGCGCAAGCCCATCAGCATGAAGGAATCCATCGTCTCGGTCAGCAGCAACACTTCCGTTCCCGCCTGGAAGGCGTCCAGGTGCGGACTGCGCAGGATCGATTTCGGATCGTCGCCTACCAGATAGTAGATCACCTTCTGCTCATGCTTCATCCGCCCGGCATACTCCTCAAGAGAGGACCAGGTTTCTGGGTGGGTTGTGGTGCGGAAGCGCAGCAAGCCGAGCAACGATTCCGTCTCGGTCGGCGCGGTGGCGATACCCTGCTTGAGATATCCGCCGAACTCCTTCCAGAACTCCTGGTATTTTTCGGGTTCCCTGGCGGCCAGCGTCTCCAATTCCTTGATAACTTGGCCGGTCAGCACTTTCTTCAAGCCGGCCATCAGGCCGGTGGACTGGATCGTCTCACGCGAGACGTTGAGCGGCAGGTCTTCCGAGTCAACCACGCCCTGCACGAAACGCAGGTATTCGGGCAGCAGATCCTTGTTGTACTCGTCGATCAGGATATTGCGGGAGTACAGCTTCAAGCCGTCTTCCCGGCGCAGGGAGAAGAGGCCGCGCTCAGCCTTGCGCGGAAGGTAGAAAAGAGCATACAACTGCACTGGCACGTCCGTGATCATATGGATATGCATCAGCGGATCATCAAAGTCTAGGGTCGTCTGCTGGTAGAACTGCTTGTACTGCTCTTCGGTGACGTCCTTCTTGGGCGTCCTCCAGAGCGAGGTTTGCTTGTTGACCGGTTCCTTCCCCTCTCCCAGGTAGATGGGGAAACCGATGTAGTCGGAGTGCTTGTGGATGATCTCCTTGAGCCGGTATTCCTCGGCAAACTCGGAGGCTTCCTCCTTGAGCCTGACCTCCACCTTCGTACCGCGTTCGTTCATCTCTGCCGGTTCGACCTGGTAATGCTCCTCGCCGGTGGCATACCAGGAGACTGCCCTGGCCCGTGGCCGATAGGAACGTGAGGTCACTCGCACCCATTCGGCAACCATAAAAACCGAGTAGAAACCCACGCCGAACTGGCCGATTACGTGGGCAAGATCCGTCTTTTGATCTTTGGATGCCTCCATGAATTTGCGCGCCCCCGATTGGGCGATCGTCCCCAGGTTTTCGATGATCTCCTCGCGGGTCATACCGATGCCGGTGTCCTGGATGGTGAGCAGGCGCTTCTCCTTGTCGGCTGTGATGCGGATGGAGAGCTCCGCCCCCGGGTCCAGGACCTGGCGTTCCGTCAGCATCTCGAACCGCAGGCGGTTCAAGGCATCGGAGGCGTTCGAGAGCAGTTCGCGCAGGAACACCTCCCGGTCTTTGTACAACGAATGGATCAGAATATTCAACAACTGCCGGGTTTCGGCTTTGAAGGAATAAGATTCGGCCTCGGTTTTTTCGGTTGGTTGAGTAGGTTCGGACATGCCTGCCTCCTGGGAAATTAAAAATGCTCCAGTCATCCTGGAGCACCACAGGGAGGCTGCCAGGATAGGTGGGTTGCAATCCTGGGTTGTTTAAGAACAATCTGCTGTGAATTTTACCCAATCTTTATCATCCATTGGCAAGAGATTTATAAGAGGATCGTATACGTTTTTTTATCCTTTTCCTGCGGATCGCTTATTTTTCTTTTACGATTTTTAAACATTCCAGGGGTAAATTAAGCTCGTCAGTTGAAATCAAATCCATTCAAAAGGAGGTTCACTATGTCCAATCTTACTCGTTGGGAGCCCGTGCGCGAAATGATGACCCTGCGGGAGGCGATGGACCGGCTCTTCGATGACGCCTTCACCCGTCCTGTAAGCGCAAGTGGAGTCTCCGTTCTACCCGCCGTCGATCTCTACGAGACCGCAGACGAGGTGGTGGTGAAAGCCAATCTGCCCGGCCTCAAGTCCGACGACGTGCAGATCTCGGTAACCTCGGACGTGCTCACCCTGCGCGGCGAGGTCCCCCCGGCGGACAACAAAAAGGAAGCCACCTATCATATCCTGGAGCGGCGCTCCGGCGTCTTTGAGCGTTCGATCCCGCTTCCCACCGATGTCCAGACCGAGAAAGCCAGGGCCGATTTCGAGAACGGCGTGCTGACCATCACCCTGCCGAAGGCGGAGACCGTCAAACCCAAGATGATCTCGATCAAAGCGAAATAACTATTCTTTCTTCCCCAAAAACAGACGCGATCTTGGCGCGTCTGTTTTTGGTTTCGTACTCTTACGATGTCATATTCTATTTTTATATTTTGCAGACATCCCGTAGACAAACCCTTCTTATACTAAACAGTGCCATTTTATTAATAATGAATTGCTCTACTCATAAGTCGAGACACCCTCTCGACTTATGAGTATCCATATTTAATAGACAGTACTCCCCTAGGGCCACAGGAATAAATATTCCGTATCCCTATCCACTACACTCTGGTAAGGGTATAGTTGTTTTAATCAACCGAACAAGGTTATCGGAGCCAGCCAACTCGAGGAATTTGGGGACTTACGGCCGCACACATCGGAGAAAATACCAACCGGAAATTGTCGGAGAGGTTTAGTATTCCAATGGGCAGGGTGTGGGGAATTTGTTCTGCGGTCAGGAAAAGGAAACAACTGCCTCTCGAATGCCGTGACTGTAACAAAAGCGGTGGGTTTTATTGAAAAAATGACGAGCTTCTTGTAAGATGGTGATTGCCTAGATCGCCTCTTGAAGGAGCTCATCATGTCTATTGTTACCTTGCAACTGCCAGTTGTCAAGCGGTGGTGCGCCGAACGTCCGAAGAAGTGTCCGTATTGCGATGGGGAGATATTCCAGCGCTGGGGAAAGGTACAAAAGCCGGTGAAAGACATACGGAGCCGGAGAGTGCGGGTGTATCGGTATCGCTGCTGCCGATGTAGGCGGACATTCCGACACTATCCGGAAGGGACGAGCAGAGCGGATCAGACGGAGCGGTTGAGGCTGTTTGCGGTGATTTGCTGGACATTAGGAATGAGTTACCGAGGGGTGAGCAAGATCTTGAGCGGGCTGGGGATCGGGCTGTGTCCGATGACGATCTGGCGGGACGCCCAGGAGCAGGCGGACAGGTTGCAGCGAGGAAATCAGTGGAGGCAAGTGCGTGTGCTGGGGGTGGACGGCGCAATCGTGCTGGGTTGGGGGGAACAACCTCCAGTGCTGGTGGCGGAAGACATGGGCAGTGGGGAACCGGTCGCGCTGGGCTATGTGAGCGAATATGATCTGCGGGCAGTGCAGAAGTGGCTGGAAGGGTTGGTCCAGCGCCTGGGGGTGAGCGTGATCGTGACGGATGATCTGGCCGCCTATCGTCTGATCGCCGAGAGGCTGCAAGTGGGGCACCAGATCTGTCAATTCCATGCCAAGCGCTGGGTGGGCAAAGCCCTGCGAGGCTTTCGCAGCACGATACCCAAAGAATGGCTGTGGGTCCTGGATGAAGTCGAAGAACTGATCGAAGATTTGCCCTTGGAAGGGGACAAACGCTTGGTGGCCCTCTGGAAGCAGGTCCCTGCCCACCGCTCCGGACCTGCTAAGGCGCTCACAGCGATGCAGCAACTTCGTGACCTGCTGCTCCGCTTGAGTGAACGCTGGCAGGAGTACTGCACTTTTCAACACGAGCCAGAAGTACCCTGGACGAACAACCTCACCGAACAGGCTATTGGGCGCATGAAAATGCGCGCCCGTACGGTGCGCGGCTACAAGTCCTGGCCGGGTATGCAGACCGGCTTACTGTTGGCAGGCACTAAATCGAGTTGAAATAAAAACCACAAGGCGAGAAGCATTGTCCTATCAATTCCCAAAAGTCACCCACCGTGTTTGTTACGGAAACCGAATGCCGATCGGCTTGAGTTTTCCTGTCCGATCGGGTATAATTATAGATAATTATTATCCATAAAGACTTAATATCAATGGGCCTCCCCATGCCTGATCCCGAAGTCCGATTTGATGAGTTGATCGCAGCGCTGAAAGAACGTGACTTCCGCCTGACGCCCCAGCGGATAGGATTGATTCGGTTGATCGCGGTCAGCGAGGGGCATCCCAGCGCGGGCCAGCTCTACGACAGGATCAAACGCCAGTTCCCCACCATGAGCCATGCCACCGTGTACAAGACTCTGGCATTGCTCAAAGACATGGGTCAGGTGCTGGAGATCGACCTGCGCGACGACAGCCATTACGACGGCAACCGCCCGCAGCCCCATCCGCACCTGATCTGTATCCAGTGCAACAAGATCATCGATGGGGAGGCGGATTTCGATCCATCTGCGATCCGGAAACTCGAGCAGGCTTCGGGTTACAAGATCCTCCGCTCCCAGGTTTCGTTCTACGGGCTTTGCCCGGATTGTAAAATTCAACCACGATCAATTAAATAAAAAGGAGAAAATTATGATTTCCAATGCAATGCAAAAAGCCATTAATGAACAGATCAACAAGGAACTCTACTCATCTTACCTCTACCTTTCCATGGCAGCTTATTTTGAGGGCAAGAATCTTCCCGGTTTTGCCAAGTGGATGCATGTCCAGGCAGGTGAGGAACATGAGCATGGGATGAAGTTCTTCCAACACCTGGTGGACCGCGGCGGAAAGGTGGATCTCAAACCCATCGCCGGTCCCGAGGTGGATTGGAAGGCAAACCTGGATGTTTTCAAGCAGGTCCAGGAACACGAAGCTGCAGTCACCGCATCCATCAATGCCCTTTACGAACTGGCGCTCAAGGAGAAAGATTATCCGGCCCAGGTTTTGCTGCAGTGGTTCATCAGCGAACAGGTTGAAGAGGAAAAGAACGCAGCCGACATCGTCCAGCAGCTCGAATTGATCGACGCCAGGGGAACGGCAGTATTGATGCTCGATCATCAACTGGGCAAGCGCGGAAAAGAGTAAATCCCATCAGCCCGGCGGTGATCCCTCCGGGCTTTAATCAGGCGGAAGAATTTCCTGGAGTGAACAGAATCTCTTCTCATCAAACAACCCATGAGCGTTGAGTATACAATGCAAACGTAGCGCATTTTTGCCTGACAGGATCCGCAGCGTAATGAATACTGCTGTTCAAAATTCAACCGACGAAAGGAGCAAATACCATGAGTGAAGAAGGCAAGTGCCCGGTTCTCCATCACCCTGCCGGAGGCGGCACGACCAACCAGAACTGGTGGCCGAACCTGTTGAATCTCGATATCCTGCACCAGCATTCCGCCAAGTCCAATCCGATGGACGAGGAGTTCAACTATCGCCAGGAATTCAAGAAACTCGACCTCGCCGCGGTGAAGAAAGATCTCCACGCGCTGATGACAAACTCGCAGGATTGGTGGCCAGCGGATTGGGGTCACTACGGCGGACTGATGATCCGCATGGCCTGGCACAGCGCCGGCACCTACCGCACTGGCGACGGCCGCGGCGGCGCAGGCAACGGTAGCCAGCGCTTTGCGCCCCTCAACAGCTGGCCCGACAACGTCAACCTCGATAAGGCCCGCCGGCTGCTCTGGCCAATCAAGCAGAAGTACGGCAAAAAAATCTCGTGGGCCGACCTGATGATCCTGGCCGGGAATGTCGCCCTGGAATCGATGGGTTTCAAGACCTTCGGTTTCGCCGGCGGGCGACAGGACATCTGGGAACCGGAAAAGGACATTTATTGGGGTTCCGAGGACAAGTGGCTGGGAGACAAGCGTTACTCCGGTGAGCGGGATCTCGAGAATCCGCTCGCGGCCGTGCAGATGGGTCTCATCTACGTGAACCCGGAAGGGCCGAACGGCAATCCGGACCCGGCCGCTTCGGGCCGCGATGTGCGCGAGACCTTCGCGCGCATGGCCATGAACGATGAGGAGACGGTGGCCCTTATCGCCGGAGGACACACCTTCGGCAAGGCCCACGGCGCGGGCGACCCGAAGCTGGTCGGTCCCGAGCCGGAAGGCGCCCCCATCGAACAGCAGGGCCTGGGCTGGAAGAACAGCCTGGGTACCGGCAAGGGCGTAGATACCACCTCGAGCGGCATCGAAGGTGCCTGGAAGCCCGAACCGACCAAGTGGGATAACGGCTACCTGGAAATGCTGTTCACCTACGAGTGGGAGTTGGTCAAAAGCCCGGCCGGCGCACACCAGTGGGTGGCCAAGAACGTCAAACCCGAGCACATGATCCCGGACGCGCACGACCCGTCCAAGAAATCCCCGCCGATGATGACCACGGCCGACCTGTCGCTGCGCTTTGACCCGATCTACGAGCCGATCGCCCGGCGATTCTACGAGCACCCCGAGCAGCTCGAAGAAGCCTTCGCCCGGGCCTGGTTCAAGCTGACCCACCGCGACATGGGTCCGCGCGCCCGCTATCTCGGCCCGGATGTTCCGGCTGAGGAGCTGATCTGGCAGGACCCCATCCCGGCTGTCGATCACAAGCTGATCGATACGAAGGATATCGCCTACCTCAAGGCCAAGATCCTGGCTTCCGGTTTGTCTGTCCCGGAGCTGGTCTCGACCGCCTGGGCCTCTGCCTCCACCTTCCGCGGCTCGGATAAGCGCGGCGGCGCTAACGGCGCCCGCATTCGCCTGGCGCCGCAGAAGGATTGGGATGTCAACGAGCCGGCCAAGCTGGCCAAGGTGCTCAAGACCCTGGATGGCATTCGAGCGGAGTTCGACAAGACCCAGCCAAAGGGCAAGAAAGTATCTCTGGCCGACCTGATCGTCCTGGCCGGCTGTGCGGGTATCGAGCAGGCCGCGAAGAATGCTGGTCATGCTGTGACGGTCCCCTTCATTCCGGGACGCACGGATGCCTCGCAGGAGCAGACCGATGTGGCCTCTTTCGCCGTGCTCGAGCCGAAGGCAGACGGATTCCGCAATTACCTCAAAGCCAAATACGCCGTATCAGCCGAGGAAATGCTGGTGGATCGGGCGCAATTGCTGACCCTGACCGCTCCTGAGATGACGGTCCTCCTTGGCGGGATGCGTGTCCTGAATACCAATTTTAGTGGGTCGCAACACGGGGTTTTCACCAAACGGCCGGAGGCGCTCACCAATGACTTCTTTGTAAATCTGCTCGACATGGGTGTTGTCTGGTATCCAACCTCTGATACCGCTGATACTTTTGAAGCTCATGACCGCAAGACTGGCGAAGTCCGTTGGACCGCCACGCGGGTCGACCTGGTCTTCGGCTCGAACTCCCAACTGCGAGCCCTGGCAGAAGTCTACGCTTGCGAGGACTCTGCGGAGAAGTTCGTCCACGACTTTGTCGCGGCGTGGAACAAGGTCATGAACCTGGACCGTTTCGACCTCGCCTGATCGCAGCGAAACCCTGTTCGGATAAGTTACAGCACCTGCCATGCTCGATGGTAGGTGCTGTATTCTTCACCCTCTCAACTTACTATTATCCGTATATAAAGTACTCCCTTGGGGGCACAGGACCCGCCTGAATAAGACGGGTTTTTGATTTCCTCTAAACAGCGGTCTCCCAGGTGGGATGATATTGGAGTCCGCTTGTCCCCTTCGGGGGTGCTGTGCGAGGAGCATAGGAACATATCGTCCATATTTTGAATATGGCACATCCTCGTTGGATACGCTCCCGCATATGAGCGTATTTTTTGTTTTATGAATTAAGGTAGCCGTCCTCAAATCAAACTTAGCACTCACTTGTCAGAATAACCGCCATTGACAAACCAACTACTGCGTGATACTATATACCAGTAATAAGTAACACATAATATCGGTCGTACGGAATAGCCTGGAGGTGATTGTGCAGGAAGATCTGACGGAAATGCTCAAAGGTGTGCTGGAGGGCTGCGTCCTTGAAATCATCAGCCGTAAAAAAACTTACGGCTACGAGATCACACGCCGGCTGAACGCACTCGGCTTCACCGATGTCGTGGACGGAACGGTGTACACGATTTTGGTGCGACTAGAGAAGAACGAACTCGTCGACATCGAAAAAAGCCCATCCGAAATGGGACCGCCGCGCAAGTTTTTCACCCTCAACGAAGCGGGGCACGCGGAACGACAGAAGTTCTGGGATAAATGGGAATTCGTATCGTCGAGACTTGACGAGTTGAAGGAGCAGAAAGAATGAAATTCTTGGAGAAAATCACAGGCAGCGACATGAGGAAAGAATGGAAAGCTTTCGAAGCGCGCGCCCAGAAGCTGCCGGCTGAGCATCGGGCGGCATGGGAAGAGATCAAAGCCAATCTCTGGCCGCGCTCGGATTTCAGCGGACGCAACCTCATGCCCATTCTTGACGGTGTGCTTGGCCTGCTCGAAGGGTCGGCAGCGGACGGTCAGAGTGTCCGGGAGGTTTTGGGCGACGATATCCAGGGCTTCTGTTCGGCGCTCGCCGGCGAAGAAGGGGCAAAGTCTTATCGCGACAAGTGGCGCGAGCAACTTAACCGGAACGTCGCCAGGAAATTAGGCAAATAGGTGGATCATATGAGCATACAGGATATCCTCGAAGGCAAGAAGAAGTGGCGGGCGCATGTGGTGCGTGTCAAAGCGCTTCCGCAGGATTATCAGATCGTTTACCGGGAGATTCAAAGCTATCTCTTCAAGGTCGGTCCCGTTGAGCTGACCGAAGGAACGGATTTGCTCTCGGGGATCGTCGATCTCTTTGAAGAAGGCGCGGCCTTGGGGAAAGGCGTACTCGAAGTGACCGGTAGGGACGTAGCCGCCTTCTGTGACGACCTGATCAAGGATTCAAAAACGTACGCCGACCTCTATCAAGAATCGGTCGGCAAGGATGTCAACCAAGCCATTAAAAAGGCAACGAATAAAAACAAGGTAAGGTGAATATAGGTATGGAAAAAGTCATCGAAGTGAAAGGGCTGCAAAAGTCCTACAAGAACCTTCATGTTCTAAAGGGCGTGGATTTCGAAGTGGAAAAGGGCTGCATCTTCGCCCTGCTCGGCTCCAACGGCGCGGGCAAGACGACGATCGTCAAGATCCTCACCACGCTGCTTAAACAGGATAGCGGGACTGCCAGAGTGAACGGCTTCGATGTTGCGGCAAATCCCGACGCTGTGCGGGGGTCGATCAGCCTGACCGGGCAATTCGCCGCCGTGGACGAGATCCTGACGGGACGGGAAAACCTGGTCATGATCGCCAGGCTGCGGCACCTCGAAGCCCCGCGCCGGGTCGCCGAGGACCTTCTGAATCGCTTCGGCCTGGCCGAGGCCGCCGATCGCAGGGTGTCCACCTATTCGGGCGGCATGCGCCGCCGGCTCGATATCGCCATGAGCCTGGCAGGGAAACCACAGCTGATTTTCCTCGACGAGCCGACGGCCGGTCTCGACCCCGAGGGGCGCCTCGAGGTCTGGAAGACCGTCGAAGAGCTGGCAAACCAGGGCACGACGGTCTTCCTGACCACACAGTATCTCGAGGAAGCCGAACAACTCGCCGACCGGATTGCCATTCTGCACGAGGGCAGGATCATCGTGAGCGGCACGCTCGCGGAACTGAAAAAGCTGTTCCCGCCTGTAAAGGTGGAATACGTCAAAAAACAGCCCAGCCTGGAGGAAATATTCCTCGCGATTATCGGTAAAAAGGAGCAAAAGGTCCTATGAACCAACACTTTTTCAGCGATATGGGCGTCATGCTTGGGCGCTCCATGCGCCATATTTTCCGCAGCCTGGACACAATCATCACGGTCACCATCATGCCGATTGCGATGATGCTGCTGTTCGTCTACGTATTCGGCGGTGCCATACGAAGCGGCACGGATCACTACGTGAATTACCTGCTGCCCGGCATCCTGTTGATGGCCATTGCAAGCGGCATCGCCTATACGTCCTACCGGCTGTTCATGGACATGCAAAGAGGCATCTTCGAACGGTTCCACTCGATGCCGATCGCGCCTTCGACCCCGCTGTGGGGACACGTGCTGACCTCCCTGGTATCCAATACAATTTCGGTGATCGTGATCATTCTCGTTGCGCTGCTCATGGGCTTCCGCTCGCCGGCAGGAGTGTGGTCGTGGCTAGCCGTGGCCGGCATCCTGGCGCTGTTCACGCTGGCCCTGACCTGGATCGCGGCGATCGCCGGACTGTCCGCAAAAACGGTGGACGGAGCGGGCGCCTTTGCCTACCCGCTGATCTTCCTTCCATTCGTCAGCTCGGCGTTCGTCCCCACCGAATCGATGCCGCCGGTCGTCCGGGCCTTCGCCGAGCACCAGCCGGTGACCTCGATCGTGGAAACCATCCGCGCCTTGCTGTCGAACCGACCGGTTGGCAGTGAGATCTGGGTGGCCCTTGCATGGTGCGTTGGGGTCATCCTTGTGGCGTATTTCTTTGCAATGAAGGTGTATAAGAACCGGGTTTAAAAAAGACAGCATTTTACTTGAGACATCGTGAATAGGCGTATGATACAAGAAGGGAAAACACC
>Ga0335071_10006742_pt1 | contig 11857 bp, 11 predicted proteins | sample Lox_Sample_15_FD_206724 | JGI IMG/M metagenome (GOLD analysis project Ga0335071, IMG submission 206724) | Soil microbial communities from Loxahatchee National Wildlife Refuge, Florida, United States - Lox_Sample_1.5 | ecosystem: Environmental > Terrestrial > Soil > Wetlands | place: USA...
ACACCGCGAGCTTCGCACTGGGCAGCCGGAGGTCGTCTACTGCGCCGGCAAGTCAGAGGCCCAGCTTCGGGGGATCCTGCAGCGGCTCCTCGCGGACGGCTCCGACGTCCTGGCTACGCGTGCCACGCCCGAGCAGTACGCCGCGGTCAGGGACCTGAGCCCCTCGCTGCGGTTTGATCCAGTCTCGCGCACGATGGTGAGGTGCGACAGGCCGCGTGAACCTACCCTGACGACGATCGCGGTCGTGACGGCGGGCACCTCGGACATCCCGGTCGCCGAAGAGGCAGCGGTGACTGCAGAGACCCTCGGCAACCGAGTCCAGCGCGTTTTCGACGTAGGCGTGGCCGGGCTTCATCGGCTTCTCGACCGGCTGCCGCTGATCAAGACGGCGCGGGTGGCCGTTGTCGTGGCGGGGATGGAAGGTGCGCTGCCGAGCGTCATCGGGGGCCTGGTGAGCGCTCCGCTCATCGCGGTCCCCACCAGCGTGGGCTACGGAGCGAGCTTCAGCGGACTGGCGGCCCTGCTCGCGATGCTCAACAGCTGCGCCCCTGGAATCGCGGTCATGAACATCGACAACGGGTTTGGAGCCGGGCTGCTCGCGAGCAGGATCAACCAGATGTAGCGTCGCCGTGTGAAGTTCCCGGCGGTTGAACGCTCACGCCGGACGTGATACCAAAAGAGAATCTCGGTTCGGCGGGGCGACCAACTCGCCCCGCCGCCAGGAGGGAATCCCGTGTGAATCGGGAACGGACCCGCCGCTGTAACCGGAGACGGGCGCCGAACAATGCCACTGTCCTCACGGATGGGAAGGCTCGGCGCGCGAGTGACCCGGGAGTCAGAAGACCTGCCGAGACGTTGAAACCCGTGCGGTGCGAGGACCTGCCGCGACGAAATCCGCCGCGACCTGATCAGCGCCTTCGAACGCACGAATCTCACGCGAGGAGTCGTGAATGGGATACGCGAGAACCTTCGGAGCCTCGGCATTCCGGGGTGCGTCAACCGGGTAGGATCACTGTTTACCCTCTTCTTCGCGGAAGGCGAGCATTCCGTACAGCTTCGCATGGATCAGCATGTTCTCGTAGGCGGTGAGATCGTCGTGGATGTTGAAATGCTGCGAGACCAGTCCGATCGACCTCGTGTAGGCCAGACGGCCGCGCACGGAGTCGTTCCCCTCGATCTCGATTGTGCCGCTGCTCGGGCGGCAGAGACCACAGATCATGCGGATCGTGGTGGACTTGCCCGCGCCGTTCGGGCCGAGAAACGCAAAGAGCTCGCCGCGGGACAGCGACAACGACACGCCACGCACTGCCTGCACACGCCCCGGGAAGACTTTCCAGAGGTTTGACACCGACAGGAAGGTGCTCATGCGCTACTCGCGCGAATCCGACGTCGCGTTGGACTGACGAACCGTGTCCAGGGGGCCGCTTGCCTCCCGCTGCATCGCGTCTTGGGCAGCGTTCGCCGCGGGCTCGCTGCCAAGCTTGCGTTCACGCCGCAGTGTCTCCTCATCCAGCGCGGGCGCCGATCCCACGCAGAGCTCGCTCCGCCCGCCCCGCCGCTACGCCACCCTTGCCCGCGTGACTGCTTCTCCCGCTGCGCAGGAGGGTTAACGCACACGACATGACTCGCCGCCTTTCCGCACCCGGCGCAGAGAGTCGCGAAGCGCAGCCATGGAGCCCATGAAATCCTGCTCGTTGAAAACTTCCAGCGTCACGACGCCGTCGAAACGATCCGACAGGAGCTCGACAAGGGGGTCCAGGCCGCCTGCAGGCACGTGAGAAAGAGACTCATGGTCGCGCGCAGCGATGCCGTGGAGGTGCACGACTCTCGTTCGCTCGATCCAGTCAGGGAGGACGGCCCGTGGGTCTTGTCCCTGGAGCCAAAGGTGTCCGACGTCCGCGGCGCGCGACACGGCGAGCCGCTCCAGAACGGGGGCAAAATGAGCTGGATCCCACCCTTCGACGTTTTCCACACACAAGAGCTGCGGCGCCCCGATCCACCGGCAGATCGCCTCAAGGGAAGCCACTGCGCCATCGCGCCATGTGTCCGCGGCCATGGTCCGCGCCATCAGCGGCCGCCCATCGAGATGCACCACGTACGCATAGGGGGCGAGCTCGTGCGTCGCATCGATCGCGCGCCGGGCTTTCTCGAGACAGTCCGCACCAGGGCCGGCACCGGGAAGCACGTCAAGAGGGAGATGCACGGTGTAACTGAGGCTGCGTTCGACGGCGATCTCCTGCAAACGCCTGCAAAGGGCGGCGTCGGGCAGGTTGCTCCCGTGCTCGTCGGTTTCGAAAAGCACGAGCTCGATGTCGTCTACCAACGGAGCCAGGTACTCGACGTTCGCCAGGATGCCGGCGGGGAGGATGTACGAGGTGGTGCCGATTCGGAACATGCCTAAGCCCGGAGTGACCGGGTCAGTGCCGCTTCGCCGAACGCGGCAACGACGGCCGTGAGACCTGGCCACCCTACCTGGAAGATGGGAGCATCGGGAATAGTCCGCACGCTATGCCCGCGCTGCCGAGACGCGAGCGCCCTCGAGCGTCGCCATCTCCGCCATCAATCGTGCGGCCGCCTCGATGATTCCGAAGGCCAGAGCCGCGCCCGTGCCTTCGCCCAGCCTCATGCCGAGGATGAGCAGCGGTTCAAGACCGAGGTGCGAGAGGGCAAAGGTGTGCGAGGGTTCGCTGGAACGGTGCCCGGCGAAGAAGTAGTCCCTCGCGGCGGGCGCGATGGATGCCGCGATCAGCGCCGCCGAGGTGGAGATGAGACCATCCAGTACAACGGGGATGCGCGCGGCGGCGCCCGCGAGCATGGCCCCGGCCATGGCCCCGATCTCGAATCCTCCGATCTTTGCAAGCACGTCGAGGCCGTTCGCCCGATCAGGTGCATTGCGGGCGATCGCCTCGGCGATGAGCGCCGCCTTGCGTCTCACCGCTTCGGCGTCTATTCCAGTGCCAATGCCGGTGAACGAGGCAGGTGGCCGACCGGTGAAGACCGCGACGATGGCGGTCGCGGGCGTCGTGTTGCCGACGCCCACTTCTCCGCAGGCCAGCATGTCCAGACCACGCTCGATCTCGTGTGTGGCAACGCGTACGCCGAGGTCGAGGGCTTGCACAGCCTGCTCGGATGTCATGGCTGGTCCCGCCGAAATATCCATTGTCCCCGGGCCGACTTTTCCCCCAACGAGAGCCGAGTCCTCCGGCAGGTCCCCGGCTACGCCGGCGTCGACGACGACTACCCGGGCGTCCACCTGCCGGCCGAGGACGCTGACTGCCGCACCGCCCTGCAGGACGTTGGCGACCATCTGGACCGTGGCCTCCCGGGGATAGGCGCTGATCGCCTGCGCAGCCACACCGTGATCGGCCGCGAAGACGAGCACCGCCTTGCGAGATGGGACCGGGGGAGGACAGCGCCCCGCGATGCCGGCCAGCCGTATTCCCAGCGACTCGATTCGTCCAAGGCTGCCGGGCGGCTTTTTCAGCTTATCATGGTAGGCATACGCCGCCTTTGTAATGACCGAATCAGCTGCACGGATAGACGCGGCGGTCTTCTGGTACTCCATGGACTTCTCCTCGTTGGGAGACTCCCGGTACCTCGGGTGGGCTGCATGACATGGTGCGTGGAGAGTCAGCCGGAAGGGCCACGATACCCACCTTTCAAGCGAAGGTACTGGGTCTTGGCCAAGGCGGGCGTCCTGGCTTGCCCCGGTAGGGGGCTTACAGTTGCGCGACAGCACCGGACTCCGAGACAGCCAGCTGCTGTCTCGACCGGTTTCGCCTGCCCGCGAGTGTCGACCAACACGGATCGCCTACGCGGGCCGCCCGCGCCATCCGGGGCAACGGGCACCTGGACCATCGGTCTCTATTCCGTGCCCAGCCTAACGTGCTGACGCGGCCCGAGTCAAGCATTCTGCTTGCGTCGGCTGCAGTGGGGCGATCCCGCCGCCGTGCTACCGAGCGAGAGGCGCAGTGCAGACGGATCGTGCACCAGCAGAGGTGATCGCCATGGTCCGGCGGACCGCGTGGCCAGGACTCACCGCGGAGCGAACATCCAAACGACTCTCCACCGTCAGCGCGGTCGCCAGGCCGGGACACGATCGCACCGAAAGGTTCAGTCCCTGCTCCGCGTCTCTGGCGTCTCCGTCGTCTCCGTGGCTCCCCTGCGATTACCGGGGTCGTTTGGTGGCTTCGACGAGCCATCGGCGAGGGCTCCGAGCTCAAGAAACGAGATGTCCGCCGCGTCGCGAAGGATGTCGGCCAGGATGCGCAAGCGGGATGCATCGTAACGGCGAAGGAAGCTCACCAAGCCCCTTTCCATCTGACGGTCAAAAGCCGCGTGCACCTGGAAGACCGCCTTCCCGAGGGCCGTGAGCGTGAAGAGAATCTCTTTTCGGTTGTTGGGCTTGCGGTCGCTCACGGCCAGTCCCGCATCGATGAGGCGCCGCGTGGTCTTCGAAACGGTTCCCTTCGGAACGCGGAACTCGCGGGCAATCGTGATGCCGTTCACGGGGCCTTTCCTCCCGATCGCGTCAAGAACGCGGAGCATGGCGAATGGGGATTCCTTCAGGATCGCGGCGACCTTCCGACTGCCGCTGTTGGCGACCATCCAACGCCTCGTCTCGGCGCCGTCCGGTTCCATCCTGTCGGCCACTTTTCCCATGGAGGCGAGCACTTCGCCAATGAGCAGTGGCGTTTCCCTTTCGGGCGTTTCCCGTGAGTCCGACCGGGTGGATGCGTTCCTGCGCCTGGTCACGGGCCGGTCTGATGGTCTGGAAGGTTTCTGGGAAACAATGTTGACTCCCGCGCTGTCATGCGGTATGGTTTCCTTGGAAACCATATGGTTCTATCGAAACTCTACACCGTGTCGGAGGGGAGTGCAATACCATGAAAGCAGCCGTCCTTCATGCCTTGGGCAAGTGCCCCCGCTACGAGGACTTCCCGGATCCCCGACCCGCAGCCGATGAAGTGCTCATCCACGTGAAGGCGGTCGCCCTGGAAAACATCGACAAGGCCATGGCAGCGGGCACCCACTTCGCGCATCGGCAGTTTCTCTCTCGCCTGCCAGCCGTGGTCGGGTTTGACGGCATTGGCGCTCTCGCTGACGGCAGGCTCGTTGGCTTTGGCGGCATGAAGCCGCCGTACGGAGCGATGGCGGATCTCGTGGTCACCGCCCGGACCGTGCCGGTCCCCGAGGGGATGGATGCCGTGACCGCGGCGGCGGTTCCCGCTTCCACGCTGACCTCCCTGATCCCTCTCAAGCTGGGGGCGCGCCTGCAGTCGGGAGAGACGGTCCTGGTCAACGGGGCGACCGGCGTGTCAGGTGGGGTCGCCGTACAGGTTGCACGACTCCTGGGGGCTGGGCGTGTGATCGGAACGGGCCGGAACCCGGAGTCATTGAAGCGCGTGCTGGGCCTTGGCGCGGATGCCGTGATCAATCTTGAGCAGGACGACGGGGCGCTCCGTGCCGACTTCAGGAAGAACGCGGGCGGAGGATATGACGTCGTCCTGGACTTCCTCTGGGGCCGGCCGACTGAAGTCCTCCTGAGCACGCTCGTCCCTGAAGAGCTGCGCTTTGCCAAGCCGGTCCGCCTCGTGCAGATCGGGGAGAAGGCGGGACCCCTGCTTCACCTCACGGCGGACAGCATTCGGACCTCGGGGCTTGAGATTTTCGGTGGTGCATCGCGGCTGGATCCTGCCGGGATGGAGTCGTGCGTGAAGACGGCCTACGAGTGGATCCGCGAAGGGAAGGTCTCCATGGAGATCGAACAGATACCCCTCAAAGACATCGAGTCAGCGTGGGAGCGGGACGATTTTCACGGGCGGAGGATTGTCATCATTCCGTAGGGACGCACGAAGTACTGCAATTGGGACAGGGTGGGCCCGACGCTTCGATCGTTGAAGTAGAGCATTCCGTTTTCGACCCGGAGGCGATCAACCCCGAATGGAATGCCAAGAATGTTGGGGCCCGCTTCCCGCGCCCTTCACGCATGAGCAAGGAAATCGTTGACAATGCGTGCCAATTCTTCTTCGTGCGTCCAGATGAGGGTGTGGTCCGCGTTATCGACAATGATGAGGCGCGAAGCAGCGATGCCGTTGACGAGCATTCTCGCATGGTGCAGCGGCACGGCCCGGTCATCTGACGCGGCCACGACCAGCGTTGGGCACCTGATCTCCGCCAACCGCCGCCGGCTGTCGAACGACATTGCGGCCTTCCAGGCAGACATCATCAACGTGCGATCCTGGTCGGCCATGAGGCCGGCCAGCCACTCGGCACGGTCCGTGCTGAGCTGGCTCAGCCCGCGCGAGAAAACGATCCTCGCGAATTGTTTCATGGAAAGGACCTTGAGAAGAAGTGGCGCCATTCGGCCTTCGAGCTGTTCGCGCACTGTCGCCATGTTGAACGCGTAGGTGCAAGCGAGTATGAGGCGACTGCATCGGTAAGGATGATCGAGGGCCAGTTGTTGTGCAATCGCGCCGCCCTGTGAGTAGCCAAGCGTTGCCGTGGAGTCAATGTGCAGGTGCTGAAGCAGATCGGAAAGGTCGGATGCGAGCTGCGGGACCGTGTACGGGGGCGGAAGCTCCCGGCTCCGCCCGTGGCCACGCAGGTCGGGAACAATGACGCGATATCGGGCCGCAAAGTGCTCGAGGAAGGGTCCGAACATCTCGCCGGTGACCATCAGGCCATGAACCAGCAGCAGTGGCGGCCCCGCTCCCCGCTCGGTGAAATGGAGGAGACTCACGAGACCAAAAGATCCGCATGCGGATTCCCGTTGTCAAATCTCGTCACCGTCTGCCTGATTGAGGCCCGTCGGGGAAATTGGTCTTGAGGACGCGCGGCCCGCCGCGTGAACTGCAGATGCCCATTATCGGACAGGCGGGCCAGGAGGGGGATTGTGACGACAGCCTGAAGCGAGGCTGCCCCTGGGTCCGTTGGCGTCCTCGGAAGCCCAAGCGTTTCCAGAAGCGACTGCCGGCCAGGCGAGCCGTGCATACCGCAGCAGGCGCCACACTGTGGGCGGGCGTCCGCGGCGGGACGGATTGAGCAGCGGGCTATTCGCCTCCGCCCATTTCCGTGAAATTGCTTGGCACTCCGAGCTTCCGCTTCCCGAGCTCGATGTTCAGGAGGAAGATCCCCTGGGGAGCGTTTCCCACGAGCTCGATGGTCTGCAGAATCTCGGTGACGTTCTTCTCCTCCTCGATCTGCTCATCCACGTACCACTGGTCCAGGATCTGAGTGGCGTAGTCTTTCTCTTCGATTGCCATGGCCATGATCTCGTGAATGCTCCTTGTCACGCCCTTCTCGTGCTCCAGGACGTGCTGAAAGAGGTCTTTGACCGCCGTCTCTTTGAACTCGGGTGCCGCAACCGGTCTCATCTGTACTGGGGCGCCCTGGTCCTGGAGATAGTTGAAGAACTTCATGGAGTGGAACATTTCCTCGTGATACTGGATCAACAGCCAGTTCCCAACGCCCTTGAAACCGGCCTCGTTCATCCGCGCCGACATGGCCAGGTACAGGTACGCCGAGTATATCTCCTTGTTGATCTGCTCGTTGATCCGGTCTGCCATCTTCTTTGAAATCATTCCTGCGACTCCTTTAGTATTGGTCGGCCGGCGAAGGCAGCCGTCGCCGGCCCGGTCTACACGTCGCCTAACGGCGACTTCGGCGCTTTGCCGGCGCCTTTGCGGCTTTTGCGGGATTCGGTTTCTTTCGATCCTGGGCCTGCCTGGGCGCCCGTGCAAGGTCGAAGCGGTCGAGGTTCATAACCTTGGTCCATGCGGCGGCGAAATCCTGGACGAACTTCTCCGCAGAGCTCTCGCAGGCGTAGACCTCGGCGATCGCCCTGAGCTGGGAGTTCGAGCCGAAGACAAGATCAACTCGCGTGGCGGCCCACTTGGCCTCGCCGGTGCGGCGATCGCGTCCCTCGAACTCGTCCCCGGCCTCGGACAACGCTTTCCACTCGGTGCTCATGTCGAGCAGGTTGACGAAGAAGTCGTTGGTCAGCGTGCCGGGTCTCTTGGTGAAGATGCCATGCTTGGCAGGGCCGACGTTCGCATTCAGCGCCCGCATGCCGCCGACCAGCACCGTCATCTCGGGGGCAGTCAGTGTCAGCAGCTGCGCTCGATCCACCAGCAGTTCCTCCGCCGGGGTCTTCAGTCCCTTGCGCCGGTAGTTGCGGAATCCGTCTGCGATCGGTTCGAGCACACCGAACGAGGCGACGTCGGTCTGTTCCTGCGAGGCATCCATGCGCCCTGGCGCAAAAGGAACCGCGACCTTGTGCCCCGCCTTGTGTGCTGCCTGTTCTACGGCTGCACAGCCGCCGAGCACGATCAGGTCGGCAAGCGAGACCTTCTTTCCGCCGGGCTTCGTGCCGTTGAAGGCCTTCTGGATGGTCCCGAGCTTCTGCAGCACCTTTGCAAGCTCGGTGGGTTGGTTGACTTCCCAGCCATTCTGCGGCGCGAGGCGAACGCGCGCCCCGTTCGCGCCGCCGCGCTTGTCGCTTCCGCGGAAGGTGCAGGCAGATGCCCACGCCGTGACGACCAACTGGGAGGTGGTGAGCCCTGACGCAAGGATCTTCTTCTTCAGGGCCGCGATGTCCTTCGCGTCGATCAACTTGTGACTGACCGCTGGAATCGGATCCTGCCAGATAAGCTCCTCGTCGGGAACCTCGGGGCCGAGATAGCGAGCCCGGGGACCCATGTCCCGGTGGGTCAACTTGAACCACGCCCGGGCGAAGGCATCCGCAAACTGGTCGGGGTGCTCAAGGAAGCGCCGGGAAATTTTCTCGTAGGCTGGATCGAACCGAAGGGCAAGGTCCGTGGTGAGCATGGAGGGCGCGTGACGACGCGAGGGATCATGCGCATCCGGCACGGTGTTGGCGCCCGCGCCGTTTTTCGGCTGCCACTGGTGCGCGCCCGCGGGGCTCTTGGTGAGCTCCCACTCGTAGCCGAACAGGTTCCAGAGGAAATTGTTGCTCCATTTCGTTGGTGTCGTGGTCCACGTGACTTCGAGACCGCTTCCGATTGCGTCACCGCCTTTCCCGCTTCGGAAGCCGCTCTTCCACCCGAGGCCCTGGTCCTCCATGCGAGCCGCCTCCGGCTCGGGGCCCACGTTTGAGGCCGGTCCGGCGCCGTGAGTCTTGCCGAACGAATGCCCCCCCGCGATGAGCGCCACGGTTTCTTCATCATTCATTGCCATGCGGGCGAATGTCTCACGGATATCTCGCGCCGCGGCGATCGGATCCGGATTGCCGTTGGGACCTTCCGGATTGACGTAGATCAGCCCCATCTGCACGGCAGCAAGGGGTCTCTCGAGGTCCCGGTCGCCGGAGTATCGGCGGTCCTCCAGCCACTTGCCCTCGGAGCCCCAGTAGATGTCCTTTTCCGGCTCCCAGATATCCTCACGTCCCCCGCCGAATCCGAACGTCTTGAAGCCCATTGACTCCAGGGCGACGTTCCCGGCGAGGATCATCAGGTCAGCCCATGAGATACTGGGGCCATACTTCTGCTTGACCGGCCAAAGCAGCCGGCGGGCCTTGTCCAGGTTGACGTTATCGGGCCAGCTGTTGAGAGGGGCGAATCGCTGGCCGCCAGTGCCGCCGCCGCCGCGGCCATCCAGCGTGCGGTAGGTGCCGGCGCTGTGCCAGGCCATTCGGATGAACAACGGCCCATAATGTCCGAAATCCGCGGGCCACCAGTCCTTGGACGTGGTCATGAGGTCGTGGAGGTCTTTCTTCAGGGCTTTCATGTCGAGGCGCTTGAACTCCCTGGCATAGTTGAAATCCCTGCCCATTGGGTTCGACTTGGGACAGTGCTGGTGCAGGATCTCGAGCCGCAGCTGGTTGGGCCACCAGTCCTGGTTCGATGTGCCTCCACCCGCGGTAGGGTTGGGCGTTCGCATGGGTTCGGACATGGTCTCTCCTTTCGCTGAGGTGCACCTTCGTGCATGTGCAGAGCAGCCAGAGACGAGTCGTTCCGCGGTTCGAGTGCGGCGACTGTCTCGCGCCAACCCTGCCGAGGGGGAAAGGTCTCCCCCATCAGACCTAGGATAGAAATCCATGATCTTCCGGCCCGGAACCGGTGTCAAGTCTCCAGATTCAAGCGCAATCTATTCGAGTTCCCGGCGTACCGGCGCTCCTGGAGGACGGCCCCGGCTCGGTGCCGGTGGTCGAAAACGCTTCCGGCTCCCGTGATCAGCCTCGAACCCGCGTCATTTCACTCGTTTCGGATTTGCCGGAAAACGCCCCTCCCGCACCCGTCGGACCTGTTCGAATAGTTCGCGTATGGACCAGAAGAACGTGAAGCCCAGCACGCCGAGAATGGATGACAGGAGTGGGCTCCCGATCAGGATGGAGAGCGCGAGGCAGCCTGCACCGAGTGCCAGGAACACGGGCCACGCTCGCCTGCCGAAATGGTACTCGGTCTTGATGACCACCGGGTGGAACACTCCGATGATGAGCAGGGCGGCCAGTCCGACGGCGACGCCGAGGAGCCGGTTCACGACGACGGCCTTCCTTGGGACATGCCGCTGAGCGTAGTCCCGGGGGGCTGCGCCGTCAAGACGCGAAGGTCGCGGCACATCGAGTGCCGCGGGGTAACGGACCGATCACGGGCGAAAAACGACCCTGCGGCCCCCGCTGTCTCGATTCCAGGCAGTTTCAACCTCGGAGAGAGGAAGCGCTTCAACCTCCAGCGGCAGTTGTCCCTCCAAGGCTCGCGCGAATAGCTGCGCCAGGACCTCAGGAGCCTTCTCCTGGACGTTCTTCGCGACGCTGCCGCCTCCCTGTCCGAAGACTTCGATCTCCGCGCTGCGCAGAATGTCCGCCTTGAGCGTGATCGAACGCCCCGCCATTGAACCAACCTGCAGGTAGCGTGTCCGTCTGGCCTCCGCGTTCAGGTCGTTCCCGCCCATGACATCGAGCAGCATCTCCGCCGGGCGCCCCCACAGGTAGTCCACGACCAGGTCGACATGATGCGCGGAAACCGCTTCTTGAAGGGCCGCGCGGACATCGGAGTCGGAGCCGGCGAGAGATACGGCCTTGTTCGCTCCCAGTCCCGGTAGAGCCTCCAGCAGCGCCGGGTTTCGTCCGGCTGCGATGATGTGCCCGGCTCCCGCATCGCGCGCAAAAGCCACCGCGAGCCTTCCGCTCACGCCTGTGGCGCCCAGGACGAGAAGGGTCTCGCCGCGCTTGAAATCGGCTTTTCCGTGCAGCGCGAACCAGGCGGCGAGGCCGGGATTGGGAAGGGCGGCTGCGACCGCGGGGTCAAGACCTTGCGGTACGGGAACTGCGAATCCACGGCTGACCACCGCCCTTTCGGCGATAAAGCCAGGGCGACCACCGGTGTAAAAGCGCGAGCCATCCTCCATCTGCACCACACCGTCCATGCCCACCAGGCGAGGCCACTCCGCCGGGCCGGCGTGGTAGTGCCTCCCGGACGCGATGGCGCGATCGATATTCTTGAGGGACGCCGCCAGGACCCTTGCGATCTCCTCGCCAGCGCCTGCGACCGGGTCGGAGACCTGCTCGTAGCGCGGGGCCTGGTCCGGACCATGCAACACTGCTGCCTTCATGAATCCAGTTTCACGCCGCGGCGTTGCGGAGGCAAGGGAGAAAGCATTGACGAACGTCAAGAACGGCCGGAACGTGCGAGCCGGGCCCGGATTCGGGAAAGGGACTCCGGCGTGATGCCCAGGTACGAGGCGATGTAGCGCTGCGGCACACGACTGACGATCTGTGGCTGCTCCTGGACTAATCGTCTGTAGCGTTCCTCGGGGCGGTCGCGGATGAACGAAAGGAACAGACGCATGTAGTGGATCTGGCGGTCGTAGGCCGCATCAAGCAGAAAGCCGAGCGTGG
>Ga0335071_10006746_pt1 | contig 11856 bp, 8 predicted proteins | sample Lox_Sample_15_FD_206724 | JGI IMG/M metagenome (GOLD analysis project Ga0335071, IMG submission 206724) | Soil microbial communities from Loxahatchee National Wildlife Refuge, Florida, United States - Lox_Sample_1.5 | ecosystem: Environmental > Terrestrial > Soil > Wetlands | place: USA: Florida...
GTTGCGAAAACTGCGGGCACGCCGCTGGCAGACGAGGAGTTGGTCGAATTCCGCGAACTCGGCCGCCACACCGTGCTCAGCTCGTTCTATTACCACTACGCTCGCCTGATCGAAATGCTGTTCGCGCTCGAGCGCATGCAGACGCTGCTCAATGATCCCGAAATCCTGAGCAAGCATGTGCGTGCCTTCGCCTCGGTCAACAACCTCAACGGCGTTGGCATTATGGAAGCTCCGCGCGGTGTGCTGGTTCACGACTACACGGTCGATGAAAACGGCTTGATACAAAATGCCAATCTCATCGTCGCCACCGGACACAACAACATGGCCATGAACAAGGGCGTGTTACAGGTGGCCAAGCACTTCGTGAAGGGCGACAAACTTCAGGAAGGCATGCTGAATCGCGTGGAAGCAGTTATTCGCTGTTATGACCCGTGCCTGAGCTGCTCGACACACGCCGACGGGCACATGGCACTGAAAGTCGATTTGTGCGCGCCCGATGGACGCGTGCTCGACACCATCGTGCGCTAGTAAGTGTAGTTGAAATGTAGTGTCCTCCTGGTGAACGCGGCTCCTTTTTTGCCGCGGTGCGAAGGATCTGCTCTTCGGAAATCTCGAAAGCAGATCCTTCGGGTTCACCTCAGGGTAGCGTATTTTAGAAGTAAGAAGGTTTTAGTAGTCTGCGGTCGTCTTCAGGGCGGGGTGCAAGTCCCCACCGGCGGTTCAGGCGGCTGAAAAACGCGGCGAGCCTCAAGCGAGTCGCCACGAGTTGTAGAGATCACGACGCGGTGCGAGCAAGGCATCGCGCTACGTGTCACGACCAACTCACTTTTTCAGCAGCCTGACTATAGCCCGCGAGCGCCTGCCACGGCAGGGTCAGCAGATCTGGTGAGATTCCAGGGCCGACGGTAACAGTCCGGATGAAAGAAGGCTTGTGACCGTGCGTCCAGCGCAGGTGCGCGGATGCATCGATCAATCAAAGAGTGCCAGTCCCTGAAACGGTCCGACGTTGATTAAACGAGGAGCGTTTCATATGTCTATCATTCCTACCGCCGCCGCAATCCTTGAGCCTGCGGCACTTCCAGTTGATGTTCGATTCGCCCGTGCCTTGCACGACATGCGTCGCGGCCATCCGGTCCTTCTCGTCGATGACTTCGATCGCGAAAACGAGGCCGATCTGATCGTCGCAGCGGAACGAATTTCCGTTCCCGCCATGGCCATGCTCATTCGCGAATGCAGCGGCATCGTGTGTCTGTGTCTTACTCACGAAGTTTGCGATCGACTGGAACTGCCGCCGATGGTTTCAAACAACGAAAGCCGATTCCACACGGCATTCACCGTCAGCATTGAAGCCCGCGAAGGCGTGACCACGGGCGTCTCCGCCGCGGATCGCGTCACAACCATTCGCACGGCGATTGCTGAGAACGCAGTCGCTTCCGACCTCGCCCGTCCCGGACACGTTTTCCCGCTTCGTGCCGCCCCCGGAGGAGTCTTGCAGCGGCAAGGCCACACAGAAGGCTCCGTCGAGCTCGCCCGTTTCGCCGGCTTGAAACCAGCCGCAGTGCTGTGCGAGTTGACCAATCCCGATGGCACCATGGCCAAGGGAATCGACATTGAGCTGTTTGCAGCGCGACACAACATGGTGATATTAAGCATTGCCGAACTCGTCGATCATAAGATTCGCAGTCTGACGGCAGAGGTCGAAGCATGAACCGCGACGAGCTGTATCTTTCGGTCCGATGCGTTGCGTCGGCTCAGCTTCCAACCAAATGGGGACGTTTCCAGGCGCTTGGTTTTGAGCGGCCTACTGCCCGCAAGGTCGAAACCGCAGTTGCCTTGATCATGGGCGACGTGACATCCAACCCTCCCCTCGTTCGGATCCATTCCGAGTGTTTTACCGGAGATGTGTTCGGATCCGAGCGCTGCGACTGTGGCGAGCAATTGAACCGTGCCATGCGAGCCATTGCGGAGGAAGGGACCGGAATGGTGATCTATGAACGCCAGGAGGGGCGGGGCATCGGTCTGATCGCGAAACTCAGAGCCTACCAATTACAAGACCAGGGGCTTGATACCGTCGAAGCCAATGAGCACCTCGGTTTCGAGGTGGATGCGCGCGATTATCAGCTTCCGGCGGGGATTCTTCAGCTTCTGGGCGTCACCCAGGTGCGCTTGCTGACCAATAATCCCAAGAAAATAGCGGCTCTCGAGAACGCTGGAATCGAAGTCGTCGAACGCTTGGATTGCGAGGTCACGCCCAACCCTTACGCATTGCCCTATCTCTTAACCAAAAAGACCAAGATGGGACACCTTCTTTCGGCTGTTTGATAATCGTGGGAGAAGCGCGAGCAGAAAAATTTCTTCTCGCCGATTGCGCGAGACAAAACCGACATACAGTTCCTATCGCCTGGGGGGACACGGACTGAACTGCTTCGGCAGTGCCGATCTCACCACCCGAGCAAACGGCGGACGATGATGTGTCGGCGTTCAGAATGGACACTGCGTCCGGTTAACTATGTCGTTCTTGTCACTCAGTAGATGGTGGTTTCCTATCTGCATGGATTACTTGAGCGTCGCTAATCTGGTCGTCTCTCATCCGGCAATCTTCAGTGAGATTCGGATCACTGAATGCCAGGGGAGATTTTGGTGCGACACATCGATGCCACTTTCGAGGTCTGTCATGTTGCTAAGTCGCTGATCTCACAATTCCGTCGCATGCCATCTGTAGCTCCAAGTAGCTGTCAATTGCCTTTGTTATGCGAATTGGCACCATGCTGCGAAGGTCTTCTAGTGCCGTTATGGGCTCTTGCGAAGCCTCCTGTTCGGACTCAAGCGAGCATGCCAAATTTCGCATTCCGTATTCGAGCGTATTCCGGATCTCTCTGAGGCGCTCACTTTCCTGGCCTCCGTCCATGTGCTGTGGCCACGCCCGAATGCAAATCAGGAGGTCTGCTGCGCTCGTTGCGGCGTCCAGTATCTCGTCACTCAATCTCATGCTCGCAGCGCGATCCGGCTCGAATTCGTATTTCACCACGTCGGCGAAGCTTCTTAAATTAGCAGCCATGGATTCGATTTGACTCCGGAGCTGAGCGATTTTCGCAGAGCGGGCAACATCCTGCGTTTGCAATAGCAAAACACGCAGAAGCTCGGCTTCGGTTCGAAGCAGGCGCGCAAGGAGACGCCGCATGGTATCTACGGTCCGTTCGGGCCTCACCTGGTGGAAGATGAAGAACATCACCAGAAGTCCGATCGCGATACCATCGAGCCGATCTCTAGCCGGAGTCATTTGATCGGGCGCACTGACCCGTTCGAAAGCAAGCAGATAGAATGAAAAGGCAATCTGTAGACCGATGTATCCAAAATATGAGCTGGAACCCACCCACAAAGCTATGAATGCGACGCCAGCGATTACCAGTAGAAAGCTGCTCACCCATTCGATATTCGGGAATACCCATACCATGCAGCCGATGCCCAGGATCAGCCCTCCAATTGCCGAGCCAATGAAGCGGAAGAGCAGTTTGCGATTGGTTGCGCCCGTTGTGCTTAGCGCTGTGAAAAGCACGGTGTAGAAACAGTTGTAAGCCCCGAGCCACCCGATACCTTGATAGATAACGTAGCAGATCGTTGCACAAAGACTGACCTTCAGCGCATAGATGTAATAAGTCTCATTCGTGAGTACATCGGGAACAAAGAAGTTCCTGAATGGCGCTTCCCACCAGCGGTGACATGGCCGCGTTATTGAATCTTCCGCACTCTGCTCTGTCGGCTGCACTACATGCTGCAGGGTTTGCTCGATGTGATCGAGGTCATTGGCCAACGCAGTGGGCACATCGCCGAGCATTTCCTTAATGCTCTCCACGCGCCCTTCTCCAATGGCCACGATCGCTCTGCTAATACGCTCAAGGCGCACTGGATCCAACGCTTGAAGGTCGTTGTGCTCTGCGAAACCCGCACCGAAGACTAGAAGCCGATCTATCATCAGAGTTACGGTTCTGAACTTGCCCAGTTCCGCAGAACCGCAGGTTTCGCGCTTGGAGATGCTCTCCAGGAGGAGGTTCATCTGTCCCTCTCCGGTGACGGCATAGCGTCGCACGACTGCAGATTGTTTTTCGAGTTGCTCGGCGTCTGCATGTCTGGCACATAGCAGAAACAGCTGCTCCAATGCGGCACATCTGGCCTTGATCTCTCGCCGCCAAGCGATTAAAGGGTCGCGACGATTGAACAGGTACTCCACCGCGACCGCGCAAAAGGCAGCAACCGGCAAAGTCGCGACCGACCACAGCGATGTGTGCAGGATTGCTTCGGCACGGAGGTGTCTTTCCCAGAGCGAAATCGTGTTGAACGTGAAGACCCCAAACATCAGCGCTGCGACTGGAACCACGGATGTACGGAAGAAAAATGTTGCGAGAAACGTGAAAACCGCAAGGCCCACCACTCGTGCCACGGGATGATTGCCCGAAGCAATGATCAGCAGCGTCGCTGAAGTTGTCCCTACGGCCGCGCCGACCATGCCTTTGAGGAGACTGTTGAAGCAATCGAATGGAGTATCGTATGAAGCGAAAAACAAGAAGTACAGACCCGTCGCGATGTAAGCGGGGCGCGCTTGCAAGATAAGCATCGCGAGTGTGGCCAGCGCGGTACTCAAAGCGAAACGCAAACAGGCATCCATTCGGCCGGGAACAGGCGTCATCTCCCGCCAAAAACGCGTCAGTTCCGAGGTTTCTCCCGCACTGAACAGTGACACGCCTCTTACCTCACAATCGTCGTGGCTGTTTCCCCAATTCGAAACGATGCGGGGTCCGGGTTCTGAACGCGAATGCGTACGGGAAAGCGCGCCGCAATGTGCACCCAGTTCAGTGTGTGCTCGATGTCGGGAAGGCCGTTGCTTAGTCGCGTATCATCGGGCGCGACGCCAAATCCAAGGCTTTCGACGATTCCGTCGAAACGCTTCGAGGGCTCGCTCATCACGTACACGTCAACATGTTTGCCCGGGCGAATCGATTTCAATTCCGATTCCCTGTAGTTGGAAACGACATACCATGTGCGGTTATCGATCAGGGTAAAAATGGGTACACCGGGTTTGGCGTACTCGCCCTCGGAGATATTGAGATTTGTCACGTATCCATCGAAGGGAGCCTTGACTGTGCAGCGTTCAAGGTTCAATTGTGCATCGCTCACCTTCGCAGCCTTAGTGGGCCTCTGCGCCAGCAGGCTATCGAGGATTTCCACCGAATGAACACTTTGTTCCAGGCGTGCCCGCGAGGCTGAAATCGATATTTGGGACTCCTCGTGGGCGAATCGCGCCTGGCTCTCGTTCGCCTGTGCCTGCAGGAGCGCTGACTGCGCCTCATCGTAATTGCGATCTGCGACCCGCGACTTCGTCCTGCATTCGTCTACCTGCTCCGGAGTTACATACTGCTTTGCCAACAGGGGTTCGATACGGCGCAAATTGCTCGCGGCAAGTTCCTTCTGAGCCTTGGCGGATTCGAGTGCGGATTTCGCTCGTTGCACAGCGGCGCTAGCCGCTTCCACGTTGCTTTCTCGCACTTTAGTTTGCGTCTGCGAGCCGCTCAATCCGGCTCGCGCCGCTTGGACGGCGCTGTTCTGGGCCGCGATACGGCGCTGCGCATCGACAATTTGGGCTTCCAGCAGCCTCTGGTCGGCAAGCGCCTGCTGCAGCGCGTACTCATACTGACGGGTATCAATTGCGAACAGCAAGTCTCCCTTGCGCACGAACGCATTGTCTTTTACGGCGAGCGTCACCAGGCGGCCACTGACTTCAGGAGCGAACTGAACGTAATTGGCACGTACGCTCGCGTCGTCAGTGCGGGGATGTCTGTCGAGATGCCAAAGCACGACCACTGCGCTGACAGCGGCAAACGCTAACACTCCCCAACACACCTGGAAGCGTTTCAACTCAACTTGCTGATTACCGTTTTTCACGACACAACCTCGTACCTACGAAAACAATATGAGCCACAACAAACACGTGATTCCCACGGTCAGGCTCGGATAAAACACGATCCGTGGGCCCAGCCTCTGCTCCAGCCCCCGGCGAACCAACTCGATTCGAATCAGGCCCGTCACAATAAGGGCTGTAACAATGCAAAACATCCATGCCGGGAAAAATGTGCCGATCACTCCGATGGAGGGGGGCTTTGAGCATCCACTCTTGCTCATCATCCCCAGGCAAACCCGGCAAGCTTCTCCCAATTCACGTACAACCATCGTTTTCTACCTCTAAGGGTTATTGACAACGGGTTGAGCCAGCGGTGGCTGCTGACGCAACAGATTTCCCGTCGTGTAGTCGAGATTTGCTGCATCGATCCGGACCGCTGAACGCGACTGCACCACCGCCAAGCGCGCCTGGGCTAGCTGATTTTCCGCCGTTACTAAATCCACAAGGTTCTTCACTCCGTATTTGTACGCATCAAGCGATGCGTCGTAGGAAGTGCTTGCTGAGGTCAGCAGCGTTTCGGCGGCTTCATGCTGGCGGACGGCAGTGCGGAACTGCACGTAGGCAGTCCAGACTTCACGGCCGATGGCGTCTTCCTTCTCGCGTTTTTCATCCTCAGCTTCGCGCCGGTGGGAGTCGGTGAGTCGAACCTCGCTCTCACGCGCGCCGCCGTCGAAAATGGTCCACCGAGCAGTTACCGCCGCGCTCCATACGGCTTGGTTCGCATGACCAAGCGGATTGGGGCCGGCAACGTTCACACTTGGCCATATTGCTTGTTGAGCCACAGACGCGCCGAGATGAATGGTCGGAAGGTATTCGGACTTCGCAGCCTTCAATTCCGCATTGGCAGCTTTGAGCCTTTCGGAAATTGCGCGCAGATCAGGACGCTGTTGCATCGCAGTGTTCACCAGGTCTGACGTCGAGGCGGCGACCGCGGTGGGCAAAGGTATCTCTTTAGGTTCTTCCACGAGGATGGCGTCGGAAGGCTCGACCCCGATGGTTTCCCGCAGCACAACGCGATCCGTGTCTACCGCACCAATACTGGCCTGAAGATCGTAATTCGCCTGCGCGGTGGCAGCTCTAGCGTTCAGTATGTCAGGAAGAGTGGACCTTCCGTTCGCCAGTGCCGCCTCGGCAGCATCCTGCGTGGTCTGCGCGGTTTTCACAATTTGACGCGACGCCTCGAGCCGCTCTTGAGCGGTGACGAGGCGGAAATAGGCAGTCACCACAGCAAATGCGACGTCCTGATTGGTGCGCTGGAATCGTGCGGTAGCAGCTAGACGAAGAGCCTTGCTGGCTTCTACCCTCGCGCCGCGCCTCCCAAAGTCATAGACGTTGTATCTCAGTTCTACACCGGACTCAACGACCGGAGCCTCAATGAGGAAATAGCCCCTTGACGCTCCGAGCGGCTTGGGCCATGGCTCGATAACGCGCTGGTCGCCACCAAGTGCTACTGCGGCCAAAGCTGGGAAATAATCACTGCGCGAGATTCCCAGTCGCTCTGCCGCCTGTTTCGCGGATTCCCACGCAATCCGAGTCCGCGGATTATTGGTCTCCGCTATGTCGATAAGTTCCTCGAGGCTGTAAGGCTTGTTCGGATCAATATCAGCCTTGGACATCGGCGCTGTGTTTCGCGCCGTACAGCGAGCCGTGTCGTCGAGTGAAGTGAGCTTTCCCTGGCATTGAGCATGTGCGCCTCGTGCCCCAGTCGACAACAACAGCAGCACCGCCCAAAGAAACGTCAACACCCGTGTCACACAAAATGACTTCATTTCCACACTAATGCGCTCAGCTGGAAAGCTTGCGTCCAGCCACTGCATCCCTGTTTTCTGCTGCGCAGGCCCATAACAAAGCACCACATCACTCAAGATCACGGGTAAGAGCGTTGATCATTGTTTCGATTAGGGGCTGAATTTCCTTTTTTGGAAACATGTTCACGATCGCCCCGATAACGATTCCGTGAATCCCGGCCCGGAGCAGGTTGACCTTGAATTTCACGTCCAGAGCAAGTCCCTTCTCTCGAATACACTCGGTGACGAGAGTGCTGTACAGGCTGGTCAGTTTCTGATGAATCCCAAGCCTGCGTTTTGCCTGTGGCCCTGCCGGAATGGGCGTAAGAAAGATCAACTTATAGGGGTTCGGGTTGCTGATGGCGAACGCGACCGATGATTTCAGTACGGCCCGCAGCCTTTCGAGCGGGGAGACACTGGCTTCTATTTTCGCCATCTGCTCCTGCTCGAGCCGGGCATATGTTTCCTCGCAAATCGAAACCAGCAGGTCTTCCTTACTTGCGAAATACTGATACATAGCCATCGGAGAGCAGCCCACCTCCGCCCCGATGCGCCGCATGGATACCCGCTCGTAACCCTCTCTATCAAATAGCTCTCGCGCAGTTTTCAAAATGGACTGCCGCAGCAGGGGCTCGTGCTCATGGGACGTGCTATCTGAGACGCTCAGCTTTTTCAGGCGCCGCGTTTTCTCGACCTGTGTCATATACCTGAACCGTATACAGCGTACGTGTACACTGTAAGCGTACGCCGTACACCCCCGAACCGTCAAAGCCTTTTGGCAGCGGAGGAAATTGTTTTGGTGCGATTGGTACCGTGACCTTGAGTCCAGATATCCGCGGAGGGGAATAATTGTGTCCGTGTGGGCGGCTATTCGGAAGTTATCTGGGCCGGAACGCCTAATGAAATATAGCTGTTGGATCTGTGAGGTTTTGACCGTATACAGAATCGCCTACAGCGGATTTTTGAGGCGTTTTCTGATACGTGTATGTATTTGATTTGATTGGTCGGGGAGAGAGGATTTGAACCTCCGACCCCCTGGTCCCGAACCAGGTGCTCTACCAGGCTGAGCCACTCCCCGACGCAAGGTGGGCGCGGTGTGAACCGCGTACCAAAGAATTATAGCAGAGCGCAGCCCGCTGAGGCATTGCTTCAGAGTGAGGAATGCAATCGACTTCATCGTCGGACACAGTTCTGCCGTGTTCACTAACTTCGCGCAGCGCAAAGTCCATGAAGAACTACATCGCGCGTGAATGGTGCCCCCACTTCGCCTCGTCTGTCGAAGTGGATTCTTACTAGCTGAAGCCGAGCACAGGATGTGGTGTATACGGCTCCTCGAGCGCGGCGATCTCTTCATTCGTCAATTTCACTGACAACGCGGCGACCGCATCTTGCAGGTGGTGGACCTTGGTTGCTCCGACGATCGGCGCGGTGACAGCTTTCTTGCTGAGCAGCCACGCGAGCGCAATTTGCGCGCGAGGAATGCCGTGCTTTTCGGCGATCTCTCCAAGCCGATCCACCACACGCTTATCGGCTTCCTCTGTGCGCGAATACATGCTTGTGCCAAACTTATCGGTCTCGAAACGCTTGGTGTGTTCGCTGTTCCATGCGCGAGTCAATCGTCCACGGGCAAGCGGGCTCCACGGAACTACGCCGATCCCCTCTGATTCGCACAGCGGAATCATCTCGCGCTCTTCTTCGCGATAGAGCAGGTTGTAATGGTTTTGCATTGCCGCAAAGCGAGTCCATCCGTGCAGGTCAGAAAGGTAGAGGGCCTTCGCGAACTGCCACGCATGCATCGATGAAGCGCCGATGTAACGCACCTTGCCAGCCTTCACCACATCGTGCAGAGCTTCCAGCGTCTCCTCAATCGGAGTCTCATAGTCCCAACGGTGGATCCAGTACAAATCGACGTAGTCGGTCTGCAGGCGGCGCAGGCTTTCGTCCAACTCGAACATGATCTCCTTGCGCGAAAGTCCGCCGCCGTTAGGTTCGTTCCGCATCACGCCATGGACCTTCGTTGCAATCACGACCGCTTCGCGACGAGTATTTGCTTTCAGAAATCGTCCTAACACCTCTTCGCTTACGCCACTCGAGTACACGTTCGCGGTATCGAAGAAGTTGATTCCGAGTTCCAACGCCTGTCGAAAGAAGGGAAGTGATTCCTGCTCGTTCAGCGCCCATGCGTGACGTCCGCCTTTCGCGGCTTCGCCCGTGACCGGCGCTCCGTAAGTCATGCAGCCCAGGCAAATGCGCGAGACCTTCAGGCCGGTTCTGCCCAAGTTCACGTATTCCATAGCTCTCCTATGAGTGACTGATCGAAATAGGTTTTACCGAATGAAGAAGCCGGGCGCAATTTTCGCCCGGCCTCTGTCAGATGCGAATTTTGTTATTGAAGCGCCAGCTCCGCCAGCATCAAGTTGTCTTCAAGATCGGGCGCGCTGATCTTGAATCCGAGTTTCTGGCACAGTGCGCGCATTTCCTTATTTTCGCCCAGCATGTTGCTGTGGACTTTACGCAGGCCTTCGTCTTTGGCAACATGCAACAAGCGCTTGTACAGTTCGGTGCCGAGTCCCTTGCCCTGGAAGCCGTCGCGGATGAGGCATGCGAGTTCGCCTTCGGGCAGGCCGTGCAACTTGCTCAGGCGGCCCACGGCGATGATCTCGCTTGAGCCGTCTCCTGTCTTGCGCTCGGCGACGAGCGCCATTTCGCGGTTGTAATCAATGAAGCAGATCCGCGTCAGGCGTTCGTGCGAGACGCGCTGCGAATACTTTAGCGGCTGGAAGTACCGCAGGTACACGCTGCGTTCGCTCAGGTTCTTATGGAAGTCCACAATTCTGGGCTCGTCTTCCGGACGAATTGGACGAATGAGCACCGTCTCACCGTCTTTCATCGTCCACTCAGAGACGTATCGCGAAGGATAAGGACGAACCGCCGACTTCGGCAGGTTGTCATCCGAAATCTCGCGCTCGTGCAGAACGACGCGCGCATCGAGTGCGAGCAGGCGATCGGGAGAAGCGAGCAGCGGGTTGATGTCGATTTCCTTAATGCGCGGGTTCTCGATCACCAACTCGCTGAAGCGCACCATCAGGTGCTCGAGCGCGGGTATATCGACGCTCTTGCGTCCGCGAACGCCTTTCAGCGCGTGGAAGATTTTCGTTTGCTCCATCATGCGGCGCGCCAGTGTTGAGTTCAGCGGAGGCAGCGCGAGCGCCTTGTCCTTGAACACCTCCACCAGTTGTCCTCCGGTGCCGAACAGCAACACCGGGCCGAACTGGCGGTCGATGCTCGCTCCAAGGATCAGTTCATAGCCATCGAGCTTTGCCATCGGCTGCACCGTCACGCCGTTGAAGTGCTGCGCGCCAACTTTCTCTGTTACCGATTGCTTGATGCCGCTGAACGCTTTGCGAACCGCCTCGGCATCGCGCAGGTTCAGCACCACGCCGCCCACATCCGTCTTGTGCGTGATGGTGAGAGAGTAGAGCTTCAGCACAACCGGGTAGCCGATCTTCTCGGCCCAGTGCACGGCTTCGTCTTCCGTCTTCGCGATCTCGGTCGCAGTCGTCGGAATGCCATAAGCCTCCAGCAGCTTCTTCGATTCGTACTCGGTGAGGATTGTGCGATCGGTGTTGTGAACCGACTGGATGATTGCCTGCGCCGCCGCATGGTCAGGACCACGTTCTCCGGCAGCCAGAGCTGGTGTTTCGTACAGGCCCTTGAGGTTGTACGTGTACTGCCACATGTAGTTGAAGGCGCGGACCGCGGTATCGGGGTAGTAGAAACTTGGTATCCCGACCTGGTTCAGCAGGTCTTCACCGAGTTGTACGGAAGCGCCACCCATCCAGCTTGCGAGCACCGGTTTCCCAAGGCTGTGTGCGTACGGCTTCAGGTGCTCGGCAATCGCGGTGGGGTTGGTCATACCCTGCGGAGTCATGATCACCAGCATGCCGTCGATGTTTTCGTCCTTCGCGGCAATCTCGAGTGACTTCGCGTAACGCTCCGGCTCGGCGTCTCCAAGAATGTCGACCGGGTTGTTGTGGCTCCATGCTGCCGGTAACAATTTGTTGAAGGCCTCCATGGTTGCGGGCGAAAGTTCTGCAAGTTCTCCGCCGCCTGCAC
>Ga0335071_10006747_pt1 | contig 11854 bp, 8 predicted proteins | sample Lox_Sample_15_FD_206724 | JGI IMG/M metagenome (GOLD analysis project Ga0335071, IMG submission 206724) | Soil microbial communities from Loxahatchee National Wildlife Refuge, Florida, United States - Lox_Sample_1.5 | ecosystem: Environmental > Terrestrial > Soil > Wetlands | place: USA: Florida...
ATCTTGACGACCACCCGCATGCCGTTTGCGATGGCGGAAGATGGATATCTTCCTGAGATCCTGACCCGCAAACATCCGCGGCACGCGACGCCCTGGATTGCGATTGCCGTCTCGGCGCTCATCTATTCGCTGGTCGCATGGCAGAGCCTGGCACGGCTGCTTTCTGTTTACATCTGGCTGCGATCGGCCACGACGGTGCTCACAGTACTTTCCGGATGGAGACTTCGCCGCACGCGACCGGAACTGCCACGCTCGTTCGTTGTGCCTGCGGGCAGGTTTGGTTTGTTGTACGTGGTAGCCGCACCGGTTACGATGGCGCTGGTCGCATTGCTGGGAGGTGACCGCATCGCCACAGTGGGCGGAGCCATTGCAATGGTGCTGGGACCCCTCGTTTACTTTCTTCTCCGGCTGCGCCGCCCTGCTTCTGCTGTTTCCACCGAAGCATAGCCGAGGTCTCCGATGCTCTCTGGTCAAGGCGCTGGCTTGGGAATATGCTTTGAAGCACACGGTTCGCCCCGTCCCAGGAGGTGTGTTCGATGCCGTGGCCATTTACGTCGATATCTTCTCTCGTTTCGCATGCTGAAAAGGGCGAGTCCAAAACTCCGAGTACACGCTTCGCCTTCAAACTTTTCCGAGAGTTAGCCAGCGATCTCGGCACTAAGAACCTGTTCTTCTCGCCTTCCGGTGTCATGTTGTGCCTTTCGCTGATACGTGAATTGGCCTCCGGGGAAACCAAGTCGGCAATTGAACGGGTTCTGGAGACAACCAGTCTGGACCATGCGGCGTTCGAAATCGAAATCGCTTCGGTGAAGGCCGCATTCCGCGCGCGTGAGGAGGCCGAGGTGTCTTTGGCTAATTCACTCTGGCTTGGTAATCGAGCCCAAATTGATTCTTCCCGTGCCGCACAACTCCGGGGATTCTACGGTTCGGAGATAACAAAAGTCGATTTCAGTGGACCAGACGCGGTTCCAGCTATCAACGCCTGGGTAGATTCACACACGCGCGGGAAAATCCGCCAAATTGTCGACGCGGTCCCGCCACTTGCCGCTCTGATCGCAATCAATGCCGTCTACTTCAAAGGCCTATGGAGCATCCCATTCAGGAAAGAATTGACTTGCGGTTACCCCTTTCATCTCGCGTCGGGAGAAATCAGGCAAGTGCCCATGATGACCAAGGGCGGTAGCTTCAGGTACCACGAAGACGACCGGACCCAGCTTGTATTCCTGCCTTACAAAGGCGAGGTCTCAATGATCGTAGCCTTGCCGTCTGCGGGAACCAGTCTCGACGCCTTCCGGAAGATTTTCAATTCTGGCGTTTGGGACTCTTGGACGGAGCAGGCGACGGAAGAAGAGGGCGTCGTCCGGTTGCCGCGTTTCCAGGTCGAGTACACCGCACAGTTGCGCCAGGCATTGACCGCGCTTGGCATGGCTCGCGCCTTCGACCCCAGGCAGGCCGAGTTCGAAGCGATTCGCACAGATTCGCCTCCGGTTTGGATCGAGCGAATGATGCATCGAGCTGTTGCGGATGTAAGCGAGGAGGGTACAGAAGCCGCGGCCGTGACGTCTGCAATGCACGTGTTTGGTTCCGCTATGCCTCGGAAGATTCCGAAGCGCTTCAACATGACAGTAGATCGTCCATTTTTCGTTGTCCTGAGGGATGACCGGACACAAGCCATTCTGTTCATGGGCTGGATTGGCAATCCGCAGCAATAGCATTTCGTCAGCTGACCCAATCCAGGAACTTGTACCACGCCCCGGCAAACGGCAGGAACCACGGCTTGCCGTCGTACAGGCCCAGGGGTGCGCCAGGAAAGGGGAGGCCCACGAACGGATTCTCCGGCTTCTCGCCTGCGATCTGTTCCGCCATTTTCTGGCCCTGGTAGGTCGCCATCGCGACACCGTGGCCTGCATATCCCAGCGCGTAATAGACGCCGTCCATTTGCCCGGCATGCGGCATGATGTCAAATGCAAAATCGAGAGTGCCGCCCCACACGTACTCTACCTTCGTATCGCGCAGCTGCGGATAAACGTCCACCATACCCTGCCGCAAAATTTCTGCACTCCGCCGGACCGTCCGATCGTTTTCGGGGAAGAATGCCGCCCGGCCGCCGAACAGCATGCGCCGATCGGGTGTCAGCCGGTAGTAGTAGAGATAGTTTTTGGAGTCGTAGATCATACGGTTGCGCGGACTGAGTTCGTGAGCCAGCGCTTCCGGCAGCACTTCTGTCGTGATAATGAACGAGCCGATCGGAATGACTTTCTTCCGCAGCGCGGGAGTAGCAGCGCCGGTGTATCCGCTGGTCCCTACGAATACGTCGCGCGCCCAAACCGCTCCACGCGAGGTTGTGACTCGCCAACCGGACTGGCCATGGCGCGATTCGCGAACGATCCGCTCTACGCGGGTATGCTCAGAAATCCAAGCACCAGCCTTCATTGCGGAGCAGCCAAGCCCGGCGACATAGCGTGCAGGATTGCATCCTGCGCTACTCTCATCCACCATGCCCCCGAAGTAGATGGTGGAACCAATCTCGGCCCCAAGATCTTTCTTAGCGACCACTCGCAATGTGTGATTGAATTCGCGGGCGATAACTTCGGCCTGCCGCGCATAATCGTCGAAGTGTTTCTGCTTGCAAGCGACCTCCAGGTGGCCAAAGCGGAAAAAATCACAGTCAATTCCGTCTTCCCGAACGATTTGTTCGACACAATCGATCGATGCCAGAGACGCGGCATACATGCTTTGCGTCCGTTCCCGGCCGTACAGCGAAATGAGTCTGTTCACGCCCAGCTTCAGCCCAGTCAGGACCATGCCGCCGTTGCGCGAACTCGCTCCCCATCCGATCGATTCCGCCTCCAGCACGAGGACCTGGGCGCCGCGTCTTGCCAAAGTCCGGGCAGCCGATAAGCCGGTGAATCCTGCCCCGATGACGGCGACATCGGTGGATTCCGGAAAAGGGTCAGGCGCGTTGGCGATAGGCATCCGGGTGGTGCTCAACCAGTAGTTTTGCTCTTGCAAGTGTCCCTCTTGGGCGAATCGGGCGCTGGCTGGAACAGACGACGGAGAATTCTAGCCTTAGCGGCTCCGCCGGTACATGACCTTCCGGGCAAATCCTGGCCTGGGCGACAGCAAGTGACTTCCACCTCTGTAACTTGCCCCCGGTTACCGGCTCTCCTACCCTAAAGTGGCATGGATCTGCGCTGCATTGTCTTCTGTTCCGACCCGCACGTTGCTGAGACGCTTTGCCAGGTCTTGGCGGAATTGGGTGTGCTGACGGAGCACTGTCCAGATGCTCTGGGCGCGGTGGAGCGCGTCGCGAAGGAATCCCTCCAGATCGCGATTGTGGACTGGGACAACCAGACTGAGGCCGAACTCGTTCTTAAGACGGCCCGCAGCCGTAAGCCGGCGGAGCGTCCGTTGACGCTTGCGATCGTCACCCTGGACAGCACCGTTCCCAAGGCGCTGCAGGCGGGGGCGAATTCCGTGTTACGGAAGCCGCTACTGACCAACCAGGTCAAGGACACGCTGCAGACAGCACTTTCGCTGCTGAAAGCACGGCGCGAACCCGCACAGCCGGCCGCACAGGTGCCCGTCCCGACGTTCTCGGTAGAGCCCACAAGCGACTCTCATCTGCGTGCCGGAGAGTTCCTGCAAACCACGGCGCCTGCGCCCGCTACGCAATTCGATACCGAATCGGAGATGCAGAAGTCGATGGATCAGTCCGCTGTCGCCGAGATTGATCCACTGAAGGATTTGGAACCTACCGCGGCGGCGGTAACGCAACAAAGCCAGACCGTTTCCGAATGGGCTCCCGATCCTGCTTCGGACGAGCCCCGCGGACTGCAGTGGTACCTGAAACAACGCGGAATTCCGGCGGACCGCTCCTCGTTTGCGGTCGCAGCCGCCACTGCGGCTCCCACTCCGGCACCTCAACCCGAACTGATCGGCTACGACCAATCGCCGACAGTTTCCCCGGTAGCTCCCGAACCAGAACAGGCGCAGGAAGCTCGCCCGGCCAAGGAACCTCGCACGAACGAGCACGACCAGGAAGCACAGTTGTTTGCGTACATGGACAGTCACGCGGAGCCCGCCGAACCCGCAGCACGGCGGAGCTTCTCCGGAACGAAAAGGGCGATCTTGTTCGCAGCTGGCCTGGCTGCGATCGCGATCGCCGCGGCTCCGCAGGCGCCCTGGCATGCCCAGATTCGAAGTCTTTGGATTCACCAGCAGAAGACGATCCAGACCTGGCTGAATCCCCAACCCGTAGCGCCCGCGCAAGCACCTCCGACGCACGAGGACTTTGGCAGGGCGGGTGATGAGTACAAGCTGCCGGTTGCGGAAACCATCCCCGACGCCACGACCGATCCTTCCCAAATTCGTGTAGTCCCAATGGTCGATCCGACTGCAAAGAAACCGAACGCGGGTGCCAGTGCGGATTCGACTACCCCCGCTCCCGACGGAGTGGCTCCGAATCCGGGAGACCCGGCGCAAACAGCTCCAAACCCTACACCGACGGGGGCCGACGGGACGCCTCCATCAGGTGCGGAATCAAGCCATTCTCCCGCGCAAACTCAATCTGCAATGCCAGCCGTGAGTTCCGATACGGCTGGCCAAATCAAAGTGTCCGCGGTTTCCGTACCCGCGCCGGTGTCCTCGAATTCAGGGCCTTCGGAGATGCCTGTGCGGCCTCAAGTGCAAGCCTCGCCCACCGCCGCAGAGCCTCGACCGGTTTCGACGTCCCCGGCCGTGTCGATTCCCTCAAGTCTAAAATCACAGATGGCGTCGATGACGCCGGAGGCAAGTGGTAATAAAGCCCCTGAAACTGCGCTGCCCTCGATCGAGCCGGTTGCCGTTCCGGAAGCGGCGGAACGCGGATTGCTCATGGCGCAGCCGCTGATTGCTTACCCGGGAAGTGCCAAAGGACAGCAAGGAACGGTTGTACTCCAGGTGCTGATTGGGCGCGACGGGACGGTCCAAGATGCCAAGTTCTTGCAAGGTTCACTAGCTTTTGCGCGTAATGCGATCGACGGGGTTCGGCAGTGGACGTTCAAGCCGTATGTCATGAATGGAAGACCGGTTTCGGTTCAAACCAAGCTGACGTTGACGTTCAGGCCCGCACCGTAGGTAGATCCTGATTGTTTTCTTAGAGATCGGAACGTATCGCGGCGCCTTGACATGGCGAACCGGCAGGGTAACGAAGTGAATCGAGCCGCGTCCAATTTTGGAGCACAGGTGCTTTACTCAATCGGTGCGAAATCGAGCAGCCGGGGGTTTGGAATTCGCATCTACCGGATATAATGAGAGAAGTTTCTCAGGAAGTTTCCCTTCCAGAAGACGGCCAAAACTGATGTCCATGAAAACTAAAGCAGCGATCCTTGTCACCTCCTTTGCCGTACTCGTCTTCGTCGTTGTCGGTTCGATGGGCGGCGTGCATGCCTCATCCAACGACGGCTCTTACCGCCAGCTCCAGGTCTATAGCGAAGTCCTCTCGCGGGTGCAGAGCGAGTACGTGGAAGAGCCGAATATCCCGAAGGTGACCGATGGAGCGCTGCATGGTTTGCTGGAGTCGCTCGATTCAAATTCCAGCTACATGTCCGCGGATGCGTACAAGGCGTTCAAGACTCGTAAGAACGAGTCCAAGGCTGGAACTGGGGCGGTAGTCTCCAAGCGCTTCGGCTATGCCGCTGTCGTCTCGGTGCTGCCCGGCTCTCCGGCGGAGAAAGCTGGAATCGAGCCCACCGACATTTTCGAATCGATTGAAGGTCAGAGCACGCGAGAGATGTCTCTTCCCGAGATCCGCAACCTCCTAGCAGGCGCTCCAGGATCAACGCTGAATGTGGCCGTGGTTCGCGCCCGCAAGGCGGAGCCCCAGAAGGTTGTGATCACGCGCGAGATCGTGAGCGTTCCGCCGACCTCCGACAAATTGATGCAGGACGGCATCGGTTACGTGAAAGCGGAGGCGCTCACCAAGGGGAAGTCGCAGGAAATTTCCGGAAAGATCAAAACTCTGGAAAAGAATGGCGCCAAGAAGATTCTGCTGGATCTCCGTAATTGCGCCGAAGGGGAGGAAGGCGAAGGCATCGCGGTAGCGAATCTCTTCTTGAATCACGGTACGATCACCTATCTGCAGGGCCAGAAGTTTCCTCGCCAGGCTTTCAATGCTGATCCGGGCAAGGCAATTACCTCGTTGCCGGTTGCTGTTCTTGTGAACAAGGGCACAGCGGGCGCGGCGGAGATCGTGGCTGCCGCAATTCTGGAGAACGCACGCGGCGATGTTGTCGGTGACAAAACTTTCGGCGACGGATCTGTGCAAAAGACGATTGATCTGCCGGACGGGGGCGCGCTGATCCTCTCGGTGGCGAAGTATTACTCGCCCAGTGGGAAAGTGATCCAGGATGTTGCGGTCACTCCCAATGTAGTGGTCGCTGACGCAGACGAAGCGGCGGCCGGACCCGACGACGAGGAACAGCCCTCGGCTCCGGATCAGGAAGCACAGCCCAAGAATCCGACCGACGACCAACTGAACAAGGCAGTCGAGGTTCTGAAGAGCCACGCCAGCTAGGTCTTGATATCGTTTTTCGTAGAGACGTAGCTCTGCTACGTCTCTACGTCGTCAGCATTCTGCTTGTTCCTTCCTGCCCAGGTGCTATTCTGACCCCAATCATCCATGAAGTCCCTTTACGAGGATCTGCCGGAAGTTGAAATTGGCGGGCGGAAACTGGTGGGTCGCGTCCTGTTCGGGCTGTTGGTGCTTATTTCTGCTCTCGTGGGTGCGACGGCCGGCCTGCTGCTTGTCTACACGACCGATCTGCCTCAAGTAGAAGCGCTGGAAGCGTACCGTCCGAGTTCCATTACGGAAATCTATGACGATCAAGGCCGGGTTATAGGTTCCTTCGCCCTGCAGCGCCGTGTCGTCGCCAGCTACGAAGATTTCCCTCCAGTGCTGCGCGACGCCCTGGTCTCCATTGAGGACAAGGACTTTTACAAGCACTCCGGCGTCAATTTCTGGCGCATCGTAGGAGCGGCCTACCGCGATGTCGAGTCTGGCGGTAAGGTTCAAGGTGCGTCCACCCTTACGATGCAGCTGGCGCGCAACCTGTTCCTGTCCCCGGATCGCTCGTTCCACCGCAAGGTGCAGGAGACCATGCTCGCAATTCAAATCGAGCGCCGTTTCACGAAGCCGCAAATTCTGACCTTGTACGCGAACCAGATTTTTCTTGGGCACGGCGTCTATGGCTTTGAAGCAGCATCGGAGTTCTATTTCAGCAAGCCCGCAAAACAGTTGACGCTGGAAGAAGCGGCATTGCTGGCAGGACTGCCAAAAGGGCCCGTCGTCTATTCCCCGATCAATCACCCCGATCGGGCGCAAAAGCGGCGCAACCTGGTGATTAACGCTTTACTCGAAGATGGGAAAATTACGGCGGCTCAGGCTTCTGACGCGCGCTCTGCCCCGATTGCCTTGCATCTGGCACACGACCCCAACTCGCTGGCGCCTTATTTCGTCGAGGAGATTCGCCGCTATCTTGAAGCGAAGTACGGAACCGACCAGGTCCACGAAGGGGGACTAAAGGTCTACACATCGCTCGATGTCGACCTGCAGAGAACGGCCAACGAGGCCGTGCTCGATGGTCTCGCCGCTTATGAACGACGTCACGGATGGAAGGGACATCTCGAAAATGTCCTCGCGGACGGTGGCGTCCTTGAGAAATACTCTCACCCGGATTGGGATGACGAAATGAAACCGGGCGGATATGTTCATACCCTGGTTACTTCCGCGGGAACCGGAATCGCTACCCTGAAATTCGGACGCTACACGGCCGCGCTCGGCCAGGCTGATGTCGCATGGACCCAGCAAAAGCTGGCGAATATTCTCAAAGCAGGCGATATCTGCTACATCAAGATCCTTTCCCTGGGCACCAACGGTGCGGCGAAGGTCAGCCTCGAACAGGACTCGGGATCACAAGGGGCTCTCGTGGCCCTCGACAACAATACGGGCGGAATCAAGGCTCTGGTGGGCGGCCGTGACTTCAATGAATCGAAATTCGATCGCGCTACCCAAGCCTTCCGGCAAGTCGGGTCGTCATTCAAGCCATACGTCTACACCACAGTGATCGACCAGGGTGCGAGCCCGGACGATACGATCCTTGATGAGCCGGTCAGCTTCGAAACGCCCTCCGGGACGTATTCTCCGCACAACTATGACGAGAAATTCGAGGGCATCATTACCCTGCGCCGCGCACTGGCACAGTCGCGGAACATTCCGGCGCTGAAGCTCGCGAACAAAGTGGGGATCAAAACCGTGATTGAGTATGCCGGACGCTTTGGCATCACGGCGAAGCTTCCGCCCTACCTGCCCATCGCGCTGGGGTCGGCAGAGATCACGTTGCTCGAACAAACCGCCGCTTACAGCGTCTTCCCCAATGATGGGGTGCGCGTCACACCTCGCTACATCACGCGTGTAACGGACTACGAAGGGCGTGTGCTGGAGGAGGACTTTCCAGAAGTGAAAGATGTAGTCAGCCAGCGCACGGCACGCATCATGACCTCCATGCTGCAGGGGGTAGTGCAGCACGGTACCGCAGTCGCCGCTTCGAAATTACCCTTTCCCGCCGGAGGGAAAACCGGCACAACCAACGATTTCACTGATGCCTGGTTCGTGGGCTTCTCGCCGACCACAACGTGCGGCGTGTGGGTCGGCTATGACGAGAAGAAGTCCCTGGGAGCTAAAGAAACCGGTGCTCGGGCCGCACTGCCTATCTGGATAAACTTTATGACCGCTGCCATGGTGGGAAAAGATGCGGGAGAATTCCAGCCCTTACCGGCAGGCCTTCATGCGGTTAATCAGAAAGTCGATACTCCCGATAATGCGCCTGAGAGCGACGAAACACACTAATCCATTGCGGAGGGACCAGTGACGCAGCGCCGATGGTTGGCTACAGTGTGCGCCGTGATTTTGTTGTGCCTGATTGCCGCAGCGCCGTTCATGCAGGCTTCTGACGCTGGGGACCAGGCAGCAATTGAGAACGTGTTGCGCGATCAGCGCGAGGCATGGAACCAGCACAACCTTGACGCGTTCATGGCAGGATATTGGAAGTCTGCCGACCTGACGTTCTTCGCGGGCGGCCACGAGAGCCATGGGTGGCGGGAAGCCCTGGATCATTACCGCGCCGCCTACGCCAGTCCCGGTCATGAAATGGGAAAGCTGGACTTCAACAACTTGCGGATAAAGAAACTCGGCCCCGATTCAGCATTCGTGCGGGGAGAATTTCACCTCATGATGCCGGATGGCAAAGCTCCGCACGGGCTGTTCACGCTGATTTTTCGGAAGTTTCCCAACGGATGGAAGATCATCCACAATCACTCTTGCGGCGCAGATTGAGGCGCGCGCAAAAGCTGCGGCCTTTCATCCTCGGAAAAGAACGCAGGACCTTACCAATAACTGGTCGCGTGGGAAATTCGCCACTATCTCCTCACCCGGACTTGCACGCGGGTTCCTTCAGGCAGGCTTCCTTGAATCAATTCCACTTTCCCGCTGCGGACGACGCCTTCGAGTTCCTGGGGCATTTGAGCTTGCGGAAGCACGCTCGGGGCCGAGGAGGCCGCAGCCCCACGACTGGTGGTCCGACCCATTCCTTTGTCCATCGCTTCATTGGCCAGGCGGTCCGCTTCCTGATTGTGCTCACGCAACGCGTGTCCGATCGAGAACCATTCGAGTTGCGAGATCAGTTCCTTCGCCCGCGCGTGGAGATCCAGCAACGTGGCGCTTTTTACTTTGTAGATCCCTTTGATTTGGCGCACGAGCAGCTCAGAGTCGCTAATCACTTTTAGCGCCTTAGGGCCATGTTTGAGCGCATACTCGAGTGCCGCGATCAGTCCCTGGTATTCGGCGAAGTTGTTGGTTTGATGCCCGAGATATTCACTCAGGGCAGCGACCTTCCGCCCGGACTCGTCCTTGATGACCACACCGTACCCGGCGGGCCCGGGGTTTCCGCGGGCTCCTCCGTCGCTGTGGGCGATAAGGCAGTGCTGCGGCGGATTTTCACGCGACTCGAAAAGATGACCGGCCCCATGCGTAGGCATCTTCCGAGTGTACAACGAGGCCTCGATCCCGACTGACGGACACTGAAGCAGCGGAACTCAGCGACCCGCGGCAAGCCGCGTCGCCAGCCGAGGCGGAAGTTTCGCGTTGAAAATACGGTCTTGCGCAGACTTCAGGTTGTAAGGCGTACGGTGGAAATGAATGATCTGGGCTTCCGTGTCATACAGGGCGAATGCCGCCCGCCAGTCACCGTCGCGCGGCTGGCCCACCGAACCTGGATTGATCAGATATCGCGACGAATCCTTCAGCTGAAGGGGAACCGACTCCGGCTGGCCCACAGTCTTGTATTCCGGACGGAATCCATCTGCGGCCGATCCATTGGCGAAGAAGCCGCCTTGCAGGTGCGTGTGACCGAAGAAAGTGAGCGGCACATTCAGCGCAATCAGAGGCGCCAATGCATCCCCGAGCGAGACCACATACTCATCCTCGTCATTCGGCGACCCGTGAACAAGTTGCACTTCGGGGAGCTCGGGCAGTGACACCGGTCCGTGGGGCAACTCTCGCAACCAAGACAGATTCTCAGAGGTAAGTTCGTCGCGCGTCCACATGGCGGCGGCTGCTGCCATGGGATTGAAGTCTTCCAGTTCCATGAGTCCGGTAACGGCCTTGTCATGATTGCCGCGCACGAAGGTCTTGCCCAATTGGCGGCAACGCTCGATCACTTCGTTCGGACTTGCGCCATACCCGACAATATCGCCAAGATTTACGACAAGATCATGTGCCGGAGCACCCGCGAGACATGCATCAAGTGCCTCAAGGTTGGCGTGAATATCGCTGAGCAGGAGTATGCGCAAGAAGACCCCGGACAGATTGGCGATTATAGTCTAAAGCGCGGCCTCCGGGAGCAGTTCGCTATTGACCTGCAGATCGCCCTCTGAGTTGCCGGACCGCGACCGGGCAGCGAGCCCAATGTCCCGATCCGACCTCGATCAACTCCGGTCGTGAGCGCGCGCACTCAGGTTCGCGGTGGTCGCAACGCGGCTCGAAAGCGCAGCCCACCGGCAAGGCGTGCAATGCCGGAACCGTGCCCGCGATTGTCTGAAGCGGGCGGCTGCGATCCGTGCTGAGGTCCGGGACCGCGTGCAGCAAGCCGCGGGTGTACGGGTGAATGGCATTGTGAAAGATGTCCCGTTTCGCTCCCAATTCCACCAAATTACCGGCGTACATTACGGCAACCCGATCCGCGACTTGTGAAACGACCGCGAAGTCGTGCGAGATAAAAAGCATTGCCAGCCCGAACTTAGTTCGAAGTGCAGCAAGCAGGTTCAGAATCTGAGCCTGGATGGTGACGTCGAGCGCAGTTGTGGGTTCATCGGCAATCAGCAATTGGGGACGATTCACGATCGCCATCGCGATCATGATCCGCTGGCGCATGCCTCCTGAAAGCTGGTGGGGATAATCCCGGGCCCGCTGTGCCGGATCTGGAATGGCAACGTCATTCATGGCCTCCACCGCGAGTTGCGTCGCTTCCCGGCGCGAGACGGAACGATGCGCCACGACTGCTTCGGCAATCTGATCCCCGACCCGCATCACCGGGTTGAGCGCGGTCATCGGCTCCTGAAAGATCATCGCGATACGCGACCCTCGAAGTCGACGCACGGAATTGTCGTCGAGGCTCAACAGGTTTACCGTCTTGCCTTTCTCTGCATAAAGGACGTCGCCGGAGACTCGCGACTGAGGGGGAAGCAGCCGCATGATCGCAAGGGAGGTGAGAGACTTGCCCGAAGCCGATTCCCCTACCAAGCCAAGAACTTCTCCCCG
>Ga0335071_10006749_pt1 | contig 11853 bp, 10 predicted proteins | sample Lox_Sample_15_FD_206724 | JGI IMG/M metagenome (GOLD analysis project Ga0335071, IMG submission 206724) | Soil microbial communities from Loxahatchee National Wildlife Refuge, Florida, United States - Lox_Sample_1.5 | ecosystem: Environmental > Terrestrial > Soil > Wetlands | place: USA...
GCGGATCCGGGCGGTCCGCGCCCCACGCGAAGCGGGCACGGCTCGTCCGGCGCCGGGTCGCCGCGCCGGCCTTGGGGCTCGGCCGGTGCGGCGGGTGGTCTTCGGCCGGTCGCGTCCGCTCAGGGCGGGGAGCCGGGACGCGCCGGGGATGGCTCGACGGTCGCTACGAGTCCACGAACTCCCGGACCGTGGCGGCCACGTGACGGATCTGCTCCTCGGACAGCTCGGGGTAGATCGGCAGGGCGATGGTGTCCCGCGCCGCGGCTTCCGCGTTGGGCATGTCGCCCTCCTTGTAGCCGAGCGAGGCGAAGCACTTCTGCAGATGGAGCGGCACCGGGTAGTAGACCTCGTTGCCGATGCTCCGGTCGGACAGGAACTTCCTCAGCTCGTCCCGCTTCGGGACGCGGATGACGTACTGGTTGTAGATATGGCGGGTGTGGGGGTCATGGTGGGGCCGCACCACCCGCGAGCCCTCGAACAGGCCGTTGTAGAGCGCCGCGTTGCGGGCCCGGGCCTCGCTCCAGCGGTCCAGGTGCTTGAGCTTGACCCGCAGGACCGCCGCCTGCAGCGCGTCGAGACGCGAGTTGGTGCCGACCAGCGAGTGGAAGTACTTGGGCTTGGCGCCGTGCTCGCGCAGCAGCTTCACGCGCTCGGCCAGGGCGGGGTCCTGGGTGACGATCATGCCGCCGTCCCCGACACCGCCCAGGTTCTTCGAGGGGAAGAAGGAGAAGCAGCCGAAGTCGCTCATCGAGCCCGAACGCCGGCCCTCCCACTCCGAGCCGATGGACTGGGCGGCGTCCTCGATCAGGAACGCCTGGTGCCGGTCGCACACCGCCTTGATCGCCGGCACGTCGCAGCACTGCCCGTAGAGCGACACGGCGATCACGGCCTTGGTCCGGGGCGTGAAGGCGGCCTCGAGCGCGAGCGGGTCGAGGTTGTAGGTCCGCGGGTCGATGTCCACGAACACCGGCGTGGCGCCGTTGTTGGTGATGACGCCGGCGCTGGCGAAGAACGAGTACGCGCTGGTGATGACCTCGTCCCCGGGGCCGATGCCGAGCGCCCACAGCGCCAGCAGCAGCGCGTCGGTGCCCGAGGCGCAGCCCACGGCGTGCGCGCACTGCGAGTAGCGCGCCACCTCCTGCTCCAGGCCACTCACCTCCGGGCCGCCGATGAACCGCGCGCTCTCGAAGACGCCGCGGACGGCGGCGTCCACGTCCGGGCGGATGGTGTCGTATTGCGCCTTGAGGTCCAGCAGCGGCACGGTCACCGTGCCCTTCGTGGGCTCCCCGCTCATCTTGCCTGTCCTTTCTTCCGTCCGTCCGACTACGAGTCCACCCAACCCTGGTTCTCGAGGCGCTGTTCCGCCGGCACGGGCCGCCAGGTCTTGGCCGGCCGGCCCATGACGATCATGCCCGGCTCGACGTCGCGCGTGACCACCGAGCCGGCGGCCACCAGCGCGTCCGCGCCGATGGTGACGCCGGGCAGGTAGACGGTCCCGACGCCCAGGCGCGCGCCCTTCCTCACGGTCAGGCCCTTGAAGTGCTTGAAGCGCTCGGCGGTGCGCCCGACGTAGTTGTCGTTCGAGCACATCACGCCCGGGGCGACGAACACGCGGTCCTCGAGCGTCGAATAGGCGGTGATGTAGGACTCGCTCTCGAGCTTGCAGTAGCGGCCGATGGTGCAGACGTTCTCCACGGTCACGCCGCGGCCGACGATGGTGCCGCGCCCGATCGTCACGTTCTCGCGCACGGTGGCGAGGTCGGCCATCAGCACGCGGGCGTCGATGGCGGCGCCGCGGTAGAGCACCACGCCGGTCCCGACGATGCAGGTGTCGCCCAGGGTCAGCGGCGGCAGCACCTGGTCCGAGGTGGTGGCCGAGTTGGCCGCCTTCATCGGGAGCTTGCCCAGGGTGGCGTGATCGTCCACGCGCACGTCGTTGCCGATCACGGTACCCTCGTGGATCACCACGTGGTGGCCGATCCGGCAGCCCGTCCCGACCTTCACGTTCGCGCCGATGACGCAGTACTCCCCCACCGTGGTGCCGGCGCCGAGCACGGCGCTCGGATGGACGACGCTCGTCATGATGCCTCCTGCCCGGCCGTGGCCAGGCGTACGGGTGTCCCGCCCTGCTCGAGCGAGGCCTGGGCGGCGGCCAGCACGCGCACCACCTGGAGGCCCCCGGTGCCGTCGGTGAGCGGCTGCCTGTGCTCGCGGACGCACTCGACGAAGTGCTGGCACTCGAGCCGCAGGGGTTCCTGCAGGGAGATCTTCGGGATGAGGATGTCACCACTTCGGACCGTGAGCGCGTCGCCGTAGGAGACGACCTCGCCCGCGCGGTCCACGCCCTTGTCGTAGATCCGGACCTTCTCGCTCGCTTCCATGTCGTCGAAGACCGCCATCTTGAGACTGCCGACGACCGTGAACTTGCGCAGCTTGTGCGGGTCGAGCCACGAGACGTGCACGTGGGCCAGCTTGCCGTCGGGGAAGCGCAGGTCCACGAACACCACGTCCTCGACCGAGCCCTGGAGGAAGGCCGAGCCGCGGGCGACCACATCGATCGGCTCCCGCCCCAGCAGATGCAGGATCACCGAGAGGTCGTGGGGCGCGAAGCTCCACAGCGCGTTCTCGTCCCGCCGCACCTTCCCCAGGTTGACGCGCTGGGAGTAGAGGTAGAGCAGGTCGCCGAGCTCGCCGCGCTCGACCATGCCCTTCAGATAGCGGACGGCCGGATGGTAGAGCAGCAGGTGGCCGACCATCAGGATGCGGTCCCGGTCGCGGGCGATCCGGACGAGCTCCTCGGCGTGAGCGACGCTCAGGGCCAGCGGCTTCTCGACGAAGACGTCCTTGCCGCCCTCGAGCAGGGACTTGGCCAGGGTGTAATGGCTCACCGCCGAGGCGGCCACCACGGCCCCCTGGACGTCGGGCAGGCCGACCAGTTCCTCCAGCGACGCCACCGCGCGGGCCCCGGGGTACTGGGCCGCCGACCTCCTGAGCCGCTGCGGATCGTTGTCGTGCAGGGCCGTCAGCCGGCTGCCCGGCAGGCTGGCGAAGTTCCGCACGAGGTTGGCTCCCCAGTCGCCGGTTCCCACCACCGCGATGCCGACGTTCTCTGCCATCCGTCTTCCTCGTTCCGATCCTGGGACCGGGCATCACGCGCCCGGGTGCGTCCCCACCCCTCAGGGCAGGGCGCGCGAGTCTACCTACTGGGACTCCGCAGGGTCAACGCAGCGCGCCTGCCTGCTCCGCCACGTCCCGGTACGTCAGCACCTGGTTCCTGCCACGCCGCTTGGCCACGTAGAGCGCCTGGTCGGCCGCGCGGATGAGCGTCTGGCCGTCCTCGGCGTCGCGCGGGAAGGTCGCCACCCCCGAGCTGATGGTGATGCCGCCCGGATCCTCGAGCGGGAAGGCGTGTTCCTCGACCGCGCGCCGCATGCGCTCGGCCACCGTCATGGCCCCCTCCACCCCGGTCTGCGGGAGGATGAGGGTGAACTCGTCGCCGCCGTACTTGGCGATCAGGTCGAAGGAGCGCACCTGGTGGGCGAGCAGCGACGCCATCTCGCGCAGCAGGTAGGACCCCCGCAGGTGGCCGTTGCGGTCGTTGTAGCCCTTGAGGTTGTCCACGTCGAGCATGACCAGCGCCAGCTCCTGGCCATAGCGCGCCGCGCGCTTGAGCTCCCGCTTCAGCGCCATCTTGAGGAAGCGGTAGTTGTAGACCTGGGTCAGGTCGTCGGTGACGGCGAGCTTCTCGACGCTCTCGGAGAGCCGCTGGTTCTCGAGCGCCATCGCGGTCCAGGCCGCCAGCAGCATGAGCTGGCGCGCGTCGCCGTTCGTGAACGGCTGCGCGCCGCGCCGCCGGAAGCCGGCGAGGTAGCCCGAGGCGTGCTCGCGGCGCCGCATCGGGACGAACAGCGCGGGCCCGGCGTCCACGTCGGGGCAGGCGTCCCCCGCGTCCATGCGCGGGTCGGCGGCCAGGTCGAGGATGCGCAGCGGCCGGCTGACGTGCACCAGCAGGCGCGTGAACTCGCTGCCGCGCCGCGGGGCCTCCGCCGGCGGCAACTCGCGGTGCTCCACGGTCGTCGCGAGGCGCTCGAGCCGGCCCTGGTGCGGGGCGACGAGCGTGACCCCGTCGGCCTGGACCAGGCAGAGCGCCAGGTCCAGCACGCGCTGCAGCAGCCCGGCGCGCGTGTTGGGCTCGGGCCCGCCGGTCAACTCGAGCAGGGCGTCCAGGACCTTCTCTCGCGACTGCATCGCGGGGCTCCCGGGCTCGAGGCCCGTCCGTGACCCGTGCCGACGGCGACCGGGTCCTGCCGCGGGGCGATCCCTGCGCGCGTGGACCCGGTGACCGGGACGTCCCGGCCACGGCGATTGGGTCAGATTCCGCTGGGAGGTCGCAACCCGTGTGCCACGAAGCCGTTCGGCTCAGAGGATGGGTGGCGGACCCAGCAAGCGGAACAGCAAGGCAAGGGTTCGCACGGTGAATCCGGCCAATCCGGCCAGGATGAGGAACCACAATCCGCGTTCCTGCCATGCCTCCAAGTGAAGTCCTGGTCTCCACTTGATCCAGGTGACCAGGGCCCACGCCAGGCTCCCGGTGAGGGTCGCCGAGATGACGGCCTGGGCCGCGGTCCAGCCCAGCCACTCGCGGTCGGTCGCCCTCGGCGTCTGCGTGAAATTCCCCCGGTCCCCCCCGCCGGACCGGGCAGATTGCATCGTCGAATCGGTGCCCCCGGCCAGGCGCTGGGCGGTCCACATCCGGGCCGCGCCGAACATGTACGTCTGGCGCTCGACCGGCCGGAAGCCGCCGGCGGCGAGGTCGCGCTCGAACTCCGGCCCCGCGCCGAACTCGAAGATGGATCGGCTGAGGTAGCGGTAGGCCCGCGGGTCGGGCGACAGGCGACCCAGCAGCGGGATGACGTGGCGGGCGTAGAAGCGGTGGAACGGCGCGAGCGGCCCGGGTCCCGGCGCGGTGGCCTCGAGCACCACCAGGGTGCCGCCGGGGCCGAGCACGCGCGCCAGCTCCCGGAGCGCATCGGACCGCGGGCGCAGGTTGCGCATGCCGAACGCGATGGTGACGGTGTCGAGCGCGGCGTCACGCAGCGGCAGCCGGAACGCGTCCGCGCACACCAGGCGCGGAGCCCAGCCCCACGGACCGTGCTCGTCGGCGGCCAGCTCGAGCATGCCGAGGCTCGCGTCCACGCCCAGCACGATGCGTCCCGGCCGCACCAGCCCATCGAGCGACACGCCGCTGCCCGTGCACAGGTCGAGGACCACGCGCGCGGTCTCGGGCACGGCACGCCACATCGCGGCGCGCCAGGCGCGGTCCTGCCCCAGGGTCATCAGCGAGTTGAGCAGGTCGTAGCGGCCGGAGACGTCGTCGAACATGCCGGCCATCTCGTGGACGGCGTGCTCGCCGGCGGCCGGGAAGGCACGGAGCCCGCGCGGCTCCGGCTCGGGTTCGGGCGTCACGGCAGGGGGATCCGGCATGGTGGGCGGGGAAGGTGGTACGCCCGACAGGATTTGAACCTGTAACCTTTGGCTCCGGAGGCCAACGCTCTATCCAATTGAGCTACGGGCGCGCAGCGGGCCTTTATAGCACAGCGGGCGGGTCCCGTCACGCCGGGGCCGGGCGCCGCGCAGGCGACGGACCTCAGCCGCGCGCGGCGGCGGCCAGGGTCGCGAGCGCGGCCGCCAGGTCCGGTGCGGCCAGCAGGTCCTCCCCCGCGAGCAGCGCGTCGCAGCGCGAGGCGCGCAGGGCCGCGAGGTCCGGGATCGCGAGCGGACCCCAGGCCACGGCGGTGACCAGGGGCGGCACGAGCGGCGCCAGCTCGGACGCGATCGCAGCGGGGTCGACGCCGGGCTCGCGACCGCCGAGCCCGATGAGCGTCGAGCCGGCCTTCAGAGCGCGCCGCAGCTCGACGGCGTCGTGGACCTCGACCAGCGGGTCGAGGCCGAGCAGGCGGGCCCGCCCCGCCAGCACCTGGAGCTGGACGTCGGAGCACAGGGCGGCGATCAGCACGATGCCATCGGCGCCGCGCGCCGCCGCGTCGAGCACCTGGTAGGCGTCCACCACGATGTCGTCGAGCAACACGGGCAGGGCGCAGGCCGCGCGGACCGCGTCCACCCATGCCAGCTCCCCGTGGGCCCGCGCGGGCTCGGTCGCGACCGCCAGTGCCGCCGCGCCGCCCGATTCGAGCGCCCGGGCGCGGGCGGCCGGGTCGAAGCCGGCGCGGACCGCGTCGGGCGCCGGAGACGGGGCCTGGATGCCGCACAGCAGTCGCAGCGGGGCCGCGGCGCCACCGCGGCGCAGCGCGCGCTCGAGACGGCCCGCGGGACGAACGTGGCGCAGGCGCTCGCTCAGTCGATGGCCGGGCAGGGCGAGCTTCAGCGTCTCGACCGACGCGCGGCGCAGCTCCGCCAGGCGGGTGAGAGGGCTGCTGGCGCTCGGGCTCATCGGTGGCACCTCGTCGGGATCGGGTCTCCGGCTGCGGGGTCGGTCCGCCGTCGAGTTCGAGCCCGGCCGCGCCCGTGAGGTCCCCCGCAGGGACCGGTGGCCCCAGTATGCCCGGTTCCGTCCACGGGGGGAACCCCGCGGGGCTCCCGCAGGGCTCCCGGAGGGGCTCAGTCCCGGAACGCGGTGAGGTCCGCCAGCTTCCTCGCGGCCCTCCCGCTGTCGATCGCCTCCTGCGACCGCGCCACGCCCTCGGCGAGGTCCTTCACCACCCCGGCCACCACCAGCGCGGCCCCGGCATTGAGCACCACGATGTCACGCGCGGCGCCCTTCCGTCCCTCGAGCACCGCGCGGATGCGCTCCGCGTTGTCGGTGGCGTCGCCGCCCGCGAGCCCCTCGCGCTCGGCGTGCGCGAGGCCCAGCGGCGCGGGGTCCACCTCGAACTCGCGGATCCCGCCATCCACGACCTCGGCGACGTGCGAGGGCCCGAGCACCGTGAGCTCGTCGAGTCCGTCGAGGCCGTGCACCACCCAGGCCCGCTCGCTGCCGAGGATCCGCAGGACCTCGGCGACGCGGCGCACCAGGCGGTTCGAGAACACCCCCACCAGCTGGCGGCGGGCCCCTGCCGGGTTCGTGAGCGGCCCCAGCAGGTCGAGGATGGTGCGCACGCCGATCTCGCGGCGGGGCTGCGCCGCGTGGCGCAGTGCGGCGTGGTAGTTGGGCGCGAACAGGAAGGTGATGCCCAGCACGTCGAGCGATCGCGCCGCGCTCTCGGGCGTCAGGTCGAGCCTCACGCCCAGCGACTCGAGCACGTCGGCGCTGCCGGTGCGGCTGGAGACCGCGCGGTTGCCGTGCTTGGCCACGGCCACGCCGCACGAGGCGGCCACGATGGCCGCCGTGGTCGAGATGTTGAAGGTGCCGGCGTTGTCGCCGCCGGTGCCGCAGGTGTCGAGCAGCGGCGTGCGCCGGGTGCGGATCGGCGGCACGCGGTCGCGCATGGCGCCGGCCATGCCGGCGATCTCCTCGGGGGTCTCGCCCTTCATGCGCAGGGCGGTGGCGAGCGCGCCGATCTGGGCCGGCGTGGCGTCGCCGTCGAGGATCTGCTCCATGCAGGCGCGCGCGAGCTCGCGTGGCAGGTCTTCACGCAGCACCGCGCGTGCGATGGCCGTGCGGATCACCGGGGTACCTCCTTCTGCTGGCGGCACAAGGTGAGGAAGTTCTCGACGAGCCTGAGGCCCGGACGGGTCAGGATGGACTGAGGGTGGAACTGTACACCCCACGTGGCGTGATCGCGATGTCGCAGGCCCATGATCTCCCCCTCCGGGGTCCAGGCCACGACCTCGAGGACGGCGGGGAGCGACCCGCGCTCCACCACGCGCGCATGATAGCGCGCCGCGACGAAGGGGTTCTCCAGGCCGGCGAACAGGCCGCGGCCGCGGTGCAGCACCGGGCTCGCCGACCCGGGAAGGAGCCTCGATGCGGGTTCGAGCCGGGCGCCATGGGCGAGGGCCAGTGCCTGGTGCCCGGGGCCGATCCCCAGCACCGGGACGCGGCCGACGAGCCGGCGGAACACCTCGAGCGTCGCGTCGCGCGGACCCTCGGCGCCCGGCCCGCAGCACAGCACCAGGCCGGTGAGCGGGCGGGCCGCCAACGCGGCCGCGGCAAGGGTGCGCGGATCGTGCACCTCCCAGTCCGCGCCGAGCGCGCCCAGGCACTGGAGCAGGCTGCCGGTGAAGGCGTCGTGGTGGTCGAGGACGGCGATCATCGGCCGGCCCCGGTCGCGCGCTGCAGCGCGAGCCACGCGACGCGGCTCCGGTCCTCGGCATCGCGCAGCGCGACCTCGGGGTCGGTGTCCGCGGTCACCACCGCGCCGGCGCTCCAGTGCGCGTGCCCGCCGGTGTGGACCACGGTCCCGGCGGTGCCGCACAGCTCGAGGCCGCCGCGCAGGTCGAGGTAGCCGACCGCTCCGCCGTGGATCCCGCGGGGCGCGGGCTCGAGCGCCGCGGCCAGGGCGACCGCGCGCTCGCGCGGCAGGCCGGTATCCTCGCCCGCCGGGAAACAGGCGCGCAGGACGTCGAGCGCGCCCACGTCGGGGCGCGGGCGTGCCCGCACCGTGCCGGCGAGGCGCATGGTGCGCGCGCCCCGCTCGACCTCCAGCCAGTCGGGCACGGCGACCGTGCCCGCCACGGCGACCCGGCCCAGGTCGCTGCGCGCGAGATCCACGCCCAGGGCGTGGGCGGCCCGCACGCGCTCCCCGGCGAGCAGTTCCTCCGCGAGACGCCGGTCCTCCTCCGCGGTGCGGCCGCGCGATCGCTCCCCCGCCAGGGGATGCGCCTCGATCGTGTCGTCGCTGCGGCGCACGAGCGGCCCGGGAGCCGCGCCGCACAGGCAGAGCTCCCCGAGGCGCAGGAAGTGGCCGAAGGGCGACGGGGCGGTGACGCGCAGCGCGCGGTAGAGCTCGAAGGCGGGCATGGCCGCCGGCGCGTCCAGCCGCCGCGCGAGCGTGACCTGCACCACGTCCTCGTCGCGCGCCCGCGCGCGGGCCCGCTCGACCGCGGCCCGGAAGCGGGCGGGCGTGAACGCGCAATGCGGCTCGGGGGGCGTGGCCGCTTCCACCGGCCCGGGCCAGGCGAGCGGCGCCGCGAGGCGCGCCGCCTCGGCGTCGAGCCGCGCGACGGCCGCGCGCCAGGCCGCGTCGGGGTCGGCGCCGCCGCGCGCGTGCGTCACGACCCGCATCGTGTGCGCGACGTGGTCGAAGACCGTCGTCACGTCGGTGAAGAGGAACATGGCGTCGGGTGGGGCGTCCGCGGCGGGATCCTCCGCCGGCCGCCAGCCGAGCCAGCGAGTGGCGCCGTGGCCGAGGTAGCCGACGGCGCCGCCGCAGACGCGCGGCAGGCCGGGCAGGGCGACGGCCTGGCGCGCCGCGAGCAGCGCGTCCAGCTCCTCCAGCGGCGCGCCGGGCAGGGCGCGCTCCACGCCATCCTCGATCAGCTCGCAGCGCTCGCCGCGTGCCACGAACAGCAGCGCGGGGCGGCTGCCGACGAACGAGAAGCGCCCCCACGTCTCCCCGCCCTCGAGGCTCTCGAGCAGGAACGAGTGCGCACCGTCGTCGGTCTTGAGGAAGGCGGAGACCGGCGTCTCCTGCCCTGCGGGAAGGTCGCGATGGACCGGCACGAGGCGGCCACCCGCGGCGAGCGCACGGAACTCGTCGCGCCCGGGGGCCACGCCCGCGGCCGTCACGCGTCCGCCCCGAGCAGCTCGCGGGCCTGGCGCCGCGTGGTCTCGCTGACCCGGTCGCCCGCCAGCATGCGCGCCAGTTCCTCGACGCGCTCGTCGCCCTCGACCGCGGTGACGCGCGCCACGGTCCGCCCCGCATTGACCGACTTGGTGACGCGCAGGTGGTGCGAAGCCAGAGCGGCGATCATCGGCAGGTGGGTCACGCAGATGACCTGGCGGTGCCGGGCAAGGCGCCTCAGGCGCTCCCCCACCGCCTGAGCGACCGTCCCGCCGATCCCGGAGTCCACCTCGTCGAAGAGCAGAAGGTCAACGGGGTCTTGGGCTTCCAGCGCGACCTTCAGAGCCAGCATGACCCTTGAGAGCTCCCCCCCCGAGGCGATGCGCTGCAGCGGCCGGGCCGGCTCGCCGGGGTTCGCGGTGAAGCGGATCTCGACGCGGTCGATCCCCCGCGCGCCGAAGGCGGGCTCGGCGCCATCCTGCGGCTCGACCACGAAGCCGAGACCGGCGTGCGCCATGCCGAGCGGCCTCATCTCCTTCGAGAGTCGCGTCCCCCACTCCCTCGCCGCCGCGCGGCGACGGCGCGACAGGGCGAGCGCCGCCGCCTGGCAGGCGGCGTGGGCGCCCGTGGCCTCGGCCCGCGCGCGCGCCAGCGCGCCCTCGGCGTCCTCGCCGGTGGCCAGCTCGGCACGCAGCTCCTCGCGCCATGCGATCAGCGCCGGGACGTCGCGCCGGTACCTCCGCGTCAGCCGCGCGATGGTCTCGCGCCGCGCCTCGACCCGCTCGAGCGCCGCCGGGTCCGCCTCGAGCCGCGCGAGGTACCCACCGAGCGTCCGCGCCACCTCAGCCGCGGCGATGCGCGCCTCGTCGAGCGCGGGCAGGGAATCGGCCAGGCCCGGGTCGAGCGCGGACGCCTGCTCGAGCGCTCGCGCGGCCTGGGTGATGGCGTCCACCGCCGCGGCGTCCCCGTCGGCCAGGCGCCCGAGCGCGGTCTCCGCCAGCTCGCGCAGGCGATCGGCGTGCGCCAGGCGCCCGGCCTCGGACCGCAGGCTCTCCTCCTCGCCGGCGGCGAGGCGCGCCTCGTCCAGCTCGCGCGCCGCCTGCTCCATCCACTCGCGGCGCTCGGCGAAGGTGGCGAGCGAGCGTTCGAGTTCCGCGAGCCCGGTCGCGGCCGCGCGCCACGCGGCCAACGCGTGGGCGTACCGGCCGCTCTCGCCGTCGAGCCCCGCCAGCCGGTCGAGGGTCTCGAGCCCGGCGTCGGGCCGCAGCAGGCTCTGGTGTTCGTGCTGCCCGTGCAGATCGGCGAGCGCCTCGCAGAGCTCGCGCAACGCGCCGCGGGTCACGGCCGATTGGTTCACGAGCGCGCGGCTCTTGCCGCCGGCCTGCACCTCGCGCCGCACGATCAGGCTCTCGCCGTCGTACTCCACGCCCCAGGATCCGAGCAGCGGGGCGACGCGCAGCGCCGCGCGCCCCGATGGCCGGAACTCGCCCTCGACCACGGCGGCCTTCGCCCCCTCGCGCACCACTCCCGGGTCGGCGCGCCCGCCGGTGATCAGGTCCACGGCCTGCACCAGCAGGGACTTCCCGGCGCCGGTCTCGCCGGTCACGACGTTGAGGCCGGGGCCGAGTTCCACCTCGGCCCGCTCGACCAGCACGAGATCGCGGATGACGAGGCGCTCGAGCACGGCTACATGCTCCGCCGCGTGCTCCCCTGCCAGCCGAGCTTGACCTGGAGCGAGCGCGCGAAGGGGCGGTCCGGGTTGCACACGACGCGGACGACCGCGCGATCGAGCCGCAGGTGGATGTCGTCGCCGGGCTCGAGCGGGACGTGCTCCTGGCCGTCGAGCATGAGGATGGTCTGGTCGAGCGAGCCGATCAGCCGCAGCGCGACCTCGTCGTCGGGCGGCACCACCAGCGAGCGGCTGCCGAGCGAATGGGCGCACACCGGCGTGACCACCAGCGCCTCGACCTCGGGGGCGAGCACCGGGCCGCCGGCCGAGAGCGAATAGGCGGTCGAGCCGGCCGCGGTCGCGGCGATCAGGCCGTCGGCCACGAGGTGGCCGAGGTCCGCGCCGAGCGCGCGCATCTGCAGGTGGACCGCCGCGTAGCCGCCCGCGCCCTTGACCACCACGTCGTTCATGGCGAGTCGGCTCACCACGGTGCGTCCGCGC
>Ga0335071_10006751_pt1 | contig 11850 bp, 12 predicted proteins | sample Lox_Sample_15_FD_206724 | JGI IMG/M metagenome (GOLD analysis project Ga0335071, IMG submission 206724) | Soil microbial communities from Loxahatchee National Wildlife Refuge, Florida, United States - Lox_Sample_1.5 | ecosystem: Environmental > Terrestrial > Soil > Wetlands | place: USA...
TGCATTCCCCGATCGTTGAGCCACGCACCAGAGAGCCACCAACATCATCGGTACGAGCGCCACGACGGTCAGTTTCATCGAGCCTCCGGTGCCTGCATTGCCGAATCCCACAATATTCCTGTAAAATGAACGTTTGCCCTACAAGATCTGAACCTTCTGGGAGCAGCAGTCCAATGGCACAACAATGTGATATCTGCGGCAAGAAGCCGCAAGCGGGCAACCGCATCAGCCACGCCCATAACGTGACCAAGCGGCGCTGGAACATCAACCTGCGTCCGGTTCACGCCAAGGTCAATGGCCAGGGAAAGCGCATCCGCGTCTGCACGTCCTGCCTGCGCAGCGGTAAGGTAGTGAAAGCCTAGCTTTCCACTAAACAGAACGAGAAGCCCACGAGCCGCCGGAAGTCCCTCAGTGTCCTCTGTGGTGAGGCTTTACTTCTCGATCGCCAGCAGCTGCACGTCGAAAATCAGCGTGGAATTCGGCGGAATAATGTTCTTGTATCCCTGCTCGCCATAGGCCAACTCCGGCGGGATGCGAAGTTGCCGTTTCCCCCCGACTTTCATTCCCGCCACACCTTCGTCCCATCCTTTGATTACATTTCCCTGACCAAGGGTGAAGCTGTAAGGCTGATGCACATCCACCGAACTGTCAAACTTCTTTCCGCTCGTGAACCAGCCGGTGTAATGCACCTTCACCTTGTCTCCGCTCTTGGCCTCATCTCCGGTACCCACCTTGATGTCCCAGTACTGCAATCCGGAATCAGTTTTCACGCCCTCTCCGGTCACCTTCGTCGGAGCGCTCGTAGACGGCACTCGAACGGGCGTCGTCCGATGGTTTGCAGTCTGCGCTACGACTTGAACCGTCATGAATAAAACCACTCCACAAAGTCTTATAACGTTCATGCTCACTCCAGTGCAATGACATCAATTTCAACCAGCACATCTTTGGGAAGCCGCGACACCTCGACCGTCGATCGCGCCGGAGGAGCCGAACTGAAATATCTCCCATACACCTCATTCATGGCTGTGAAGTCATTCATGCTCTTCAGGAACACGCCGCAACGCACGACCTTGCCCAGCCCGCTGCCCGCGGCTTCCAGGATCTCCGACAAATTCCGTAGAACCCGATCGGTCTGCGCCGCCACGTCTCCCGTGATGACCTGCTGCGTGGCCGGATCGATGGCAACCTGCCCCGATACGAAAACGAATCCCTTGGCCTTGATGGCCTGCGAATATGGCCCGATGGCTTGCGGAGCGTCCTTGGTGGAGATGATTTCGCGCATAAATTAGTAGCCAGTTGCCAGTACCCAGTTGTCAGGGGCTGACCGGGCCAGAGTACCACAGGGGAATTGTTGATTCTTGATTGTTCTCTGAGCAATGAGCTGAGAGCAATGAGCGATGAACCACCGGGGCTGCTCATCGCTCATTGCTCATGGCTCATTGCTACATAGCAAAACTTCGGTGCGGCCAATGACGTTCGTAACCTTGTCACCACGTTACGTGCGACCTAGGATCGGCGTGGGATACGAGTTTCTTCGCGCCGCTGCGCGAAGGCTGAACCCAGACATCCGAAACAACTTGGAAGTCCTTTGCGAATCGCTCCGATTCGCAATTGGTGTCGAGCACAGGAAGTGGAGGCCGTTCATGTCGATGAAGGTTCGCGCACTGTTGGTGGGGGTCATCATCATGACCGAGATGTGGCTGGTTGGTTGTGGCCACTACAACTGCGGAGTAACCCTAGGAAACTCAAGCTGCTCATCCAGCGGCGGCGGCTTCAACCAGGGCGGAAACGGCGGGCTCAAGGTCACCGCCTTTGTGTATTTCATGTACGACCGTGACGCACAAATGGCAGCTGAGGCTTTGAACTTCAACAACTCCGGAACATTTGCGCCCTACTCGCAGTTCGTGTCGCCCGCACTGCCGCTATCTCTGGGTAGTACCGATGGAGGCCTGATAGTCGCCGCCAAGAAGTATCTGTATATCCCATTTGCCAATGGCGTGCTCTACGGATACTCCATCGACTCGACAGGTCAGCTGACCGCCCTCACGGGAAGTCCCTACACACTGTCAAGTGGCGGTTATTCGATAGCGGCCGATCCCGCAGGAAAGCTCTTGTTCGTTGGTGGTCAGGGAGAAATCATGGTCTACACCATCAATGCGGACGGCTCACTGACGACGGCGCCCGGCTCTCCGGTTTCAAGCGGTGGCGGACTGATTGCCACTCAGATGGTCACGGACGGATTGGGCAAGTACCTTTATGCAGTTCAAGGCTCCACCGTGGCCGAATTCTCGTACTCGCAGGCTGGTACCCTGGCGTCCCTCGGAACTCCTCCGAGTCTCGGCATGTCGATGCTTGCGCCAGATGTTAGCGGCAAGTACATCCTGGGAATCACGGGGCTCGACGGATCACAGAGCGGCCTGGTCGACAATCACATTTACGTCTTCGGCATCTCGGGAAACGGTACTTTGAGCGCCGTTCAGAATTCGCCATTCTCAACCTCATCGTCACCGGTATGGCTGGCGGCAAGTCCGACTGCGGAGCTCGTCTACACGTGCAATGACAGCGGCCAGCTCGGCTCGCAGTCGATTACCACCGAACCCATGGAGGGTTATTCGATCGACGCCTCCACGGGGGCCCTGACTCCGGTTACGGGCTCACCATTCACGACCCTCAGCACGCAGTTCGCTCGGTTCGAGCAAAGCGGACAGTTCATGTTCGCGGCAATGCAGGAAAACAATTCTGGGTCGACTGTCCCGATTGGCGTTGACAGCAGCACCGGTGCCCTGAGCAACACCCTGCCTTTTGCCGGAAATCCGAGCTATAGCTTCGTTGCGACAGACGAGCCATAGGTCCGAAGTATTGATGATCAGGAGACCCGCATGCACTGCGGGTCTCTTTTCGTTTGGAGGTGCGGGCGTACAATTAAAAGGGCTCTACGACGCAGGTACATGTGCGTGACACGCCGCTGGGGCGTTGGAACGCGGCTCCTTCGGCCGTCAGTCGCGCGTGTTTTCGAGGCTTCGGCCGGAATGGACGCTGGGTGTTAGGACATGTTAATCCACCCGCCACTCGGGAGCTTCAAACCTTTTCGCCGCCCCCGCCGTCTGAATAGATTCCGGGCGTAAAGTCGAGAACTGTGGCCATCAAGATAAAAATCCCGAAAAGTGGGACCGAGAATGGCAAAACCATCCGCGGGCTCCCCCGCGACCCGGTGCTAAGGGCCGCATTCGTCGCATTCCTCATCCTCGCCGTCTCATTCACGATCTTTTTCTCGTATTTCTACATAAAGTACGATCGCATTATCGAGAAGCGCTTCCGCACTCCGGTCTTTGCCAATTCCGCCAAGATCTACTCCCTGCCGCGTGTCGTGCGCGATGGCGAAAAGATTGACGCCAAAGACATCGCGTCCGAACTGCGGCGCGCCGGATACTCGGAAAAACAAGGCGAGTCCAACCTCGGCACCTATCACTTGGTAAAGGGCGGCATCGAGATTACACCGGGCCCGGAGTCCTACCATGCCCCCGAGCCTGCGCGCATCACCATCGAGGACGGACAGGTTTCTCAGATCACCAGCCGCGGCAATGAGCTTTCGGCCTATGAACTGGAACCCCAGCTCGTGACTGCTTTATTCGATGCCGAGCAGCGCTCCAAGCGCGAACTGGTCAAGTACAACGACATCCCTCCGATCATGGTCCAGGCCACGCTCGCCATTGAGGACCGCCGCTTTTTCGAACACAGCGGTGTGAACTATCTGCGCATGCTCGAGGCGGCATGGATCGACCTGATCCGCGGACGCCACGAGCAGGGCGGATCAACCATCACTATGCAGCTGTCGCGCGGCTTCTTCCTCACTCCGGAAAAGACGATCAAGCGCAAGCTGACCGAGATGCTCATCGCCGAGGAACTCGAGCACAAGTTCTCGAAGCAGCAGATTTTCGAGTTCTACGCCAATTGGGTCGATCTCGGACAGCGCGGATCTTTTGCGATCAGCGGTTTCGCCGAGGCCTCGAAAGCATACTTCAACAAAGATCTGAAGGACATCACCCTGCCTGAGGCGGCTCTGCTGGCTGGATTAATCCAGCGCCCGAGCTACCTGTCACCCTACCGCCACCCCGAGCGCGCCATGGACCGCCGCAACCTGGTTCTGGAGTCCATGGTCGAAACCCACGCCATCACGCGCGAGCAGGCCGATAAGGCCAAGGCCACGCCGCTGAAGCTGGCACCTCCGAACGTAGAGGCGAGCGATGCTCCCTACTTCGTAGACATGGTGCGCGAGCAACTCATCACCAAGTTCAGCGACAACGAGCTCAACGATTCCTCCTACCGCGTTTACACAACCCTCGATCCTGATTTGCAGAAAGCCGCCGCGCAGTCCGTCGAGATGGGCATCAAGCTCGTCGACGAACAGGTAAAAAAGCTGCGCACCAAGAAGATTAAGGTCGGAAAGAAAGTCGAAACAAAAGTTGAATCTGGCCCGCAAGCCCAGGTCGCCTTAGTGGCCATTGATCCGCACACCGGAGCAGTCCTGGCCCTTGTCGGCGGCCGCGACTACGGATGGAGCCAGCTCAACCACGCGGTCTCGAAGCGTCCCACCGGATCCATCTTCAAGCCATTTGTCTACGCCGCGGCAATGAACACCGCGCTCGACGGATCGGCCAACGTGATCACTCCCGCATCGACCGTCACCGACGAGCCCTCCACCTTTACGTACGGAGACTCGATCTACGAGCCCCGCAATTACAAAGAGGAATATCACGGCGAAGTTTCACTGCGGTATGCGCTCGCCATGTCCCTGAACAACGCGACAGTGAAAGTGGCGGAAGAAGTCGGATACGACAAGGTCGCAGACCTGGCAAAATCCGCAGGCATCGCGTCGGTCAAAGCGACTCCCGCGATGGCCTTGGGATCTTACGACGCCTCTCCCCTCGATATGGCTGGTGCGTACACCGTTTTTGCCAACAGCGGCATTCGCTTATCGCCCATCCTGTTGCGCTCAGTCAGAACGAGCAAGGGCGATGTGATCGCAAACTACAGCACCGATCAGAAGCCCGTCATGGATCCGCGCATCGCCTATGTCATGACCAACATGATGGAGGGCGTCATCAACAACGGGCTCGGCTATACCGCGGTCCGGTTGCGCGGCTTCACCCCTCCCGCAGCAGGCAAGACCGGCAGTTCGCACGACGGCTGGTTCGCCGGATACACCTCAAACCTGCTGTGCATTGTATGGGTGGGGTATGACAATTACGACGATCTGAAGCTCAGCGGCGCTCAAACCGCAGCTCCGATCTGGGCCGAATTCATGAAGAAGGCTTCATCGCTCCCCATGTACGCGGATATGAAGCCCTTTTCTCAGCCCGCCGGCGTAGTCGACGTGCAACTGGATAAGGCCACCAATCGGCTGGCCACTCCGAATTGCACCGACGACTACGTTTCTGCCTTTGTAGCTGGCACCGAGCCACGCGATACCTGTGAGGCCCAGCAGGGATTCAAGGGCTTCCTGACCAAGATTTTCGGCGGAGACAAGCCCGTCATGCCAACCCAGCCCAACGCGCAAAACCAGAGCATTCAGGAAGATCCCAAGAAAAAGAAGGGCTTTTTCGGCAAAATTGCCGGCATTTTCAAGGATGACAAAGGCTCGGCTCCAGTGTCTAAACCACCGGACACGGGGCCTCACTGATCGGCTTCCGGCTAGGCTTCCGCCTTTCGGATCACTCGAATCGCCCTGGAACCCTCGCCTGACGCCCTGTCCTGTGCCACAATAGATACAACTTGGGGGTGGCCTATGGCGCTCTACCCGAAAGTTTCGCTGGTTCTTGCCGCTTTGTTTCTTGCCTGTCTCTGCTTCAATCCTCCTTCCTGGTCGCAGGTTTCTCATGCAGATCCAGTCCAGGTCAAGCCACCATTGCTCCGGACCATCGATCCTCCGGCTGCAGACGCAAATGCCGGTGACCTCGAATCACGCGCCGACGAACTCCACGCGCAAAAGCTTTACTTCGATGCCATCGATTATTACCGCGCGGCGCTGGGCAAACTTACCGCATCGACCGATCGTGCGAAGGTCCTCAATAAAATCTGCCGCACCCAACTGGTCATGACTCGCTGGAAAGAGGGCCAGAAAAGCTGTCAGCAGGCGATCAAGGCCGATCACACGATTCCCGATCCTTACAACAATCTCGGCGTCGCCTTTTACGAAGAGCGCAGGTACGGAGCCGCCATCAAGCAGTATCACAAGGCCATCTCCCTCGACGCCGATGCCGCATCTTTCTACAGCAATCTCGGTGCTGCGCTGTTTTCCAAGAAAGACTTCGAGGAGTCCGCCAAGGCCTACCAGCATGCCTTGGAACTCGATCCCGACGTCTTCGAACGCAGTTCGCGCCAGGGAGTACAGGCTCAGGTGCCGCGGCCCGAGGATCGTGCCCGCTATGACTACACCGTGGCAAAGCTCTACGCCAAGATGGGCTTCTCCGAGCGCTCCCTCGAATATCTCCGCAAGGCCATGGAAGAGGGATACAAGGATATGAAGAACGTGTACACCGACGTTGAATTTGCCGGGTTGCGCAAAGACAAGCGGTTTACTGAATTAATGGCGTCCAAAACGCCGGCACTAGCGGTGCAATAGCCGAAAAGCGATCTCGAAATTCCATTCACGTCGCGTATTAAGGCAGGCACCAGTGCGGATAGGCCCATTTCATGCGGCAAAGCACAAAACGTAGCGCCCACCTCTTTTACAAAGCTTTACAAAAATAGACGGAACTTCTTCCGAAGACGGTGTTTAATTTTTCTAACATACTCCTGAAAACAACAGGGTGAGTAAGGAGAAACGGTAGCCCACCGGAACGCTGACCCGAGCACGCCCCAAGCAAGCTTCCGGTGGGGTTTTTTCTTGTACTCCCCGCGACGCAGCCCGTAGCCGCTTTCGTTTACCATCATCGGCAGCTTTGGCCCATCCGCATGAACATTCACCTGATTGACGGCACCTACGAGTTGTTCCGCCATTTCTACGCCGTGCCATCCTCGAAGAACGACAGCGGCCAGGAAATTGGCGCTGTACGCGGCGTCTTGACGTCCCTATTGTCAATGATCGAGACAGGAGCGACTCACTTGGGTGTTGCCACGGACCACGTGGTCGAATCATTCCGCAACGAACTCTACTCCGGTTACAAAACCAGCGAAGGTGTACCTCCGGAGTTGCTCTCGCAGTTCGCTATCCTGGAGGAGGCCCTGCGTGCCATGGGCGTAGTGGTCTGGGCTGAGACCTACTTCGAGGCCGATGACGCACTTGCCGCGGCAGCCGCCAAGGCCGCTAAAGATGATCGCGTCGAGCGGGTGCTCATCTGCACTCCCGACAAAGATCTTGCGCAATGTGTCGTGGGGTCGCGGATTGTGCAGGTAGATCGACGGCGCAATATCGTGCGCGACGAAGCCGGCGTGCAGGAAAAATTCGGCGTCAGGCCTGAATCGATCGCTGACTATCTGGCGGTGACCGGGGACAGCGCAGATGGCTATCCCGGAATTCCCGGCTGGGGCCCAAAAGCAGCCGCGGTTGTCCTGTCGAAATATGGTCATCTGGAGAATATTCCGAAGGACTGGGCAGATTGGGACCCCTCGATCAAGCGAGCGAGCAGGCTGGCAGAGTCGCTATTTAGTTCCTGGGATGACGCCTTGCTCTATCGCACTCTGGCTACGCTGCGGCTCGATGTGGAAGTGTTTGGCTCCGTGGACGAACTGCAATGGAGCGGGCCTATGGCCGAGTTCCAGCAATGCTGCGAGCAACTGAGAGCGGCCGATTTGTATCGTAGGACTTGCAGCAGAATTTCCTCAGGCGCAAAGCCGGCAGAGCTTCCGGCGCGCTAGCCATTCTGATCACGCAGAGCTCGTTATGGTCAACGAAAAGATCACAAGCCGCTGGCGACGATGATCTCAAACTGTTTGACCACCCTCCCGAGCCCACGATAAAATAGTCAGGTTTGACTGTACTCGCCGACCCGTTCTGGGGACGCCTGCTCTGGCTGCTGAAGCGCCGGGGCGGAAACACAGCAAGCACAGGAAATCAGCTGCGCCCGGGGCAGCAACAGTGTGCGCCCTGAGGGATATGCATTGTAAGTAAGGCCGTTTCGGAAGTGCCGCTCACGCGCCTGATTTCAAACGACATTTGACGGAGGCAGACGTATGTACGCGGTTATCCGCGCCGGTGGAAAGCAGTACCGGGTGGCGCCCGGCGATGTGATTCGAGTCGAGAAACTCAATGGCACCGACGGCCAGGTTGAGTTCCCCGTAGTAGCCGTCTCGGGCGAAGAAGGACAAGTCGGCCAGCAGTCCGACGCACGCGTGCTCGGCGAAGTCGTCGGTGAAGGCCGCGGCGCGAAAGTCCTCGTCTTCCACTACAAACGCAAGAAGCAGTACAAAAAGCTTCGCGGACACCGTCAAGCCTTCACGTCAGTCCGCATCGCCGAGATCGCATTCGGCGGACAGAGCTTCAAGGCTCCCGACCTTCCGAAGAAAGAAGCCAAACCGAAGAACGTAAAAGCGGCCGAAGCGGAAGAGCCCGAGGTAAAGCCGAAAGCAAAGAAGAAGGCCGCCCCGAAAAAGACAGCCAAGAAAGCATCCGGAAAGAAGAAGTAGCCGGATCTTGGTTTTGGCTTGCCGACGACTAACGACCAACGACGCACTTCCTGGCAACTGGCCACTGAGAACTGATTTTTTATGGCGCACAAAAAAGGACAAGGCACATCACGAAACGGCCGCGACTCAAATTCACAGCGGCTAGGCTTTAAAGCTTTCGGCGGACAGGTCGTCTCTGGCGGCACAATCATAGTCCGCCAGCGCGGCACCCGCGTGAAGCCCGGCCTCAACGTAGGCCGCGGCAAAGACGACACTCTCTTCGCCAAGATCACCGGCCGCATCAAGTTCATGGACAAGGGCTCCATGGGCAAGTTCGTGATGGTCGAACCGGTAGAAGCAAAGTAAAACGCATTGGGGTGCCCCAAGTCTCGCCGCATCTGCGAGAAGTGGGATCCTGGAACCACGAAGAACACGAAGCCACACGAAGGAAATTCGTACAGCGTTCTTCCTTAGTGAACCTTCGTGACCTTCGTGGTTTTCGCTATTACTGACAACTGAGAACTGGCAACTGAGAACTGGCTTTCCATGTTCATCGACGAAGCCAAAATCCGAGTCAAAGCCGGCGACGGCGGCAACGGCTGCATGGCCTTCCGCCGCGAGAAATTCGTCCCGCGCGGTGGCCCCTCCGGCGGAGACGGCGGCAAGGGCGGCGATGTCGTCATGGAGTCCAGCGAGCGCCACAATACACTGGTCCACTTCCGCTTCAATCCCGAACACAAAGCTGAGCGCGGTCATCACGGCGAAGGCTCGAACAAGACTGGCCGCGATGGCGGCGACGTCATTCTCAAAGTTCCCGTCGGAACCATCGTCTACGACGAGGAGACCGACGAGAAGGCATTCGAGTTCACCCAGCCTGATCAGCGATTCATCGTCGCCCGCGGCGGCCGCGGTGGTCGCGGCAACGCCCGCTTCGCCACCTCGACGCACCAGGCTCCCCGAGAATGCGAACCCGGCAGGCCCGGCGAAGAGCGCACATACCAGCTCGAACTGAAACTGCTCGCCGATGTCGGCCTAGTCGGATATCCCAACGTGGGCAAGTCCACACTGATCTCGCGTATCTCGTCCGCACGCCCAAAGATCGCCGATTATCCCTTCACCACTCTGGAACCAAACCTCGGCGTAGTTGCTGTTGGCGACGCAAGAGACCAAGTCAGCTTCGTGGTCGCCGACATCCCTGGCCTGATCGAAGGCGCCCACACCGGCGCAGGCCTGGGCACGCAGTTCCTGCGCCACATCGAGCGCACGCGCTTGCTGGTTCACCTCGTAGATGTCTCCGATGCCAGCGGCCGCGACGATGTCGTGAAAGATGTCGACGTAATCATGGGCGAACTGGCCAGCTTCGGCGCCTACCTCGAAGAAAAGCCCATGCTAATGGTCGCATCCAAGATCGACGTCGCCAACAAAGACAAGCTAGCGGCTCTGAAGAAATACGCAAAAAAGAAAAGGCTGAAGCTCTACGAAATCTCGGCAGTCACCGGCAAGGGAATCGAACAACTGAAATACGCCATCGCCGACGAAGTCCAGACCCTCCGCGAAGAAGATGCAAAGCACGCCGAAACGGAGAAAGAGGCTTCCTGAACTAGCACCGGACAAAGTCTCGCTTCTCCAGCACTGGACTGCTCTTACCACACAACTCTCGATCCCGGGCGTCTGGTCTTTAGCCTCCCAAACTCCTCGAGCGCCAGTCCGGGATCTGAGTGGCGATCTTGCATCGAAGCTCCGTAAGTGCCCCTGCCTCCTGGAACCACAAGGTGCAAGACTGCGGCGAACCTCGCTTCCCGGCAAAAGAAGCCCCAATTTTGGCCATCGGAAGGGCTTAGGTCCAGGGAGGGCGCAAATGTCAAGTTCCCTGCAGATAATTCTTAAAAATTTAACGGGAGTCCTTCGGCGCAGGATTTGCATCCCAATCCGGTATGAACACGGAGAATCGGAAAATCTTTGACGAAGAGTACAGGGTGCTGGCAGTTGAAAGTCAGAGACTGACCATCCAAGGGGTGCGCAGCGGACAAGTGCTGACCATCGTGACGCAAAACCCGGAAGCTCCGTTGACCCCGGCCGAGTACCCCCCGGGCAAGTTGATTGCCTTGAGTGATCCAAGTGGCGCCCTGCCCAATTAGGGGCGCGGAGTTGTGCTCTCCACAGTTGTCGCTTCCGCACTCGCAGTGTGTCGGAGAAGGTTTATTTACGACTACGCGTGGTACACCTAGACAATTCTTCCACAGTCGCGATTGAGACGGATTCAGCCACTGCATTCCTGAGTGGTCCAAAATCGCACAATGGCCCGATCACCCAATCTCCCAATTTGACGCTTAGACACCGACGGGCCCGCTCCTATATATTTCTGTCCATACTGAAAGGACGAATATGGCAGAACTTACTGGATTGCAGAAGCAATACATCCTTCATTGGGGCGAGATGGGCACCAAGTGGGGGATCAACCGGACCGTGGCGCAAATTCATGCCTTGCTGTACTTATCGCCAAAGCCAATCCCGGCCGAGGACATTGCAAAGACTTTAAGCGTGGCACGGTCGAATGTGAGCACTTCCATTCGGGAACTCGAGACCTGGGGGATCGTGCGCGCGGTGCATGTCCTCGGGGATCGGCGCGAGCATTATGAGTCCATGAAGGATGTCTGGGAGATGTTCCGTCTGGTCATTGAGCAGAGGAAGCGGAGAGAAATCGATCCCACCCGGGAGATGCTGCGGCAATGTCTGGCGGAGCTGGATCCGAAAGAAGCTGGCGCGGATTACACGCGCGAGAGGCTCGAGGCCATGGCCGGGTTCTTTGAGGCAGTGACCGAGCTCCACGATCAGATGAAGCGGCTGCCTACCGGGACCGTGCGGAAGTTGTTGCGCATGGGAACCAAGATGCGGAAGAAAGGGCGGGCCGCCGTGGTGAGTGGTCAGTGATCACGCGTCAGGCTTAGCGGTTAAAGGTTTTCTGCATTCCCGCGACTGATGTGTTGGAGGAAGTTCTTAGCGCGCTTGGCGGATCCTCTTTGCGCACTTCGCGGTCAAGTCTTTCCTCCGCAAACTCAACGGCAGTTCTCAGCGTCCTCAGCGGTGAAAGGTTTTCCTGCATTCCCGCAACAAATTCCCGCGACTGAATGTTCGACGATGCCCTTAGCGCGCGTTGCGGATTCTCTTTCGCGGTGAAAGGAGCGTATTCTCCTTCTTTCAGCACGAGCCGCTTATGCTGCGTCCGCAGATTGACCCTGTGATGGT
>Ga0335071_10006752_pt1 | contig 11850 bp, 6 predicted proteins | sample Lox_Sample_15_FD_206724 | JGI IMG/M metagenome (GOLD analysis project Ga0335071, IMG submission 206724) | Soil microbial communities from Loxahatchee National Wildlife Refuge, Florida, United States - Lox_Sample_1.5 | ecosystem: Environmental > Terrestrial > Soil > Wetlands | place: USA: Florida...
CCCACGTCCGTAGGCAGAAGGCTGTCAATTAGGCCATGTTCCTTAGCACGTCCCATCACGGATCGTGGCAACACAACGATCCTTTGGCCGGGAAAACCCTCGCCTTTTTCAGCTCTTTTCATTCAGGGAGATCCGCTCGAAGCTACCATGCGTCAGGAAAATTGTCCATGTGAAACGGTTGATCTTCCATTTGAGAAACCACCAACGTTTTGTAAGCTATCTTGTCGTTGTTTGTGGGCGGTCCGACAGGATTGTACAACGGTAATGAAGCAACTATTGCATGAGCACAAAGATTAAGGTTCTGGTCCGTCTCGAAGAACTGGTCATTCCCACTTACCTACCACGAGTGCCGGACAAGAACCCGATGTTCTTGGAAAAGAGAGTTTATCAGGGCAGCAGCGGCAGGGTCTATCCGCTTCCCTTTACAGACCGAATCGCGGAAATACCCGTCGAGCGGAAATGGAAGGCCGTTTGGTTGGAGAACGAATGGATCCAAGTACTGATCCTGCCGGAGCTCGGCGGCCGCATTCATGCCATCTTGGACAAGACCAACGGGTATGACGTCATCTACCGTCAGCAGGTCATAAAACCTGCCCTCGTTGGCCTGGCCGGGCCGTGGATTTCTGGCGGCATCGAGTTCAACTGGCCGCAACATCACAGGCCGGCAACATTCCTGCCTGTCGATTTCCACATTGAGGAACACGCTGACGGGTCAATGACTGTCTGGTGCAGCGACCATGACCCGATGTGCCGGATGAAAGGCATGCACGGTGTTACACTCCACCCCAACCGGAATTTCGTCGAACTCAAGGTCCGCGCCTATAATCGCACCCAGTTTGCCCACACGTTCCTCTGGTGGGCCAATGTGGCGACCTGTGTTCATGAAATGTACCAGAGCTTCTTCCCTCCGGATGTCAACTCTGTCGCCGACCATGCCAAACGCGCCATCAGCCAATATCCGCTTGCCCGGAGTTGTTATTACGGCGTGGATTACGGTCAACGCCAAAAGGAAGGGATTCCGGAAAACGAGGTTCCGAAGCAATTCAAACCTCCGCACTGCGTTGGTTCACCTCCTTTGCATCCCGCACCCGAAAACGCATGCCAGATTCCCAACTATTCACCAAACGATTTGAGTTTCTATGCGAACATTCCGGTGCCCACTTCTTACATGTGCATCGGCAGCGGGAAGGATTTTTTTGGTGGCTACGATTATAAGGCGCAGGCGGGCATCGTCCATGTTGCAAACCATCACATTTCACCCGGGAAAAAGCAATGGACTTGGGGCAATCATGACTTCGGCTACGCATGGGATCGCAATTTGACTGACCCGGATCAAGAGGGGGTGTACCGTCCCTACATTGAGATCATGGCCGGCGTTTATACCGATAACCAACCAGACTTTAGCTATCTGCAACCCGGCGAGACCAAAACTTGGAGCCAGTTCTGGTATCCCATCCAGCAAATCGGCCCGGCGCAGCATGCAAACCTAGACGCGGCGGTTAGCTTGAACACATTCGATGAAAGAATTCGGCTTGGTATATGTGTCACCCAAGAATTCTCCGGCGCCAGAATTATCCTCTCCGCCAAAGGAAGGGAACTTCTTTCCGAATGCTGCGAACTTGCGCCAGGCCGACCCTTCATAAAGGAAATAGGGTTACCCCGGCTTGTTGCTTTAACCGATTTGCGATTACTGGTCACCACCGGACGGGGCAAGGAAATCATTGCGTTTCAACCAAAACTGAAAAAGGCAGGAAAGCTGCTCCCGCCGGCCACCGAACCCCCTGCACCCAGGGAAATCTCCAGCACGGACGAACTGTTCATCACCGGTTTGCATTTGCAGCAGTATCGGCATGCCACCCGTTGCCCGACGATTTACTGGCGCGAGGCATTGCGGCGCGATCCGCTCGATTCACGATGTAACAACGCGCTGGGACTGTGGCATCTGAATCGTGGAGAGTTCCCGCAGGCGGAGAGGCTATTCCGCAACGCCATCAAGCGCCTCACTCGTCGCAATCCAAATCCCTATGACGGTGAACCGTTTTACAATCTAGGCCTTTGTTTACGACACCAATTTGACTCAAACCCGCAGCCTGCATCAGGGAATCGGCAATGGGACGAGGCCTACGCCATGTTTTACAAAGCCACCTGGAACCAAGCATGGGCTGCCTCCGGCTACCATGCCCTAGCTGAGATGGATTGCAGGCACCTCGACTGGCAAACCGCATTGGATCATCTGAATCACTCACTTCGATTGGACACAGACAACCTGCGCGCTCGCAATTTAAAGACCATGGTTCTACGTCGGTTGAAATGGACAACTGAAGCCGCAGAACTCTTGACGAAGACTTTGGACCTGGACCCGCTGGATTGGTGGGGGAGGCATTTGGCGGGAGCCAAATTGGCTTGTGATTTGCAGGTGCACCTTGATCTCGCCCATGATTATGCCCGAGCTGGCTTCTTCGATGAGGCCATCAAGGTTCTGCTCCAGGCTGAAGTTGCGCCGCGCGATCTTCCTGACCAAAGTCTGGGTGCGCAGCCATTGATACAATATACTCTCGGTTGGTTGCACCGAAAAGCCGGCGACCGCAAATCGGAGCGCAGCCACTTCCGGCAGGCGGCGAAATTGCCGCCTGAATACTGTTTTCCGGCCCGGTTGGAGGAAATCGCCATTTTGCAGTCGGCGATGCACTTGCATCCTGATGATTCCCAGGCACCATTTTATCTCGGCAATCTGTTCTACGATCGACGACGCCATGCCGACGCTATCAAGCTCTGGGAGCGCAGCGCAAAATTGAACCCAAATTATTCCGTAGTCTGGCGCAATCTGGGTATCGCCTATTTCAACATTTTGCGGCAGCCGGCCCGGGCACGAATGGCATACGACCGAGCGTTCCAGGCGAATCCAACTGACGCGCGACTCTTGTTCGAGCGCGATCAGCTCTGGAAGCGGTTGGGAGAGAAACCGGACAAGCGCCTGCGCGAGTTGCAGAAACACTCAACTTTGGTGGATCAAAGGGACGACTTGAGCATCGAACTGTGCGCATTGTACAACCAGACGGGACAACATGCCCAAGCTCTTCAGTTACTGGCCAGCCGCCGTTTCCAGCCTTGGGAAGGCGGCGAAGGCTTGGCTCTCGAACAACATGTCCGCACTCATCTGGCACTCGGTCGCGCTGCGGTTGCTCGTCGAGGTCTCGAAGCCGCCGAAAAGCATTTCCAAGACGCCTTGAAATCGCCGGAAAATCTTGGCGAAGCCCGGCACCTGTTGGCCAATCAGAGCGACGCTCATTACTGGCTTGGGATCAGCTTGAGTTTGTCCGGCGATCTTGAAGCCGCGCAGCAACATTGGCTTGCCGCCGCTACCTTCAAGGGGGATTTTCAGGAAATGAGTGTCCGTCACGTTAGTGAGAAGACGTACTTCTCAGCGATGGCTTGGCGACGGCTCGGGCAAAAGTCAAAAGCAAAGAGATTGCTACGCAACCTGCTGGCCGCTGCAAAGACGCTACGACGCAAACAGGCCCGTATTGATTATTTTGCCACCTCACTGCCGAATATGTTGCTGTTCGAGGACGATATTCAGTTCCGCCAGGAGACCGCGGCTTTGTTCCTGCAAGCTCAAGCCTATTGGGGACTGGGGGATCCTTCGCGCACGCGGCGGCTGTTGGCGGACGTTCTGGAACGAGACCCGAACCATGCAGGGGCGGCAGATTTGTTGGAAGAAACTGTTTCGTTAACACACCTCAACCACGTGGCCAGAAATCTTGCCAGCAACGGGGCCCCACCAAAACGGATTCGCGAGCCGCTGGCTGTATCAATGGCCTGAGCGGCGGAGAACGTGTACTGATCGAGGCGGTCAGTGAACTCTTGCGCTGGTCCAAAAGCACAACAAAATGAAACGCGGTACGACATTTGTCTTTGTCCCAGGTGTTTTTGTTTATGCCAGTTCAATCCACGATGCCTCCACCGAAAAGATCAGTCCCCACGAAACAGGACGCTGCGCGAAGAGCGCTGAGCCCCCTGTCCACATGTCCGAATCAAGAATGATGAAGTCATAACCCTTATGATCACGCAAACCTCGACCTCGTCCTCGCAACTCAAGGCGCATTATAACCTCGGCTACGTCTGGCTCATCTCCTCGGTAGCGGCGATGGGTGGATTGCTCTTCGGTTGGGACTGGGTCGTTATCGGCGGCGCGAAGCCGTTTTTCCAGCGCTATTTTGAACTGACGAGCGAGGCCCAGATTGGCTGGGCGAACAGTTGCGCGCTCATCGGCTGTCTATTCGGCGCCTTGATGGCAGGGGCGCTCAGCGACAGGTTCGGGCGCAAGCGACTGTTGATTCTGTCGGCACTGTTGTTTGCCATCACGTCCATCGGCAATGGGCTGGCACATAACTTCACCGTGTTCATTGCGTGGCGCATGTTGGGCGGCGTCGCCATCGGCCTCGCATCGAGTCTCTCGCCGATGTATATCTCGGAGGTTTCGCCGGCCCAGATGCGCGGCAAGCTCGTCTCTATCAATCAGCTCACCATTGTCATCGGTATCCTGCTCGCGCAAGTCATTAACTGGTGTCTCGTGCGCAATCTACCTCAAGGTGCGACGGATGAATTCATCAGGAATTCGTGGTTTGGGCAGCAGGGTTGGCGCTGGATGTTCGGCCTGACTGCCGTGCCATCCGTGATATTTCTGCTTGGGATGTTTCTGCTGCCCGAGAGCCCGCGCTGGTTGGCTAAGTTTGGTCGAACGGAAGAAGCGCGTGAAGTATTGCATCGCGTTGGCGGCGATTCCTATGCGACTGCCGCCGTGGCAGAAATCCAATCCACGTTATCCAAGGAAGAAGTCCAGCATGTGCGATTCGCTGATTTGCTCGAACCGAAGATGCGCAAAGTGCTCGTGCTCGGTGTTGTGCTGGCCGTCTTCCAGCAATGGTGTGGCATCAACGTGATCTTCAACTATGCGGAGGAAATTTTCCGCGCCGCAGGCTTCGACATTTCCACCGTACTTAAGAATATTGCCTGGACTGGTTCGGTAAATTTTGTTTTCACAATCGTGGCACTTGGCACAGTAGATCGCTTGGGGCGACGACCGTTAATGCTCCTCGGCGCTGCGGGTCTGGGAATTATTTTCACGGGGATGGGCTTCTGCTACGCACATCACGTCCAAGGGTTGCCGGTGTTGTTGCTAGTGCTGGGTTCCATGGCGGTATATGGCATGTCGCTCGCGCCGGTGACCTGGGTGGTCATCTCAGAAATTTTCCCCAATCGAATCCGCGGCGCAGCGATGTCCGTGGCCGTGGCAGCCTTGTGGATCGCGTGCTTCATCTTGACTTACACTTTCCCAATGCTAAACGCAAAATTAGGATCGTCTGGCACGTTCTGGCTTTACGCTGCGATTTGCGTGTCGGGCTTCGTCTTCATTTTTTGGAAGTTGCCGGAAACCAAGGGGAAGTCACTGGAAGAAATCGAACAAATCCTGACGAAGTAAGACGTCGCCAAAGGCGATTCGCGCGGGCCGGCACCCAGCAATCGCTCTTTACATCCACATGTCATCATCTGCCACACCCGCGACCGGGGACTCTGAACCACTGAGTTGAAGCACACCGGTGAGAAGGGTGTCCAAAGACGAAGCCCCTCGGGCATGTTGAACGATAGTCTGATGAGAAGCGATCGGTTCAGGAATTATCGCTGTCTTTGACCGCACGGAATAAAGCTAGCAGATTTTCGGTTGGCACATTGCTTTGAACGTTGTGGGTGCTGTTGAAGACGAACCCGCCGCCTTCGGCAAAAATCTCAATGCGCTCGCGGACTTCACGATATACCTCGTCCGGGGTGCCAAACGGCAGCGTTTTTTGCGTGTCCACTCCCCCGCCCCAGAACACGATGTCCCGGCCGAACTCGCGTTTCAGCTCGCGCGGGTCCATGCCTTTGGCCGAGCATTGAACCGGGTTCAGCACATCGAAGCCGGCCGCAATGAACTCCGGGATGAACAGCCGGACCGCGCCGCAACTGTGAATGAATGTCTTCCAGTTCGTCAGCCGATGAATTTGATCGTTCACGGCCTTGTGAAACGGTTGGTAAAGTTCGCGATAAGTCTGCGCGGAGCAGAACTGCCCTGTTTGGGTGCCGAAATCCGTGCCCGAAATAAAGGCCACCTGAACCCGATCGCCGACGGCCGTCGCGAGCCGTTCGATGCTTTTCAGCGCACATTCGCATTGATACTCAAAAACCTTGAACACGTAGTCGCGGTTCGCGGCGGTGGCCATGTACCATTCCTGCACCCCGCGAATGCCCTTCGGGTGTTTCATCCACGGGGCCGGCACCAATGCGATGTCGCCAAATGCCATACCTGGCAGCGTCATGTAAATCCCGTAACTCGTCGTCTCATGGTAGTATTTGGTCATCCTGGCAAAATGTTGGACGCCCTCGTCGCTGATTACTTCCATCTCCTCGCAATTGTCAGCGGGATTAAGCCGGGAATCGTCGATGGGCTGCTGACGATTGAGGGCGTCGAAGAAGTAGCAATCCTTGGGCATCCAGGCGCACGGTGGCTCGCTGGTGTCGCCTTCGGGATACATAAGCCAGCCGCCGTCCTCGGCCGGGGTCACATTGAACCGCTCCGGGACCAGCACCGGCGTGCCATCAAACATATTGAACGGCTTCCAATTCTCGTTTTTGAAACCGAACATGGTCCCCGGCCCGTGGACGCCTACGACGTCCAGACCGAGCGCCTGGCGAAGTTCCTCGTCGATCTCGCCGAGCATTTGATACGGCTCGATCACTTTGACCCGGTTTTGGTTTTTGCCCAGCACGGCTTCACGCAGGCGATACACCGCGCCAGCCCCCATGCCAGTCTGGAAACCAGCGCCAAAATCCATGCACAGGCGATCAGTCGACCGATGATTCAAAGTGGCGACCAGCCGTTCTCGCGAAGTCATAGATGCCTCACTCTTGATGCATGTTGGCCGTTCAACCGATTTGAGGATCGCCATCTTGCCGGCACCTGATGGAAAATAAACGGCACCAGCACGTCTTGAACGTCAAATCCTGCCAGCCGTACCTTATTAGCTGGGCAGGGTAAGGTGCCGTGATTTAGGTGTGCGGAAGAGGTCGATTCGTTAACCAATTCCGCCGTGAAAACGTGGTCCGGATCGCGCCGCCGACAGTCGAGTTTAACCAAATTTCCCAAGAATGTCGGGTTCTTGCCGGCTCGGGACGGCAAAAAGGTCGACACGATCAGATTTTCAGTCCCGACACGAGCCTGTGAATTCGTCTTCATCCCGTATAATCTTCTTCACGCTGGTCAACCAAGCTCAGTCTGGCGTACCGCCGCAACAATTTGAAATATAAAAAATCGCCGCAATTTCCGAAATGGAAGATCAACCGTTTCACATGGATAATTTTCCGATGGTGTCGTGAATCCGAGCAATTTCGGGCAAAATGGAATCGCCTCGGAAGATCATCCATGTAGATTGGTCAATCCTCCATTGCCTGGATTTAGGTCCGTATTTAGCTTAGTGTTATGTTGAGTTGGAATGAATTAATGAAACGCATCCTCGTCATAATGGGAGCGATACTGGCTTCCTCTGTGTTTGTCTCGGGACAGGGAGTGGTCTTATACCGGGAGACTTTCCCTTACGATGGTATCACCGGTAACGTTCCCGTCAGTCAGGTTGGCTGGGCCGATGACATTCCGAACAATCCCAATCGTCTCTATCAAAACACTGGCAGCGACGGTGCCGTGTACGCCTATCAGGCCGCCTCCGCAACGACCGCATTCTATACCTCTACAGCACTTGCTGGCGGCTCGGCTACGGCCAGTTTTCCCACCATCAATCCAGGACTTTATTCCGGAATTTCGTTGCAGGTTGATATCCAACCCTATTCCAACCCTGCCAACCTCAGCGCGCGGTTCGCTGTCCAAATGAATGGAGGAGCTTGGTATGCTGCGGCCACTGCTTTGCCAGTGCCTGCCACCACTGGACCGTACGCAACTTACTCAAATGTGTTTAGTCCGACTGCCGCTAAATGGAAGGCCTTGTCGGTTAGCGGCAACGGAACCGGCACCGGCGCGACCATCGGCGCCACACCTGCCGGCGATCTTACCGGAAACATCACCGGGGCAGGACTGGTGTTCACCCATACGGGCGCCGGGACATTTAACTTTGATAATTTCATGATAACCGCCACCAATCTCGGCAGTCTGAGCACCAGTTCCGTGTCGAACAGCGCCATAACACTGACCTGGCCAGGAGCCCTGAATGTCCGGCTTCAGTGCACGACGAACCTGAATGGCGGGTCATGGAATGACCTTGGCGAAACCGGCGGGCAGAGTACTACTTCGATACCCGCAACGGCTGCAGTGACTTCCTTCCGATCGACGGCCTTTTCGATGGGCACCTTGTCGGACGGCGATTTTGAATCGGGGAATCTCTCGACCGCTTGGCAGAATTCCGGGAATGCTTTGGCCGCCTCGGTTATGGCCGGGGGAGCCTACTCCGGCACCTATTTTTTGCAGCAAAGCAATCCCGGAGCTTACCAAGTAACAACTTACCAGTTGGTAACCAACCTTCCCAATGGATTCTATAAATTGACAGCAATGGTCCGGAACAGCGGCGGACAGACCAACTGTTACTTGTGTGGCAACGATAAGGTAACCAGCCTCCCGGTGTCCTCGCAATGGACCAATACCATCGTCCGCGGCATCAATGTGACCAACGGCCAATGCCGGGTAAGCCTCGGTTCAACCGCACCGGCGGGTGGCAGTTGGTGCCAGGTGGATTTTGTTCAACTGATCAAGGACGATCTGCCTTATAATTTTTTAAAGGGTGGCGACATTTCCGAGCTGACTTACGTGGAACAAGGCGGAGGGAAATACTACGAGACGAACGGTATCCAGATGGACTGCTTGCAGATTCTGAAAAACCACGGATTTAATATTGTCCGACTTCGTCTGTATAATGATCCTGGAAACCCGAATTACTCCCCTTCAAAACTATTGCCGCCGGGCATTCAAAGTCCCACCAACATTTTGGACCTGGCGGCCCGCGCCAAGGCCAAGGGAATGCAGATCGAATTGACGTTTTATTACAGTGATTATTGGACCAATGGCAAACCGCACGACTGGGTGGGTTACACGTTCCCACAACTGACCAACGCAGTTTTCAATTTCACAACCAACTTCATGACGCAGATGAAGAATCAGGGCACGACTCCGGAATACGTCTCGGTGGGTAACGAAATCAACGGAGGCATTCTGCTGCCGGACGGTTCTTCGGCCAGTTTCTCCCAATTGGCACAACTCCTGAACGCGGGCTATGCCGGCGTCAAGGCTGTTTCTCCCACGACGCAGGTCATTCTGCACCTCAACACGCCCAGCTCCAGTACCGTGACCTGGTTTTTCAACCTGTGTGTCGCCAATGGTGTCCACTGGGACATTATCGGCTGCTCCTATTATCCATTTTGGACTGGGCTGACTTCCCAGCAGGCTCGGGATCAAATCAATTCCTGGTATTCCACCTACAACAAGCCCGTGCTAATCATGGAGACAGGATATAATTGGGCTACCAATCGGTGTGATGGACCCTGGGCAGGACAATTGGCCAACAACGGCCCGGAGCCGTTTCCAAGCACGCCTTTGGGGCAGAAGCAATTCTTCCTGAACTGTTTCAACTCCCTGAAGCTGGTGAATTATGGCCATTGTCTCGGCGACCTGTACTGGGACCCGATTTTCATCTATGTTCCGGGGCAAGGCTGGGAATTGGGACAGCCCAACGTTGTGGATAACACGACGTTGTTTGACTGTAGCGGCCGTGCATTGACGGCTCTGGATGCATTTAGCGACAATAATTGATGGCGTCAGCTACGCGCAATGTGGACGCGCATGATTTCCGAATGCGGCCCCTATGCGAGCACGAAAATGCTATCCTGCGGAAGGCAGTTTTGAACCTGTAGACTCAATTTCCGCTGTGGAAGCTAGAAACAAAATGAAGAAAATATTCCTTGCACTTGTCTGCTTTTGTCTCGGTTTCTGTTCCGCACGCGCCAAAGCGGCGGTTCTTTATCAGGAAGATTGGGGGACGACCAATGGAGGCGCCAATGCCACGACGCTGGCTTCCGTAGGTTGGGGGCAGATTCTTGCCCCGGGGGGCGCCACTGGCATTTACCAATATGGCTCTCCCTACGACGCTGGCAATAATTTGCCCTTGCCTCTGAACATCCTCTATGCGGGCGGCAACGCCGGGCTGGGAATGTTTTACACCACCAACGGCGCGGGTCCCGGCTCTTACGGCGACACGGCTTTTACGAGCATCAATACTTCCCTCTACAGCAACCTGCAATTCTCCGTGGAAAGTCAGTGGAGTTATCAAGGACAATATATGACCTGCTGGTTAGCCGTACAGGTGCGAGGCGCGTGGTATGTGGCAACCAATCAGCCTTTGACGACAACGGCACATGGCGGTGGTAATGCTTTTGCCGCCGCAACCACGACTTACAATCCGCAAGCCACGAATTGGAATGTTTTGACCATCAGTCCGGCGCTGGTCATCGGCGCGCAAGTTACAAGCAATCTTTCGGGTTCGATCGACGGCATTGGCATTGTCACCTCGGCATCCAATCCATCGTATTGGAATTTTAATTTGCTTCAGATCACCGGCTCCGCAAGCAAGCTACTAATATCTGCAGAAAACGGGACAACGGCCACGCTGAATTGGACAGCGAACCAGTTTGCTTGTTTATCCAGCACGACAAATCTGACATCGGGTTCCTGGACGTATATTCCAAACACGGCGGGGCATGGGCAAGGTTCAGCCACCGTCACTCTTACAAACGCACAAATGTATTTCCGGTTGTTTGGCGGTGATACCAATTTCGTGAAGAGCGGCCAAATCACTTCGGTCGCGGCGCTCCAACAGCACGGCGCGGTCTTTTCAGACACCAACGGGATTGTCGCGAGCGAGCCTTTGACCTTGTGCAAAAAATATGGTTGGGACGTCGCGCGTATTGAACTCTTTGTGAATCCGCCCCTGGCCAGCCCTTACCCCAGGAACGCCTTCGCTGTGAGCGACCTGCCTTACTCCATTGCTCTGGCACAGCGGGCAAAGGCGCAGGGCATGAAAGTCCTGCTCGACATCTTGTACACCGACCCAAATCTTTCCACCAACGGTCCGCATTACGCGGACTGCCCCGCCGCTTGGTCAACCCAAACCTACTCCCAGCTTTTGACGACTGTCTCAAATTACACCGTCAGCGTGATGAACACGTTCGGGGCCTCCAACGCGACGCCGGAATACGTTCAGGTTGGCAATGAGATTGGAGCCGGGCTTTTCTGGCCGGTCGGCGGCCCGATCCAGTTCACCAACGGAGTGCCTGGGCCTGCGACGCAGTGGTCGCAGTTTCTTGGCTTGATTAACGCCGGCATTGCAGGGGTCCGGGCCGTTTCTCCTTCGCAGATAATGATTCATATTCCCGGCGGAAATTGGCCCGGCTGGTGCACGAATTTTTTCGACGCCTTTACTACCGGATGCGCCAACTTCGATCTCATCGGATTGAGCTATTATCCTACTTCGGCCGGCAGCACCACGACAGATTTATCCGACATCACAGCCACGCTGAATGCCATGCACGATCGTTATTACCCGAGGCGGCTTTGGGTTGTCGAAACCAGCTATATGTGGAATTGGGGGACAACCGATCCCCCGCCTCCTCAGTTTCCGAACACACCGGACGGCCAGGCCGCGTATGCCACAGCCGTGTGTAATCTGGTTTCATCCTACAGCGATGGCGGCGGTGCCTGCTGGTGGGGTGTATTTGAAGTGGCCAATGATGCCTTTCAATACAATTGGTCGTCGCAAG
>Ga0335071_10006754_pt1 | contig 11846 bp, 9 predicted proteins | sample Lox_Sample_15_FD_206724 | JGI IMG/M metagenome (GOLD analysis project Ga0335071, IMG submission 206724) | Soil microbial communities from Loxahatchee National Wildlife Refuge, Florida, United States - Lox_Sample_1.5 | ecosystem: Environmental > Terrestrial > Soil > Wetlands | place: USA: Florida...
GAAGATTTCGGAATCGATTGCGGAAGGTGCACAGTTGATGACCGACAAGCAGATTGCCGACCTGTCAGCGGCCACGAGCGAAGCGCAGAACGCGGAAGCGGCGGTTGCGGCCGAGTATTCCGAGGAAGCTGGCGCCATTGACGCCTCGGAAGACATCAGCATGGAGGAAGTGCTGGGACCTGGGACGCACAAGAAGCCGGTTGCGAACGATGAGGCGGATGTGCCTCGCGTGGAGAGCCAGACAGTTTAAGGACTGTCGTTAGTCGTCGGTTGTTCGCTTTGACGAGACAAACCGGGCATTCGATTTGACCCGCGCGGGTCGTCCGGCGCGGGTTTGTTTTTATCGTTTGGAGTTTCAGGTTTCGAGTTTCGAGTGGCCTGAAACAAAGACGACCTCGATCACTCGAAACTAGAAACGCGAAACTGGAAACTTTTATGGGTACTACGACAGTGAATATTTCAGCGGCACAAGTAAAAGAGCTCCGGGAGAAGACGGGAGCTCCGATGATGGATTGCAAGCAGGCTCTGACCGAAGCCAAAGGCGACATGGAGCAGGCGGTCGTGGTTCTGCGCAAGAAGGGTGTCTCGGTCGCGGCCAAGAAGGCGGCGCGGGTTGCCAACGAAGGATCGGTGGCGAGCTACATTCACGCCGGCGGCAAGATTGGTGTGATCGTCGAGGTGAACTGCGAGAGTGACTTCGTAGCTCGTACCGAGGACTTCAAGGAACTGCTGCACGATATCGCGATGCACATTGCGGCCAGCGATCCGAAGTACGTTCGGAAAGAAGACGTCACGGAAGCGGACTTCAAGCGCGAGAAGGATATCTTCCTCGCACAGGCGATCGCCAGCGGCAAGCCGCAGAACATCGCTGAAAAGATGGTCAACGGCAAGATGGAAAAGTTCTACGAAGAGGTCTGCCTGCTCGAGCAGCCTTTCATCAAGGACCAGACCGTCTCGATTTCCCAACTCATTGCCTCCAAGGTGGGCAAGCTCGGCGAAAATATCGCTGTGCGGCGATTTGCCCGGTTCAAGGTGGGCGACGTTGGCGAGACCATCGCGATCGCGAAACTTACAGAGCCAAAAGCTGAGTAGTTCAGGCGCCCTCCGGGGCGCCTTTTTTATGCCGGCGAAACGGCCCGCGCTCCAAAATTCCTTTGTTCTACGCTTTTCGCGCGGGTCGGAATGACAACGAGTACGCCAGTGCTTAAACTGGCAGCGCGACTGTTAGCCAACTGACGACTGATCATGACGAAAACCACCACTCCGGCCTACAAGCGAATTCTGCTCAAACTTTCAGGTGAAGCGCTGGCAGCAAATCAGGGCTTTGGAGTAGATACGAAGCGCATTCACGAAATCGCCGGAGAGATCTCTGAAGTGCAGAAGCTTGGCGTGCAGGTCGCGATTGTGGTGGGCGGGGGCAATTTCTTCCGCGGCGTGGCGCAACAGGCCCAGGACATGGACCGCGTTTCCGCCGACCACATGGGTATGCTCGCAACGGTTATCAATGCTCTCGCGTTGCAGGACGCACTTGAGAAACAGTCAACGTATACGCGAGTCATGTCGGCGATTGAAATGAATCAGGTCGCGGAGCCATTTATCCGGCGCCGCGCGATCCGGCACCTGGAGAAAAATCGCGTGGTGATTTTTGCCGGCGGTACGGGTAACCCGTATTTTTCGACTGACACCGCGGCTTCGCTGCGCGCGATGGAAATCAAGGCTGACGCGATTTTCAAGGCGACCAAGGTCGACGGGATCTATGACGCCGATCCAATGAAGGTCGATGGAGCGCGGAAGTTCAATCACATTACCTACATGGATGTGCTGAAGCTCGGACTGAAGGTGATGGACTCGACCGCCATCTCGCTCTGCAAAGACAACAATCTGCCGATTGTCGTGTTTAGCCTGAACCAGCACGGCAACATCAAGCGCGTCGTCATGGGCGAGAAGATCGGGTCAGTGGTGAGCGCAGAGAAATAGCAACCACGAAGGACACCAAGGTTCACGAAGGGGATCGATTTCCTTCGTGCAACTTCGCGTTCTTTGTGGTTTGTGTTTTTACGGGTTTATAATTCGACGTTTTGATGCGGGAGGCTCGGACTCTATGGCAGTAATGGCATCCATTGCTGGATTGAAAGATACATATGCGCAGCTGAAGACACGCATGGACAAAGCTGTAGAGGATTTTCGCAAGGCGATGGCGGCGACGCGGACGGGCCGCGCTTCGGTCCACATGCTGGATGGAGTTACTGTCGAAGCATATGGTTCGCAGATGCCCCTGAACCAGGTGGCGCAGGTGCACGCACCCGAACCGCAGTTGATTACAGTGCAGCCCTTTGATCCGTCACAACTGGGAGCAATCGAAAAAGCAATTCGCGGCGGCGATCTCGGCTTGAATCCGATGAACGATGGAAAGATGATCCGCGTGCCGGTGCCCCCGTTGACCACAGAGCGGCGACAGGACATGGTGAAACATCTACATCGCGCGCTCGAGGAGCATCGAACAGCGATTCGCAACATTCGGCGCGATGGAAACGACGCCATCAAGAAGGCGTTGAAAGACAAGAAGATCACCGAAGATGATGAAAAGCGCTCGCTCGATGAAATTCAGAAGCTCACCGACGGCGAGATTAAAAAGATGGAAGAGATGAGCAAGGCAAAAGAGAAAGAAGTGATGGAGATTAAGTAGGCTTTTTCCATTTCCAGTGTCGAAACCTCGTAAGCTTCCCTGATCTCGGGCAAAATGCTCGAGAGATTCGACCACCCAATCCCCGTATAATCGAAAAAGTCATGAAGCAGATTGTAAAGGCCGCTTGTCCGCACGACTGTCCCGATGCCTGTGGGGTGTTGATTACCGTGCAGGACGGGCGGGCGACCAGAATTCAGGGAGATCCGGAGCATCCGGTGACGCGCGGGTTCTTGTGCGCGAAGGTGGCGAAATATCTGGATCGTGTGTATTCGCCTGACCGCGTGCTCTATCCGATGCGGAGAATCGGCCCGAAAGGATCAGAACAGCCGATGGCCGACGTTTCCACACGGGGATCGTCTGTCTGGAAGCGGATTTCGTGGGAAGAAGCTCTCAACGAGATTACCTCGCGTTTTCGTTCCATCTCGTCTGACTTCGGGAGCGAAGCGATTCTGCCCTACTCCTACGGAGGCACTCTGGGCGCGCTGAACGGCGGCTCGATGGATCGCCGGTTTTTCCATCGCCTTGGGGCTTCGCAGCTGGACCGGACGATCTGTTCCGCTGCGGGCGAGGCGGGTCTCCTCTCAGTGCTAGGCGTGAAGCTGGGGACTGAACCAGAACAATTCCGGCAATCGAAATACATCATCGCTTGGGCGGCGAACATCCATGGCACCAATGTGCATTTATGGCCGTTCATTGCCGAGGCGCGGCGGAATGGCGCCAAGCTGGTGGTGATCGATCCCTATCGCACGCGAACGGCGGACTGCGCCGACTGGTATTTACCGATCAATCCTGGGACAGATGCGGCCCTGGCGCTCGGGATGATGAACGTCATTATTGGCGAGAATCTTTATGACGCCGACTACGTATCGAAGCACACCCTGGGATTTGATCAACTGCGGGAGAGAGTGAATGAGTATGCGCCTGAGCGGGTGGCTCAATGGACCGGGATTGCCGCCGACGATATACGCAAGCTGGCGCGTGAATATGCGACGGTGCGTCCAGCGGCGATCCGCGTGAACTACGGCGTGCAGCGCTCCGAGTGCGGAGGCATGGCAACTCGCACAATTGCGATGCTGCCGTGCATCACAGGATCGTGGAAGGAAGTTGGAGGCGGTTTGCAGTTGTCGGTTAGCGGAGTGGCTGACCTAAATTCTTCTCATCGAAAACGCGCTGATCTCATGAAGACGGCGCTGGGACGTGAGGCGCGCGTCATCAATATGGTTGAGCTGGGTAAGGCGCTGAATCAGGTGAGCGATCCTCCAGTCAAGGCGCTGTTTGTATACAGCTCGAATCCCGCCGCTGTGTGCCCGCAGCATAACGACGTCATACGCGGACTGATGCGGCCCGACCTCTTTACGGTCGTTCATGAGCAGTTCTTTACGGATACGACGGACTACGCCGACATTGTTTTGCCTGCGACGACTTTTTTCGAACACAAAGATTTGCAGAAGGGTTACGGACATTACTATCTGCAGGTTTCCAATCAGGCGATCGCGCCTCTGGGCGAGTGCCGGTCGAATGTCGAGCTATTTCGCGCGTTAGCCCAGAAAATGGGCTTCGAGGAAGAATGCTTTCGAGAAACGGTCGATGAGATGATCGACGCCTCGCTGGAATCTGACGATCCATGGATGCAAGGGATGAATAGGGAACGATTGGAGCTTGGGCCTGCCCGGATGAATTTTGAGGCCTCAGGCTTCCAGCTTCAGGCGTCGAAAACTGAGGGGACATCTCAGAGTTCGGATTATTTCCTGCCATTCGCTAATGGCCGGTTTCGAACGCCCTCCGGAAAGGCAGAACTGTACTGCCAAGCTCTTATCAGTCAGGGCCTCGATCCAGTCGCTTCATTTACACCGCCGGAAGAGTCTCGCCATGGAAGCAATGGCCATGGACTGCCACTCGAACTCTTAGCACGTAAGGCGGATAATTTCCTCAATACGACATTTACGAATGTCCCAGCGGTGCAGGAGATGGAAAGTTTTGGTCTGCTGGAGATCTCATCGGCAGACGCACAACCTCGCGGGATCGGCGAAGGGGATCGAGTGCGGGTATTCAACCAGCGAGGAGAAATCTTCTTAATAGCGAGAGTGGATGGAAAAGTGCAGCCAGGTGTTGTCTCCGCGATGCTCAACTGGGCGAAGATGACGCCGGGTTTTCAGAGCATCAACAGCTTAACCTCAGAAAAACTTACCGACATGGGCAACTCCGCCACGTTTTATTCCGTCTTGGTTGAAGTGGAGAAGGTCAGCGGCCACTGAACCATGGTTGGTGGCCAAATAAGAGCCGGGCGAAGTGCTAACTGCTTATCTGACGCGAGTTTTCGAAGCGACCTGAGATAACACACTGAGAGTCGCGGCTTGGACGCTATCCCGTGATCTACCGTATAATTGCAGTTTTCTTACATCCCAGAGGCTGAGGTCTTAGCGATTCCGTTTCGCTTTCATCCGGATAACCCTGTCGTGCCCCAAGGCCCGCGTTTTTGGCGGTGCCGGTGTGGGCCATCTCCTTCATTTCAGCGGTTTTGGAGGGGGATCAGGGGCGCCTGTGGGTTCCTCGCCGCCCTGACCATCCTCGCGCTGGCAGGCGCAAACCAGGCGGCAGCGCAGACCGACATCGTCTCGGAAATCAACGTTCAAGGAAACCGCCGCATTCCGGCGGAGACAATCAAGTCGCGCATCTTTACCAAGGCCGGAGATATCTACGACCAGGCCGCACTCGAGCGCGATTTCAACTCGCTCTGGAATACCGGATATTTTGAAGACATCAAATTCCTGCGCGAGCAGACGCCCAAGGGCTGGCGAATCATCGTGCAGGTCAAAGAAAAGCCAACGATCCGCACCATCGAATACGTCGGACTGAGTTCCGTCTCGAACAGCGACGTTTTAGACCGCTTTAAGCAGGATAAAGTCGGTCTGGTCGTGGAAAGCCAGTACGATCCAACACGAATCAAAAAAGCCGAGAACTCCATTAAGCAACTGCTCTCCGAGCACGGGCGGCAGTTCGCCACGATTCGCTCCGAGGTACGGCCGATTCCGCCGGCTGCAGTAGGAATCGTCTTCGTGGTGAAGGAAGGGCCGAAGGTCAAGGTCGGCAAGATCAGGTTCCAGGGCAACCACGCCATCAAGAGCCGCGTTCTTCGTGGGGCGATGAAGAACTTGCGGCCGATCGGAGTACCGCACTCAATATTCCTGGAGAACCTCTTCGCGAAGACTTACGACGCTACGAAACTCGAAGAAGATACCGAACGCGTCCGCGCCGAATACCAGAATCGCGGCTATTTCAAGGCCGGAGTGAGCGATCCCAAGACCAACATCCACGATACGGGGCACCAGGGTTTCCACATTCCACTGATCCAGTCAGGCCCGGGCAAGGCTGTGGACATCACGATGCCGATCGAGGAAGGCGACAAGTACCGACTGGGCAAGATCACTTTCAAGAACAATAAGGCTATCTCCAATACAGCTGCCTTGCGGTCCATGTTTCCACTCAAGGATGGAGATATCTTCAGCCGCGAGAAGATTGCCAAAGGCCTGGAAAATCTGCGGAAAGCATATGGCGAGTTCGGCTACATCAACTACACCGGTGTACCTTCGACGACCTTCGACGATGACAAGAAGCTCGCATTCCTCGAAATTGACATCGACGAAGGCAAACAGTTTTACGTCCGTCGCATTGAGTTCGTGGGAAACACAACCACTCGTGACAAGGTGATACGCCGCGAATTGGCGCTGGAAGAGGGAGGGGTTTACAACTCGCATCTGTGGGAACTCAGCCTGCTGCGCCTGAATCAGCTTTCGTACTTTGATCAGTTGAAGGCGGATGATCCGAACGTCACCGACAAGAAACTCGACGAGAAGAATGGTCAAGTCGATCTTACCTTGCACGTTCACGAAAAAGGTAAGAATGCGATCGGGTTAAACGGCGGCGTAAGCGGTCTCGAAGGCGCATTCATCGGCCTCAATTATTCGACCAATAATTTCCTGGGGCGCGGTGAAACACTGCAGGTGCAAGTCAGCCTGGGAAACCTGGCGCGTAGCGTCATGTTCGGCTATACCCAGCCCTACATGTTTGACCGTCCGCTGCAATTCGGCTTCACCGTATTCGGCAACAAGATCAACTTCAACCAGGCGCGGCAGCTTTCGATCTTTAGCGGTCAGGAACTGAATTTCTCGTCCGCTGTCTTGCAGAATCTTCAGAACTACTCGCAATCGAGCGTAGGTTTCACGACATCGCTAAGCTATCCGCTGCGGCGATCATTCAAGAGAGTGGGAATTACGTACTCTCTGGATCGATCGACTCTGCTTCCTCTCAGCACAGCCTCCAAAAGCCTGTTCGATTTCATCGCCTTCCGCGGCATTTCAGGACCGAACGCCGTAAACGGGATTATCACCAGCAAAATCTTCCCGAACTTCTCGTTCAATACGCTTGATAGTGGAATATCGCCGCATCACGGCCATCAATTGACTGTCGGAGCTGAACTGGCAGGCTTGGGGGGCACGGTCCGTTCAATCCGCCCGATCGTCCAGTACAAACGTTTTCATCCAGTGCAGAAGGGCAAGAACACGATCGGATTCAGTCTGAATGGATCGTTCATTAGTGGCTTCGGCGGCCTGGTCGCGCCGCCGTTCCAGCGCTTCTATATGGGCGGCGAGAACGACGTTCGCGGATTTGATATTCGCTCAGTTTCGCCCGTGGCGTACCTTCCAAGTTCGAACGTGGTCACTCTGACGAATCCCGATGGAACTCCGGTGCCGAAGGATCCGACAAATCCGCGGCTAGGGAATTGGACGGTCCCGATTCCGGTCGATCAGATCGTGTTCCCGGGCGGTGACCTAAGCGCGTGGTCCAATCTCGAATACCGCTACTACATCGTCGGCCCAGTAGCGCTGGTGCCATTTATTGATGCCGGCATTGATCCAATCATCCGTCGTTCACAGCTGCAGATCGCTCAGCTGCAGTACGACCAGGTTGTCAGCACGCCGTTCGGGTGCCCACAACTGGATGCTGGTTTCAACTGCGTCGGTGGGCACGTTTTGGATCCAAGGCCATCTAACGAGTTGCAGGTCTTGGGCTTCACGAACTGGAAGCCTCGTGTTTCCACTGGTTTGGAATTACAGATGTTCCTGCCAGTGATCAATGCACCATTCCGCATCTATTGGGCCTACAACCCGGTCCGTTTGGATCAGCAGGCTGTGCCACCGATTCCAGTGACTCGGTCAATGTTCCCGGCGGGAGCGGCGGGAGATTACACGTTCAAGCAAGCAGTGAACCTCTTCTCGCCAACGTTCTTGCTCCGGGAACCGCGAAAGACGTTCCGATTCACAGTGGCAACGACGTTCTAACCAAGATTGACGCGGCTGGAGTGAGATCACTATAATTATTGCGATCCACGCCATTTAGTCAGCGTTCGAGGAGTGGACGGCAAGTCCGTTTGCCTGGCGTGCGACGTGACGACTGGCAGATTCCAGCGCCTTTCCGATGGCGGCCGCTAGCGCAGCGGGGACCTCATTCAGTGCGGCCCAGCGTTGACTGAAGCGATCTGAGAGCGGATTTTCGAAGTTCATTCCCGGAACCATGTTCCAAGGAGTTCAAGCGACCCAATGAAAAGCAAGTTCTTGCGTATTCTTCTGGCGGTAGCGGCGACATTTACGTTCTCCGCACTTGCCCAAACCGGCAGCGCTGCTACACCGTCGAGTCCCCTGGCCTCATCCTCGACTCCGGCAACGACGTCTGCTACCCCTCCGCCCACGACAGGTAAAGTGGGCACTATCAACATCCAGGATGCGATCTTCGGCAGCAACGAAGGTCAGCGGGATATGCAGGCCCTGCAGAAAAAGTATGAGCCCAAGCAGGCTGAATTGAAGAACTCAAGCGAGGAGTTGGAAGGCCTCAAGAAGCAGCTGAATGACCAGGGCCCCAAGCTGAACGAAGACGCGTTGGCCACGCTACGGAAACAGATCGAGGGGAAACAGAAAACTTTCGATCGCTCCGTTCAAGACGCCCAGGAAGAAATCGGTAATCAGCAGCAGGACATCGCGAGCCGCATCCTTCAGAAGATGGCTCCGCTCGTGGTCAAGTACGCACAGGAGAACGGCTACACGCTGATCGTCGATACTTCGAAGCCATGGCCGCAGAGCCCGGTGCTCTGGTGGAATCCCGATGCGGTCGACATCACGAAGAATGTCGTCGAAGCGTACAACGTTCAGTCTGGCGTTGCGGCGCCGCCTGCGACGGGAGCTGCGAAGCCCGCAGCGCCCAAACCGTCCACCGGCACTGGCGCGACGAAACCGGCTGCACCGAAGACGGAAACTCCTAAGTAGCGAGATGCCGACACCTCGAGTGTCGGAAAAGTTGCAAACGGCCGCGTGAAAACGCGGCCCTTTTTTTCGCCAATGCGAGCGCTAACCAACGCGCGGCTGGTGTCCATAGCAGCAAACAGATTTCACGTGGGGAGGACGCCATGTTCGCTGACAGCCTGTTGGAGACTTCCTGGACCTATCGCGGTCGCCGTAGTTGGACGACTCTCACTTCGTTTGGAGTGCAAGCAGTCGTGATTGGACTGTTGCTGATGATTCCGGTACTCACGACGGTTGGAGTGCCGTTGAATCCGCATATCACGACGCCGGTTTCTTGGGGGGCTCCACCTCCACCTACGCCACCGACACACCGAGAACGCCTTACTACGCTCGTTCAAAGCAACATCTCAAACAACACCTTGATTGCTCCGCCAACGATCCCGGATCAGGTCAGAATCATCAATGAGACAGAAGCTCCGCCACAAGTGAACTATGACGACGGTGGCGGAGTTCTCGGCAGTACCGGTGCCGGGGATTCGAGAGATGGGGTATGGAACTCCATTCGGAATTCGATCGCCAACGTTCAGCCACCGCCTCCACCTCCCACGATCAAGCGACAATTCAAGACTTCGAGCATGCTGGAAGGAAGTCTGATCAGGAAATTGCAACCGATCTATCCGCCGTTAGCGAGGTCGGCGCGCATTCAGGGATCGGTAGTCTTGGCCGCCGTGATAGGTAAAGATGGCACGATGGAAAACCTGAAACTGATTTCAGGCCATCCGATGCTGGTGCAGTCTGCAGTTCAGGCGGTGAGCCAATGGCGTTACAGACCTTACATCCTCAACGGAGAAGCGATCGAGGTTGAGACCCAGATCACGGTGAATTTCATTCTTGGGAATTGAGAGGGACCCGTCTGACCTCAGGCGGGAGTAGCCCGAGCGTAACCTGAGTGTTCTGACGGCTCCCGCTATAATCGCGGAAGTGGCAACTACCGCAGAGATCCTGAGCCGGGCAGCGACGCGTCCCACATGGGCTGACGTCTCGCTGACCACACTTCGGCAGAACTTTCGCACTGTGCAGAAGCACGTCGGAGCGAACGTGACGGTCTGCGCCGTGGTGAAGGCCGACGCATACGGACACGGTGCGGCGGAATGTTCACGAGCACTTGAGGCCGAGGGGGCGCGATGGTTGGGTGTCACGTCCCTCGATGAAGCGATCCCGCTGCGCGACGCGGATATCCGGGCGAACATCCTTTTGATGACGGGTTTCTGGCGCGGTGAAGAAAATGAGATCGTTCGCCTTCATCTAACCCCAACCGTATGGGAGCCGTGGCAGATTGAATCGCTCGACAAAGCTGCTGCTGCCCTCGGTGTGGCACAGCACCCGGTGCACTTGAAAGTCGATACCGGGATGGGACGATTGGGTGTGGCAGTCGAGCAGCTTCCGGCTATGCTGAACGCCCTGCATGCTGCGCAACATCTCAGAGTGGAAGGCCTCTCGACTCATCTCGCGTCTTCCGAGATTATGGATGCTCCTTCCGTCGCGGAGCAGCAACGCAATTTCGAAGTGGCGCGGCGACTTTTAGCTGAAGCTGGATTCCAGCCTCAATTTGTGCACGTAGCCAACACGGGCGCGGTAATTTCGCGACGCGAGACCTGGAACACGATGGTCCGCCCCGGAGTCGCACTATACGGCTACTACTTACCGTTTCAACGCGCCGGACGTGAAGTAAGCGGCGGTACGCTGCGCCTGCCCGTGAAACCGATTCTGACTTGGAAGACGAGAATTCTTTCGCTGCGAAATTTTGGAGCCAATCATGCCTTGGGTTACAACGCCACGTACGTGACCAAGGCTCCGGCGAATGTCGCTGTCTTGCCCGTGGGCTATGCGGATGGCTTCAATCGTCAGTTGTCAAATCGCGGCCGGGTGATCGTGCGGGACCACTACGCTCCGATTGTTGGTCAGATCTCCATGGACCTCACACTCGTGGATGTTACTGGCATTCCTGGTGTTGGTGTAGGAGATGAAGTGATTTTGCTCGGCCTCGAGGACGGCCTGAGCGTAGATGCGCTGGAACACGCGAAACTGGCCAACAGTACCCCGTACGAAATCCTCTGCAACATTTCAAAGCGCGTGCCGAGAAGGTACGTGAGCTGACCCTACGCTCGTTTCTGCTGTGCCTCCATGTATTTGCGCAGCACTGCCGGCTTTTCATCGAATCTAGCCTTCATCCTCTCTGCTGGAGCGGTTGGCATTCGGTGACGGATGTCACAACGAATAATTTCAATGTGTGAATTTTTCCGATCAGGGAATCGGCGACTTGTACTCCGTTGAATGCGTGAATCCGTGGTGCTGGCTCCCTTTTTTCCCCGTTCCCTGTCCGCACTCCAAATGTCCGCGCTGGGTGTTGTTAAACTAGTTAGTTCCTCATGCCTTCGCGCTACGCACAATGGATGTACGACTGGGAACACCGCCTCACCTCGGTGGACAACAACCGCGTGGTGCGTCCGCTGGATTGGGGACTCGAGTGGGCAAGCGCCTGGCCCTGTCGCAACGGATACGGGCCGGGGCAAGCGACTGAGAATCCGGAGAAGTTCTTTCTCGACTACAACCGCCGCATTGTCGCCAACAGCGACCAGTTTTATTCGTATTCAGCGCCGACGGATTTTCGTTTGGAGAAACGGGAAGTGCAGGTCTTCTCCACCCGCGAAACGCCCGACCCCAAGCTGGAAGCGAAGGTAAAGGGAACATTTGGCGAGTTCCTGCGCTTTACGTCGCCGGTCAAGAGTCCATATCCCGAAAACAACGTCGTCAATGCCCGCTGGTTTCCCGCACGCGGACGACGTGCCGTTGTGCTGCTGCCTCAC
>Ga0335071_10006755_pt1 | contig 11844 bp, 10 predicted proteins | sample Lox_Sample_15_FD_206724 | JGI IMG/M metagenome (GOLD analysis project Ga0335071, IMG submission 206724) | Soil microbial communities from Loxahatchee National Wildlife Refuge, Florida, United States - Lox_Sample_1.5 | ecosystem: Environmental > Terrestrial > Soil > Wetlands | place: USA...
CACGACCAAAATGTGCGTTCCGGACTTCGCCAGCGACGAGGTGCTGGCTTGTTCAAGGACGCGGTGCGAATTTCGCCGCCACCCCAGACTGGCGCCAAGCGCCACAACCAGCGCTCCTACGACCGAGACCGCCAACCAGATCTTCCACCGCCGGGCGCCCGCTTTGGGACCCGCGACGGCGACCGGATGCTCTGCCTCCACGGGAACGATCAGCCGGTAGCCCCGGTGAGGCACGGTCTCAAGGTACAGGGGCTTCTCGGCCGAGTCGCCCAGCAACTCGCGTAGGCGTTTTACGGCCGAGTTGAGACCTTGTTCGAAATCGACGAAGGTGTCGGAGCCCCACAGGCGTTGCCGAAGTTCGTCGCGCGAAACCACATCGCCCGGATGCTCAAGCAAAGCGACCAGCACCTGAAAGGGCTGTTCAGGGAGTTTTGTGCGGGAGCCGTTGTGGGACAGTTCGGCAGCGTGCAGGTCCAGCTGGAAGGGCCCGAAGCGGACGGTGCGGGCATTTGAGGGCGGCATAGGTCCCTCCCACGTGCCCCCTCTGATCAAATTGCAGCCGCATTGTAGCGCGCGAAGCTGCATCTCGCAGTGACCAGCGACCAAATCCGATTTGAGATGAAAAGGGGGCAGGGTTCGCGGCTCCACAAGTCGTTTTGTTCTAGCTGGTTAGTTCTCTTCATCTCCCATCCATACGGTTTCTATTCAGATTCCACTCCGCTTCCATCCCGCTTCCATTGTCCTGCGTGGGCAAACCGTCGATGGTGGGAGCCGACCGCCAACGTAGTGGCAATCGTTGCGGCATCAAAAGGTGGCGTTATGAAATCCCGAATGATTCGTTTGACAGTTCTGATTGTGGCCGTGGCGTTTCTGCCCGCTCTTATGCACGCACAGATGGCCATCAAAACACCCTTGTTCCGTGTCGACGTTCCCTTTGCTTTCATGGCCGGAGGCGCGCATCTTCCGGCCGGCTCCTACATCGTCTCCCATGTCGATCCATATTTGATCCAGATCGAAACGCAGGATGGAAGGGCACGGGCTCTCGTGCATGTGGCCATTCAGAACAACGGCTCTGAAACCCCCACCAAGCTGGTCTTTAACAAATACGGCGACCAGTACTTCCTGGCTCAGGTGTGGACCGAGCAAGATAGCCAAATCCACCACTGCACGAAGTGCCGTGCGGAGAAAATTCTGGCGGCACAGGCCCGGGCTCCGGAGCAAACGATTGTGCTGGCTCGCAAGTAACCGGATTTGATGGAGTCACGACTGGAGTGTGTCCAACCGGAGGTGAAAGCCTCCGGTTTTTTATTTCACTTCGCCGGTTAGGTACATTTCCGCGACGCGATCTGTGATCGGACCGGGTTCGGCATCGGCTTGGTTAATGAGGACGACGACGGTCAGCTTGTCGTCGACGTAGCGCGAGATCTGCGTCTTGAAGCCCTGCCACGAGCCGCCGTGCTCGATGCACTTGTGTCCCTTCTTGGTGCCCACGTCCCAGGCGAAGCCGTAGCTGCCGGAGTTGGGCTGGCCATTCTTGAGCTTGACGACGGTCCACATCTGGTCGAGGCTGGAGCGCTTGAGGAGTTTCTCGGTGTAGAGCGCCGCGTCCCATTTGGCGAGATCGAGGATGGAGAAGTAGAGGCTGCCGTCGGCGGTGGTGTTGAGCGTGGGCGAGACCCACTCCTGGTTCTTGAGTTCACCCTTGACGAGGCGGTAGCCGGAGGCGCGGTTGGGGACGATGTCGGCCTCGCTGATGATCCGGGTGGTGGTCATGCCGAGGGGCTGGAAGATGCGGTCGCGGAGGAAGTCGCCGTAGAACTGGCCGGACACTTTGTGGATGACGAGTCCGAGCGTCAGGTAGCCGAGGTTGCTGTAGCTCCACTTCGTGCCGGGCTCGTAGGCGAGAGGGATGCCTTCGACAATCTTGAGAAGCCTGGCTTCAGTGTAGTCCGCGCGCATGTCGAAGTTCTTGGGATAGTCGGTGAAGCCGGCGGTGTGGCTGAGGAGTTGGCGGATCGTGACCTGTTTCCAGGGGGCGGGGCCGTCGGGAAAGAACTTTGTCAGAGGATCGTCGAGGGAGAGCTTGCCTTCCTCGACGAGCATCATGACGGCAGTGGCGGTGAATTGCTTGCCGACGGAGCCGGACTGGAAGATGGTCTCGGGCTTGACCGGGACTTGCAGTTCGACGTTGGAGAGGCCATATCCCTGGGTGCGGACAGGCTGTCCGTTGCGCGAGACGAGCAGGGACAGGCCGGGAATATGATGCTTCTCCATTTCGGCGCGGACGTAGGTGTCGACCGCGTCCGCCGTCTGCGCAGCAGCCGCGATTGAGCAGGTGCAGAGCGCGATCACCAACAGTACTAACCGGTTCCCCAAGTTCATGTAGCATCCCTCGGTTCGGAGTGAACCCAACGCGAACGAGAGATAGTACTCCCCCAAGGGCGGCAGCGGCAGAGGAATTTTCAAGGTTGCACGAGAGACCTGCGACCTCCGTTATCGCGCTATGTAGTGGGAATCACAGAAGGCCCGGCTTCAACGATAGAGAATCGACGGCGGGAGGTTCTCATCTGTGTTGCGGCTCGATTATCTGTCATGTGTTCTTACGGTGGTTTCGACGATTCTTGTGGGCAAGAGATTTTGGGAAGGCTGGGCATTGGCGGCCATGAACAGCGTCATTATTTGTGTCATCGCGATGCGAACTGCGCAAACCGGGTTCATCCCGGCAAACCTGTTCTGCATCGTGCTGTACGGAGTCAACCTGCGCAACTGGCGCAAGGAGAGCAGCTCATCCTGATGGTTGACCAAAGTTATTGCCAGTTACTACCGAAATGGCGACCCTTGCCGATCGTGTTATAGTGTGCGCCATGTCCAAGAAGCGAGTATGTGCCGCCAGCATCTTTTGTTGCGTGATACTCTCGGTCACGATCGGCTTCTGCCAAAGCGATGATCGAGAGCCGGCTCCTCGCTTCCGCGCGAAGACTCTCGAGGGCGAGCAATATACGAATGCGTCGGTGAAGGGAAAAGTTGTTCTATTCCAGTTTTGGACGACGTGGTGTCCGTACTGCAAAGCGGAAGAGGAGCTGGTTAACGACATAACGGCGGAGTTTGCCGACAAGGGACTGGTCGTGCTGGCGGTCGATGTCGCCGAGTCGAAGAAGAAAGTTCTACAGTATCTGAAGGAACATCCCCGGAAGTGCCGCATCGTGCTGACTGAGGACACGAATCTGGCGGCGATGTATCAGGCCAACTCGTATCCGATCTATGTGCTCGTTGACCGAGAAGGAAACATCGTAGACACGCAGCGCGGGGCTGGAGGGGAACGGCCGCTGCGGCGGATGCTGGAGCGGGCCGGGTTGGAATCGAAAGACAGCGAGTAAGCCGTGGTCTTACTGCGTTTCACAAAGGCCGATCGTGTTGACCTTTCTGAATGGTCGGCCTAGTATCCGGGCTAATGTCCGCCACCCCCGTCACAGGCCAGGTGCTTGGCCACTACCGGATCGTCGAACAGATCGGCGCCGGTGGCATGGGCGTGGTGTTTCGGGCGCGTGACGAGCAGCTCGACCGGGACGTAGCGCTCAAGACGTTACCGAAGCTGGCCTTGTTAAGTGAACCGGCACGACGGCAGTTCCGGCGTGAAGCATTAAGCCTGGCCAAAATTACGGATCCTTATGTCGCGATGGCATTCGATTTCGGCCACGATGCCGGGATCGACTATCTCATCACCGAGTATGTGCCGGGTGTCACATTGAATGCGAAGATTGCCGGCCGCCCTCTTCCGGAAGGAGAAGTGTTCCAACTGGGGAAACAGCTTGCAGCCGGCCTGGAAGCGGCGCATCGAGAAGGCGTGATTCACCGCGACCTGAAGCCAAACAATCTGAAAGTCACGCCCGACGGCAAGCTGAAGATTCTTGATTTTGGCCTTGCCTATCTGATCAAGGCGGAGACCGGAACCACTGTTACGGCCCCTCTCACGGACACGTATTCCGACGCGGGCACCCTGCCCTACATGGCACCCGAACAACTCAAGGGACTGAAGCCGGACGCGCGAGCGGACGTGTGGTCTGCGGGCGCTGTGCTCTACGAGATGAGCACGGGAAAGCGTCCCTTTGGAGACCTGGCGGGAGCGCAGCTGGTCGCCGCGATTCTGGAGGAGCAGCCGCCACAGCCGCGCCTGGTCAATCCCAAGATCAGCGAGGGATTGGAGCGCGTGATCCTGCGCGCACTGCAAAAGGATCCGCAAGAGCGCTATCAGTCCGCTGGGGACCTGCGTATTGATCTGGCGAATCTGGCCACGGGTACGATGCCGATTTCGCCGAAGCCGGTTCTAAAGCAACGACATCGAAAAATGTGGCTGGTCGCTATTTCGATTCTGGCGATGGCGATTGCCGCATGGCTGTGGTGGAAGAATCATGAACGGCAGCGCTTGATATCACAGGAGCGAATCATGGCGGTTCTGCCGTTTGAGTCAGTGAGCAACGATCCGCCGACCAACGCGCTTGGCCTGGGGTTGACACAGACGGTCACCGCCAAACTGGTGCAAGCGGTTGACGGTGGCCACCTGCAACTCGTGTCCACTCGTGAGCTGATTGCCCAGGGCGTCCGGACTGCCGATCAGGCACGGCGCGAGTTTGGAACCGACCTGGTGCTGGAAGGAAGCCTGCAACAAGATGCATCGCGCATCCGAATCACCTGGAGCCTCGTCGATCCACAGACACACACACAACTGGCCGCCAACACGATCACGGGGGACTCCGGTGACATTTTTGGATTGCAGGACAATCTGTTCGACGAGGTGATGGAGAAACTTGCGGCCACTATCGGTCCGAGCCGCAGGCTGGCCTCGCCATCACACCCTGACACGAAGCCGGCGGCGTATGACTTCTATCTGCGAGGCCGCGGCTACCTCGAGGATTACCAGAATCTGGACAACATTCAGAACGCGATCGGGCAGTTCGAACATGCGGTGGCCATCGACAAGAATTACGCTCCAGCCTATGCCGCGATGGGTATGGCGTACACGATCGGCGTACAGCAGAAAAATCGCGGCAAGGACTGGCTCGATAAAGCCCGCAGCAATTGTGAGCGGGCGCTTTCCATTACCCCACAACTCGCGGAAGGACACACATGCCTCGGGGATGTGTATTTTTCGTCCGGGCATTATGAAGAAGCGGTGCAACAGTTCCAACGTTCGCTCGATCTCGATCATCGAAGCGATGAAACACTGCGATCGCTGGCAGCGGCGTATCAGAAGACCGGAAACACGGGAGCTGCGGAAGAGGCATTCCGGAAGGCTGCCGCTTTGCGTCCGAACTATTGGGGTGTTTACAGCGCGTTTGGCACGTTCTACTACGGACAAGCACGGTATGCGGATGCCGCTGCGATGTTTGGCAAGGCAATCCAACTTGCTCCGCTGAACTATCGCGGGTATTCCAACCTGGGCGCCATGCAGTTCCTGCAGGGGCAGTATGAAGAGGCAGTCAAGGCGCTGCAACAGTCGGTTCACCTTCGTCCCAGTGTCGAGTCGTATCTCAACCTGGGCGCGTCTTACTTTTATTTGCGCCGATACGACGATGCAACCGCGAGCCTGCAAGAGGCGCTGAAACTCGACGAACAGGACTGGCAGAACTGGGGCAACCTGGCGGACACGTTGTACCAGATCCCAGCGAAGCGCAAGGAGGCATTGAGCGCCTATAGCAAGGCGATTGAAAAAGCCAAGGCGCGCCTGGAAGTCAATCCTCGCGACGCGACCATACTCGCCTACACCGCGGACTATTACGCGATGCTCGATCAGGAGAAACCTGCAAGGGAAGAACTGGCGCGAGCGCTAGAGGTAACCTCGTCAGACGCCGACGTCCTGTTTCGGGCTGCGATCCTATATAACCATTTTGGTGAGCAGGAGAAGACGCTGGAATACCTGCACAAGGCCGTCACAGCGGGCTTCTCACCCATTCTGGTTCGAGACACGCCCGACTTCGATGGCCTGAAGAGCGACCCACGGTTCCGAAAGCTACTCTTTCCCTGAGGCAGCCGCAGCTTGACTGAGCGGAAGCACCCGAACCCCAGGATCCTCACAGACGGGTTGCGGCATGCCATTCTTCATCCGCGCGATCGTGTACTTATAGAAGCAACCCAGATCGCTGCAATTGGAGGGCGCGTGAACCAACTTGGGGGCAGCGATGTTGGCTTGTAGAACAAACGGATTGGGCTGCACCGGCACCGCCGGACCGCCGGGCGTGTTCGTCGGAAGGAAATTGATCTGGTACTGAGCATCGGCTAACCAGGATGCGGTTTGTCCATCTTTTATCGTAAGCGTATCGGGTGTGGCAACGCAGCCCGTGATCGAAATCTGATTGGGTGGTGTCGGAGGAGGAGGCGCGACCTTTTCTCCCTTCGCACATCCCGCGACAAGTAAACAGCTGAATAACAGGACAAAGATGCTCACGACTCGTGGCATGTTCACGGCTGGGCTCCTTTCAGGAGCTAATTACCGGGTAGGAATTGTGGGCGGTTGCCAGGTATAAGTCAAGCAAGCGCGGTCACCGGCCAAGATGTCAGCCAGTTGGCCAGCGAGAGCCCGAGTTGTGTTCTCGAAAGCGCTGTCAGTAAGCCCACCAAGGAGCAGCGGGCTTTCCCGATGGCACCGTTTGCCCGTCAATGGCGACAAACACATTGCGACCGTAGAAGAATGGCAGACCCCAGTCGAAGCTGCCGGTGAATCCCGGGCCGCCAAGGGTGGGGAAGGCGGTGTCGCCGGGATTCGACTGGAACATGTCCACGGCATTGCCGAGGCTGAAATTCACGGTATTCTGCGCACTGTTCGTACCGAGGTTTTGTGCGGAGAGGTTAGCTGTGCTGGCGGGGCAAAAGAATCCGGGAGCGATGCTGCTCACGGGGCATTGTGGAATTGCAGAATCGTCGAAAAAGAATCCGTTTGATCCGCTATCGATGAAACTACTGGTAAGGGTCTGGCTGTTGAACTTCGTCGTAAAGTTGTCGAAATTATCCAGAGTGAAGACGGTTGCCGACCCGAGCTGATTGTTGCTCTGGGTTCCGATGCCGAAGATCATCGATCCGGTGGCGGTTGCAGCCGGACTCGACAGCGCCTGCATCTTGAGGATGACTCCGTTGTTATCGGCCGGAAACAGAACTATCGGATTCACGACCTGCTGGCCGATGGGGACGAAAGCGGTCAGGCAGCTTCCGGTGGAAAGGCATCCAAAATAGACAGGCGGCGGTGTTCCCCCGATGCTGGGATCGCAAGCCAGGCCGCAATCCAACGGTTCGGGGCCGACGCCGAGAATTCCATTGGCGCCGAGAGCGGCCTGGCTATCCTCGTCGACACCGCCGTTCGAACATCCGGTGGGGACAGCGAAGCCGGTCGGGTCCTCAATCAGATGGACGGGGCTGGCACTGGCCACTTCGCCCGCCATCTTCACGTCCGCCTCGGCGACAGGACCCCAAAGAAATGAACCGTCAATGAATGAGACACAGTCGTAAAAGGTATCGCTGCCGGAAGTCAGTTTCGGGAGACTGAGACCGGGAATTGCGGAGGCAAGAACGCGCAAACCTACCGATCCGGTGTCCACGAGAATTCCATTCACCGTCTGACAGGTGGTAGTGCCCGGTTCGCACACGGTTACGCTGGTGAAGGCACCATCCGGATAGATCTGACCAGGGACCGGGCCACCATCGACTGCAATGGTCTGGACATTGCTCACGGGGGGCGGGGGCGGAGTCGAAGTACTGCTGCTACCACCGCAGCCGACCAATAATCCTGCAAGACTTAGAGAGATCAACAGAGCGCCGACGGATGGCTGTTTTCTCACTGCAACTCCTCCAATTTCACTCCCGCGGGAACCTGTCCCGGAATGTAGGCGCGGCCGCTGATGGCGCGCATGTGCCCACTCATCTGTACAACGAGGCCAGGAAGTTCGAGGTTGAGCGGACGGCGTCCGACGTAACTGGCTTTCTGGGCTCTCGCACCCTCCGAGTACTGTTCGAAGTATGAGCCGAGAAGTTGCTGGAGATCGGGGACGTAGACACCGTGCCATCCGACTCCAAAAACGGTTCCGGAGGGAGACACATACTCGCGAACCAGAACACCGCTCGTCGCCTTGATTTCATGAACGGAGTAAAGAGCGGTCTGACGAGTCTGCACGGTTCCTTTCATGTGCGCCCGATCCGTTTCGACCGAATCCGCACGGCCGCCAAGAGCGGCGTGGAGGTGGAACGGAGACACAAGCGCAAGGAGCGCAACACCGATCCGAAGGTTTTTCATGTTTTCGTGAGATGCAGGATTTGGCAGCGGTGCCGCCTTGGGAGATGTGCCAGAAGGGTATGTTGAAGAATTTTTACATTTCTTGGAGTGGAAGTGGCGGTGACTCCGGACTTGGGGATATCCACGATCAGAATCGATCGTCGTCGATCCAGCGCTGCACGCGATCCTCAACCGAGAAATGACGGCCAGGATGGCGGGTGAATTCGGAGTCGAGTTCGTAGGCATTGATTTCCAGAGGAATGCGTTCGTATGCGCCGCCGCGGAGAAATCCACGAACGTACATGGCGGCGAATCGATCGAGGCCGAGCTTTGCGTATTGGACAACATGAACGAGTTCGTGGAAGAGCGTCGGATTTGAGAGCGATCCGTGGGAGACGATGACGTCCACGAGAGTGATGGCGCCCATGTCGGCGAAATCAGGAAGCAGCTCGGGAGCAAGGCCCATGGTGCGGAGCTGCGAATAAAAAGGAGGGTTTTCGATGCGGTCCGTTCGCAGAGTGATGAGGCGAACTGAACCCAGAAGCGAAATAGGAAAAAAAGGCTGCATCAGATTCCGCTGTTTGGGGGTAAGCGGCACAGCCTTCGTCAGATAAATGGCCCGTTGTGCCTCGATGAAGCGAGCAACTTGTTCATTGATCCACTTGATCTGGACTTGTGACAAGTTGGGCACGCCCATGGAGCCAGGCTATCAGAGTCGGTTGTTTCCAGGGCTTGTGAAGGAAAGGGGACGGGCTCGGGACCCGTCCCCTCTTGACCCAGCCCACTATGGGAGCAGCGCTTTCGCGGAAAGCGACTCGGGGGCTGTGGTCGTCAGATGGCGGGCTTTTTCTTTGGCTTCCGCGATCTGGGCGGACGTGAGTTGCGATTCGATGGAGCGCAGAAGGTCGTCGCCGCGCTTATCTCCGGCGTTTCTGGCGGCAGAGAGTAGCGTGAATGCGGTGGAGAGATCTCTAGCCGTGCCGCGTCCTTTCGAATACATGTAGGCGAGCTTGATGCGCGCGGCAGTTTGGCCCTGGTCGGCGGCGAGGCGGAAGAGGCGGAAAGCCTCGGCGTCATTCTGTGGTACCCCTTCTCCGCGCAAGTAGAGGTCAGCAAGATCGTTCTGAGCCATGGGGTCCCCTGCTTCGGCAGCCTTGCGGTACCACGAGGCGGCAGTCTGCTGGTTACGGGCGACGCCGAATCCCTGGTCATACATGTATCCGAGATTCGTCTGGGCGCTGGTATCGCCGGCTTCAGCTCCCTTGCGCAGGTAGCGAAAGGCTTCGGCATAATCCTGTTTCACGCCGTGGCCCTGCATGTAAAGGATGCCGAGGTTATAGTCGGCGCGCGCGAAGCCCTGGTCGGAAGCGGCCTTGAACCAGTGCAGGGCGGAGGCATAGTTCTGGGGAGCGCCCCAGCCGTTGGCATACATGACGCCGAGGTTGACCTGGGCGGCGGCGTAGCCGCGATGGGCGGCGCGCTCGAACCAGGCGAGTGCTTCTTGCGGGTTGTAATCGGGACTGAGCGCCAGCATCGAGACGAGCCCGAGCTGGTTCTGCTCATAGACGTGGCCCTGCTTCGCAAGGCTGCGGACCGTCTTGGGATCGCAGATGTTGGCATTGCCGACCGGTTGCTTGGTGACTACGGCCAAGGAGCACCTGGCGGTGGCCTGGTCGGCCGCATTAGCGGATTGGTGGACAGCGATCACCGACAGGCCCAAGGCCAGGGTGAAGACTGCAAGTTGTGCAAAAGGCCTGCTGGATCTGGTAATCAGTGAAGCTGTATCGGTCATAATCCCCTCCGGGGCGGCCTGTGAAATCTGCCGGCCGCGCTACGTATGGGGCCAAGGTGCGGTTTTGGGCGAACTACCTCAATGCCGCGCGGCTCATTTCTGGGCACATGGAAGCTCATCCGGTAAAATATTCATTTCAGTGGACTTTCCGGGCGGCGGTAGACAATAGTCTCGAACAATTGGGACACGTTTTGCGTCTTTCCTTGCATAAATGATGGAGATCAACGGCACATCACGGCGACGGTTTGGTCCTTACGAAGTGGATTTGCACACGCACGAGCTGTGGAAGCACGGATTGCGAATCAAGCTGGTGGGGCAACCGTTCGAAATCCTGGCGGTCATGGTACAGCGGCCAGGTGAGCTAGTCACACGGGAGGAGTTGCGCGCACAACTCTGGCCCGGGGACACGTTTGTCGACTTCGATCATGGGCTGAATGCAGCGGTCAACAAGTTGCGGGATACGCTGTGCGATTCGGCGGAGGATCCGAAATACATCGAGACGCTGCCGCGCCGGGGATACCGGTTTGTGGCGGCGGTGGAGCGGATTCCCGGGCCGCAAGTACCAGAGGGTTCGGATGCTCCGGCAGTTGAGCTGACAGCTGTGGAACCGACACCCGAGGTCGCGAGCGTCCGGAGGGAGCCTGTTTCCGCCTTCGGACCTTCCGAGACTGGAAGGCTCGTCGGGCGGCGAAAAATATTGTGGTGGCTGGCGATCGGCGCGGCGCTCGTGGTGGCGCTGTTGGTGGTGGTGGCGCACCTCATCTCGACTTTTTGGGGGGAAACGGCGGAGAGCTATGCGAAACGCGCTGCCGAACGAGGCGGGCGGGCACAGAGTGCAGTGGCGTTGACGAGTTTGTCAGATCCGACGATCGAGCCGGCGTTCTCCCCGGATGGCACGCGGGTCGCGTTCCGGCGCGAAAGTTTCCTGCCCAGCGGATCAGGTCTCTATGTGAAGCAGGTAGGCGGGGAGGATCTGAAGCAACTCACGAGCGATGCCAACGACTGTTGCGCTGCGTGGTCGCCCGACGGAAAGTGGATCGCATTCTCGCGCCTGGGCGAGCACGAACGAACGATCTACCAGATGCCTGCCGAAGGCGGCGTGCCGCGATCGCTATGCACGACCGCTACCGGGTTGGAGCATGGCGAACTCGATTGGTCGCCCGAGGGGAAGTCAATCGCATTTGCCGGGCGCACGGCGGAAGGGAAGACCGCCATCTTCATCTTGTCGCTGGAAGATTCGAAGACAAGGGCGGTCACCATGCCCGGTGTGGGCGAGGAAGACTGGGGACCGGCATTTTCCCCGAACGGAGAAATGCTGGCTTTCGTCCGCTCCGAGCCGGACCAGGGCCGGCATGGAATCATCGTCATGCCGTCTGGAGGAGGGGAGATGCGCCGGCTGACGACGGTTGGAGAAGTGGCCGGACCTCCGGTGTGGTCGGAGGATGGGAAAGAGATACTGTTCAGTGCAAGCGGCGAGTCCAGTGGATTGTTCCGTGTGCCTGCCGGAGGCGGAGCGATCAACGCGGTCGGCGAATTGGGGCGAGTGTCGTGGCCGTCGATTTCGAGGAGAGGCTTTCGGCTCGCATTCGAGCAGAGGGCGGAGGGGCGCAGCATTTCGCAATTGGATCTGGCGCCGCCGGGACAGAAACAACGCAACCTGGTGATGACTCTCAACGCCGAAGACAGCGCGCCGCAGATTTCTCCCGATGGAAAGCAGTTGGTATTCGCGTCGACCCGCGCCGGCGGCATGGATCTCTGGCTGAGTGATCGCGCCGGGCAGAATCCTGTGCAACTC
>Ga0335071_10006756_pt1 | contig 11844 bp, 11 predicted proteins | sample Lox_Sample_15_FD_206724 | JGI IMG/M metagenome (GOLD analysis project Ga0335071, IMG submission 206724) | Soil microbial communities from Loxahatchee National Wildlife Refuge, Florida, United States - Lox_Sample_1.5 | ecosystem: Environmental > Terrestrial > Soil > Wetlands | place: USA...
GGCGCCGGCGTGCGCGAGGCGACGCCCGAGAAGGTCCAGGAGATGCTTGTCAGGACGGGCGGCAACCGCGTCGAGGCCGCAAAGCGCCTCGGGATCAGCCGCTCGACGCTCTACCGGCTGCTGCGCAGGAGCCCGGCCTGAGCGTCAGTTGTACGCGACCGTGACCGGGAAGGTCCCCGCGTAACGGCCGGGAGCTGCGCTCCCTTCTGCGCGAAGGTCCAGAGCCGTCTCGTGCCGGCCGCTCTCGGGCAGGGAGCGCGCGCCGTGCTCCGCCGTTTTCAAGACGATCCCGCCGCTCGCACCCTCCGCTCGCACTTCCGGCTGGACGACGACCGAGTAAGTCGCGCGCCGTGCGCCCCCGACGGCGAACGACCCCGCGACGCGACCGTGACCGTCGTCCGCGAAGGGCCGCCTCGCGGACAGCGTGACGGCGGACGCCGCGGGGTCCGCGCCGCCCGTCCCGAGAATCGTGACTCCGATCGACGCCGTCGCCGTGGCGGCGTCGGCGCGACCCCCTGCGGCGAGAAGCACGGAAACTGCGGCGACGAGGAGAGATTTCACGGCGGTGTCTCCGCCGGGGTTCATTGCAACCCGGTGGCCACGCCGCCCCGCCACGAAACCGCTTGACCTTCAACGACTTGAGCGCGGGCGTCCTCGAAACAATGTGCCGCTGGAACACCGTAGGCACAGTGTCAGGGAGCTTTTGTCTCCGCGGCGGGCGCGCCCGGGTCCTCGATCACGAGGTCGAGGCCGTCGAGGATGGAGCCGGCAGGCGCGATCGTGATTGCTCGCGGCTCGGGCGCGACGAGGCCAAGCTTCTCGATCTGGGACGGCGACGCGCGCAAGCGGTAGCGGCCTGGAGGGAGGCCGGGAATGTCGAAGAAACCGTCGTAGGCGCTGCGCGTCCTCGCCACGACACCTCCGCCACCGTCCACGACCTCGATCTCGACGCCCGACGCGGGCTCGGACGCACCCCCGCGGAGGCGGTACGCGGTGCCCGTCACCTCGCCACGCATGACGATCGGGAACTCGAGCGGCGTGACGCGGCCGGGCCGCGTCACGAGCCTCACGCCCGGCGTTCGCGGTTGCGCGAGCGGGTCTTCGAGCGTGCTCGTATCCAGTCCGACGTCGACGTTCTGGTAGGGCTGGAGGCTCGTGAGAAGCGCAACGCCGTCGGCGTTGGCCCGCACCGCGCTGCCGCCAGACGACGTCACGAAGCCAGCTCCCTCGACCGCTTTCTCGCCGGCGTCGCGGATGCCGTTGCCGTTTGCATCGAGGAACGTGAGAGCCGACACGGCGCCCGCGCCGGACAACGCGCGGCTCTGGACCCGCCAGGTCCCGGTGTGAGGATCCCGGACCAGGCTCGCGTTGAACGTGAGAACCACGCCGAGTCCGCCGGGGCTCGACGCCTGGAGGCTGACGCCGAAGCCGACGGGCCCTTCGATGCGCGTCACCCCGGCCGAGACCTGGGTGACGCCCGGATTGAAGGAGCGCGTGATGCCGGCGTTCACCTGCCACGCGTTCGGCAGCTTCTTCTCGGCCGTCAGGGCCGCGCTCGTGACCTGCGTGATCGGCCGGAGGCCGTAGAGAAGCTCGGCTCGCAACACGAAGCTCCGCACGACCTGGCTGACGAGAAGGTCCCCGAAGGCGAAGGCGGGCGGCGCGTCCGTCCCCTCGTACGCCTTCCAGTCGATGGAGTTCGACACCGCGAGGCTCCGGTAGCCGGTCGAAATGCGGTTCAGGATCTCCCAGACGTCGAGGCCAGTCGTGATCCGGTCGAGCCGCCCTTCGAGAAGGACCGGGATCGGCGGCAGCATCCCTTTGGGGATCGTCGCGTCGAGCCGGAGGTCGGCGCGCGACGCGATCGGTCCGAACGTCGGAAGGAAGACCTCGCTCGAGAAATCCTGCAGCTTTGCGTACGAAGCTGACAGACCGAGCGGCCCGACCCGTGTCTGGATGGCGGCTTGCGCGAGCCATCCCTTGCCGAAGTCCCCGATCACGTCGGCGGTTGCGTAGACGGGCCCCGTGTAACCGCGCAGCCCGAGATGCCCGTACTGGTGGTTGACGTCGCCGAAGTCGGCGGAGGCGACGCTCGCGTCCAGGGAGAGGTTGCGCGCGAGGCCGTATTCGAGGTCCACGTGCCCGCGGCGTCCCAGCAGCTTCGGGTCGGTCCCGACCGCCCGGTAATAAAGCGCGCCCGTCGGCGCCAGCGAGTCGGCGAGGTTGAAACGGCTCGTCTCTTCGCGCCGCTGACCCTCGGGCCCGTAGAAGACGAGACGGAACACGTTGAGGCCGAAGAACAGAGGGATGTTCGGAAACTCGTAGAGGCCGTCGCTCCGCGAGCTCTGGAAACCGACGAGCGACTCGTTCTGATAAAGCTCGACGTCCCAGCCCGCCGGCAGCTCGCCGCGAAACGTGTTCTGGTTGGCCTGTGTCTGGCGGTCGAGCGGGAAGTTGCTCAGGAGGAAGCCGGGCGCGGTCTGGGGAAACGTGAGGTCCGCGAGACCCGGGTCGAACACCGACCCCACGGCGTACTCCCGCGCGTCGAGCCCGAGGAGACCCCCGTTCGGGTCCTTGCGGCCGAGCGTCGCGCGCCAGTCCGTCACGCCGCCCTTGCTGTCGAGGAGCGCGTAGGCGGAAGCCTCGTGGTAGAGGAAGTCGCCCGCGAGATACGTCGAGGATTGCACCCGCGACTCGTGCCCTCCCCCGACCTGCGGGAGATAGGAACCCAGGAGACTCTCATCGAGGACCGGCCAGTCAAAGAGCTGGTAGGGATTTGGAACCGGCGGGTACGCCGGGACGGTCGATGAGCCGCCGCGAAGGCTCTTCGCGGCGAGGTCCTCGCGCTGCTCGCGGCGCTGGACCGGCAGGGGCTCGCGCGGGCGTACCGAGACCAGGGACGCGCCGTAGTCGATCGTGAGGTCCAGCGGGAGCCACTTCCCGATGAGCTGCGTGTCGACGTACAGGTCGTCCCGGTGGGTCTCGACACCCGACTCGAACGAGGTCTCCCGTCCCTGGACGACCACACGCTTCGCGCTCGCGTCGAGAAAGAAGCGGCGATTCTCCGAGATGAACCAGCCCGTCGCCGTGCCGTGCGCGACGTCCGTCTCGATCGCGAGGCCGAGGAGCCGGCAGAGTTCGCCGAGCGGAACGAGCAGGCCGCCCCGGATCGGATACGCGGGGAGGGCGTCCGACAGGATGCTCCGGTCGAGGCGCAGCGCCATGATCAGGAGCTCGGCGTCGGGCCTCTCGACGAAGGCGGGGGCGGTCTGCCCCTCAGCCCGGACCGGCGAAAGGGTCGTCGCGACCGCGAGGGCGGCGGCGAAGGCCGTCCGGCGGACGAGGCGCGGAGCGAGCACGGTGGCCCGCTACGGGACCGCGACCGTCGCTTCGGCCATGCGCTCGCCGTTCTCCTCCGGCTTCGAGAACGCCACCTCGAGTCGCCCTCCCGAAAGGGAGAGTCCCGGCGGAGGCTGAAGGGAGATTCTGACGGAGCGAGCCGCGAGCGGCGGATACACGGCGATGCCGTTCATCGTCCCGACGACGCGCGGGGCGCCGCCCTGCGCGGGCCGGAAGGTGACCGAGGCGTTTCCGTAGATGGACTGGCTCCCAGCGCGCGTCAGGCGGCACCGCAGAGCCGGCCCTTCCTTACCCGCGCCGGGCTCGAAGACGAGATCCGTGAGGCCTGCGGTCGCGGCGGTCGAGCCGTGGCGGACGATCAACGGGATCGAGACGCCGTAGATCGGGATGAGCTGGACGCTGAGCTCGCCGGGCTTCATCTCCTTGTTGCTCTCGATCTTCCGTTCCGGGGCGACGTCTTCGCCCGGGATTGCCCGAAACAGCAGGTGGGAGCGGTACTCGCCGGCTGGAAGATCGGCCGGAAGACGCAGCTGGAGCCGGACGATCTGAGACGCGTTGGGCGCGAGCGTGACCTGGCGGGGCGAGAAGCGCACGAGGTCGTCCGCGAACGGCGCGCCGGCCTCCGGCTGCTCGATCTCCTTCAGCTCGCCGGCTTCCGTCATCGCGAGGTGAAGCAGTGTCACGCGGTAGGTCGCGGGCGCCGTGCCGATGTTCACGAGAGTGATCTCGGCGCTCCGCGTCCGTCCTTCGAGCACAACGCGCGTCGGGGCCACGAGGAGGTCGCCGGCGCCTCCCGTCCCCGCCGGCACGGGCGTCGGCGTCGGCGCGGGTCCCTGTGCGAGGGCCGGCAGAACCGCGAGGAGGACGGCAAGGCTCGCGCATGCGGCGTACCCGCGAACGCCCACGGGCACGGCACGACGAAGACCCTTCATCTGTGGATGCGATTGTCTCGCGAAGGCGGGATCCCCGCAATGGCTCACGATTCGTTCACCGTCACCGGAAAGGTGCCCACGTACCGGCCGGGGGCCTGATCCGGTCCGATGTCGATCGTGAGGCCGACTTCGAGCGTGAGCGAAGACCCTCTGCAGTCGCTGCCGGGACAGCCCGCGATCCTGCCGACGAAATCGCGGGCAACGACCGTCTCCCCGCCGCCGGCGCGGCTCAGGACGACCGCCGCGGGGAGCGTGACCTTCAATCGGGTCGAATCCGTGAAGCCCGCGATCCGGAAGCCCGCCGCGTTCGACGGCGACGCGACGAGCGCCACGCCGCCGCGGGTCGTCCGCTCTGCGTCCGGAGCGACGGTGACGGAGCCGCCGGCGAGACCGGCTCTGACGGCGCCGATCTCGAGGTCGCGCGTCTTCGCGATTGTGAGGCCGGAGACGACGCGCGCCGAGAGCACGCCGAACGCGTACGCCGCGGGCTCCGCCCGAAGACCGGCGCCGCCCGGAACGAAGTCGTCGCCGGCGCGGGTCGGACGGGCAGACAATGCGCCGAGCGCCGCGATCACGGCTGCCACCCGGCGTCGTCCCGCGAATGAGGTCGGACTCTTCATGCGCTTGCGTCGGCTCCTTCAGAAATGCAGAAAGAAGATCGAGTACGTTCCCGTGTACGTTCCAGCGGCCTGGTTCGCGCCGACGTGGAGCGTCGCGCCGATATACAGCACCGCACTCCCCGGCGGGCCTGGGACCGTCCCCGGGCTGCCCGTGTTGGCCGTGAAGGTGCTCACCGTCATCGAGTTGCCGCCAGAGGAAAGAGTTGCGTTGTTCGGCAGAAAGAAATAGAAATTCGCGCTGCCCGACGTGATCGTGACCTTGAACGCGCCCGGCCCGTACGTGCCCGAGACGCCTTTCACGCCGCCCGTCGTCGTCCGGCCGCCCGTCGGCGTGATCACGACGGTCCCGGCGGCGGCGCTCGGGACGAGGGTCCCGAAGTCGAGCGTCGCCGTGTTCGTCACCGTCATCTGCGCGCGGCTCGCGCAAGGGACGAGAAGAAGGGCGGCGCCGGCGATGACGAGAGCGAATCGCGTGACACGCATCTTGCCAGCTTGCGCCCGAGACGGGAGCCGGGAAGGCCTGTTGGCCTCCCCCGCGCTCCCGGCGTAGGAATCAGTTGTAGTTGACCGTTACCGGGTACGTGCCCGTGTAAGCACCGGCGGCCTGGTTCGCGGCGACGTTCAGCGTCGCGCCGACGTTGACCGTGGCCGTGCCGGCCGTGAGCGTGCCCGTGCCCGACGGCGTCGAGGCGAAGGTGTTGACCGTCATGTTGTTCGCGCCGGAGGTGATCGTCGCGCTCACCGGAAGGGTGATGGCGAAGCCGTAGCCCGCGGCGCCGGTCACCGTGAAGACGCCCGCCGTCGGGGCGTTCGCGCCGTCCGTCACTGCCCCAACGCCGCCCGTCACGCTGCGCGCGCCGGCCGGGGTGATGACGACGGTCCCGAGCGCCGCGCCGGAAGCGATCGTGCCGAAGTTCAGGTTCGCGCCGGCCGAGATCCCGATCGGCGTGAGCACCTTCGCCGTCGCGGTTCCGTTGGCGCTGGCTGCCTGGGCGTTCGCCGAGTTCGTGAGAGCGAGCACGGCGAGGGCCGCCGCGCTGATGAGAAGCTTCTTCATGATGTCCTCCTGGTCCTTTTGACTCACGTCTGGGTTCGATCTGCTTTGTTTTCTGTCTTCACCGTTCCCTCCCATCGAGGGGCGATGTCCATGACACACCTACAGCAAACTCAATGCCTATGATCGACAGGACCTGAGAAGTGGTCTCTATGGCGTCGTAAAATTAGGTCTAAATATCTATAAACAAATTAAATGCTAAGGATCATAATCAATTGATCTGACACACTTCATCGCTCCCGACATGCTACTGAAGGCTGTGTCAGGCTCTCGCGTGCGTCACACTGTCGACATAAAATGTCGTCCACGCGGACAGTCAGGTGACAGTAATCAGCGTCCCGGGGCGGAGCGGTACCAGGCGAGCGTTCTCTCGAGGCCGTCCGCCAGCTTCGTCTTCGCCCGCCAGCCGAAGAGCTGCTCCGCCCGCGAGACATCCAGCCTCCTGCGCGGCTGACCGTTCGGTTTCGACGCGTCCCAGCGGATCGCGCCCCCGTAACCGGTCGCGCCAGCGACGAGGCGCGCGAGGTCGCGGATCGCGATCTCCTCGCCCGAGCCGAGGTTCACGGGCTCCTCCCCGTCATACCGCTCGGCCGCGGCGGCGATTCCCTCGGCCGCGTCATCGACGTACAGGAACTCGCGCGTCGGCGACCCGTCGCCCCACAGGACGACCTCGGAGGCCCCCGCCGACTTGGCCTCGAGGAACTTCCGGATCATCGCGGGGATCACGTGGCTCGTCTCGAGGTCGAAGTTGTCGCGCGGCCCGTAGAGGTTCACGGGCAGGAGGTAGACGCCGTCGAAGCCGTATTCCTGCCGGTAGGCCTGGAGCTGCACGAGGAGCATCTTCTTGGCGAGGCCGTACGGCGCGTTCGTCTCCTCGGGATAGCCGTTCCAGAGGTCGTCCTCCCGGAACGGCACCGGCGTGAGCTTCGGATACGCGCAGATCGTTCCGAGACAGACGAGCTTGTCGACGCCCGCGCGGCGCGCCTCCTCGATGAGCTGGATCCCCATGATCGCGTTCTCGTAGAAGAACCGGCCCGGATGAGCGCGGTTCGCCCCGATGCCGCCGACGACGGCCGCCGCGTGAATCACGAGGTCCGGCTTTTGCCCGGAGAGGTACGCCCGGATCGCATCGCGCTCGCGCAGGTCGAGCTCCGCGGCGCGAGGGGCGAGGATGGAGCCGGCTCCGCGCGCGCGCAGCGTCTCGACGACCGCCCGCCCGAGGAAGCCCCCTCCCCCGGTGACGAGAACGCGCCGGTCCTGCCAGAAGCTCATGCGGGCCGGAGTGTAATTCGGCCGCACGTCGTCCTCCCCGCGATCACACGGGGCCGCCGCCGGCGAGTCCGAGGAACGAGGGCTGGCGGAGCTTCCCCTCCCCCGTCCACTCGGCAAACGCCACGCGCGCGATGAGCCTGGGCGCGACCCAGCTGGCGACCTTCACCTCGCGCGGAACGGGCGTGAACGGACAGGTCTCACGCTGGAGGGGCTGGAGCCGCTCGAGCAGCGCGAGGAGCGTCGTCTCGGAGAAGCCCGTCCCGACGGACCCGCAGTAACGCAGCGTCCCGCCGTCTCGAAGCCCGACGAGGAGCGCCCCGAACCGTGGCGGCGCGCCCCTCGCGAGCGTGAAGCCGCCGATCACGAAATCGCCCTCGCGCCGCGCCTTCACCTTGAGCCAGCGCAGGGACCGCCGGCCGGGCTCGTACCGGGAGGCGAGATCCTTGCCGACGACGCCCTCCCAGCCCTTCCGGACCGCGTTCTCGAACGCGGCGATCCCGTCGTTCCCGAGGCGCTCGGCGAGCGCGAGTGGCTTTCGCGGCCTTTTGCCGACCAGAGCCTCGAGCGCGGCCCTCCGCCCGGACAGGGGAAGCGAGACGAGCGGGACGCCGTTGGCCTCGAGGCAGTCGAACAGGACGAGGATCGGCGCCTTTGCGCCGGGCTCGTGGCGCTCCTGCAGCAGCCGGAAGCTCGAGACGCCTTCGCCGTCGAGGACGACCATCTCGCCGTCGAGGACGAGGTCGCCGCCCGGAAGGGCCGCGACGGCCCGCGCGAGCGCAGGCTCCCCGGCCGCGAGGTCGAGCCCGCCGCGGGTCAGGAGCGCCACCCGGCCGCCGCGGCGCGACGCGACGACACGCCAGCCGTCGTACTTCGGCTCGAACTCCCAGCCGGCCCGGCTGAACGGCGCCTTGACCTGCGTTGCGAGCATCGGGGCGGGGCCGTTGCGGGGACGCTTCATGCCGGGTCGGGGGAGGTTACGCCCACTCCCCGGACGATTTCCGGGCGTTCTCCCGTCCCGCCCCCGAAGTTGCTACGCTACGGCACGGCCCCACCGCCACCATGAACCTCGAACGCCTCCGCCAGAAGTTCTTCGAAGGACTCACGCGCTATCGATGGCTCGAAACCGTCGGTCGCGGCGGCATGGGGATCGTGTTCAAGGCCCAGGACCTCGACCTCGAGGACGTCGTCGCGATCAAGGTCCTCTCCCCCGACTGGGAGACGGACGACCAGCAGCTCCTCCAGAGGTTCAAGCGAGAGATCAACCTCAACCGCAAGATCAAACACCCGAACGTCGCGCGAATCCACGACTTCGGGATGAGCGGCGACTTCCCTTACATCACGATGGAGTACGTGCCGGGGAAGGACCTCCGGACGATCATTCAGGCCGAGGGCCGCCTCACGCAGGCGCGCGCGATCTCGATCCTCCGCCAGATCGCCCTCGGGAGCGACGCGGCGCACCGGCTCGGGATCATTCACCGCGACCTCAAATCGCAGAACGTGATGGTCGAGGACTCGGGCGCGGTCGCCATCCTCGACTTCGGTCTCGCCCGCGGCAAGACGACCGAGCAGCTGACGCTCGACAGCGTGATGGTCGGAACGCCTCACTACATGTCGCCCGAGCAGGCGCTCGGCCGGCCGACCGACGCGCGGAGCGACGTCTACTCGATCGGGATCATGGCGTACGAGTGCCTCACGGGGCACGTGCCGTACGACGGCGAGTCGCCGCTCGTGATCGCGATGAAGCACGTCTCCGAGCCGCCGCCCGACGACCTGAGGCACCACACGGACGTCGCGCCCGAGTTCATCGCGATCGTCTACCGGGCGCTCGCGAAGGACCCGGCCGCGCGCTTCCCCTCGGCGGCGGATCTCGAGGCCGAGCTCGCGATGCTCCCGCCGTTCCGCGAGGGCGTGACCGCGGGCGCTCCGTCCGGCGCCGCACCGGCGCCCAAAGCGCCGACGCCTCCGGCAGCGCCGCCTCCGGTGCCGAGCGCGGGCATCCCGACGCCCGCCGTCACGCATGCGAGCGCGATCCTCGACATGGCCGGAATGCCGACGCCCGTGCGCCCGATGACGGCCGTCCCGGCGAGCGTGATCCCGACGCCGCCCGTCACGAAGAACCGCCCGCCCGTGATCCTGCTCGTGGAGGGCGACGCGAAAGGCCGCAAGGTGCTCGCGGATCTCCTCGGACGGCACGGCTGCCGGACGCTCGAGGCCAAGGACGGGCCCGAGGCGCTCGAGCGGCTCCTGCAGGACACGGTCGACCTGCTCCTCATGGACGTGCAGCTGCCCGGAATGGACGGCTTCGACGTCACGCGCGTGATCAAGGCACAGCCGCAGACCGCTGCGTTGCCCGTCGTCCTCACGACGGCGCGCCTCGACCGCAGCCACTTCGCGTTCGCGATCCAGTCGGGCGCAACGGACGTGATCGGCAAGCCGCTCCTGAACGAGGCGGTCGTCGGCCGGATCTGGCACATCCTCACGCACCACGGCTTCCTGCCGCCCGAGGGAAACGAGCCCGTCCTCGCGGCGATGAAGAAGACGCTCCCCTCGGCGATGACGCCGCCCTCGACGCCGGGCAAGCGCTAGGAGAGAAGCGGCAACAGGTCGACGAGCCGGCGGACGTAGACGACGGGCTGCGGCGCCGCGCGTCCGTGCCGGTCGAACCAGATCGGAAACCAGCCCGCCGCCTTCGCGCCGACGACGTCCGTCGCGAACGAATCGCCGACATAGACGCGCTTTCCCTGCCCTCCGCCCGCGGCCTTCCACGCGGCGTCGAAGATCTCCCGCGCCGGCTTCATCGCGCCGACGTCCTCGGACAGGACGACGTGCTTCACCCAGCGGTCGAGGCCGAACCGGGCGATCTTTCCGCGCTGCGTTTCCCGGAAGCCGTTCGACAGGATGCCCGCGACGCCGAAACGCGCCGCGTGCTCGAGGACCTCCTCGGCCCCCTCGACGAGCGCCCAGTGGCGCCCGTAGGCCTCCATGTAACGCTCGCCGATCGGGGCGCCGTGCGCCGCGTCGAGGCCGAGCGCGCCGAGAGGGTCCGCGAAGCGATGGCGCGAGAGCGTCGGACGGTCGATCTCGCCCCGGCCGTAGCGCTCCCAGAGGGCGACGTTGCTCTTCCGGTACGCGGCGAGCCAGGCCTCGAACGGCACCCCGCCGAAGAGGGGGGCATGCGCCGCGTGCGTCTCGCGATGCGCGCCCTCCTCGGCCGCGTGATGGTCGATCAGCGTGTCGTCGAGATCGAAGAAGAAAAGCGGCTTCACGACGGGCGCGTCAGACGCCCGCCGGGTGCCACGTCGTCTTGATCTCGAGGAACGGCTCGAGCGCCGCGAGGCCTTCCGCCTTCGCGGCCAGGAACCAGTCGGACGCGGCGACGGCCTTCGGGCGCGAGACGCGCCGCACGCGGTCGGCAGCCTCCTCCTCGATGAGCTTTCCGAGGGCCGCGTCGCCGGAGCCGTCGTCGATCGCGTCTACGTCGCGGTGCGTCGCAAGCGCGGGAACGAGCTCCTTCTTTTTGCCGGAGAGGAGGTTCACGACGCCCGCCGGAAGGTCGCTCGTGGCGGCGACCTCCCCGAAGAGGAGGAGCGGGATCGGCGTTTTCTCGGGGCCGATCGCGACGACGGTGTTGCCGGAAACGATCGCCGCCGCGACGCGCGTCACGGCGGGAACGAGGGCGGGCGCTTCCGGCGCGACGATGCCGGCGACCCCAGTGGGCTCGGGCGTCGAGAAGTCGAAGTAGGGCGCCGCCACCGGGTTCACGCTGCCGAGAACGGCCGCGATCTTGTCGGCCCAGCCGGCGAAGTGGACGAGCCGGTCGACGGACGCGGCGACCTCGCGCCTCGCGGCCGCGCCGGACGCGCCCGTCGAGGAACGGATCGCGTCCACGAACTCGGCCGAGCGCTGCTCGAGCATCTCGGCGGCGCGGTAGAGGATCTGGCCGCGGTTGTACGCCGTGCGCCCCGACCAGCCCGGGAACGCGCCGCGCGCCGCCTTCACGGCGTCGCGGACGTCCTTGCGCGAGCCGAGCGGCACGTGCGCGAGGAACGTCTTCCCGGCGCCCGCCGCGGCGTAAGCGCGGCCGGATTCGGTGCGCACGAAGGCGCCGTTGATCAGGAGCTTGTACGTCTTGCGGACATCGAGACGCGGCACGGAGAGGATTCTAGCCCGCGGCTCGGGAGCGTCGCTCCACTAAGATGCCCCCGATGGCACCGTCGAAAGTGCTCCCGTCCGAGGCCCGCTGGCCGGTCCTCTTCGCGCTCCTCGCGCTCGGCCTCCTCAACTTCGCGCTGCCGACGGCGCTCGTCCTCGGCCCGCGCTGGGTCGTCCTCGCGGTCCTCGTCGTCCTCGCAGTCCCGACCTGGCTCGCGCATCGCGCGCGCCGGGCGTCCCTGACGCGGAATCTCGGGTTCGCGATGAGCGGCGTCGTGACGCTCGCGCTCGTCGCGTCGCTCGTGCTTCTCCTCGCGGGGCTGCCCTCGAAGGCCGAGACGCCGGCGGAGCTCGCGCGGTCCGCGGCGTGTCTGTGGATCGCGAACGTCCTCGTCTTCGCGATCTGGTACTGGAGACTCGACGCCGGCGGGCCGTTCGCCCGGAGCGGGCGGGG
>Ga0335071_10006757_pt1 | contig 11843 bp, 14 predicted proteins | sample Lox_Sample_15_FD_206724 | JGI IMG/M metagenome (GOLD analysis project Ga0335071, IMG submission 206724) | Soil microbial communities from Loxahatchee National Wildlife Refuge, Florida, United States - Lox_Sample_1.5 | ecosystem: Environmental > Terrestrial > Soil > Wetlands | place: USA...
AATTCCAAGGCAGACCAGCACGAGCGCGACGACTCCGATCGGCGCCAAATAGAGATGAGATGTGTCTAAGCGTTCGGTTTGTGCCTACTGACGCCCGGCGACGTCACCTGAAATCGCCCCCCGGCCATAATTCTCCCGCGAGAGTTTCGTTTGTTCGATCAGCGCTCTGATCCCGGCGCGACACGCATCCCGCAGCGCTTGCTCATGCCCGGGCGGCACGCCACCGTTCAACAGCAGTGTGGCCGCCCCATGAACGATTGACCACAACGCAAGCGTAAATTCGGCGTACTCTTCCGGCGAGCCTCCCATTTCTTTCGCCGCCATCCGCTCCGCAAAGGCGAAGTTCGGCCGCGATTCCCGGATCGGCGCCACCGGCGCCCCGCGCTTCCGAGGGAGAGTCAGCAAACGAGCTTCTGTGTAGAACAGCTGAAATTCGTTGGGATGATCCAGGGCGAACTGCACGTACCCGTCCGCCATGTCCTCTAGCTTCGTGGCCCGCTCGAAATATTCCCTGACTCGAGCCGCAACACGCAGAAGGATACCTCTCACCAGGTCCTGCCGGTCCTTGAACCGCCGGTACACCGCGGGAGTGTTCGTCCCAGCTGCCCGCGCTACCGCTCGCATAGTGAGCGCCTTCTCTCCACCGCGCCTCCACAACGCGTCGGCCGCTTTCAGAACGCGCTCCTCCAACTCCGGATCCGGATGACGGGGCATGTCTCCTCCTGTAGACCAACATTATTCCCCGCACTGATTGTATTGACAATGTCTATGGAGCAGGAAGCAACGCCCAAGCCTGCATGCCGATGGCGACAAACTGGAACTGACAACTGAGAACTGACTTTCGATACAATGAGGCTAAGAGTGCCTCATGCCCGACGATTCCATCACCATCTCTCCCGGGCCGCAGTTTCGCCTTGCCATGCTGCTGGCCATTGTTGCCGACGCGCTTCAGTTGATTATTTTCCCCGCGTTTGTGGAAGGCGCGCTCTCGCCCGCGGACGATCTACTCGACCTTGGGATCGCTGCAATGATGGTTCGATTGCTGGGGTGGCACTGGGAATTCTTGCCGTCGTTCTTCGCCAAACTGGTGCCTGGTGTGGACCTCGTCCCATTCTGGACGATCGCTGTCGCCAGCGTCTGGCGCAAAGCCCGGAACAGCGTCGTCACGACCGACGTCGTGGAAGCCGACAAAAGGCGAGTGGTCAGTAGCGCCGCTGCACGAATTACTGACCACTGACCACTGTTTCTACGCTGCATTCAGCCGCTGAGATTCCGGCATGCCGGCGTCCCAGTCGGTCATCGCGATGACGCCGACTTCGTTGGCCGCCTGTCCCCAGAAAAGTCTTGCCTCGGGCTCGTCTGCAAATCCGTGCAGCACCGGACCGAGCGCCGCCGTTGTGGCCTGCACCGCGTCCATCGTGCCGTGCATTTTGAAGCTGACCGGTTTGCGGCCGTCGCCGTCATAGTCGGTCAGCATTGTGAGGCCGGCAACCATTCCCCCATTGATGAAGGCCGCTGTCGCAGCGCGCCCGCGCCCGCGAACCGCGCACCAGGCACCCAATCCAACGAAGTATGCCGTCACCCCGATATCAAGCCAGCGGTGCACCCGCGGGGAGATGTACTTGGGCACGCCCCGAAACGCGTCGGGAATCGTGGTCTCGTCGACGTTCCGCGCCCGCCCGCGCATCTCCCGCGTCCCCGACTGGACGCGGTCCGTTATCTCGCTCACCTTGCTGGACGCCTGCTGCGCGTAGTTGCTGATCTTTTCCGACGCTGTGTCGGCCTGCTGCTTCATCGTATTCTGATCCAAAGCCATAGTATTTCTCCCGCCTCTATCTTTGATAACAATCGCGCCCACAGGTGTCGATACGGCGAATGGTGTAAGGCAGAGCTAGCAGTGCAGAGCCCCGCCTTGCAAACGTTTGCAAGGTCGGGGCTTCAGCGGTCCGAAATGCTTTAGTAGCGATCGTGATCGCGGTCGTCCCAATCGCGTTCGGTGTGCCACCGATGTTCGTGTTCGTCCCACCAGCGCTGGCGTTCGCGCCAGCAGCGATCCCGTGCGTCGCGCAGTTCGCGGCGCTCATGTTGGGCCTGGCGGCTCTCTCGTCCGTGATGCTCGATGGCCTCGTGCAAGTCATGTTCGGAATGCTGAATCCGCTGCTGGCATCGGCGGTCGATCTCCTCTTGCGACTGCGCATGCGCGCGTGGCACTGCCGTCGCGACGAGCAATGCCGCCCCCATGCTCAATGTCCACATCCAGTTGCTCACTGCGCCAAAGCGCGTTCTCGAATGATCCATACCCACTCCTCCAAACAGGATGATTGGTTTCCACATCGAGCGGGATAGATGCAGCGCGCAGGCAACTCCGCGCTACCGTGAATGCCGTACTCGCGCTGCACCGCGTGTGTAAGCACCGGCCGTTGTAGGGGCAGACGCCTCGTCCGCCCCGCAGCCCGGGCTCAGGGCTGCGTTGCCTGAGGTACGCCGCCGCGGACGGGCAAGGCTGGGTATGAGGAGGAACTGGCAGCAAACCGGATGCACGCCGATTGACACAATTCCGATAGATATACTAGAGTACGGCTGAGGAGAAACAGTATGGTCTTGGATCGGAAAGTTCCCCTCAGCTTCATCGTTAAGACGACCGGCGAGATGGTCCGCACCATGCCCGATGAAGAGGAGTTCACTCCCAGTCAGATCCGCGACTACGTTGCCGGGCCTCCGCAGGTTGTCTGCGAGACGCGGGACGGCTTCCTCTTGTTTCAGAATCGTGACGCAGGCGCGCAGGGACTCCAGGTGAACTCCATCGCCACGGCGGTCTATGCCGAAGTCTCAAGCAAGCCGGCGCCTGTAAGCGGCAGGGTATTCCTCGCCCATCCGGACCACGTTGCCCCGTACTGGCGCAGGCAGATTACAGGCGCGACGAATCGCTAAACGGCTGCTCCGCTCTGTTCGCGCGCCTACCCAGTTCGTTTCACGATGAAGACAGTCTTGTCATCGATCAGGTCCTGATCACCGCTGGCTCGAAGTTGCTCGTCTTGCTTGACCGCATAATCCAGCAGAGCGTTGCAGATTTCTTTTGCCGGCTCGCGATATCGGTCGCGTAACACCGCTTCCAGCGACTGGCGTGCTTGTTCGTCGCCGCCGTCATACACTCCATCTGTATACAGAACAAGAATGTCTCCTGGACTCATCAGTGTGATCTGCGCGATGGCCGACAAGTCAAATCCTCTTTGGCGGAAGCCCAGGGAGTAATATCTTTTGCGGTCCGGGTGGTCGGCCGGAATCTGCAGCCCCAGAGCCAGAAACTGCACCATGTGATGCTCGTCGATCTTCATGAACTTGCCAAACTCCGCCGAGAAGACCAGCGGCGGAGGATGCCCGAAGTTCACGAAACGGAAGTGGCCGAGAGGATCCACTTCGCCGTACAACATGGTCGCAATTTCGCGTGTGTTTTCTCTCTCCGCAATCCCCAGCGCATTGCGGGCCGTTACCGATTGTGCAAGCCGCACATTAAGGTTCTCGAAAAGCTCGGGAGTTGTTTTTCCGTAGCGATCAAGTTCCGTGAGCATCAGCGCGTGAAACGTGTCGTGCACGGTCGACGCGATCTTTGCCGAAATCAGGCCGTGGCCTTGTGCGTCCACCAGCAGCACACCCGCGGTTGAAAAAAGGTCACGCAGGTCTTCCGCAACCCTTGTCTGCTCAGAGCTCTTGGCGAACCTGTACTCGGCTTCCATCCTATGTTTGAAGTCTTGCATGCCCTTCAGCCAATGCACGTGATCGTCGACCGGATTGCGAACGGCAGCCCCCGCAGGAAACGGTTCCAGGAATTCCTTTGCCAGGCGTTGCGCGCGGTCGATGCGCGCCTGAATGTCGTAGCGCTGCTGGAAGTTGATGTACTCGAAAAGATCGCCGCCAACGGTTCCGGCAGGAATCGAATTGCCGAACATCTCGATACCCGGAATATGCGGGATCGCGCCCTCTACGGGCATCAAGCGCTCGCGCAGGTATTCGTCGATGGTAGGAAGTGTGTTGATCTTGCTCATACAAAATGCGCCGCCCCGGAGCCTGGTTGTACGCCGACTGGGTTCTATGGAGCTTATATACAGAGTGAAACTTAATCTTATCGTCTGGCGTGCGGTTCTGCAGGAAACTTCAGGAATGAGCGTCCAGAGCGCCTTTCGGTTCACCGCAGGAAAGATCGAACAGCAGGTACTGGCGGCAACTCACCACGTACTCTGGATCATCGAAGACGCACCAAGTTCGATGCAAGCTACATCGCGTGGGGTGGACGCCTCGTCCGCCTCTCGGAGGAGACGGATGAGCGAGGAATCGGATCGCATGATGGTTCTGCTGCAAGAACTGGCGGCGCTCAAAAAATCGGAAGAAGACGGAAAGAACGGCATCATCAGCAGAAAACGCCGCAGAGAAATCACTCAGGAGATGAAACAACTCGCGTCGCAAAGAAAACCGCGGCGCGCTCTGAATAGAAGCGCTAAATCGCGGCACCCAGTTACAGCTGAGGTCTGAAGTCCGAGGTCATTCTGTCTGACGTGGATGCCGGAAGCATGCTCGCAGCGCCTGGCGCCGTTCTACCCGCTCGAAAACAAAATCCCCACTTCTCAAAAAGAGAAGTGGGGCACCCAGTCGCTATGAGGTCCAAGGTCCGAAGTCAAAGGTCGGTCTTCCAGAAGCCTGACGCCGGAAGCCTGCTGTTAAGTTCCTTCGTTCCACCCAGCCAGATACTCTTCCTGCTCGGGCGTGAGCTTGTCGATCTTGATGCTCATCGACTCGAGCTTCAGCCGGGCAACGCGCTTGTCGAGTTCGTCCGGAACTTTGTAGACCTTGGGCTCGAGTTTCTTGGCGTTCTTCACCATGTACTCGACGCTGAGCGCCTGATCGGCGAAGCTCATGTCCATGACGCTGGCCGGATGGCCCTCGGCGGCGGCGAGGTTGATCAGGCGGCCATCGCCAAGAAGGTTGATCTTGCGTCCGTCTTTGAGCGAGAACTCCTCGACGAAGTTTCGCGTGGTGCGCTTGGAAGAGGACATCGCCTCGAGCGCTGGAATGTCGATTTCAACGTTGAAGTGTCCGGAGTTGGAGATGATGGCTCCGTCCTTCATCAGGGCGAAGTGCTGCTTGGCGAGCACATTCTTATTGCCTGTGACTGTGCAGAAGACGTCGCCCAGTTTGGCGGCTTCCTCCATGCTCATCACGCGGAAGCCGTCCATCACAGCCTCGAGCGCTTTCGTGGGATCAATTTCAGTGACGATCACTTCGGCTCCGGCGCCGCGGGCGCGAGAGGCGAGCCCTCGGCCGCACCATCCGTAGCCGGCGACGACGAACTTCGATCCCGCGAGCAGGAAATTCGTGGCGCGGATGATGCCGTCAATGGTGGACTGCCCGGTTCCGTAGCGATTGTCGAATAGGTGCTTGGTATCAGCATCGTTGACTGCGACGATGGGATACTTCAGTACGCCTTCCTTAGCCATCGCGCGCAGACGGATGACGCCCGTGGTGGTCTCTTCTGTGCCTCCGATCACGCTTTGCAGCACGTCGGTGCGCTTGGTGTGGAGCACACCCACGAGGTCTGCCCCGTCGTCCATGGTGATCTGCGGCTTGTGATCGATGGCGGCGAGGATGTGTTGGTAGTACGTGTCGTTGTCCTCACCCTTGATGGCGAACACGGGGATGTTGTAGTCGCGAACCAGGCTGGCAGCCACGTCGTCCTGCGTGGAAAGAGGATTCGAGGCGCAGAGCACAACGTCCGCTCCGCCGTCGCGCAGGCAGATGGCCAGGTTCGCCGTCTCGGCGGTCACATGCAGGCACGCCGAAATCCGAATGCCCTTGAGCGGCTCGTTCTTGATGAATTCTTTTCGAATGATCTGGAGAACCTTCATCGATTGGTTCGCCCACTCGATGCGTTTCTTGCCCAGATCGGCCAGTTCGATGTTCTTGATATCGCAGTTCACAGCAGCGGTTGACATACGTTTCCTCGTTTTTAGGTACTAGCTGCTAGCTTCTAGCTCCCAGCTGGATTTGTGGCGCGCTTCGTGGCGGCTGAAGATACCTGTTTGATGAACAGAGAGCGATCAGGACCCACTAGCATTTTCGCAGAATACGCGATTTTCGGGAACTGGTCAGCGGCAAAGCCATTCACTAAGTCCTTCCACCACAGAGGTCACAGAGATACACAGGGTTCTCTGTTTTTCTCTGTATCCCCCTGTGGTGAGTGTCTTTATTTCCTGGCGACCGCGGGCTCGCGCAACCCGGCGTCGCTAGCCAGCTTGGCGGCTTTGTCTGTTACCTCCCACGTGAAGTCCGGATCGGTGCGTCCGAAGTGTCCGTACGCAGCGGTCTTGCGGTAAATCGGACGGCGCAGATTCAGCGAGTCGATGATGCCCCGCGGCGTCAGCTTAAAGTGCGCGCGGATAATGTCAGGGATAATCGTGGGATCGCACTTCTCCGTGCCGAAAGTCTCAACCAGGATGCTGACAGGATCGGCCACCCCGATCGCATACGCGAGCTGCACTTCGCATCGGTCGGCGAGTCCGCCTGCCACAACGTTCTTCGCGATGTGGCGCGCCATGTAGGCTGCGGACCGGTCCACCTTCGTCGGATCTTTTCCGCTGAAAGCGCCGCCGCCGTGACGTCCCATGCCGCCGTAGGTATCGACGATGATCTTGCGGCCTGTAAGTCCGGTGTCGCCCATGGGGCCGCCGATCACGAAACGTCCTGTGGGATTGATGTGGTACTTGGTGTCTTCGTCGAGAAGCTGCGGTGGAATCACCGCTTGAATCACGTATTTCAGAATGTTGGAGCGCAGTTCGTCATTGGTGACAGTCTCGGCATGCTGCGTGGAGATCACGACCGCGTCTACGCGAATCACTTTGCCGTTCGCGTCATACTCAACTGTGACCTGGGATTTGCCGTCGGGCCGGAGGAAGGGAAGCGTTCCGTTCTTGCGTACATGTGAAAGCCGCTGCGTCAGCTTGTGCGCGAGTGAAATGGGTGTCGGCATGAGCTCTTCATTCTCATTCACCGCGTAGCCGAACATCATGCCCTGGTCGCCGGCGCCGCCTGTGTCGACGCCCATGGCGATGTCGCCGGACTGTTTGTTGATGCTCGAGATCACGGCGCATGTATTGCAGTCGAAGCCGTGGAGCGCGTTGTCGTATCCGATGGACTGCACGGTGCCGCGCACGACCTGCTGGAAATCGACGTAGGCCTTGGTTGTGATCTCACCGGCGATCATGACCAAGCCTGTGGCAGTGAGCGTTTCGCAGGCGACGCGGCTCACGGGGTCGTCGGTGAGGCAGGCGTCAAGGATGGCGTCTGAAATCTGGTCAGCGATTTTATCGGGATGGCCCTCGGTCACCGATTCCGAAGTGAAGAGGTAACGATTCTTGGATGGCAAGTTGTGTATCTCCTTTAATGAGCGCGATCTGCAGCGCAGCCCGGAGCGAGCTCAGGAACCTGGTGGTCGACGGGCCAGCGGAAATCCAACAGGCCGCAAATCGGCGCGGCACACTGGGAGGACGTCCTCGAAAAAGCATAGCTGAGCGGGGGCGGGACGGCAATCGAATTGGGCGTAAGGGCTTTGGCGTGAGTTGAATCGCGGAAATTAAGGGCTGGGTGGGAAGGGCTGCTGTGGGCGAAGCGCGCGGTGGGAAAGAGTTGGCATTTTTGGCAGGGTGAGGCGGTGGGCGGAACGATCTAACCGGTGAACGGCAGTTTGCTGGTTAGCAGGGAGAAATTAGCTCTGCTCTAACCGGTAAACCGGGTTTTGCTGGTTTGGTTAGATCTCGCTTGCAGGATTGCGGGTACGGGCGGAGAGCCGTCGAGGTTCTATTACAGTCCATTCGTTAGGCCGATTCCATTGAAGATTTAGAGTTCGTGGATATTCAGTGTCACAGGCGCACATACACCTGCCGGGCTTATCTTGTTCGTGACCGGCCGGAGGACGAGCATCTCGAATTCCGTCTACAATGGAACCTCAATTCATTCTGCAAGGAGAAAGTCATGCAACGGAAGGCTAGTGCGGTTTGGAAAGGTGGGTTGAAGGATGGGAAGGGGACCATTTCGGCTCCAGGGGGAGTGCTGAACAATACGCAATATTCGTTTACAACACGATTTGAGAATGCTCCGGGGACGAATCCCGAGGAATTGATTGCAGCAGCGCACGCGGGATGCTTTTCAATGGCATTGTCGGCACAGTTGGGGAGCGCGAATCTCACGCCCGAGAGCATTTCTACCACTGTGACACTCTCGCTGGAGAAATTGGATTCTGGATGGACGATTACATCAAGTCACATTGATGTTGTGGGCAAAGTGCCTGGGGCGGATGCAGCGACCTTCCAGAAATACGCGGAGGCGGCGGAGAAGGGGTGTCCGGTGTCGAAGGTGCTGAACGCGAAGATCACGATGAACGCGAAGCTGGAGTAGGATCGGAAGAGCAATAACCGCAACGGGCACGCAGGAAAACAGGAGCGGCGTTTGACAGTCGCCTTCGTGCTTGTAGAATAGAGAAGCAGGTCCTGCTGATGCGGCGGCGTTCTGGCTGCTGCAGTTGAAGTCCACTTGCCATCGTGGCGGAATTGGCAGACGCGCATGGTTCAGGTCCATGTACCGGCAACGGTGTGGGGGTTCGAGTCCCTTCGATGGCACCAAAGAGTTCCGGGGAGGTCCTTCGCTTCGCTCAGGATTTCGCCAGCGGGCTCCCGCTTCGCTCACGCCCGCTAAACGGCTCAAGTTCGAGTCCCTTCGATGGCACCAAAGAGATTGATGACTGAGTGATTGGCGATTGAGTGATTGAAAGCGCCCTTGCTGGGCGCTTTTACTCTTAGGGAGAGTTTCGCCATAGCGGCGGGGTGCCGCTGGAGAGAATCGAGGGCGCAGTCTCAAGTCCAGCGTTGGGAGGCATCTTGGGATGTGCTAGGCAACGGGGCGGAAATGCGGGACAATGCGTTGCGGGAGGGACGGCGAATTGAAGATTTCGCAGAAGGGACTGTACGCGCTACAAGCGATGATGACGCTGGCCCGGCGGCATGAGCAAGGCGCGATCAAGATCCGGGAGATTGCAGCGGAGAGCGATCTGCCGGAGAAGTTCCTCGAACTCATTCTGCTGGAACTGAAGAATGCCCGGATTGTGGACAGCGTGCGGGGAGCGCGTGGAGGATATCAGTTGAGGCGGGCTCCGTCGGAGATTCCGCTGAGTGACATCATCCGGCTGGTGGATGGACCGCTGGCGCCGATGGGTGATGCTGAACAGTTACGCGACTTGATCGCTAAGGATGCGGATCATCGGGCACTGTACGAAGTGTTCCTGGAAGTGCGGGATGCGGCTGCGAAGATTCTGGAGCACACGACCGTGGCGGATCTGGTGGCCGACAAAGGGCGAAAGGGATCCGGTACCAAGCCGGCGCTGGCGGCGAAGAAGAAGAAAGCCGGGGTGTAGTGCCCGGCGGCAAACCCCCACTTCTCGCGCAAAGAGCGCGCGAGAAATGGGGCACCCGATGTCGTTGCTAGCGCGAGGGTGATGCGATCACGTCGCCGATCATACTTTCCAGACGAACGTAGCTGTCTTCCATTCCATGTTCCATACCGGTGGCGAGCATCATGCTGCGCGTCTTTTCATCAGGTAGGGTCATGCGCATCGTCATGAGTGTGCCGGCTCCGTCCGGTGCGAATGTGGTTTCGATGTGGTTGTCGGGCGTGGGATCGGGCAGGTGCATGCGCTCGACATGGACGATCTTGCTGAAGGGCTTCAATTCCACGAACTCGCCTGTGAGATAGAATCCGCCCTTCTTCGGGTGCTTCCATTCGTAGCGGAATTTTCCCCCGGGCCGCACGTCCGCGCTGCAGACGGGCATGGTCCAGCCTTCGGGCCCAAGCATCCATTGCTGGACGATCTTTGGATCGGTGTGCGCGCGATAGACGGCCTCGGGCGGCGCGGCAAAGTGCCGGGTTACGATTATGTGTGTATCGCCTTCAGTCTTCAGAGTGAGTTTACTCATCGCATTTTCCTCGTTTCTTTTGATTGCATGGCGGCCAGAACCCCATCCAGCCGGTCGTAGTTTTTCTCCAGAGCCTTGCGCAACATAGCCAGCCATTGATCCATAGCGTCGATACCAGCTCTCGAGAGTTGGCGTGGGCGCCTGGTTCCATCGACGCGGCGCGTGATCAATCCCGCTTCTTCGAGGACTTTCAGATGCTGGGAGATGGCGGGCTGAGTCATGTCGAATGGCTGTGCCAGTTCGTTGACGGTGGCTTCTCCCAGGGCTAAACGGGCAAGAATCGCACGTCGCGTAGGATCGGCCAAGGCTGCGAAGGAGGCATCCAGGTTGATGCTGGCTGACATAAGTTATAACTTATATAAGTTATTTATTATAGTCAAGCAAAAAACGCGAATACGGAGAGAAGCAGTCGGTGTCCCGGGGAGAAAGAGGCGAGGATGTTTGCATGCGACGTTGCTGCAACCTTGTCTGGCGCTGGTTTCACTGGATTTTCACAGCGGGTGTGCATAGGCGTTCCACTCACTGCTAAGATTGATTCGCGCTCGAAATCGGCGAAAACCTGCATCCCTCGCGGCGTCCGGGAAAATCGCCCTGGGGAGTTGCACCGTTTTGTGGCACCGGGCTGTGAACGGCGTGCACTTGATTGAAAATACGTGTACTTACAATGGCGTATTTTTCGTTGACTGAAGAAATAGAAGGAGTACAACAGGATCGTTCTTTGACAGCTTCTTAAGTTTTTCCGGTTGGTGCGGCGTCCGGGGCTCAAGCCAAGTCACTATCCAGATCGAAAGGTTGGGGTAGAGGGCAGGTAAGGGTCTATAGCAAAGCGCTGGTCGAGGAGAACCGAGGAGACCTAGTCGAAGGCAGGATAGAGTTCCGAGGCGTAGGGTAGGTTTATCCGGTTGGCGGTGAGCCCGGAGCCCGAGCTTAGATCGCGCGAGCGTCCCCGCAAGGGAAGGTTCGAGAGCAGGTCGGCGAGGGTCAAACGCGAGCTACTGGCCGAGACGAACGGATCTTACACCACCTCGGAACTCTCTTTGTTTTAGCTGTTTGTTTTAGCTGTCAGGTCTTAGCCCACCGCCCGGCTTGCGCCCGAGGCTCCGCGAAAAAGACTCCTAAGCCAACGGTTTCTTCCCTATCGCGCAAATCCATCCCTTTGCCGCATCTGTGACGATTTGAACGTCCGAGTAGCCCGAATCGGTGAGAACAGCGCGGTGTTCATCGGGGCTCAGGACTTTGATGCCGGAACGTGGTGCGTGTTTCTCGACCAACGTCGCCATTTTGGTCCGCGCGCCTTTATAGATTTCCGCGATGATCAAGAGCCTGCCAGCGGGTTTCAGCACCCTCAGGATTTCAGTGATGCCCGCGGGAATGTCGGACCACCAGAAGTGAGTCTCCACCGCAGTGACAAGGTCGAAAGTCCCGGCTTGAAATGGTAGTTGCAAAACGGACCCTTCATGCAGTTCGACCTTGCCTTGTTCGATCTGGCGCTGATTCAACTTTCTCGCGACCGAGAGACTGGCGTCCGAATAATCCAGGCCGAAGACCTTTCCTTCGTGGGCAAGGTCTGCCAACTTCCGAATGGTTTTGCCGCCTCCACATCCGACATCGAGAACGGTGTCTGACGGCTTCACCGAAACGTGGGAGAGGCCCCAGTCCGTCAGTTTCGAGTGCCGGGAATTCATGTTGCGGACAATCAGCCGTCCGAACCACCCAGATGGTTTTTGGCACTGAGTGATGCGTCGCGTCTGGTCGGCCACAAGTCCTCCTCTGAAGAGGCGCAGAACTGCAATCAATGTTAGCTGATGGCTTTCTTTTCGAACTGGCGCA
>Ga0335071_10006759_pt1 | contig 11843 bp, 10 predicted proteins | sample Lox_Sample_15_FD_206724 | JGI IMG/M metagenome (GOLD analysis project Ga0335071, IMG submission 206724) | Soil microbial communities from Loxahatchee National Wildlife Refuge, Florida, United States - Lox_Sample_1.5 | ecosystem: Environmental > Terrestrial > Soil > Wetlands | place: USA...
CGCTGCCTTGCACAGCGCGGCCGTGTTGGCCTGGTCCAGGCGCTGGCCCAGGGCGTCGGCGGCGCTGGCCCGCACCAGCGGCGAGGCATCTCCGGTCAGGGTTCTCAGCACCGGCCACTTCTCGTCGGCGGGGCAGTCGGCCAGCAGGCGAATGAGCGAAGCCGTTTGGATTTCCTCCCGCTTGGGGTCGGAGAGGTAGGCGAGGATGCCCGGCAGCTTCGTCCAATCCTGCTTGCGAGCCGCCGCGATGAGGGCCGCGCGCTCCAGCACCGGCTTCTGGTAGTCGCGCTTTCTCCACTCGCGCACGAGTTGATCGGCCCAGGCTGCGGTCTGGTTGGTGTGGCAGAGGTTGCAGGCATTGGGGGAATTGTAGGCCAACGTCGCCGCGGGAGTGGGCGGGCGCATCGAATGATCGGTCCGCCGCATGCGCGCAAACTCGGTCATCGGCATGTGGCAGGAGATGCACTCGTTGCCGACGGTGCCGGCCTGGTGGTGAGTATGCGCCTGGGCGTCCCCAACGATCTTGGCGTGGCAGGGCAGGCAAGCGTCGTTGGCAGTCGCCAGCTCCTTGAACCGGTAGCGGCCGCTCGAGGTGTGGCAGTGGACGCAATCGAGTTCGCCGGACTTGGCGCAGGGGCTCAGCCGCCACTGGGTGTAGGTGTAGTTCTCGCCCAGGTCGCGGCCGTCGGGATAGAAGTCGGCATTCTCGAACCCAACCAGGTCGAAGTGATCGAAGTAGCGGTCGCCTGGGGCGAAGTTCAAGGTGACCGGCGACATCTTGGCATGGCAGGGAGCGCAGGTGGCATTCTGCTGCTCGAGAGTCAGCTTGCTCATGACGATGAGCTTAATGTCGGCTGAGGCCGGCTGATTCGTGGGCAGTTGTTGAAACAACTGCACGTGACCCGCCGAGGGGCCGTGGCAGGTCTCACAATTGATTCCCGGCTCGGCCCAGGTGGTGTGGTAGCTGTCCGATTTGAGGTCGTAATTCTTTGAAAGCTGGCTGACGTGGCAGCTATAGCACGACGTGTTGAACGTCAGGGGCCGTTCCTTCCAGTAGAGGGCCTCGTCGCGGCGGTCGCCGAAATGGCGCATCGCGCTGGCGGTGGTGTCAAACCACTCATGGCGGCGGACATCGTAGGCCACAGGGAGGACCTGCAGGCAGCCGCGTTCGAGCGGTGTCAGGAAATAGAACACATTCTTGCCCCCCATCACCTGCACCATCGGGTAGCTCTTTGCCCCATCAGGCCCGCGCTCCACGACCGACCCTTTTTGCACGTCGGCGTGAAACCGATACTTGCCGGCTATCACCTCATCCTTCTGCGGGGTAAGCTGGGTTCTCGCCAGTTCAGCGGTGTAAGGCTGCATGGCCAATCCGTGGAAGGAGGTGGACCACAACTGGTAGAACTTCGCGTGGCATTCCTGGCAACTGCGCGAACCGGCGAATCCTGGCGGAGCGACCTTAATCAGGGCGTTCGTGGTAGCGCTCGGAGTCGCTTGCGCCCACCCAACCCAGCCGAGAGCCGCCGCCAGGACAGAAGCCAAAGCGCTCCGGCGCCGCAATCCAAAGCGCCGGCCGGCAGCCCATAGACGGGCGCTGCATTGACTGACCCTGTCCGGCAAGGCGTGCCTGGCCGTGCTTGTGATCGAGAGACGACGCGTCATTGCACTGCCGCAGAGCATGGCCGAGACGGCCGCCCGGCGCCACCCTTAAAGCCAGCGGAAAGCCCTGCGGTCAGCGGCGGCCTCGAGAATACCGCCCGCCCCAGCCTCCCCCACCGTCACTCCGATAACTGTCGTAGCGTTGGTAGCCCACGGATTGGGCGTAAGTCTCGCGGGTCGCCCACGACGACATCGCAGTCCTGGCCGCCTGCCAGCCATTGTTCGCGTCATACTGCTCATAGCCCCCAGCCGGCGTGGCGCGATACACGTTGCCGTCGCGGCCGGCGTAAACACCACTGCTGCTCCACGCCGCCGGGCTCCGGGCCGGCGCGCTGGCAGTCGCCCGGTAGGTGACTGGCGCCGAGCCACTGTAGGGATTGATGACCGTGCTCTGCCGGTTGCCGGTATAGGCGCCCGTATAGGGATTGAAGACGGCAGTCCGCTGCGCCGACCACTCTTGGCCCGTGTAAGCGTTGTATCCCCAGCTTCCCACGTGACGCACCGCCGTGCCCCAATGCGCATAAAGATTGGCGCTGTTGAGATTGACTCGGGAATAGCCCAGGTCGTACCCGCTCGCCCAGCCGTAACAGCCCCAATAGGGGTGGCACCAGCAGTCAAACGAGGCGCCGGCGGCAAACCCATACGCGAATCCAGTGTTTGGGTTGATCGCCATGCCCCAGCCGAATCCATACGTGACGGGGTAGGGGACCCAGGCCGAGCCGATCACCACCGGCGGGTAGTCATAGCCGGTGCCATAAACCACCACGCCGTCCGGGGCCACGCACACTCCCGCATAGCCCGGGGTGTAGCCCGTGTAAACATAGTCCGGCGTCGAGCCGTAGACGTAGGCGTAAGTGACATAATAAACCGGGCACGACGGCGGGATGGTATAGATGGCCCTCGGCACCGCGGTGGCCGGCGCCCACGGCCCGCTCGGACTGGCCCCCTCAAACCAGACGCCGCCTTCGCACGCATAATAGTCCGTGGCCTCAACCTGGATCACCAGCGTCGCGGTGTTGGTCGCGTAGGACAGGGAGGTGCCGCCGATCGCGGTGAAGCCGGGCGGACCCTGATAATTCACCGCGAGGCTGGCCGAGCTGCGGCTGATACTGGCGGTCTGCGGAATTGAGCTGGCGATAACCGCTTCCTGGGCTTGCGGCGTCCCGGGCACCGACGCCAGGGCATTGGCTTTCGGGTTATCCAGGGGAATCTTTGCGAAGTCCGCGGGCAGGCTGGCTGCGGGCAGGAACTGCCACGGCCCATAAACGTAGGGTGCTTTGAACCAGCGACCGGAAAGCAGCAAGTAGTAGAACGTGTCCGCCGTGCAGTAAAAGATGGCGCTGTCACTATTAGCCACATACTGGAGGCTGGTGCCGGGCACCGGCTGCAGGGCTACGGCGCCGGCGGTTTGAATCAGCTCCGCGGGAGTCATGGACACGTAGATGTCCAGCGGCGAGGACAGCGGCTTGCTCGGCTGCATCGGGTCCACCTGTTTCGTGTCGAGTGCGGCGTCCAGGGCATTGGTGATGTCGGCGGGCGTGAACGGATTCGCGTTCCACGGGCCGGCGAAGGACGGGGCGGTGTACCAGTTGCCGCCGGCATACAGGTAGTCGGTCTGGTCCGCTGCATTGGTGAGCATCACCGCCCGCGTGTTGACCACGCGCTGGTAGGTGCCCGCCAGCGGCTGCACGATGGGCGGACCGGCCACCAGGATCAGGATCGAGGGCTCCGTCGCGTAGAGGATCTGCGGCGTATCGTTCTTCACCTGCACGGCCAGCGCCTTGGCGGCCTCCGTGGAGACGACGAATACCGCTTCGAGATGATCCAGCGGAACGATCCGCGCGGTCTGCGGCAAGCGCTGTCTGAGCGAATCCAGGTAGCCTTGCTCCATGCCGCGCCGCGTCGGAAAGACGGTTCGGGTGAGTTGGAAGTCATCGAGCGTGACCAGCCGGTTCACCTTGTCAACCTCGGTGCGCGCCGTGAAGAAGACGACCCCGTAGGTCTCGTTGCTGGTGGCCAGGGAGCGCACGCCGGCCGCGAAGCGGCCGCTGAGGTTCTCCCCGCGCCACGAATCAATCTGTGGCTGGTACAGGGCAAACTGGCAGCCGTTGGTGGTGAAGACCCTCGGCCACGTCAGCGTAGCCGGATTCACCGCCTGGCCCGCCGGCAGCGTCTGCGCGCGGGCCGCGCCCGGGACGCCGGGACTGGCGCCAAGCACCAGGCAGACGATGAGAGAAAGGGGTAGGCCAGTCAGAAGGCGCCGGCTCGCAGTTGCGGGGGTTGGATTCATAATAGGCTCGGATATCGAAACCACGCTGCGCGACGCGACCAGTGTTGCCATGCCATCGGCCCCCCGTCAATCACTTCGGCTCGTCGGCTATCAGCTCCACCTTGCCGGTAGCCAGGGAAAAGGTGGCGCCCATGACCTTAAGCCGGCCCGCCTTGACCTTTTCCGAAAGGATCGGCCCCGCACTGCGCAGATGCGCGGCAATGGACTGGACGTTGGCGCGGATCGCGTTCTCCAAGGGGTCGCCGGGCTGGCCTTCGGTCTTGGCTACCACGGGCCGGATCGCCTTGATGACGTCGGCGATGTGGCCGGGCTCCTTCGCGTCGGCTACCGCCGCGGCGACGGCGCCGCAATGCTCATGGCCCAGCACCAGCAGCAGGGTGGAACCCAGGTGCGCGACCGCGTATTCGATGCTGCCCATGCCGGCGGCATCCAGCACCTCGCCGGCGGTGCGGACGACAAAGATGTTGCCCAGCTCCTGGTCGAAGACGATCTCCGGGCCGACCCGGGAATCGGAGCAGCAGAGCACAATCGCAAAGGGCTTCTGCCCCTGCACGAGTTCGGCGCGGCGCTTGGCCATTTCGTCCCGGGTCACCGAGTTGAGGTTGCCGGCGACGAAGCGCTGGTTCCCCGCCAGCAGCAGTTTGAGCGCCTCGTCAGGGTTACCCGTGGTGGGGGCGTCGGCCGTGACAAGCGCGGGCGCCCACAAGGCGACCGCACAGACGAGCATAAGGAAGGTTCTAGATGTCTTTTTCATAACAGCGTTAGTCTCTCTTGGTTTCCACAGTGAGTTCAAAGGCCGTGGGAACATGCCAATCTGGCCCGGGATGCCGCTCCCCACAAGTGCCTTTTCTCCCCCTGCGAAGGCTTTCATATCTGTAATGGCGGGGAAAGGTCCCGGCAACCTGGCTGTGGTCTCTTATGACAGTAAGCAGAGCGACTACCGAAGCCGCTCACGAGGCGAAGGCGAGTAAGCGTAATATGAACAAGCTAAACTGGATCGAGCGGACGAAGGCGAGCGCGGGCCAATTGGACATCGCGCCCTCCATCGCCGATCAGCGCGCGGCGAGCGCCGCCGCCGGGCATGACCGGGAAGCCTCTCGTTCGCGCGGCAGCCTCCAGCCCGAAGCCGCGGTTTCTGGTCGCACTCCGATAGGTGCCGGGCGCTTCCCGGGATTCAGCCGCGTCCTCATCCTGAGCCTGCTGCTTGGCGGGCTCAACGCCCCCGCGCTGGAACGCGGGCCGGCGAGCCCGACCGCTGAGCACCTTTCCGCCGCGTCCGGCGACGCCCGGCCCGGCCAAACCACTTTGACGCCATCCGCACCGGTTTCTTCCGAGGTTCCTGCCTCCTCCGAGGAAGACACCCGGGCGCTCCGGCAGTCCAGGCATCTCCCCACACCCTTGCCTTGGGCTGTGGCTGCGGCTGGCGTCATTACTTTCGCTGCCGGGGTCTTTGCGCTCTGGAGCTGGATCCAGCGCGGCACATTCCTCCAGATGCTGCCGAGCGAGGTCGCCCTCCAGTCCTTGCAGGAAGCCCGCCGGCTGCTGGAGCCGGACCGTGCCTGGGACTATTGCTTCATCGTGTCGAAGAGTCTCCGGCGCTACGTCGAGGAGCAATTCCACCAGCCGGCGCCGGCGCTCACGACCGACGCGTTCCTGCGCCGCGCGGCGGTGGCGCGGGGCTCGGTATCCGCGGCGCACCGCGTGCTGCTGGGAGAATTCCTCCAGCACTGGGACGCCGCCGCCGCCACCGGCGGACGCTTCTCCCGGCCCGACCTCGAAGCCATGCACCGCAGCGCCATGAACTTCGTGCTGCAATCCGCCGTTCGGCCCATCCGCACTACCAGTCCGGGCCGCCAATTCGCGCCGGCCAAAGCTGCCGGCGAATCCCCCGCCCCGGTCGCCGCCGAACGCGGCAGTTCCCCCATCCCGTTTGATGGCGGGAGGCTCGGGGCCGTCCCCGGCAACCACACCGTTTCAGTCTAACGCCAGCAACGTCCTATGAAGACACATCAAATCAGCTCCGCCTGGTCCGTCCGCAGCGCCATTCACGGCAATGGCAAGCGAGTCATCACCTTGTCGCGCGCCCCCGGCCCGGACGGCACCCAGCCGGCCGCCGTGACCGCCCCTCCCGCCGGCCCGCGAACGCGCGGCATGCGACTCAAGGTCGAGTTCGTGCCGGAAGAGTTGTCCGCGTTCAAGCCGCGCCTGCGGGCCCGCGCGCCCGTGCGCCGGCGCGTGTTCAACCAGCCGAAACTCCAATTTCTGGGCGTGATGTAAACCTGCCGTTTGCCGTCGCTGCCGCCGATCGGCAGTGACGGCCGATGCGCATAACCGCGGCATTACCAAGACAGGAGGCAGTATGAAACTATCGAGAATCATCAGTAGCGGATTGGCGTCGGGTGCGCTGCGAATGCGGCCCGAGGTCATGGGTGTGATCAAGAAGCTCAGCGGGTGCGAGGAAGGCGGCGCCACCGAGCCAACCCCGGAGAACTGCAACCCGGAGGCGACCGCACCCGAGGCCCCACCAGCATCGTCGCCGATGCCGCCCAACCGCAGTCAGCGTCTTATGTCGGCGGTGCGTTCAACCGCCGCCTCGCGGGCCCCGGAGGCCGGCTTGCTCGCAGCGCCTGGTTGCCTGCGGTTTCAATTGTGCCATGAACCAAAGGTAGCCTGATCGCACCACTGGGAGCCCCGGCTTCCAGCCGGCCGTTGGCGGCTAGTCCCCCTTACCGCCATGCGTGGACCCCTCCTATCCACCCCCCACCAGGGCCGGCTGGAACCCAGCACTCCCAGTGGTGCCCCGCCGGAGCTGCGCTGCGCGGCCGGCGCCGTTTCCAGGCGAAAGCCCAGCCTGCCATTGCCGGCGCGCCAATTTTGCTGGCTTTTACTCCCGATTCACACTTTCCTCCGGGGCGCAATGGGCAAGCTGTGAGCGCATCGAGACGAAACTGGTTTCCGCGGCTGCTGGCGGCGGCGCTGGCGGCGATGCCGTGCGCCGGCGCGCGGGCAGACAGCAATGAGCCCGCGCCGCAGCCGGACCGGCGCCTCGCGATTCCCCACGCCATCCAGCGCGTGAAACAGAAATACGCTCCCGACCCGCGCCTGGGCATCTTCGAGGTCGGCGCGCAATACCGTGGCCGCGAATTGATCCTCACCGGCGAAGTCGCCTGCGCCGAGGCCCGAACCGAGACCGTCCAGGCCGTCGAGCGCACCGGGGCCAAAGTCACCGACCGCATCAAGGTCCTGCCCGACCCAAAGCTCGGCGACCAGGTGTGGGGCATCTCCTGCCTCAGCGTTGCCAGCGGCCGCCTCCTGCCGGACCACCGAGCGGAGATGGGCGCGCAGGTGTTGATGGGCAACGTCGTGCGCGTCTGGAAGCCGTCCACCAACGCCATGTTCCGCTGGTATCTAACCCAGTCGGCGGATGGCTACGTGTCGTGGCTGCAGCAGGGCACCTTCGTTCGTTGCACCCGCGAGCAGGTCGAGGCGTGGGAGCAGGCGCCGCTGCTGCTGGTGACCGCCTTTGACGAGCGCATTCTGGAACAGCCCGCCGCCGACGCCCAATCGGTGTCCGACGTTGTCCTGTGCGATTTGGTGCGGAAGACCGGCGAAGAGGGCGACTGGTATAAGGTCGAGCTGCCCGATGGCCGGGCCGGTTTCCTGCCGAAAAAGGCCGCCACGGATTACGCCGCCTGGAAAGCCACGCGGCAGCCCACCGCGGATAATATCGAGCGCACGGCCCGGATGTTCCTTGGCCGGCCCTACCTGTGGGGCGCCAATTCGCCCAAAGGGTTTGACTGCTCCGGCTTCACCAAGACGGTTTTCTACCTGAACGGCGTCGCTCTGACGCGCGACTCCAGCACCCAGGCCAAGCAGGGCGTAGCGGTGCCGCTGGACGCGGACTTGAGCCAACTCAGGAAAGGCGACCTGCTCTTCTTCGGGCCGCGCGCGCGACGCGGTAAACCCGAAAAGGTGGTCCACGTCGGCATCTATCTCGGGGGCAAGCTGTTCATCCACTCCTCCGAACGAGTGCGGATCAGCAGCCTTGATCCCCAGTCACCCATCCGCGATGAAAACCGCATCCGCACCCTCCTGCACGCCCGCCGCGTGCTCCCCAGCCAGTGACGATTAGTGGCGCAGGCCTCCGGCCTGTGCATCCCGCGAGCGTTCCGCCCGGCACCCGAGTAGTCCCGGGCACCGCGACGCCGCGAATACCCGCCTCCGCACCGCCTGCATCATATTCGATCAACCTCCCTGCCAGGGGCTTCCCCTGCCTCCCCGATACCCACTGCCGCGCCCCGCCGTTGGCCCAAATCCCGCCCAAACCTGCCAAACCCAACCGCCACGGAGTCAACCTGCACGCAACTGGCTATCATCGCGCTCGTTCCATAGTAGTATCATGATTGTACCCTAATAGTACCTTAATAGTACCCTGATAGTACCATAATAGTCCCATGATACTCGCAAGCTACTATAACCGGAGTGGTTCCGTAGCGGTGGCCTTGCATGATCTCCTTACGGACTAATTGGCAGCGGGTCTGGGAGGGCGAGCGTCCCCGCGAGCCCAAACATCCCGGGAGAATGGGGCTCGCGAAGACGCTCGCCCTCCCGGGGTAGTTGGCTTTCCGGCGAAGTAGCGCTTAAGCCCCGACGGGCACGCCGGTGGCGTGCGCGGGGTGAGGCGCGGCGTGGTCGGTCTCGGGGTAGTCCGGGTACCAGCAGAAGTCCTCAATCGCCGCGTGGAGCGCGTCGTCATCCAGGCTCTGGCCAAAGCCTTCATCGCGGGCGGTCTTGGCCACGTGGAAGGCGATCAGGCGACTGGCCGCCCGCAAATCCGACAGGCTCGGATAGAGGCAGTGGTCCCCGGCGGGATGGCCGACGGTGAAATCCGCCAGCGCCCGCGCGGCGGCCAGGAACATGGAGTCAGTGACGCGGCTGGCCTCGCTCAGCAGGACGCCCAAGCCGACCCCGGGGAAGACAAAAGCATTGTTGCACTGGCCGATGACATGCTTGTGTCCCCGAAACCGGACGGGATCGAAGGGCGAGCCGGTGGCGACCAGGGCGCGGCCGTCGGAATGTTGCAGCGCCTCCGAAGGCGTGCATTCGGCTTTGCTGGTGGGGTTGCTCAGGGGGAAGATGATGGGGCGTTCGCAGTGATCGGCCATCGCCCGGAGGGCCTCCGGCGTGAAGTCGCCCGGTTGGCCGGTGGTGCCGATGAGGACGGTCGGCTTGACCGCCCGGACGAGCCTTTCCAGCGAGTCGGGGGGCGGCGTGGATAAGCCGACGGCGGCCATTTCGCCTTTGTGCAGCGCGACCTCGCGTTTGTGCTCTTCCAGGTCGGTGCGGCCTTCCCAGACCAGGCCGGAGGAGTCAATGAAGATCTGGCGTTGCCGCACTTCGGCTTCTGTGAGGCCCTCGGCGGCCAGGGCGGTGCGCAGGAGCCGGCCGATGCCGACCCCGGCGGCGCCGGAGCCGACCAGGAGGAAGCGTTGCTCGCGCAAGGGCTGGCCGGTCAGCCGCAGGCCGGTGAGAATGCCGGCCAGGGTAACCGCGGCAGTGCCTTGGATGTCATCGTTGAAGCTGGGCAGCCGGCCCGCATAGCGGCCCAGCAGCCGGAAGGCATTGGCCTTCTTGAAGTCCTCCCACTGGAGCAGCGCGCGCGGAAACTCATTCTTGACGGCGCGCACGAACTCCTCGACGAACGAGTCGTAGTCCGGCCCGCGCAGGCGGCGGCCGCGGTAGCCGAGATAGAAAGGGTCGGCCGCCAGCGCGCTGTTATCGGTGCCCACGTCCAGGCTGATGGGCAGGGTGAGGGAGGGGTGGATGCCGGCGCCCGCCGAGTACAGGACGAGCTTGCCGACGGGAATGGCCATGCCGCCGGCCCCTTGATCGCCGAGGCCGAGAATGCGCTCGTTGTCCGTGACCACGATGAGGCGGACGTCGCGCTGGCTGAAGTTGCGCAGCCGCTGGGCGATCTGGCCGCGGTCGCTTGGGCAGAGAAACAGGCCGCGCGGGCGGCGGTAGATATGGCTGTATTGCTGGCAGGCCAGGCCGACCGTGGGCGTGTAGATGATCGGGGTCAGGCGCTCGAGGTTTTCGACCATCAGCCGGTAGAAGAGCACCTCGTTGCGGTCCAGCAGCGCCGTTAGCCCGATGTATTGTTCGAGGGGGTCGTGCTTGGAAAAGATGTGCTCGAGCTCCATGGCCACTTGCTGCTGGATGGTGAGCACGGCGGGCGGCAGGAGGCCCTCGATGCCCAATTGGCGCCGCTCGGCCCGGGTGAAGGCCGCATCGCGGTTCTGGGACGGGTCGCGGAGGATTTGTTCGCCGCGGGACCAACGAGCGCCGGGGGAAGTTGTATGGCTCATGGCAATTGCAGTTGCTACCTAGGCTCCAATCTTTACCGATTCTTATATGTCGGCTGCACGGGGATTGGCAATCCTTTCTTATATTTTGCCGGCAAACTTGCCTGTTGCAGGCGCCCCGGCGCCGGATTAGTCTAAGGCATCATTCTCACTTAAAGGGAAAGGAAGTACATGACGACAGCAGAAGCCAACGAACGGCTGATCCGCGACCTGAAGGCCGTGGTGAACGATGCCGAGGAACTCATGAAAGCGACGGCTGGGCAGGCCGGTGAAGCCGTTGGCCGGGTACGCGCCCGCCTGGGGGCGGCCCTCGAATCGGCCAAGGAGAACTTCGGCGACCTGGGAGAGCAGGCCTCGGGCACGCTGAAAGCCACGGATCGCTGCATCCGGGATCATCCCTACGAGACAGTGGGCGTCGCTTTCGGCGTCGGCCTGCTCATCGGTCTGCTCGTGCGCGGCAAATAGCGGGCTTATGGAAGGCCCTGACGAGAAGAGGCGAGGTATCTTCGCCTCGCTCAACCGGCTGGTCAGGATCGTCGTCGCTACGGCGACGAACCGCGTTGAATTGCTCCTGCTGGAGTGGAACGAGGAGCGGCTTCACCTGGTCGCCACCGTACTGCTCGTCGGGGTGCTCCTCATTCTCGCGCTCATGACCCTTATGACGGCGACGCTGATCGTCGTGGCGTATTGCGTCAAGAACGACCACCTCGGCATCGTCATCGGCCTTAATGTATTCTACCTCGTTGTGACGATCGGCTGTTACTGGCTGCTGCGTCGGCAGCTCCGGAGCTGGAAGCCGTTCGCCGCCACGCTGGCCGAACTGAAGAAGGACAAAGAATGCTGGGAGGCAAAGACCTAGAGCAGCTTGGGCTGCAGAAGCAGGCGCTGTTGGTCGAGAGCTGTCTCAACCGGCACGCGCTGCTTTCGGAATTGGACGCCCTGCGCGCTTCCGCCGAGCGGCTCAGCCAGGCATTCCTGGCGCCGCGCCGGCTCGTGCCGTTGCTCATGGGCCTGGCGCCGCTCGCCGGATTCTTTGCGGTGCGCGGCGTGCGGAAGCCGGTATCCATGATCAGCCGCGCGGCCAAACTGGTGAAGTGGGTCGGACCGGCCTTTGCGCTGTGGCGCAGCCTCTCGGCGGCGCGCCGGCGCGCGGCGGAAGGCGAGTAGCGGCTTGGCGGCCAGAACTGCTCTTCGAGGGATAGCCCGCGTTTTTCTGATTGAGTTGCCGACGGGCTCCGGGGTAGGGACGCCTCGCCGAGGCGTCCGCCGGCGCGGGGGGACGAACGCCTCGGCGAGGCGTCCCTACCCTTTCTTGAGTTGGATCGGCGCGGTGCTCCTTCTGGCGGCCACGGCGGCGCGGGGTGAGCCAGCCAGTGATTCCCTGCTGTCGCGGCCTTGGTTCGAGGCCCGCACGCCGAACTTCCACCTCGATAGCTGCGGTGCGACCCGCGAAGTGCGCCGGCTCGCCGAACGCCTGGAGCAGTTCCGCAACGCCTACTCGCGACTGGCGGGGGCTGAGGCCGTGGCCT
>Ga0335071_10006762_pt1 | contig 11842 bp, 5 predicted proteins | sample Lox_Sample_15_FD_206724 | JGI IMG/M metagenome (GOLD analysis project Ga0335071, IMG submission 206724) | Soil microbial communities from Loxahatchee National Wildlife Refuge, Florida, United States - Lox_Sample_1.5 | ecosystem: Environmental > Terrestrial > Soil > Wetlands | place: USA: Florida...
CGAGCGCTGTTGCATCCGGTCACGGGCCAGACCCAGGATACGCCCGGCCGCCTCGTTCAGGAAGGTGACATCGCCCCCCGAAGCCTGAAACATGACGCCTTCCCCGATCTTCTCGAAAGGAGCCTGGTAGAGCGCCAGGCTTTCCCTGAGCCTTGCCCCCAGTGTCCTCGCAATGGTAGTCTCCGTGAAGGTGATCACGACCCCGTCAATCTTGTTCTCAAAGGTGCGATAGGGCATGATGCGCACGACAAACCAGCGCCCGTCCTGGGTAGCCACTTCCCTCTCGGCGAAGACCAAGGTCCGCAGCACTTCCTGTACATCCCCGGCCAGTTCCGGGTAGATCAAGCTGGAAGAGATGTCGGTGATGGACCGTCCCACGTCGCGCGCCATCAGCTTGATAACCTTCGTCGTCTGGGAGGTAAAACGGCGCACCTGGAGGTTGCCATCCAGGAATAAGGTGGCAATGTCCGTGCTTTCGAGAAGGTTCTTCATGTCGTTGCTCGCTCGTGAGAGCTCCTCGACCTTGGCCTGAAGCTCGTGGTTGACCGTCTGCATCTCTTCGTTCATGGACTGCAATTCTTCCTTGGAGGTCGTCAGCTCCTCGTTGGTGGACTGCAGTTCCTCGTTGGTGGACTGCAGCTCCTCGTTGCTCGATTTTAACTCTTCCTGCGAGGTCTGCATCTCTTCACGGGTACTCTGCAGTTCCTCGTGGGCCTCGCGGAGTTCCTGCTCCATCTGGGCCAGACGGGTGCTGCGGTGGGAGGTCCGCCTGGCTTTGTCCGGCCCCTTCGTTTCTAAGGGCATTGCTACGTCTCTAATGACGATCATCACCGTCCCTCGCAGCCCTTCCGGTTGGTCGAGGGCCTGAACCGTGACGTCAACGGCCTGGACTCCGCCGTTGGTTCCCACGGTCACGTTACTCAGCGTGACCGCATCTCTCTGCCGGAGCGCCTTCTGGAAAGCGCCGGACAGCTCGTGGCGCAGGCCTTCGCGGGCCATGGCGAAAATGTTCCAGTTGGCTTTGCCGGCCGCCGGTTCCAGGTACTTGCCGGTCCGCCCGCTGATATAGAGGATGTCGCCCTTGTTGTTCGCCAACACGGCCGCCGGGGAATATCGCTGCAAGAGCACTTGATCCGCGAGCGATTGGAGGCTTGCCGCGGGCTTCACGGCCAGGGCTCCCTCTATAACCGGGGCGGGGACGAAGGAGGCGGGAAACGCAACGGACTCCTCCGGGAGGGTGGATTCGAGCCGCCGGTAGAGCCGGGATTTACCTTCCAACGGAGAGAAAAGGTTCGTGCTGGCCCCGACACTCTCCGAGTTCCCCAGAAACAGGATGCCGCCGGGGTTCAGGCTGTAGTGGAAAAGGTGCAGGAGCTTCTTCTGTAGCTCCGGAGCCAGATAGATGAGAAGGTTCCTGCAGCTCAGAATGTCGAGCTTTGTGAAGGGCGGGTCCATGACCACGTTCTGCGTCGCGAAGATCACCATTTCACGGATCTCCTTGCCGACCCGGTAGCCCTGCTCTTCCTTGATGAAGAACCGCTTCAAACGTTCCGGAGACACGTCCGCGGTGATGTTGGACGGAAAACTACCCGGTCGGGCCCTGTCTATGGCATCCCGGTCCAGATCGGTGGCAAAGACCTGAAGCGAAAAGTTTCCGGCATGCCTCATTCTCTCCAGCGCTTCTTTGAAGATGATAGCTAAAGAGTAGGCTTCCTCCCCCGTGGAGCAGCCGGGCACCCAGGCCCTGAGGACCCGGCCGGACGGAAGCCCCGCCAGGAGCGCTGGGATGGCCTCCGTCTTTAATTGTTCCCACGCCGCCTGGTCGCGGAAGAAGCTGGTCACGCCGATCAGGAGCTCTTTAAAGAGGAGTTCCAATTCCTGGGGGTTTTCCTGGAGAAGCCGGACATAGTCGGTGATTCCGTCAATCTGGTGGATGCCCATGCGCCGCTCGATCCTGCGGTACACAGTGCTCTTCTTGTACAGGGAGAAGTCGTTGCCCGTGCGCGCCCTCAGGAGAATGACTATCTTTTCCAAAGCGCTCTGGGCCTTGCCCTCCAGGAGCGCGCTCGGCTTGGTAATGGTGAGAGCGTGCTTGAGATACGCGATAATCCTTGCGGGCAGCTCTTCCACCGGAGCGATGACGTCGGCCACTCCGGCGTCGATGGCGCTTCTGGGCATGCCGTCGAATTTGGCCGACGTCGGTTCCTGCACAAAAACCACCCCCGCTTTCTCCTTGATCGCCTTGAGGCCCATGGTGCCGTCGGTGCCCATGCCCGAGAGAATGACGCCGATGCTCCGTTCCAGCCGGTCGTCCGCGAGGGAGCGGAAGAAGAAATCGATCGGCAGGCGCAAGCCCCTGGGCGCCGTCGGGTCGAGCAGATGCAATACCCCGTGCAGGATAGACATGCTCTTGTTGGGCGGAATCACGTAGACGCAGTCCGGCTTCACCCTGGTGCGGTCCTTCACCTGAATGACCTGCATGGAGGTGGAGCGCTGGAGGAGCTCCGGCATCACCCCCTTGTGCGTCGGGTCCAGATGCTGGATGATGACGAAGGCCATGCCGCTTCTTTCCGGCACATGCTCCAGGAAGTGCTCCAGGGCTTCCAGCCCCCCGGCAGAGGCGCCGATGCCGACTATGGCGAAGGTGCCGTTCTCGCGTCGGGTGGGTGGCTTCTTTTGTTCGCTGTTGCCAGGCTCCCGTTTCTTGCTTCGGGGTTTTGATCGGGCTGTCATGGCTCTTTCACCTTTTTTTCAGCAGGGCCGGATGAACTCCGGAGCCTACAGTTCCGCTAATACAGCCGTGGCGCGTGTAATGTTCTTTTCTTGGTACTTGTTCGCGAGAATGCCTTATGTACGATAGATTCACGTCGGGGGTGACAGGCTTCGCTCGCGCAACATGATCTTACGATTATAATTTATGTGCAGGGCGATGTGCAACCACTTTAGGACTCAAGTCAGTCGATTTTTCCAAGATCCGGAATTTGTCACACCCGACGTCGTTGGCATCCGGATCGATGGCTGTCATTGGTCGTATGGATGAGGAAGCTCCCATTTCAACGTTTGTCATGAATCCGTCACGAAGGTATTCAGCTATATTCTCCTCTCGGGACACCGACCTCTTCGCGACAGGATAGAATCTTATCCCTTCCCCCGTGGTCTCGCGCTCTCTTCCAAACAGTTGGAAGAGAAAAAGAGACAACGTGGAAAGTTCCTTCTCGTACAGACCTTGCAACCGTAGACCGGTTCTCGTTGTTTGTACCTTTACCATACAAGTTATTTGCTACGTGGAAAGGGTCTCATTGGTTTTGGTCTCCTTATCCATTTCTTTCTACGCCAAGCTGCACTCTTTAGTCTATTTCCAGTAGAAAGAGAGCTCTGGACGGCGAAGCCATTCATGCTGGCCTTTCAGACGGTAATGGGGCAACCGTTTTTCAGTCCAACAGCCGAAAATGAGTTGTCCGTGATTAAATCCCGACCTTCTATCCTTCAGACAAGAGGTTCAGTACATTTCGCTTGACAGCTTATACGTAGTTACGTATCTCGGGGGATCTGGGAGTCTGGTGGCGACTTCGCGGTTGGTACTGCAGCACCGTGGGGGCCGCTGCATGGATCTGCTGTAATGGGACCTGCACTCAGTACTCTCCTACCTCCTGTTTTGGCGGGGGTCAGCCGGGAGTTTGTCCTGGGCCCGTTTGCAACGTGGGTAATAGTGTCGACGGTTCCCCGGCCATCTGCGTCACATTCGGTTATGGTTTGGGTTCATGAAGATGGGCATGAAGGAGCGATTAATAAGCGCGAAAGCGCACCTGGTTTATGGCCATAACGTGGCCTGGTGGTTTAGGTGAGCGTTGAAGTAAATCATAGCCGGGCTCTTCCTGCAACAGTTGTGGCGCCGTCTCTCATTGCAAAATCGCCAACCTCAACATCTACGTAATCCCACGCGCTTGACATCGCCTCGCCTCTGGACAAATGCATCAGCCATTGGGCTTAAGTTCGAATCTAATACCAAAGATTTCTTGACTTCTGCTGTCACCGTGCTACGATTCAGTCAATCTGAAAAAACCAAACCACTCGTGAGGGTGGGACGGAAAGCAACGGGTCTCAGTTTAGGATTCCCCCGTAGTTCTTCAGCCAGACGGCCGCGCCGCCAGATGCAATGGCGGCGTTTCTTTTAGTCATTAACGCGTACAAAAACAGGTGGTGAAAGGAGGATTTCTCATGAACCATAATCGTTGGCACATGTTCCCTGCATTCGTGCTCATTGCCGCTCTGCTCATCGTATTTACCGCATCAGCAGCGTGGTCTCAGACGCCGACGTATGTGGAGTCTTACTCATCTGATGAGTTCAAAACGGGTAAAGATTGGCTTGCCATCGGCACTGAAACCGTGCTGTTCATGGACGCCGCGTACTTCGAGAAGAGGCCTATTATCTTCTTCAATGGAGCCTTTGATAAGAGTGGAGGCGATGGCCACATATATCTTTCGACACCAGAATTCAGCGGTGACAAGCCAGTCGTAGACATACCCTGGATGGGCCGGGATTCTGAGACACGGATTAAAACGGCCGTTTTCAACAGCGTACTCTATCTTTTCTACGCCCCGACGTGGTCGACGTCGAAAATACAGGGGGACACTTTCTACCGCACGATTACGGTCGATCATGGAATAACTGGTGATGAATGGACGCCGATGGCCGGCAACGAGCACAAGCTTTCCACCGGGCTTGTCAATATCCAGTTTGCCACGGTGATGAACGGAAGACTTTACATCGTCTACACCTCCGGCGCTAACTGGTACTACATGCGCTCCGACGGATTTGCCGATGACGGCACGATCCAACCGGCTCTCTTTCACACGTCGGCGACAGCTGTGGGCGATGCCAGTGGGACCGTTTTTTACGTGCCTGATGAAAATGATCCAAACAAGGAAGGCTACAGGGAAGTATTGATGGTGGCAAATACGAGCACTGCAGATGCGTCACTTCATTATTTCTTCTTCGATGGGGAAAAGCCGGTATACGGGGAGAGCACTTTGAGCGTAGCGGCGGGCGCTCCCACTTCGGTCCGCTTGTTTACCGGCACTGCAACGAACTACACTTCAAGCCATTTTGCCGTGCAGGCATTCATCACCATTAAACATAGTGACGATTACTCCTTCATTTATCACAAGGAGTACGTTCCGGCCGGCGCGGACGGGAATACGGGGTCCTGGTCTCCATCGTGGGGTCAACTTAATGCAAGCAATGATGACGCGGTCCGTAGCCCCCATTTCTACGGTTGCATTGTAACTGTGTGCGTGGCTGAGTACACGGGCCCACAATGGGCCATTATCCCTAATTTCTCCACGAATTCGACGGATAAGAATATTTACTCGACGATGGACATCTGGGGTTACCGCGACATGGTTTATAATGCGGCTGCAGCGGGTCGCAAAGCCCATTTTCGCCGGCTCCGTTTTACCTCGGATGTGCTGGCTTACGACGACAACAAAGCATCCTCTTCTTCACAGGACCTGAGCACGGGCGGTGTGCCGCTCGGGGTGATCCAGGGCACGCCTCCTTTCCCCGTGAACAACGGAATCCCCACGACAGACAGCGCCGGCACATCCATCGTCGAGCTCACGACCTACAACAGCGTGACCTTCACGACAACCTGGACCGCCACAATCGGCGCCTCGCTCTCCTACGGGACAAAGTTCGGCCCCGTTGGCGTGCAGGGCAAAGTCACCGGTGGTGTGAAGTACGCGAACGAAACGGCAAAGCAGAATACCGTGACGTATACCGACACCTTGCAAAATTATAATTATCCCGGCGCTCCCGGAGACCTGGGATGGGTCCTCTACCTGAAACCGGATCTCAAGATCAACCAGTACATCGTCAGGTCCTGGAAGAATACGGCGCTATCTTACCCCGATAAAACCGAGACGGATCAGCTTCGCATTACGTCCATCGCGTACGGACCCGACTCGGTGTTGGAGAAGAAAGCCTTTTATCTGCATGACCCGTCCTTTCCCATGGGGGGGAATGACACCTCGACCGCAATCTTTAAGGGCATGCAACGTTTCCCGTTAACGACGGATACTCCATTGCCGACCGCGGACTACGCCTATTCCTGGCAAACGCCGGTGACGGAAACCGATTCGTATTCTATTACAAAAGCTCTGCCAGCGCTCTCGAGCAGTCAGGGGGATAAAGCTAAAGTCACCTATGTCGAGACGACGACCGATGCCACCACGAAGGGCTTCAACGCAGGCTATTCGATAAGTGTGAACGCCTTTGGTGCGGGATTCGAGAACAATGCGAACTTCTCGATGGACTCCAAGACAACGAGCGTCATGCAGTACGGAATGGGGTTCTCGTATGCAGTACCTCCGTGCGGTAGTATTACCTCCGAAAAGTGCTGCATCTCGGATATGTCTGTATATCCCTTTGTGGTTACTCCCGTAGAAACGGATGCGGGTTACCTCGCTCCCTGGATCAGCGATGATATCCGTCTCTACCGGAAGGCAAAGCCGTGGTCGCTAACCTGGTCGGTGGTCCCGAGCAGGCAGTGCCCTCGGGTTCCGGCCGGGGCAGCCGGACCCGGCGCAACCAGGATCACGCTGGAGAAAGCCGAAGGCGTTGTTTTTCTCGATGACACCGGGTCCTATCGGGACAGGCTCACGGCAGAGATCACGCTGACAGGAATTGCCCCTGGCTTTACTCTGAGCCGTGACGAGTGGTTCAACCTGGGGCTGGGCAATCACATCACAGACCCCCACAGGCTTCAGGTGATAAGCACACAGTTGCACGGTGATACCCTTTTTCTGGAATTGAAGGGCGAAGGTCCCGACTCCTTAATCCGGGTGAAGCTCACCTACAACAGCGGCAGATCACGGCTCGACATCAAGGTGGACGCCGATCACGTGGACCTGACGAACCTTTACGCCTATCGGGTGGTCGAGGATGGAGGACGGGGCACTGCTCCCGCACATGTCTATCTTGCCGAGAAATACTTTGCCAAAGGCGACCTGGATGTACAGTGCAAACTCAACCACAAATTTACCGTATGTGATTTCTACGCTAAGCGTAACTAACGGGCCAAGCAAGTAGGGACCGATCGCGTAAGCTATATGTATAAGGGCGCCGGGAAGTGGACGACGACCCATGGACACCTCCCGGCTACCCGCAGAAGGCCTTATAGCAGCAGACATTTCTCGGATAGCATCGAGGACGCTTTGGCCTGAGCGATCGGCGCCACTCGAGCCGTAACACCTCTTTCAGGTGGCAATCCTTGCGTCAGTTGAATTGCCAGGCTTGAGGATTTGTAGATACTATGCTAGATTGCGTGCCCTCTGACGGGTATTGCTATACTCGAAAGAAAAACAAGGAGGCTCGCAATGAGACCGTCACTTCGAACAGGTCGAACAGATTGATACGCTCCTTCTCGTGTGAGTGTACGGCGGGTCAGAATGGCGTGCGAGCGTGTAAAGCCTGCGTTTCGTGCGGTGGGAGGCAGCGTGATATTCAATCTCTCCGTTCGAGGAGCGGACGGAACGGCCGATAGAGCGGGTCGCCGATGAGCACCATCTGCCAGGACCAGAACGGGTTGGAGACGGTGTAGCACTCGGCGAGCGTGCCCCCGGACAGGAGACAGCCGAAGAAGACCTCCGGCGCGGGAAAGGACTGGAGGTAGGGTTCGGACACGGGGCCGAGCGTTGCGGCCACGCCCTTCTCCAGCATGGATTTGCACCACACGGTGCTTGCCGGATTCTTGAGCGTGGTGCACTCGGCGCTTGCCACGTGGTACCCGACGGCTCCCCGCGACCAGGTGAAGGCGTCGACGTATTTCCCAAGGGAATACCAGCCCAGGTAGAGCGCCGCATCCGGCGCGCTGCCCGCCGGGAAGAGCGCTTCATGCTCATCGAGCACCACCGGAAATCTGCCGCTTTTCTCCACGATGCGTGCCGTGCTGTGGATGGCTCGATCGTAAGCCTGGTACGGAGAAAGGTCCTTACTCTCCTTGGTCTCAGCGCTCTCAGGCCAGCGCGCGTCGAAGTATGCCTTGCCGGTGAGACCGTGTTCCTCTGCGAAGAGGCTGTCGTTGATGACGCGGTAGACCGAAGCCTCTGTGGGTCCGTCCAGGCGACAGACCGCCATGACCTTCTGCGGCATGCCTTTCAGATTCTTCCCTTGAAAGCCCGCGAAGTACCGGTTGGGGATCCACCCCGCGAGAGGATAGGCCTCCTCCCTCACGAGCGCGAGCTCCGAGTCCACAGAGGCGCCCTGCCGGGCCATATTCATCCTGGTGATCTCGCCTTCTATCCTCGCTATTTCATCCTTGATGCTCTTGGTTTCCTGCTGGTTGTTCTCTGCTTCGCCCTTGAGCGTGGTGAGTTGTTTCTGCAGCTCGAGTATGCGCAGCTCGTCCAGCACGCCGGGACGCGTAGATCCGACGCGCAGCGGCATGCCGTAGAAGAGCACAAGGCAGAGAATCCGGCGGCCGGCCGGGTCCTGCTGCGCGAGAAAGGTGCGGATGGGTCCGGCGATCTCCTTGTCGTAGTCGTTTCTTCCGATGTCTTCATTAGTGGTGGTCCGGAGCAGGACAAGGTTCTGCGGCGGCACGCGCCGCTCTCCCATGTAGTGACGCGCGATGCGCATGCCTTCGGGTGAAGCTCTGTTGACGACAATGAGGAGCTGCTCCGGTTTGAGCGCGGCGTGCGCGGCGCCGGCGCACACAAGAAGTGCCACAGCCGCGAGGAGAAGCGCAGCGCGGAGCAGGCAGCAAGGTTCATCTGCTCTATTCATGTAGATAATAAGGATAGCACAGATCCTCGGGCGGCGGGCAGGTGACGGGCAGTGGGTTCTGTCCCTTTGTGCTTAAAACCTTAGTGCACGAAGTATAGACCCATGGCTACTTGCCATCCGGCAGTTGCGCGGCTACCCTTTGGTATGCAGACTCACCCTCTGCCAACCACGCTGAAGGCATGCAAAAAACTGCTCAGGAAGGTACCGGTGTCGCTGATCGTGGTGGCGCTCATACTCTCCGCATCGTTGCTCGTGAAATGGGTCCGCGAAGGAGGTCCGGGGATGCTTCTCGGCTACCTCCTCCGGTGATGCTTGATGCGTGGGCGAGGAGAAGGCATGCGGGACTTGCCAGAAGGGAAGGGCGACGTGATGGATGCGGGTGATCGGTGAGTAGAGCGTCCGCTTTTCGGCGAGTCAGTCAGCGAGCGTGAGGAGGTGGGAGCGAAGATCCTTCTTTGCGTTCCTCAGGCCGAGTTTCTTCCTGATGCTGTGGCGGTAGATGTCGACAGCACCCTTGCACACGTTGAGCAGCTTGGCGATCTCCTTCGTGCTCCTTCCCTCTCTGACGAGGGAGACGATCTCCATTTCCCGCGGCGTGAGGCGATACGCTTCCAGGCCTCGCATGAAGGGAGAGACGATTTCCTTGATGCCTGTTTCGAGCAAGTCGAGATACGCGCGTCCTTCATCGGGCGACTTGCAGGCCTTCAGCTTGGCGAGAACCGGAAGAATCATCACTCTTACGTTTGACAATACCTTTTCTTCCATCTCCTTCCTGTCCACTTCGCGCTGGTTGAGCAGGATCTTCAGGGCCGCATTCATCTCTTCCAGACGATACGATTTTGCCTCCAGTTCTTTCTGTGCCTGCTTCCGGATCGTGACATCCCGCGAGTAGGCGGCGACGCGTGTCACTCTCCCACGGTCGTCGAACACGGGATAGAAGTGGTGCTCGAACTGCTTCCCGTCGCGCTCGGACTCGAATTGCACGGGCTTGCCTGTTTGCGCCACTTTTACTGCTTGTTTTCTCCGGTGTGCTATTACCTCCGCGTTGAAATAGCTGTCTATCGGTGTACCAATGATCTCGGAAGGCGGTTTGCCTATTGCGTTCGCGGCCGTTTCGTTGAGCGCCAGCACTATTCTGTCCGCGCTCAGGAGCACCAGCGGCTCAGTGATCGCATTGAAAAGTGCGCGCAGATTTTTCTCGCTCTCTTTGAACGCCTCCTCGGCCTGTTTTCGCTCGGTGATGTCGCGGATCACAGAGAGAAAGTAATCATGGCCGTTGATCGTAACCTTTCTCAGGTTGGATTCGATCCAGAAGGAGCTGCCGTCTCTCCTCCTGCATTCCCGCTCGAAGAGCTGCGGTATGCCTCGCGTTGCGCCTTCATAGTGATCCGCGATGGTCATGCCGTTCTGCGCAATGTATTTGGTGAACCAGCCCGGCTCGAGCTTACGTATCTCGTCTGCTGTGAAGCCGGTCATCTCGCAGAGCTTTTTGTTGACATCGACGATCCGCCTGGTCTTGTGGTCGCGAAGGATGATGGCGTCGTTGACGCTGTTGAAAATGGCGTGGTAGATGCCGTTCGAGGCAGTAGGTTCATGTTCTTTTGGTGCTCTCCTCATCAAGAAACCATACCCCAAAGCGTGTAATGCGGTAAAGAAAAGAACTGGTGAAAGTATATAAGAGCGGCGCGGGCCTGTAAATCGGCGTTCGGTATACTTTTGATAGGCCAGCTGGCTTAAGCGCGAATGACGCGTACGTACCGTGCGAAGGGGTGTAGCCCGGCTGTCCGCGGACACACGTTATGTAAGGGAGCGGCGTCTCAGCCTGCCTGCTGCGGAGGGCACGGCACCGGCTTGGAGAAGTCAGGGATCATATTCCCGTTTTCCTTGAGCATGTTTCCCCTTGCATCGGTCTTGGGCGCGAAGCACTGGGCCGGTGGCGCTGCTGGCGCCGGTCTGGGTCCTATGGGGTAGGTGGCGGCGGCCCCGGCAGGAGGGACTTCTATGATCTCGGGTCCCTGTGGATAGGCAGTGGTAGACTCCTCCGGGGGAATCTCTATCACGTAGGGAGGCGGGGAATACGGGAACTGATAATAGGGGTCGTAGTACACCGGAGGGACGGCCAGGGCGTAGTAGGGCCACCATGCGGGAGCCCTCCTCACCACGGTCCCGGCGAAGAAAAAGCCGAAAGTCGCTCCTTTAGGGGCCTGTCCCCTGTAGTAGTACCTGTTGTAGCCCCCGTAATAGCCCCCGGGGTAGTAGTTCCCTCCGTAGTAACCCGCGGGGACGTAACTCCCGCGGGGCCCCGACGCGGGGGTCCCGGTGGAGGTACTGCTGCCACCTGCGTCGCCGGATGACGGAGCCGGGTGAGTTCCTCCTCCGCCTGGCCCGTGGCTGCCGGAGAGACCGCCCGAGCGAGCACCGCCTCCGTGGCCGCCGCTTGCCCCTTCCGCTCGGGCCCAGAACAGGGCAATGCTCGCACAAAGAGCTAGGATCAAAAAAGATCTGTTCAGAACACCCTCCTCCGGGAAGAGTATACCCCCAAAAAAGACCGAATCAAAGGGCCTTCACGCCGAACTCAATCGGTCCTCTTTTTACAGTCCCTGTAGCACGAGGGCGTAAGTGTGTCGCTGCCCCACGCCCGTTCAGCACGCTTGACTTTATGTCGCGAGAGAAGTAAAGATGGTTGACCGTCATTGTTGGAATTGGCACAGCTCAGCGGATAGAGGACTGCAATCGCAAGTCAACGTAACTGTAGGACGCGCGACCAGCCCCCGGAACAGAGAAATGAATTCTGAAAGAAAACGTCGAAACTCGTTGTTGTTACTTTTTGCCGTGTCCTTTGCCGTGACCATCCCCACCATGGCCGCCATGGTCGTCTTTCGCACCGTTGTGGTGATCGTCGTGTTCTCCGTTCTTATGTCCATGCCTTGCCTGATATTCCGGCACATAGACGTCATTGTACCATTGATTTTTCACGAAATAGACCGGCCGGCCGCAGGCATTGTACTCATGACAATGCTTGCTCCAGTGTTTTGCGTGCCCAGGCGGAACATTCAC
>Ga0335071_10006763_pt1 | contig 11840 bp, 9 predicted proteins | sample Lox_Sample_15_FD_206724 | JGI IMG/M metagenome (GOLD analysis project Ga0335071, IMG submission 206724) | Soil microbial communities from Loxahatchee National Wildlife Refuge, Florida, United States - Lox_Sample_1.5 | ecosystem: Environmental > Terrestrial > Soil > Wetlands | place: USA: Florida...
CCGCCTGCAGCCCGCCGGCGTAATCGCCCTGCTTGAACCGCGGCTGGATCTCGCGGGCGAGGATGAGCTGGCAGATGCCGTCCGGCAGCGCGCCCTCGAGGCCGTAGCCGGTGGCAATCGCCAACTTCCGGTCCTGAACGAACACGAAAAGCACGGCGCCGTTGTTGCGGCCCTTCTGGCCCACGCCCCACGCCTGCGCCACCCGCACCTTGTAGTCGTCGATGTCCGAGTCCGACTGCAGGTGCGGATAGATCGCGACGACGATCTGGTTCGAGGTGTCGCGCTCGAACTGCTCGAGCTGCTGGTTGAGCTGGCCCGCGACGGCCGGCGAGACGAGGCCGGCGTAGTCGTTGAAATAGTGGTCGGGCCGCGGCGGGATGACCTCGCCGGCGCGGAGGCCGACGCCCAGCGCCAGGACCAGTGCCAGGGCGCCGAGGCGGACCGCGGGATTCGCCGCGCGCGACGTCACGGGTGGGCCGGGGCCGGCGAGGCGTTGAAGTCGAACTTCACGTCCGGCACTTTTTCCGCCCCGGGGGCGGCCTGGAAGTACGGCTTGTCCTTGAATCCGAGGGCGGCGGCGAAGAACACCGCCGGCACGCGCTTGATCGCGGCGTTGTAGTCCTGCGCCACCTGGTTGAACCGGCCGCGCTCGACCGCGATGCGGTTCTCCGTGCCCTCGAGCTGGGCCTGGAGCATCTGGAAGTTCTCGGTCGCCCGCAGCTGCGGATAGCGCTCGGACACGACCAGCAGCCGGGAGAGCGCGTTGGAGAGCTGGCCTTGCGCCTGCTGGAACTGGGCGAGCTGGGCGGCGTCGGTCGGGGCCTGGGTGGCGCTGAGCTGGACCTTGCCGACCGAGGCCCGCGCCGCAGTCACGGCCTCGAGGGTCGACTTCTCGAAGTTGGCCGCGCCCGACACGGTCTGGACGAGGTTGGGAATGAGGTCGGCCCGCCGCTGGTAGACGTTCTGCACCTGCGCCCACTGGGCGTCCACCGCCTGCGAGCGGTTGACGAGGCTGTTGTAGGCGCTCACCGCCGCGACCACCACGATCACCGCGAGGAGGACGAAGGCTCCGAAAATGGCGAGGATGACTTTGAGCATGTTGGAACCTATCAAGTATCCGCCGCCGGCGGGATTACAAGCGGCCGTGCGGTACAACGCCCGGAGATGTTTGTAGATGACCGTCACCGCGGGAAGGGTCACCCACCGGCGGAATTCCCAGAAACACCGGTCTTTGCCGGCCTGGGGAAATCCCACGTGTCAACTAATAGTTGACAAACCGGGAGTCTCGCCCTGCGGCCTGGCCCGCCGCGCCGCCCGGCGCCGCCCGTCCCTTCGCCCCGGCGGCCTCCACGGCCAGCGGGGAAAAGCTTCACCACCCCGTGCTGCGGCGGAGGCGGAGCTGCTGGTAGAGGTCGGCCGGCACCTCGGCGAGGAAACGGCTGGGGGCGAGCAGGGCCGACGGCCCGCCCCGCTGGCTGACCATGGGGAAACAGAGGTAGAGCTCGTCCTTGGCGCGGGTGACCGCGACGTAAAACAGGCGGCGCTCCTCGTCGAGGTCGCCCTCCTCGATCGCCCGCCGCAGCGGGAACAGCCCCTCGGCCAGCCCGATGATGAAGACGACGCCGTACTCGAGCCCCTTGGCCTGGTGCACGGTCGTCAGCCGCAGCGCGTCGGCGTCGGGGTCGACCTGCCGGTCGCTCGTCTCCGAGTTGAGCAGGGCGATCTGGGCGAGCAGGTCCTGCATCTCGTCGAAGCGCCCGGCGAAGCCGATGAGCGAGCGCAGGTCGTCCATCCGTGAGGCGTAGTTGGCGTAGGCGCCCTTGAGGTAGTCGCCGTACCAGCCGTCGATCGCGAGCTCGACGGCGCGGAAGGGTTTCTCCCGCTCGAGCGCGCCGGCGATCTGCGCGAGCGAGGCGGCGAGCTTCGGCCACTCCTCCTGCGCGTCCTTCGGCACCTTCGCCTGCACCTCGGGCGCGGCCAGCGCGTCGACGAGGTTGCGCTGGCGGGCGCGGGCGTGGTCGAGCGCGGCGGCGTGGAGCTTGTGCGCGTTCTTCTCGCCGATCTTCGGCAGGAGCACTGCGATCCGCTGCCAGGCGGAGAGGTCCGCCGGGTTGTAGGCGAAGCGCAGCATCGCGACCAGGTCGCGGACGTGCGCCTGCTCGAAGAAGCGCACGCCGCTCGTGATCACGTAGGGGATGCCGAGGCGCGAGAGCTCGAGCTGCAGGTCGAGCGCGTGGAAATGCGCTCGGTAGAGCACCGCGAGGTCGGAGAGCGCCCGGCCCTCGTCGACCAGGCCCTTGACGCGCTGCACGACGAACAGCGCCTGCTCGCGCCCGTCCATCGTCTGCACGAGGTAGGGCTTCTCGTGCCCGGGGCGGGCCGGCCGGAGCACCTTGTCGTAGTGGCGCCCCTTGGGCTGCGCGGCGAGGACGCCGTTGGCGAACTCGAGGATCTGCGGCGTCGAGCGGTAGTTGGTCTCGATGCGGAAGATCGTCGTGCCGGGGTGGCGCTCCCCGAAGGTCATGATGTTCTCGAAGTTGGCGCCGCGCCACGAATAGATGCACTGCGCGTCGTCGCCCACCGCCATGATCCGGTGGTGCGCGCCGATGAGGTCGACGATCTGGGCCTGCAGGGTGTTCGTGTCCTGGTACTCGTCGACCAGCGTGTGCCGGAACCGCTGCTGGAGGTAGGCGGCGACCTTGGGCTCGGCGTGGAGCAGGTCGAGCCAGCAGGCGAGGAGGTCGTCGTAGTCGACGACGTTGCGGGAGCGCTTGCCTTCGCGGTAGGCCGCGGCGAAGCCGGCGATGCGGTCGGCCACGTCCTCGTGCTGCGGGTAGAACTGGCTGATCGTCTCGGTCACCGGCCGCTGGGTGTTGCGAGCGAAGCTGAGGATCTCGAACAACGGGCCGGGGCGGGGGTGGGTCTTGTCCTTGAAGAACGCCTTGTCCTTCTCCTCGACGGTGTCGCGCAGCAGGCCGTCGGCCTCCTCGGCGTCGAGGATGGTGAAGGTGCGCGGCAGGCCGACGGCGTCGCCGTAGATGCGCAGGATCTTGTGGCCGACGTGGTGGAAGGTGCCGCCCCAGAAGCGGTGGGCCTCGACGCCGGTGAGGTCCTGCACGCGGTGGAGCATCTCGCGGGCGGCCTTGTTGGTGAAGGTGAGGAGGAGGATCTCGCCGGGGTGCACGCCCTGGGTCAGGAGGTGGGCGACGCGGTAGGTGAGGGTGCGGGTCTTGCCGGAGCCGGCGCCGGCGAGCACGAGCAGCGGGCCGGGCGGGGCGGTCACCGCCGCGTATTGCTCCTCGTTGAGCTCGCGCCGGAAGTCGATCGGCGGGATCGCGAGCGGCGCGCGCGCCTCGGGCTGGAGGTGGAAATCCATGAAGCGCCGGCATTACTCACGCAAAGGAGGCGCGATGCAAAGCAAAGAATGCGGCCGCGCCTAAGAAGACGGCGACTGGCGCGTTGTCACCCTGTCGGCGCCCGCCATGATGGGCCCCGACGCCCTTCCTCCCCGATCCCCGCCATGAAATCCCGCCCTTCCTTGCTCCTCGCCGCAGCCGCCCTGGTGGCGGCCGCCGCCGCCCCGGCCCAGCCGGCGCTCACCATCTACAACCAGGGTTTCGCCGTCGTCCGCGAGCATGTGCCGCTCGACCTCCGGGCCGGCGACAACACCGTCACCTTCGCCGGCGTGACCGTGCACCTCGAGCCCGACTCCGTGGTCTTGCGCGACCCGGCGGGGAAGGTGCCCTTCCACATCCTCGAGCAGAGCTTCCGCGCGGACACCATCTCCGCCGGCCTCCTGCTGTCGCTCTACGAGGGCAAGGAACTCGACTTCCTCGTGCGCGACCAGAACGCCAAGGAGTACACGGTGCGCGGCAGGGTCATCCGCAGCGGCTACGTGCCGAACCTGGGCGGCGGGCGGCAGTTCGGCCCGAATTACTATCAGCAGCAGATGCTGCAGGCGCAGGCGGAGACCCCCATCATCGAGGTCGGCGGCAAGCTGCGCTTCTCCCTGCCCGGCGAACCGGTCTTCCCGGCGCTGTCGGACGACGCCCTGCTCAAGCCGCTCCTCACCTGGAAACTCGGCGCGGAGCGCGCGGCGAAGTTCGACGCCGAGCTGAGCTACCTCACCGGCGGCATGCGCTGGGAGGCATCCTACAACCTCGTCGCGCCGGAGAAGGGCGACACCCTCGACCTGGTCGGCTGGGTGACGATCGACAACGAGACCGGCAAGACCTTCGAGCAAGCGGCGATCAAGCTCATGGCGGGCGATGTGAACAAGCTGCAGCCGCAGAACCTGGGCCAGGTCATGTTTGACGCCGCCAAGGTGCCCGCAGCCGGGGGCATGCCCGGCGTGACCGAGAAGGCTTTTGACGAATACCACCTCTACACCCTGCCGCGGCCGACGACGCTGCACGACCGCGAGACCAAGCAGGTGGAGTTCATCCGGGCCACCGGGATCAAGGCCACCACCTACTACGTCTACAACGGCGCGGCGATCAGCCCCCAGTACCGCGGCTGGAACGCCGAGGCGATCCGGAGCAACCGCGACTACGGCACCCAGTCGAATCCCAAGATTTGGGTGATGCGCGAGTTCGCCAACAGCGAGGCCAACGGGCTCGGCGCACCGCTGCCGGCGGGCAAGGTGCGCTTCTACCGGCGCGACGACGCCGACGGGCGCCTCGAGTTCACCGGCGAGAACGCCATCGACCACACGCCGCGCGACGAGACGGTGAAGCTTTACACCGGCGACGCCTTCGACCTCGTGGGCGAGCGGCGGCGCACGGATTACGTGCTCAACAACCGCGACGATTCGCTGGAGGAGGCCTTCGAAATCACGCTCCGCAACCACAAGACCGAGGCGATCGAGGTTCGCGTGGTCGAGCGTCTCTACCGCTGGATGAACTGGCAGCTCGTCGAGCAGTCCGACGCCTGGACCAAGACCGACGCGCAGACGGCCGAATTCCGCGTCACCGTGCCGCCCGGCGGCGCGAAGGTCGTGACCTACCGCGTGCGCTACGACTGGAAGTAGGCGCGGCGCTCCGGGCTTGCCGGCGCCGGCGGGGTCGGCTCTGCTGGCGCCACGCATGAGCAGGCGATGGGCGATCGGCTGGTTGGCGTTGGTCATGGCGGGGGTGCCGGGCCTGCGCGGCGCTCCGGGGGACGACCTGCCGGCGTTCGCGCCCGGCGCGCGGATCCTGTTCCAGGGCGACTCGATCACCGACGGCGGGCGCTGGCAGAATTCGTCCGACCCGAATCATGTCTTCGGCCAGGGCTATGCGTACCTCATCGCGGCGCGGGTGGGCGCGGCGCGGCCCGACCTGCGGCTCGTCTTCCTCAACCGCGGCGTCAGCGGCAACCAGGTGACCGACCTGCTGGCGCGCTGGCCGCAGGACACGCTCGCGCTCAAGCCCGGTGTCGTGAGCGTCCTGGTCGGCGTGAACGACGTCCTGCTCGCCCTGCAGCCGCACGGGCGGGTGTCGCCCGCAAAATTCGAGGCGGACTACGACCGGCTGCTGGCGGACACGGTGCGGGCGCTGCCGGGCGTGAAGCTCGTGCTGGGTGAGCCGTTCATCGAGCCGGGGGCGCGCACGAACGGCGACTGGGCGGCGGCGCGGGAGGACATCCGCGCGCTGCAGGGCGTCGTCGCCCGACTCGGCGCGAAGTACCACGCGCCGGTCGTGCGGTACCAGGAGGTGTTCGACGAGGCCTGCCGGCGTGCGCCGGTCGAGACGTGGATCTGGGACGGCGTGCATCCCACGGCCGCCGGCCACGAGCTGATGGCGGAGGCGTGGCTGCGCACGGTGCGGGCAGCGTGGGCCGGACCGCCGGCACGCTAGAATGGTTCCGACTCGCCACGTCCCATCTCTGTAGCCGGGGTCGCTGACCCCGGAATCTCGAAGGTCTCCGGCCTCAGCGAGGCCGGCTACAATGTTCGGTGTGCCAATCGAGACCGAAACCCCGCTAGAGCAGCACGAGATTGTCGCGGTGGACGACCTCGAGGCGCTTGCGCCCGGGAAACAGGGCGCGCAGCTCGTCGGAGTTCCGGCCGGCCGCGGCGGGGATTTCGTCCGCCCCGAACGCCGCGACGCCGCGCGCGAACACCGCGCCGTCCGGCCCGGCGATGTTGACGATGTCGCCGGCGGCAAATTCGCCCGTGGCGCCGGCGACGCCCACCGCGAGGAGGCTCTTGCCGCCCTCGCGCAGCGCGCGCAGCGCGCCGGCGTTGACGGCGACGGTGCCGGTCGGGCGCTGGAAGTAGGCGAGCCAGCGCTTGCGCGCCTCCATCGGCAGGCCGCTGGGCACGAAGAAGGTGCCGGTGGAGTGCCCGCCGAGCAGCTTGCCCAGGACGTCGGGTTCGGCGCCGGCGGCGATGAACACGCCGCAGCCGGCCTTGGTCGCCAGCCGGGCGGCCGCGACCTTGCTCGCCATGCCGCCGACCGCGGTCTCGCTCATCGTGCCGCCGGCCATGGCCTCGATCGCCGGCGTGATCCTCTCCACCACGGGCACGACCCGGCCGGTGCCCTTGAGGTCGATGAGGCCGGGGGCGGTGGAGAGCATGACGAGGTATTGCGCCTGCACGAGACTGGCCACCATCGCCGCGAGGGTGTCGTTCTCGCCGAATTTGATCCGGATCTCGGCGGCGCTGACGGTGTCGTTCTCGTTCACCACCGGGACGGCGCCGTAGTCGAAGAGCCGTTCGAAGGTCTGGCGCGCGGCGAGGTAGCGCGAGCGCACCCGGAGGTCGTCGTGGATGAGCAGCACCTGGGCGGCGATGAGCCCGTGCGGGTCGAAGCCGCGCTGCCAGGTCTGCATCAGCAGCGTCTGGCCGATGGCGGCGCAGGCCTGCTTCTTCGTGACCTCCTTCGGACGCTTGGCCAGCCCGAGCCGGCCCATGCCGAGGCCGATGGCGCCGGAGGTGACGACGATGACGTCGGCGCCGCGCTTCCGCAGGGCGGCGATCTGCGCGCCGATGGCGCCGATCCGGCGCTCGTCCAGCTGGCCCACGCCGGTGGTGAGCACGCCGGTGCCGATCTTGACGACGACCCGGCGGAGCGGGGTCTGGGAAGGCGCAGTCATGGGGTGTCGGCCGCCAAAAGGCGCAAAAAGCTCAGGGGCGGTGGCGGGCTGGACGCTCAGGTTATGTCGGTGTCATCCTGAGCGCTGCGAAGGATCCAGTGGATCGCCGCCGTTACCATGGGCGCTGTCCTACTGGATTCTTCACTTCGTTCAGAATGACACTCCCCGGGGCGGGCGCCACAGACGCTCACACCGTCGTCAGCTCCTTCTCCTTGGCCGCGAGGTGGGCGTCGATGTCCTTGATGAACTTCTCCGTCATCGCCTGGATCTCCTTCTCGATCCGGCGGGCGTCATCCTCCGACATCTTGCCCTCCTTCTGCTCCTTTTTCGCGGTCTCCATGCCGGCGTGGCGGGCGCTGCGCACAGAGACGTGGCCCTCCTCGGCGAGCTTGTGGGCGACCTTGACGAATTCCTGGCGGCGTTCGCGGCTGAGCTCCGGCAGCGGCATGCGGATGACGCCGCCGTCGAGGAGCGGGTTGATGCCGAGATTGGCCGTCTGCAGCGCCTTCTCGACGTCGCGGATGATCGACTTGTCCCACGGCGTGATCTGGATGAGGCGCGGGTCGGGGGTGGTGATGGCCGCGCAGTCCTTCAGGCGCATGGTGGTGCCGTAGGCCTGCACCATCACGCCCTCGACCATGGCGGGCGAGGCCTTGCCGGTGCGGATGGTGCTGAATTCGTGCAGGGTGTGGTCGAGGGCCTTCTTCATCCGGCCCTGCGTGTCGGTGATGATCGGATGGGTCATGGGGAACGGAACGCGGTTGAGGGTTCGGGGTTCGGAACGGGGGCGGCGCCGCCCGCCGGGGCGGTCAGTCCCGCACCAGCGTGCCGACCTTCTCGCCCAGCACCGCGCGCCGGATGATGTGCGGCTCGGCGAGGTTGAAGACGAGGATCGGCACGTTGTTGTCGAGGCAGAGGGAGAAGGCGGTCGAGTCCATGACGTTGAGCCGCTGGCGCAGGGCGTCGACGAACTTGAGCTGGTCGTACTTCACCGCGTCGGGGTTCTTCTTCGGGTCCTTGTCGTAGATGCCGTCGACCTTGGTCGCCTTCATGATGATGTCGGCGTGCATCTCGCTGGCGCGCAGCGCGGCGGTGGTGTCGGTGGAGAAGTAGGGGTTGCCGGTGCCGGCGACGAAGATGACGACGCGGTGCTTCTCCCAGTGCCGCAGGGCGCGGCGGAGGATGAACGGCTCGGCGATCTCGTTCATCGGAATGGCGCTCTGCACCCGCACGACCACGCCCATCTTTTCCAGGCAGTCCATCAGGGCCAGGCCGTTGATCACCGTGGCCAGCATGCCCATGTAGTCGCCGGTGGTGCGGTCGACGCCCCGCTGCTCGCCGGGCTGGCCGCGGAAGATGTTGCCCCCGCCGATGACGAGGCCGATCTCGACCCCCAGCTCGTGCACCTCCTTCACCTGGGCGCAGACGCGTTCGAGCGTGGCGGCGTCGATTGGATCCCCCGACTTTCCCCCCCGGAGCACCTCGCCGCTCAGCTTGAGCACGATGCGCTTGTATTTGATCGCCGGCGCGCCGGCTGGCTGGTCCTGCATGAAACCAGCATGTAAGGCCGGGGGAAAATCAGCGTCAATGGCGGAGATGGGCGCGCGCCGGCGGGTCCGCCGCCGCCACCGCAGATCGCTCTGGACCCCGTGCCCGGGGTGGATTTATTGGACGGGTCTCACTGACGCCCAACCCCGCTCGTTCCTCATGAAATCCGCCCTGTCCCTGCTCGCCGCTGTCGCCCTCCTTGCCATGACTCCACTCCACGCCGCCGACATCCAATCCGCCGTCTACGGGCAGATGCCCGATGGGCGGGAAGTGAAGATCTTCACGCTGACCAACGCCCACGGGATGACCGCGCGGGTGATGGAGTACGGCGCGATCCTCGTGGGCCTGACCGTGCCGGACCGCAACGGGCACCTGGCCGACGTCACGCTCGGCTACGACACCTTCCCCGGCTGGCTCTCGAGCACGAGCTACTTCGGCGCCTCCGTCGGCCGCTTCGGCAACCGCATCGCGGCGGGCAAGTTCACCCTCGACGGCAAGGAATACTCGCTGCCGTTGAACGACCACCCCAACGGCCAGCCCTGCTCCCTCCACGGCGGACTCAAGGGGTTTGACAAGGTCCTGTGGCACGGCGAGCCGGTGATGAAGGCGGGCGCCCAAGGCGTCGTCCTGTCCTACACGAGCCCGGACGGCGAGGAGGGTTATCCCGGCACGCTGCACGTCCAGGTGACCTATACGCTGACCGACAAGGACGAGCTGATCTGGCACGCCGAGGCGACCACGGACAAGCCCACGGTGGTCAATCTCGCCCACCATACCTACTGGAACCTCAGCGGCGACCCGACCAAGCCGATCACCGATGAGATTCTCATGCTCGCGGCCGACCAGTACCTGCCGACGGACAAGGGCCTCATCCCGACCGGCGAGCGCGCGTCCGTGGAGAACACGCCAATGGACTTCCGCACGCCGATGAAGATCGTCGCCCGCATCAACGCCGGCACCGACCAGCTCAAGTGGGCCGGCGGCTATGACCACTGCTGGGTGCTGCACCCCGGGGTGGGGATGCGCGTCGCCGCCGTGGTCACCGATCCAGCCAGCGGCCGCACCCTGACGATTTCCACCGACCAGCCGGGCGTCCAGTTCTACAGCGGGAACTTCCTCGACGGCACGGTGAGCGGCAAGGCGGGCGTGAAGTACCAGTTCCGCACCGGGCTGTGCCTCGAGACCGAGAACTTCCCCGACGCGCCGAACCATCCGGACTTCCCGAGCGCGGTGCTCCGCCCCGGCGAGCTCTATCACCACACGATGGTCTGCCAGTTTTCGACGAACTGAGCGGGGGAACCGACGTCTGGCGCTGTAGGGCCGCCGCTGGCCGGCGGCCGTTCGTCTGAGGGTGTAGGGCCGCCGCTGGTCGGCGGCCGCGCCGATCATTTGGCGCCGGTAATTCGGGATTCGATCCTTTCTGCCTCCGTCAGCCAGGAATCTTGCGGGGTGCCTCCGGGCCCCAGTCCCGAGAGGAAGCGGAACGAAGACGGATCCGGGCAAAACCACCACGGCCAGCAGACATCGAGAGCGCAAAGGCCGGCTCGATAGGGATTCATGAACACGTAGAACCCGTAGTCCTCGATTGATTCACGGGTCCGCAGTTGGTGTTCGAACATATTCTCCTGCCAATGCCAGTTCGCGTGGCCATGATCGCGGGCCAAGGCTTTGAATTTCGCCACGACCTGCGCCAAGCCGAGTCGCCCGCCCAGGGCGAAAAGCATATGCACATGGTCGGGCATGATCGTCGCGGCATGGAACGCCACGTCACCGCCGGAATGGAGGTCGGCTAACGTCCGCAGCAGGCGGGATGCGGTGGCTGGTTCCGTCAGCACCGGCGCCCGCGCGGCGGTGCAGGCGGTCACGAAATAGTTCGCGCCCGGAAGGGAAACTCGACCCAGGCGCAGATCGGCGTCCTTTCGGACCGGCAGGGGCATGAACGTCTAAGGTTTGATTGAAATGCGGCGCGGCGGCAAGCGCCGGCCCTACAGATCCGCGAATGAGGACCGCGCGCGCGGCGTGATTTAACGCCGGCGCGATAAATCGACTTGGCGCGAACGCGGGTTGACGGCCCCGCGGGCGCCGGAACAATGGTCGACGCCCATGCAATTCGGCCATTTTGACGATGCCGCCCGCGAATACGTGATCACGCGCCCCGACACCCCGCGGCCGTGGTCCAACTACCTCGGCTCGACCGCCTACGGCGCCATCATCACCAACCACGCCGGCGGCTACTCGTTCTACCAGAGCGCCGCCACCGGCCGCTTCCTGCGCCTGCGCTTCAACAGCCTGCCGCTCGACCAGCCGGGCCGCTACTTCTACCTGCGCGACCGCGCCAGCGGCGATTTCTGGTCGGCGTCCTGGCAGCCCGTGGGCAAGCCGCTCGACCGCTACCAGAGCGTGTGCCGCCACGGCACCGCCTACACGCAGATCGAGAGCGACTACGAGGGCATCCACACCGAATCGCTCTACTTCGTCCCGCTCGGGCAGACCTTCGAGTACTGGCGGCTGCGCGTCACCAACCGCTCGGCGCGGCCGCGGTCGCTCGCGGTCTACACCTACTGCGAGTTCGCCAACCTGTGGGAGACCGCCCAGGACCTGGTCAACCTCCAGTACTCCCTGTTCATCACCAAGGCGGCGCTGGAGGACGGCGTGCTCGGCATCACCTGCAACCCCAACATCCCGTGGGACGGCCGCGACCTCACCGGCTGCAACCGCCTGTGGATGACCCTGCGCGGCGCCCCGCTCGCCGGCGTCGAAACCGTGCGTGAGCGCTTCCTCGGCGCCTACGGCGGCTACGCGGCGCCCGCGGCCCTCGCCCAGGGTGGCGGGAAGCTTACCGGCTTCCTCGCCGAGGGCGACAACGTCTGCGGCACGCTGCAGGCGGACCTCGAGCTCGCGCCGGGCGAAACCCGCGAGCTGCTCGTGCTGCTCGGCCTCGGCACGCCGGCCTCGCACGGCCACGCCGCGGTCGCCGCCTTCGGCACGGGCGAACGCTGCGCCGCCGAGTTCGACTGCCTCAAGACCCGCTGGCACGCCGACCTGCAGTCGCTGGAGGTGAAGACACCGGACGCGGACTTCGACCACATGGTCAACGTCTGGAACGCCTACAACGCGCTCATCACCTACGCCTGGTCGCGCTCCGCCTCGCTGATCTACAACGGCGAGCGCGACGGCCTCGGGTTCCGCGACACGGTGCAGGACCTGCTCGGCGC
>Ga0335071_10006764_pt1 | contig 11840 bp, 10 predicted proteins | sample Lox_Sample_15_FD_206724 | JGI IMG/M metagenome (GOLD analysis project Ga0335071, IMG submission 206724) | Soil microbial communities from Loxahatchee National Wildlife Refuge, Florida, United States - Lox_Sample_1.5 | ecosystem: Environmental > Terrestrial > Soil > Wetlands | place: USA...
ACGTTGTCGGCGTTGTAGATGATGCTGCCGCCGTCACTCGGGGACGGCACGAAGCCGGTCCACTTGGCGGAGTTGTAGGCCTCGAGGTTGCGATGGTAGACGAGCAGGATGTAGGGCGACTGCTCGTACAGCATCTGCTGCATCTGATGGACGATGTCGATCCGCTGGGGCGTGTCCATCGTGGTCTGCTGCTGGGCGAACAGCTTGTCGTAGGCCGGGTTCGAGTACTGGCAGTCGCTCAGGTTGGCGATCTGCCCGGTCGTGAAGACGCTCAGGATGTAGTTGGGGTCGCTGCCCGAACCCACCCAGTCCCAGAGGAACAGGTCGTACTGGGGGTCGTAGGTCTTGCCCACGAAGTTGTACTGCTTGGCAAGGAGAGCCGAGGTCTCGAGCACCGAGTAGTCGATCTTCAGGCCGAGCTGCGTGAACCAGCTCGCGATCAGCTTGCCGGCCCGCTGGCTCTCGGGGCTGTCCGCCCGGGCGATCAGGCTGAGGACGATCGGCTTGCCCTGCTTGTTCATGCGCACGCCGTTCTTCAGCGGGTATCCGGCCGCCGTCAGCATCTGGTTGGCCTTGGCGATGTCGAAGGTGTAGGGCGTCGGCGGCGTCCAGTGGTAGTCGGCGTCGGCCGGGAAGTAGCCCGGCTGGATGACCGAGTCCGCCACCGTGCCGTAACCGGCGTAGGCCGTGCTCAGGATGGCGTTCTTGTCGACGGCGTAGTTCAGCGCTTGGCGGAACTTCCAGTCGCGCAGCACGGGGTTGCCGCCGCTCTTGCCGCCGGCCGGCGGCACGTAGGTGTCGATGCCGAGCTCCTCGAAGCCCTTGCTCAGGCCGGCGATCGTCTTCACGCCGGCGGTCGTCTGCAGCTGCTTGAACGACGCCTCGGGCAGGCCGGCGGCCACGCCGATCGCGCCCGACTTCAGGTCCTGCGCCATCGTGTTGGCGTTCACGTACGACTCGAAGACGACCTCGCCGACCTTCGGCGCGCCGCGCCAGTAGCCGGGGTTGGCCTTCATGACGACCGTCTGACCGGGCGTGAAGCTCGTCACCTGGAAGGCGCCGGTGCCGATCGGGTTCGAGTTCAGGTAGGTGCTCTGCGCCTTGGCGGCCGGGATCTTCGACCAGATGTGCTCGGGCAGGATCGGCACGTACATGCGCAGCATGAGCGCCCACGGCTTCAGCAGATGGAACACGGCGGTCGTGGCGTCGGGCGCCGTCACGTCCTTGATGCCGGCCGTGAACATCGTGAAGTTCGTCATCTGGTTCTTGATGATGTAGTTGTAGGTGAAGGCCACGTCGGCCGCCGTGAAGGGCACGCCGTCCTGCCACTTCACGCCGCTGCGGATGGTGAAGGTCCAGGTCAGCCCGTCGGCGCTCTGCTTCCAGGCGGTCGCGAGCTCGGGCTTGGGCTGGTAGGAGGCCGCGTCGACGCCCACCAGGTAGTCGTAGTTCAGGTGGGTGACCTCGAACTCGGCGATCAGGTTCTGCTTGAAGGGGTTGAGCGTCTGCGGCTCAGAACCCCAGCCGACTCGCAGCACGTTCGCGTCGCTCGCCGGCGCGGGGCTCGAGCTGTCGCCAAATGCCGTCGCGATCCCCCAGATCAGGCCGCTCGCGAGAAGCGCGGCGACCGCCAGCACCAGCCACCTGCCGCGCCCTGTATGTCGGGTCAGACCCATCGCATCCCTCCGAGACGTAGACATTGCCGTGCAGCGGGGCGAAAACCTGCGCGTCGTGTGTGGCGACCCTCCTTCGGCCGGGCGAGCAGGAGGATGCCGAGCCGCGGGCGGGTCGCCTGCGATCCGGCCACCGGGCGGAGCCGCCCGCGGCTGTGTTCGTCCCCCTTGCCGTCGCGATCCGACGGCTCCTCGCAAATTCGTTCGCTTAAGCGAACTTGGTGCGAATCTAACAGTCCTACGGGGGGTGTCAAGGGGCCGGATGCAAGGAGGGCGGGGGCGGCGCCTCGCTCGCAGCGCGGCCCCGCCTACGCCGCCCTGTCGCTCTCCTCGCCGCGCCCGCGCGCGGCTTGCGGGCCGAGGACGGCCGCCGTCCCGGCCGGCTCGTCGTCGACCGGGATCGGCACGTCACCGCGGCGTCGCTCGAGCTGGATGTTGAGCTCGACGCCGCCGAGCACGGCGATGTTCAGCATCCACAGCCACAGGAAGAAGGCGATCAGGTCGCCGAAGGCGCCGTACAGCGACTGGTAGTGGCTCACGTGGCGCGCGTACAGGTCGTAGATCCAGGTGGCGAGCAGCCATGAGAGCATGCTCATCACGCTGCCGCCGGTGATCCAGAAGCGGCCGGCGCGGTGAGCCGGCGCCGGCGACGACAGGTAGAGCACGTTGAAGAGGACGAGCGCCGCGACGAACAGCCCCGGCCAGCGGAACACCTTGTACAGCGCGAGGCCGGTCGTGCCGCTGCCCAGCACGCCGCCGGCGCGCACGAACAGCGCCGGGCTGAGGACGAGGGCGAGCGAGATCAGGCCGAGCAACCCGAGCACGGCCAGCGCGATCAGCGACTGCCGGCGCCGCGCCGCCCAGAACGAGGCGGTGGGCGCCTCGCCGCGCAGGCGGTGCTCCTGGCCATCGAACATGCCGACGTAGGCCGACGCCGCGAGGAAGGCGAAGACCGCGGTCGAGATGAGGGCGCCGATCGAGCCCCCGCTGGTGAGCGCGTGCCGCACCGGCGAGCCCACGACGCTGCCACTGACCGGCCCGAGGTCGCTCACCACGCCGAGCAGCGACGACACCGCGTCGGCGTGGCCGATCAGCACGAGGAACGACACGAAGGCGACGAGCGCCGGGAACACCGTGATGACCATGAAGTAGGTGAGGCCGGCCGCCTTGCCGGTGACGTCGTCGTGCAGCAGGGCGAGCCCGGCGTCGCGCAGCGCGAACGGCCAGTCGCGCAAGGCGACGCCCCAGAGGCGCACTCCGTTCCGACCCTCGTGTGCCTGCTCCACCGGCCCTCGTCCACGCCGTCGCCCGTCACGTATGCTTCCATCATGCCTCGCGTGACCTTCCGTAACGCTCGTGAGCAGCGCCTCGCCGCCGACTACGTGACGCCCACGCCCGGCGCGCCGCTCGTCGTGCTGGCCCACGGCTTCGGCAGCGAGCGCCGCGCCCGCGACCGGTTCCCGACCGTGGCGCGGGCCTTCGCCGCCGCCGGCTACGCCACGCTTGCGTTCGATTTCGCCGGCTCCGGCGAGAGCGACGACGAGGTCCTCACCCTCGAGCACGAGGTCGAGGACCTGCTCGCGGCGATCGCCTACGCCCGCTCCCTCGGCCACGAACGCCTCGGCCTGTTCGGCCACAGCCTCGGCGGCCGGGTCTGTCTGCAGGCGTCGCCGGGCGACGTGGCGACCATCGCGACGGCCGGCGCGCCCACCGGCCCCGTCGACTACGACTGGCACGATTACTTCACCGCGGAGCAGATGGACGAGCTGGCGCGCACCGGTCGGGTCACGATGCCGCAGGACGGCGACCGCGCCCGGGCCGCCGTGGTGTGCGACGTCTCGCTGCTCGAGGAGCTCGTCAACTGCGATCAGGAGGCGCTGTTCGCCCGCGTGCCTTACCCCGTGCTGCTGATCGACGGCGACGGCGACGAGGAGGAGCTCGAGTACCTCGCGCTCGCCCGTGACGGGCTCCGCCTGCTGCCGCGCGGGTCGCGCCTCGAGGTCGTCGCCGGCTGCCCTCACAACCTCGTCGGACACCTCGACGAGGTCATCGCGCTGCTCCTCGCCTGGTTCGCGGAGCACCTGCCGGCCGCCGGCTGAGGATCGCCGGCGTCCGTATCCGCCGCGCTCTCGGGCGGCGCCGCCCGCCCGCGCCCCGCGAGCGGCTTGCCTCGACGCCGTCGCGGGAACGACATCGAACGAACGCAGTCCTGCTGCCGCCGAGAGTCGTGTACACGCTCGCTATCGTCCTCATCGTCATCCTGGTCGCCGTCCTGCTGTTCCTGGTCGTCAGGTAGGCCGGCTCGACCGGCCCCGCGCCGGCCGGTGGCCACCCGTGGCGACCGGCCACGTCTGCTTGCCGCCCCCCTCGGGCCCTCGGTAGAGTCCCAGCGTCAACCCTTGCCGTGAGGTGGCCCCTGATGAAGGTGCGCGACGAGTTCCCACGCCGCGTGGATGTGCTCGACCACCAGTGGATCCCGCTGTCCGACGGGGTCCGGCTGCACGCCCGCGTCTGGCTGCCGGTCGACGCCGACGACGAGCCCGTGCCGGCGATCCTCGAAGCCAGCCCCTACCGCCTCACGGACGGCGGCCAGCGCGACTGGGAGGTCTATCCCTACTGGGCCGGCCACGGCTACGCCTGCGTGCGCGTCGACCTGCGCGGCACCGGCGACTCGGAGGGCCTGATCGACGACGAGTACTCGGCCCAGGAGCAGCGCGACGTCTGCGAGGTCATCGCCTGGCTCGCCGCCCGCCCCTGGTGCAGCGGCAACGTCGGCATGACCGGCATCTCGTGGACGGGCTTCAACAGCCTGCAGGTCGCGGCCCTGCGGCCACCGGCGCTCAAGGCGATCGTCACGCTGATGTCGACCGACGACCGTTACGCCGACGACGTGCACTACAAGGGCGGCTGCGTGTCGGGTCTCGACATGCAGGCCTGGGGCGCGACGATGCTGCACTACAACGCCCTGCCGCCCCACCCCCAGGTGGTCGGCGACGACGGCTGGCGCGAGCGCTGGCTGGAGCGTCTGCGGCACAACGCCGACTGGAGCGGCACCTGGCTCGCCCACCAGCGACGCGACGCCTACTGGAAGCACGGCTCGGTCTGCGAGGACTACGGCGCGATCGAGGCCGCCGTCTACGCGATCGGCGGCTGGACCGACGGGTACCACAACGCCGTCATGCGCCTGCTGGCCGGCCTGCCCGGTCCCCGCAAGGGACTGATCGGACCCTGGTCGCACTCGTTCCCGAACCGGGTCGTCCCCGGCCCGGCGATCGGCTACCTGCAGGAGGCGCTGCGCTTCTGGGACCACTGGCTCAAGGGCATCGACACCGGCGTCATGGACGAGCCGATGCTGCGCGCCTGGATGGAGGACTGGGTCGCGCCGGCTCCGTTCATCGCCGAGCATCCGGGCCGCTGGGTGGCCGAGGACAGCTGGCCCTCGCCGCGCATCGAGCGCCGCGTCTGGATGCTGGGCGACGGCACGCTCGACGAGCCCGACGAGGTCGGTGCGGACGGTCCGCAATCCCCGGACGAGGCCGCGAGCGACGACGTCCCGCGCATCGTGCACCGCGGCCTGCAGCTCACCGGCATGGACGCGGGCGCCTGGTGTGCAGAGGGCACGCCCGGCGACTGGCCGCTCGACCAGCGCGCCGAGGACGGCCGCTCGGCGGCCTTCACCTCGGCGCCGCTCGCCGCGCCGCTCGAGATCCTGGGGGCGCCCGAGGTCACGCTGCGCCTCGCCGTCGACCGGCCGCGCGCGCTGGTCTGCGTGCGGCTCTGCGACGTGGCGCCCGACGGCTGCTCCAAGCTCGTCACCCGCCAGGTGCTCAACCTCACGCATCGCGACGGCCACGAGCATCCGGCGCCGCTCACGCCCGGCGAGCCGTTCACCGTCACCGTCGCGCTCGACACGATCGCCCACGCCTTCGCCGTCGGCCACCGCTTGCGCCTCGCCCTCTCGACGACCTACTGGCCCTGGGTCTGGCCCTCGCCCGAGGCCGTCGAGCTCGCCGTCTTCGGCGGCGGGCGGCTCACGCTGCCGGTGCGCCCGCCACGGCCGGCCGACGCCGAGCTCGCGCCGTTCCGCGAGCCCGAGCGCTCCCCTTCGCTCGAGACCGAGACGCTGGCCGAGCCCGGCTCGCGCGGCCGCCGGGTCGACTGGGACATCGACTCCGACACGATGCGCTACGAGTACCGCTACGTCGACGGCGGCCGCTACCGCGACGTCGCCACCGGCATCGTGACCGAGGACCACTGCGTCTACACCTACGAGCTGCGCGAGGGTGAACCGCTCTCGGCGGGGGCGCGCTTCGAGGGCCGCAGCGAGCTGCAGCGCGGCGCCGAGCTCGACGTCCGCGTCGAGACCCGGGGCGAGCTGCGCGCGAGCGCCGACGAGTTCCTGCTGACCGACGAACAGCGCGCGTACGACCACGGCGAGCTCGTCCACGAGGCGGCGCACGAGCGCCGCATCCCGCGCGACCTGGTCTAGACGTCGCGACGGCACCCTCAGCGGGTGGGGGCCACCCGGCCCCGACGTGTCGCGCGCAGGCGGCAACGTGTAGGCTGAAGGGCGCGGCGGAAGAACCACAGGCGTTCGGGCGACGGACCGGAGGCGGCCATGTACTTCGGAGCGCATGTGAGGGCGAGCGGCGGCGTCTGGACCGCGATCGACCACGCCCGCGAGCTCGACGTGGCCGCCATCCAGTTCTTCGCCGGCAGCCCCCGCACCTGGAAGCCCCAGCTCTACCGCGAGGCCGACGCCGCCCGCTTTCGCGAGGCCCGCGCCGACTCGCGCGTGCGCTTCATCGTCATCCACACGATCTACCTCATCAACCTGGCGACGACCAACGAGGACTTCTACGAGAAGTCCGTGGTCGCCCTGGTCGGCGCCGTGCAGGCCGCCGAGCAGCTCGGCGTCGAGGCGATCGTCACCCACATCGGCTCGCACCAGGGCGCCGGCTTCGCGGCCGGCCTCGAGCGCGTCCGCGTGGCGCTCTGCCGGGCCCTGGAGCAGGTCGGCGACTCCAAGGTCCGCCTGCTGCTCGAAAACACGGCCGGCGCCGGCGGCACGATGGGGGTCACGTTCGAGCACCTGCGCGCCATGATCGACGCGACCGGCGGCGACGAGCGGGTCGGCGTGTGCCTCGACACCGCCCATCTGCTCGCCTCGGGCCACGACCTGCGTACGGCGGCGGAGCTCGACGAGACGCTCGCGGCCTTCGATCGCACGGTGGGCCGCGAGCGTCTCGTCTGCGTCCACCTGAACGACTCCAAGGCGGCGCTCGGCTCCAACCGCGACCGCCACGAGAACATCGGCGACGGCGAGATCGGCCGCGAGGGCATGCGCCTGATCGTCAATCACCCGGCGTTCTCGGGCGTCCCGGGCATCCTCGAGGTGCCCGGCTACGACGACCGCGGCCCCGACAAGGCCAACGTCGACACGCTGCGTGCGCTCGCGACGAGGGAGGACTGACCGTGGAGACCAGAGTCGTGGCCGATGAGCTCGATCTGACCACCGCGACCAGTCTCAGGGACCTGCTCGAATCGAGCGGCATCAGCGCCGAGGTGATCGAGGCCCGGGCCGAAGGCTTCTCCGGGACGCTGCAGATGGGCGGCTACGGCGTCCTGGTGCCGGCCGAGAGCTACGACGAGGCCTGCCGTCTCGCCGAGGAGCTCGAACGCGGAGCCGGACAGCCGCCGGTGAGCGGACGGTAGGGGCGACGACGACATGACCAGGGTGCTCGCCCGGGTGAACGACCCGATCCTCGCCACCGTATGGCGCGACCTGCTCGTGTCGGCCGGCATCAGGGCCGAGGTCACGGGCCGCGCCATGAACAGCATCTACGGCTTCGTACCGGTGATCGCCGACGTCGAGCTCATCGTGGCCGACGAGGACTACGACGAGGCGGCCCGGCTGCTCGCCGACATCAAGGCCGGCCGCGTCGTCGACGATCCCGAGACGACCGACGACTGAGGGGGTATACAGGGCAGGGGGTATCGTGGCGGACACGCCAGGCGAACCAGCGCGAAAGCGAGGTGTCACGATGGAGCTGCAACGAGCGACCACCGCGAACGATCTCGACCAGGCGGAGGCGATCTCGAACGCCCTGAGTGAGGCGGGGATCGCCGCCACCCTTCGCGGCGGTCTTCACGACGCCTACCCGGGCACGTCCGGCCTGGGAGCCATCGACGTGCTCGTGAGCGAGCGTGACCTGGCGCTCGCCCAGGACGTCATCGCGCGGGCCGACACGGTCGGCCTCGAGTTCGGCGCCGACGACGACGAGGAGCGCTAGGCGCGGGAGCCGCGCCCGACCGGCGCCGCGGAAGTCTGGTACCATGGGGTCTTTGCGGGGGTCGCCCCACCGTGTGAGACCCAGCCCCAAGACCCGTGGAGCCGATCATGCTAGGACGCCTTTTCGGACGCACGAAGGACGATCGCGACGACACGGTCTGCAGCGCCTGCGGCCGTCACCTGCTCGCCGGTGAGTGGACCCAGCGGGTCGTCGACGACGACGGCTCCGAGCGCTACATCTGCGCGCTCTGTGCCCGCGCCGCGGCGGCGCCGGGCTTCTCGTCGTCTCCGGTCATCGAGCCGGCCGACGACATCGCGACCGTGACGCCGGCGCGCGTCAAGCCGGCGCGTGCCGACTCCGACGCCTTCTGGCGGGCACTCAAGGACAAGGACGCCGAGATCGAACGCCTGCAGGCGCACCTCGCCCGCGCCGAGGCCGAGAACCAGGAGCTCGTCGCCCAGCTCGCGCGGCTGCGCGGCGAGAGCCTCGAAGCCGCCCCGCGCGCGGCCGAGCCGCTCGCCGACGCCGGCGAGCAGACGGTCGCCTATACACCGGCCGACCTCGCCGAGCTCGAGGCCGTCGACGCCGGACCGGCGACGACGGAGCCCGCGCTCGCCGAGCACACCGACCCGCGGCTGGGACAGGCCCTGCGCGCCGGCGACACCTGGGGCGACAGTGGCGGTCTCGCCGCCGCGGCGGCCGCCGAAGTCCCGGTGTTCGACGTCGGCGGCGCGGTGCGCGAGACGCAGGCCGTCGCCGCCCGCCAGGCGCAGGCCGTCGACCCTTCGGCCGAGCCGGCGACGTCGCCCTTCGACGTCGAGGCCACCGGCGAGATGGGTCAGCTCGCCGAGGCCGACGTCCTCGTCGCGAGCGGCAACGGTGGCTCCGACGGGCAGGCCGCGGAACCCCCGGGCGACGACGAGCTCGTGCCGCTCACCATCCTGCAACGCGGGGTCGACCTGCTCAACGTGAGCGCGGTGCCCAGACGCATCGTCGAGACCAACGAGCACCTCGGTATCCCTCAGGTCCACGTGGGCTCAGAGAACGAGGGCACGCTGCTCATCACCTTCATGTGGACGATGGGCTGGTACCAGTTCCGGGTCGAGATCGAGGGGGCCGGACGCATCACGCTGGCCGACCGCGGCTACGACGAGCGCGTCGACCTGCGGCCCAACGCGAGCGCCCGCAACGACGGGACGGTGCAACTCGCACCCACGCGCATCAGGCCGGCGACGCCGCGCGAAAGCGCTCCGGGCTCCGGTTCGGGCGACCCTGCGACGACCGGCGTCACGCGCGGCGTGATCATCTCGAAATCGATGAAGGGTCAACGCACCGACGACGAGAACGTGCCGTCGGACTGGAAGACCAAGCGCGCGCCCGACTTCGACTGGGGTCGGTGAGAGCAGGCGGAGCGGCTGCGCGGCTCCGCCTGCCCCACTCGCAGATCTAGAGACCCGCGGCGCCCATCGGGCTCAGCTTCGAGAACCCCTTGCTGAGCTGCTTGAAGGGCAGCGCGTGCTTGGGGGCCACGACCTTGACCGGCTGGCCGAAGCCGCTCAGCTGGTAGACCACGTGGATCGTGAACCCGCCGCTCGTCGTGCCCGCGGCGAGGCTGAAGCGCGCGTCGAGCTGGCCCTGGTCGAGACGGAAGGTACCGGCGTCGACCCACTCCTGCACCGAGGCCGACACGAGGGCCTTCTGCAGGCTCTTGAGCAGGGCCGGATCCTGCTTCAGCAGGTTGAGCTCCATGCCGGCCGAGCCGTTCGCGGCCGCCGCCTTGGACACGGCCGGGCTGGTCAGCAGCTTGACGAGGTCGGTCATGATCTTCGCCGTGTCGGCGGTCGTGACGACGTGGTAGACCTTCGCGCCGGCGCGCTGGTCGACCGCGACGGTGCTCGACTTTGCCCAGCCGCGAGGGTCGATCCCCAAGCCGGCGATCGCGGCGCTCGAGCCCAGGCTCGAGCTCGCGCCTGAGCCGCTCGCCGTCGTCTTGCTCTTCGGCACCACGTACCACTTGCCCCGATAGCCGAGCCAGGTGTGGTGGCCGCTGGCCTTGACGCCGAGCGTCATCGCGGTGGCACCGGCCTTCAGCTTCATCGCCACGTCGGCCGCCGGGGCGCCCTTGACGTCGCCGGCCGCGCCGGCGACGTGCAGCAGGAGCATGCCGGGGCTCGCCGCGTTGCCGCTCGTGCCCGTCTGGGCGACGCCGAGCGTGGCCGTGAAGTGGGCGCTCTTCACGCCGTCCATGGCCTTGCCCGCCTTGGCGAGGATCTGGGCGGCCGTCATGCCGTCGGCCGTGCTCTGGGCCGTCGCGCCGCTCGATCCCGCCGAACCCGAGCCGCAGCCGGCCGCGACCAGGACCGCCGTCGCCACGGCGGCGGCGAGGCCTGAGACGAAGACCTTTCGCATGAGTGCTCTCCCTTCCCGGGCCGCGGGGCCCGCCACAGGCGACCGGCCGCGGCCGGCGCCCCTGTCGTCTCGGTGTGCGAGGAACAGTATCGGCGGGCGGGGCGAGCGGCTTGACCGTCGCGCGCGGGCGCCGCGTGCGACGGGCGCCGTCGCGCGGGCGGGCGGGCTGTTCGCCCTGCTACTGCCGCTTGCGCGGCGAGACGATGACGCAGCGCTGCGGCTCGTCGCCCTCGGAGCGCGTCTCGACCTTGGGATGGTCCTTGAGGTGCAGGTGCACGATCTTGCGCTCGGCCGCCGTCATCGGCTTGAGCACCATCTCGTTGCGGCTGCGCTCGACCTTCTGCGCGGCCCGCTCGGCCACGGCCTTGAGCGAGACCTCGCGGCGGTTGCGGTAGCCCTCGGCGTCGACGATCACCTGGCGGCGGGCGTGCGAATGGCCGTTGACCACGATCGCGGCGAGGTACTGCAGCGCGTCGAGCGTCTGTCCGTGCCGCCCGATCAGGAGCCCCAGGTCGTCGCCGGCGATATCGGCCACGACGGCGTCGCCGGCCTGCGAGACCTCGACGTCGACCTGCAGGCCCATGCCGGCCGTGACCTGCGAGATGAAGGCGTCGAGCTTCTCGAGCGCCTCGGAGGCCTCGACGACGTCGCCGGCGTCGGCCACCGCGCCGGGCAGGACACGGGCCTCGACCCGCGGCTGCGACCGGCCCATGCCGAGAAAGCCTCCCTGGCCGCCCTCGTCGACGACGACGAACTCGATCTCGTCCTCGCGGACGTACGGCACGACCTTGCGCAGTTGCTCGAGGGCTTTCTTCTTGGCCGCCTCGACCGTGGCCGCGCTGGCCACGGTGGCGAACTCGGTCTCGTCGGCCTGCTCGTCGGTGGGTGGGCTCACGCTGTCGTCCATCGCCTGCTCCGCTCGGGTCGCGTCGGCCTGCCGGTCACGGTTTGCGCTTGGCGCCACCGCCCGTTCCGCCGGGCCGCTGGGGACGTTTGCCGCTCTTGCCGGCCGGCCGCTGCCCGGAGCGCTTGCTCGCGGAGCCGCCACTCGACGTGCCGCCGCTCCGGCGCTGCCCCTCGCCTCCGCCGCTCTTGGCTGGTCGGGCGCCCGACGACCCGTTGGCGCCCGACGGCTTGCCGCCGCGCGGCCGGTCGGTCCGTCCGGTGCGCGTGCCGTCGGTGGTCGGCGCACGTTGCTCGCCGGCTCGCTCCTGGGCCTGGGCCAGGGCGCGCATGAAGCGTCCCGGCGGCTTGGGCCCCTGCGGCTGGAGCTCGTGCTTGGGCGCCGTTCGGCGGATGATGAGCTGCTGCATGATCGTCCAGAGGTTGGTCGTCACCCAGTAGACCATGAGGCCCGAGGGGAACCGGTAGAGGATCACGACGAAGATGACCGGCATGGCCCGCATGATCCACTTCTGCTGCGGGTCGGTCTCGGGCGTCATCATGAGCTCGGTCGAGAAGATCT
>Ga0335071_10006765_pt1 | contig 11838 bp, 10 predicted proteins | sample Lox_Sample_15_FD_206724 | JGI IMG/M metagenome (GOLD analysis project Ga0335071, IMG submission 206724) | Soil microbial communities from Loxahatchee National Wildlife Refuge, Florida, United States - Lox_Sample_1.5 | ecosystem: Environmental > Terrestrial > Soil > Wetlands | place: USA...
CTGAAGAACCAGGCCGACTGGCTGGCCGGGGCGGGATACCTGGCGGTCGCGCCGGACCTGTTCTATGGCCGCGGGACGGTGGCGTGCATGATTTCGATCATGCGCCAGGCACGCGACCGGCGCGGCGGGGTGTTCGCCGACATCGAGGCGATGCGCGCCTGGCTGGCGGCGCGGCCGGACTGCACCGGCACGATCGGCGTGATCGGCTACTGCATGGGCGGCGGCCTGGCCCTGCTGCTGGCGCCCGGCCGCGGGTTCGCGGTATCGAGCGTCAACTACGGCACCGTCTCGAAGAACGCCTACACGGCGGGGTTCCTGGCTGGAGCATGCCCAATCGTGGCCAGCTACGGCGGCCGGGACCGGACACTGCGGGGCGCGGCAGACCGGCTGGAGAAGGCGCTGACGGCCGCCGGGGTCGAGCACGACGTGAAGGAGTACCCGCAGGCCGGGCACGAGTTCCTCAACGATCATGAAGGCGCTGGGGACAAGGCGCCGGTTCTGTTCGGGGTACTCGGACGGCTCATGCCGGGATCCGGATACAACGAGGCTGCGGCGCACGACGCCCGCCGGCGCATCCTGGCGTTCTTCGGTACGCACCTGCACCCGCCCGAGACCGACGGCCAAGGCGGCCGGACCCGCCGAGATAACGCCGCGACGTAGGCCCAGTACTCCTACGACAGACCGCACGACTGCTCAGCCCGGCGAGCCAATCTAGATGGCATCGCGCTCGTGTCCCGCAGGACGCATATAACCTCTGCGCCGGGCGCTCCGATCCCGATCCAGTACTGATCGGCACGGCGGTGATGTCCCTGGCAGCGTCCGCCGGGCCGGGGCGCTTGCGGACCAGATGATAGAACACGAAGGTGCCGGCCCGGCCGATCTGTCCGGCCGTCTGCTCATCGGCCAGCTCGAAGTCCGGGCCGAACCGGCGGCGCAGGTCGCGGGCGCCGAGGCCGCGTGCGCCGAGCAGGCGCCAGGTCGCCGGGGGATCGGTGACGCCGGCCAGGTAGAGGTCACCACCGGGCCTGGTAACCGCGGCGACTTCGTCCCGGTAGGCGTCCCGGTGGCTGGCGGGGATCGCGTGATAGCAGCCGACATCGATCACGAGATCGAACTGGCCGCCCACGCCTGCCTCGCGCAGCCGGGTGACGTCACCGACGGTGAAGCTGGCCGAGGAGCCCGATGCCGCCGCGCGCGACCTGGCGGTCGCGATGGCGCGGGGCACGAAGTCCACTCCCGTCGCGTCCCAGCCCAGGCTGGCCAGGTAGAGGACATCGCTTCCGGTTCCGCAGCCGAGGTCGAGCGCGCGGCCTGGTGCCCGGCCCTTGGCCAGCTCGATCAGCTCGGGCCGCGGTTCAGTGCTGTCCCACCGGGGCGTCCCGGAGCGGTACGCCAGCCGGTAGAAGAGGGAGTCGATTCTCATCACCCAATCTCCCTTACTTACTAAGTAGCTTTACTACTAAGTAGTATAGCCGTTCGCTATACTGGGATCAAATGGCAGCACCAGGACCAGAGACGATGACAGCGCGCCTGCAAGGGTTCGGCCTCGCGCGGGACCAGATGCGGGCCGCGCTGGCCAGCGGCGCCGGTATCAGCCCCGCCGACCTAGACGCGCTCGAGCACCTCGAAGCGGCGGGTCCGCTCACGCAGCGCCAGCTCGGCGACCGGCTGTCGCTTACCTCCGGCGCCATCACCATGCTGGTCGACCGGCTCGAACGAGCCGGGTGGGTACGACGGCGCCAGCATCCGGGCGACCGCCGGTCGGTGCTCGTCGAGTTGTCAGCGCAGGCCGTCGAGCTCGCCCCGCCCGGCCTGGACTCGTATCATGCGCGGATCAAGCTCATCGCGGCCGGCGTTCCCGCCGCGCACTGGGAAGCCATTGCCAGCTTCCTGCAAGCCGCGGCCGACGCGGCTGCCGACGCGGCCGCCGACCTTCGCCGCCGGCCTGCCCGGGGACGAGCGGCGTCCGCCAAGGCGCCCCCAAAGGGATAAGGCATGCGACGCGATCACATATGGCCACCAAGATCGGGTCGGCATGCCCGCTACCAGGACGCGATCGACCACCCCGGAGAGCCGTTCTAAGTGGCATTGGGTCCTGATCCGGTAGAGGTCAGGAAACATGAGTTCTCCAGAAATTGTCGGAGTGCGGGCTGGCTGGCCACGACTTCTGACTTGCACGTTCGCGGCATCAGCCATCAGGATCGGCTCCATGACCGAGCGTCAGGTAACGGGAAACCTACATTCCTCTTAACGATGACGGTCGCCTCGGGAACATTTAAGTCCCTTTTCGAGGGAACGGAGAACTTTACCGGTTTGCCTGAGTTGTCCAGGCCTGAGTGATTACCTTCATAGCAGCGAATCTGCACAGCGCCGAGGACCTTGATGGCTCTGTTCGCGTGGAGGAACTATGGCCGCATATGCCCCGTCAGACACGGCGGTCCTACCGGCAGGGGTGGTGCCCGAAGAGGTGGCACTGTTCCGATGAACCGGCATTTCACGAGCCTGGGGCGGGCCGATGGCCAGGCAGCGTAAACACCATCCCCGCCCGGCGCAGTCAACCCAGTGTGCACTATGCGGCATCGTGCTTCCGCCTGAGCTGATGGTGCCCGATGGCGGACAGGCCTGCGCCGACATCCGCTGGTACTGCCAGGACGCCAAGTCGTGCACCCAGCGCTGGACGGCCGGGCGGCCAGGAACTGGCCGCCCGGCTTCGATTCCCTCCGCCGACGAGCCGCGGCCCGGCGATGCGGTTGACCCGGTTCCAGCCGGTGATCTCGTGCCAGCCAAGCTGCTCGGCCTCCCCGACGAGGCATAACCGGCGGCCGTTCGGCCCTTCCCCGGCCTGCTAGATAGCCGGCCGTCGGGGGTGGCTGAGATGAGGCTCAGTACTGGCGGCGCACGCGGCCGGTCCGGCGGCATGCTCTAGGTCATTCGTCATGCGTGGCTGTGACGTTCTGCTCTGGCTGCCCGGCACCGGGCCCGAGTCAATCGGATCGACCCGGCAACCGACATTGGGGCGATCATGGCCCGTTAAGTCCAATCTCGCCGCCACGCTGGGCGGCTGGAGCGTACGTCATCGGATCACGGCGATCACCGGGTGGGTGGTGCTCGTCTTGGTGAGCATGCTGATCGGCAGCGCGGTCGGCCAGGTCACGATGAAGCAGTCCGAGTACGGCACCGGTGAGTCCGGTCGCGCCACGCAACTCCTCGCGAATGCCGGGATTACCGAGCCCGCGCAGGAACTCGTGCTGGTGCACAGCGGCACCGCGACGGCGGCGGCGAGCGGGTTCCGGTCCGCCGTGCACGTCGTAGTATCCGGCGTCGAGGCGACCGGGCGGGTACGGGACATGCGCGCCCCGGTCGTGTCCGCCGGCCGGCACGACGTCCTCATCCAGTTCGCGGTGAAGGGTGACCCCGATACCTCTGCCGACCGGGTCCAGCCGGTCCTGGACGCGGTGGCCCGGGCCCGCTGCGCCCACCCTGACGTAACGATCGAGCAGTTCGGCGAGGCCAGCGCGAACAAGTGGTTCAACGACACGATCATGAAGGACTTCAAGCGCGCCGAATGGACGGCGGTGCCGCTGGCGCTGGGCATCTTGCTCGTGGTGTTCGGCGCGCTAGTGGCCGCCCTGCTGCCCGTGGTGCTCGCGCTGACCGCGTTCCTGGCAGCCAACGGGCTGCTGGCCCTGATCAGCCACGCGATGCACGTAGACAATTCAGCCAGCTCCGTGATGCTGCTGATGGGCCTGGCGGTGGGCGTCGACTACTGCCTGTTCTACCTGCGCCGGGAACGCGAGGAGCGGGCCGCGGGACGGGACCAGGATGTGGCGCTGCGCGCTGCGGCGGCCACCTCGGGCCGGTCGGTGCTGATCTCCGGGCTCACCGTCATCGTCGCGATGGCCGGGATGTTCCTGTCCGGCATGCAGCTGTTCGCGGGCTTCGCGATCGCGACCATCACGGTGGTGCTGATCGCCGTGGTGGGGTCGGTGACCGTGCTGCCCGCGCTGCTGTCGCTGCTCGGCGACCGGGTGGAATGGGGCCGGGTGCCGTTCCTGGGCCGGATGCGCCGGCCCTCGGACGGCAGCCGGGTCTGGCGAGTGGTTCTCGACCGGGTCCTGGCCCGGCCCGGACTGTCCGCCGCGCTCTCGGTCGGCTTCCTGCTCGCCATCGCCGCGCCGGCCGTCGGCCTGCACACCGAAACCCTGAGCGTGGAAAAGATACTGCCGTCCAGCACACCGCTCGTGCAGGGCTACGACCACATCATGGCCGCGTTTCCCGGCGGCCCCGCCCCGGCAGTGGTCGTGGTCAAGGCCCCCGACATCGGGTCCGCGGCCGCCCGGCAGGCGATCACCGCGCTGGTCGGCTGGCACAGCACCGCGATCGGCCAGCCGATCCGGGTCAGCATCTACCCGGCCGCGAACCTAGCCCAGATCCAGATTCCGCTGGCCGGCAACGGAGCCGACGCCACCTCACAGCACGCACTCGCCACGCTGCAAGACACGATCGTGCCAGCCACCGTCGGGAAGATCCCCGGCGGCCAGGCGCTCGTCGGCGGCACCCTCGCAGCGTCGATCGACTTCAACAACCAGCTGCGGCACGGCATCGTTCCGGTCTTCCTGTTCGTCCTGGGGATCACGTTCATCCTGATGTTGACTGCGTTCCGCTCGATCGTGATCGCGGCGACCACCATCACGCTCAACCTGCTGTCGGTGGCCGCCGCGTACGGGGCGATGGTCGCGGTGTTCCAGCACGGGTGGGGAGCCGGGCTGCTCGGCACCCGGGCGCCGGGTGCGATCGAGTCCTGGATACCGCTGTTCGTCTTCGTGGTGCTGTTCGGCCTGTCGATGGACTACAACGTGTTCGTCGTGTCCCGGATTAAGGAGGCCCACGACCACGGGATGGCGACCTCGCAAGCGGTCGCGCACGGCATCCGCATCACGGCCGGGGTGGTGACCAGCGCCGCCATCATTATGGTCGCCGTGTTCGCGGTCTTCGGCACGCTGTCCCTGCAGCAGTTCAAGCAGCTCAGCGTCGGCCTCGCCGTCGCCGTGCTGCTCGACGCCACGGTGGTCCGCGGCGTGCTGCTCCCCTCCGCCATGGCCTTGCTCGGAGACCGCAACTGGTACCTGCCGCGCTGGCTGTCCTGGCTGCCCCCGACACCGCCGCCGGAGACGCTGGGTCCGGCCGGTCCCGGCACCCGGCCCGCCGCACCCGAACCCGCCCCCGCCGGCCACACCTAGCCGCCCCAACAGGCGCGGCGTAGCCTGTAGCGGCTGGGTCACCCGGTGCGGTTCCTGGTCTGCCGAGTTCGCAGCGACCACGTGCGGCCGGCCTGACGCGGTCCTGCAGCGGGACTGTCCGGGCCGGTGAGGGGAAAGGAAGTCCTTGGCCACCGAACGTGTGCTTGAGGTGCCGGTTCTTCGGCACATCATCGAAAGCGAATAGCCGTTTGCAAGCGTTCTGGACGGCATCTTCGGCGGCATCAGCCGGCCTGACATCGGGCCGCTGTTCGGCGACCTTGAGGCAAGTACTTCGTACGAGCAGTTCAGTTCCCTGGTTCAGCAGGCGCAAGGCAGCGCCGGGCTGATGCGGTTCTGGCAGCTGGACCTCGACGTCGCGCTGACTCTCGATCCGCAGGCGCGGCAGCAGGCCGGGCGCCGCCTAGTCCGCCTGATCGCGGGCAATCCGGTCACCATGGGGCAGATGACCCGCCATGTGGCCGACGCTGGCTCGTATGCGCCGGTCACCATCCTCATCCAGGAACTGCCGGATGGCCGAACCCGTGTCGCCTACGACTCGGTCGCCAGCGAGATCGCTCCTTATCGCGATGCAGCCGCCTCGGAGGTGGCCCAGCGGCTCGACACTGAGGTACTCACACTCCTGCGTGCGGCGGCCGGGGCACCGGCATCCAGCGCTACCTGAACTACAGGCGCTGCCGTCCACCTCCCACCACCAGCTCAAGCCTGTTCAGATCCCGCGCACGGTCCGCCGTTACGCGTGGCTTGCCCGCAGGCGCCTTGGCGCTTTGCGGAACATGTGGTTAGAAGCTGGGCGTGGCGTTCGCCGCGTGCGTGGTGTCAGCGTGCCGGCTGCGGTGTGGCGCGAAAGCCTGACCGGAACGACTGCTCTGGCCAGACTGCCTGGAGTGTCCGCTGCGGCCAGTCATCGGGCAGATCGGGTGCGCCGATGTAGCGCGCGTAAAACGAGCCGATGAGCATGCTGGTCAGCACGTCCGGATCTGCCGATGACGGCAGCTCGCCGGCCGTGACACCGTCCAGCAACGCCTGGCGCAGGAGGCCGCGGCGCGGCCCGGCTAGGCGGGTGCGGAAGATCTCCAGCAGTTCGGGATGACGTCGCTGTTCGGCCAGCAGCGTCCCGAGCACCGCCATCGTGTCTTCTGTGAGCATGTTGCGGCGGAAGTTCTCCAGGATCGCCAGCGCACGCGCCCTGGGCGGACCGGCCTGCGCGGGCAGCTCTGCGACGCGCAGGGACCTGATGACCGTCTCGGCGAGGGCGGCTTTGCTGCCGAATCTGCGCCGCACGCTCGGCACTGTCGTGCCCGCGGCGGCCGCGACCGATTCCAGGGACATCCGGGCATAGCCAAGCTCGCCGAGCTGCTGTCCAGCCGCAGCCAGGATGGCGCTGTCGAGTGCCGGGTTCCTGGGTCGGCCCGCGGGCCGTGTCCTGGTTGCTGGCACGGCAACCTCCGGAGGGCAGATGATATTATGTTGCGATAGCCTATCGTAATTTAATTCTGTCGAGAGGTGGTGACCGTGGCCATAGCCCCCCTGCCCGAAGGCGCCGTCGTGCGTGTCTCCCGCGGCACCTTCGACCCCGCCCGGTTCGCCGAGGTCCAGGCCATGACGATCGCGACCGGCCGCTACCTGGTCCCGGCGATCTCCAGGCTGCCCGGGCTGATCACCTATTACGCCGGGGTCTCTCCCGACGGCTCGATGATCCACGTCAGCATCTGGGACTCCGACGAGCATGCCAGCCAGATGGGGCGGCTCAAGGAGATGATCGTGGACGCTCGCTCCGACGCCGAGAAGGCGGGGGTCTCCTTCATCCCGATCGTCAACTATCCGGTCGACTGGGTCATCTGAGCACAGGCCAGGCGCTGGGATGATCTGCAATGTGCGGCGAGGCCTCCTGACGATGAAACACAACGCCGGCGTTCACCAGAGCGTGGTCTGCGGCGAGGTGGCTGGGTCCTTTGCCGGGCTGGAAGGTGACAGTGAGCTCTGTGCGCCCGGGACCTGCCGCGGCAGCGTGCAGCGGTGGTTGCTAAATTCACGGCTCGCGGTCATCTGGGCCGGTCACCAGCTTCCGGTCACCAGCTTCCGGGCACCAGGTCCGGTAACCGGCCGGTTCGGGACCTTTGCCCCTGACCTCCCGCGCGTCCCGCCGGTCATCATCGACTGCTTGCCTACTGGGGGCGAGTTCGGCTTGCGAAGCCTACGAGGTCATGGCGAGGGGTTGTGGCGGGAGATGAGCAGGTCCGGGCGCGGATCATGCGGCCCCGGCAGGCACTGGAACTCACTCCGGCGGAGTCCTGGCAGCTCCTGGCGAACGTGTCGCTGGGCCGGATCGTGTTCACCCAGCATGCGCTGCCCGCGATCCGCCCGGTCAATCACCTGGTCGATGACCAGGCGATCATTATCCGGTCCCATCTCGGGGCCGCGATCGTGGCACATGCGGCAGCCGATGACGGTGTGGTCGTCTGCTACGAGGCCGACGACTTGGACCCGGTTCGGCATATCGGGTGGAGCGTGATCGCTACCGGGATGGCCCGGCTGGTCCGCGATCCCGCCGCGATCATCCACTACCAGCAGCTCCTGGAGCCGTGGGTGGCCGGCCAGATGGACTACGTGATCGCTATCAGACCGCAGATCATCACCGGAATCCGCCTGGTCGGCTGGTGTCGCTGAGCGTCTCCTGCCGTCCGGGACCAACACCCCGGTCGCTGTCGGCGGCTGATCCCCGCCTAGGTGGCGGTCGCGGCGTAGGCGCCGACGGCTACCCGGATGCTCAGGGCTCGGCGCCGAGTGCCCTCACGGGAGGAGAGTTCGTGGCCCGTGACGATGGCGGCGGCAGTAAGTCCGCGCAATACGGCGAGCTGCTGGGACAGGTGCGGGGCTCGATGCCCACTTCCCGGAGCATCTCGGCCACCGCCTAACGGCCTCGACCTAGTTGCCTAAAATGCCACCACGGCAGTCTGGGAGCCGTTATGGAGCCAACCGGTGCCGGCGCAGGAGCAGCAAACGCCTGCGTCCGAGCGGACCACCAGGGGATGGACAGTCGATGAGCGACCTGCATGAGGACGTTTTCGCGATCTCGCCGGACATTCGCTATGTCGCGGTCGCCCACGGCCAGCAGGTGCAGATGCGGTCCCGGCCTGAACTGCGCAACGCCTCAGGCAGCGACAGCGACCTGTACGAGGAGCTCCTGGTCAACCCCACCCTGCTCACCCTGGCCACCCAGCGCGGCAACATCGACTGTGGCGGGCTACGGTACCTCATCATCGGCTACGGCCACTTCCATCAGCTGGTCATCCCCGGCGCTACCGGGCATGTGTCCATCGCGTTCGAGCCCGGCGCCAATCCGGCCGATTACCTGCAAGCGATCTTGGGAGTGATGGCACATCACGGCCGGCCCGCGACCTGAAGACCCGGCTTGAACCGTGAACTGAGATGGACCTGTCCGCACATGGCGCGGACCTGCCGAGCGCGCACGGCACCCGGGTACAGCGCGCGTGTTTCCGAAGGCCGGGCCGGAACCTGCGGGTGCAGCCTGCAGGGGGAGAGAGATCAGGCGCTACGCACACCGCCGCCACCGGAGAGGATCAGCGGGCAGGCTCCGTGACTGGTGCGGACTCGGTTGCCGGTCAGGTTCGTGTCAGGGCGAGCCTGGCGATGGCGTCGATGTCGTAGTTCGTGGCGTTGCCCATGATGGCGATCCCCACCGTCTGGGAGGGGTAAATGCGGATCAGGTTGAAGAATCCGGCGCCGCCGCCGAGATGCTCCACGAACGGGGGGTCAGCATGGCGCTGGCTGGCCGGGCGGAACCAGCCCAGGCCGAGGTCGTATCGTTTCCCGGTCACCGTGACGTGCCGCATGGCGGCGGCGGACGGCGCGGGCAGGATGCGGGTGCCGTCAAGCTCGCCGTCGCGCAGGTGCATCTGCAGGAAGCGGGCCGCGTCCCGGACCGGCCCGAGCAGGCCGCCGTAGGCGGCGCCATCCAGCAAGAACCGGTGGAAGGACTGCCAGCGGCCGGTCCGGGCGCCGATGACCCAGCCTGGCAGCAGCAGCCGCATGGGGCTGCGCCGGGGGTGGTATCCCGTCGCGGCGCGAGCCAGCATATCCGGGGTGTAGGCGAACCCGGTCATCCGCATCCCCAGGGGTCGCAGTATCTCGTCGGCGGCCAGGCTGTCGTAGGGCGCGTCTGCCGCGCTGGCGATCGCCTGGCCGAGCGTCAGCGTGCTCAGGTTGGAGTAGGCCGACCGGGTTCCTGGCTCGAACCGGAGCTTATCGTGCCTGGCCAGCAGGCGGGCGAGCAGGGCGGCCTGATCGGGTCCGGGCTGGCCGGCCGGATGGATCCAGCGGACCGGGATCGGGTTGGCGAACCCGGCGCTGTGCGTGAGCAGGTGACGCGGCGTGATGCGCTCCGCCAGCGCCCGCGGCTGCATCACCGCCAGCTCCGGGACCAGCGGCAGGACGGGCTGGTCCAGGTCCAGCAGGCCCCGGTCGGCGAGCCGCATCGCCAGGCTGGCGGTCACCATCTTCGTCATGGAAAACCACGGACAGACCATGTCCGCCGATGCAGGCTCGCGGGCGGCCAGATCCGCGTACTCGGCGGCGGCCATCTCCCGGAGCCCTTCGGGGCCGGCGATCGCCACGGCGATACCCGGCACTTCGCGGTGCGTGACCTGGTTCAATCGTTCCGTTAGGTTAGTATCCGGCACGGTATCTCCCTGGTCAGTCGCGGGCGGAAGACATCTCGGCAGCTACCCGCACCATGTCGGGCGCTTCATGCAGGTAGATCTCGATGAGCGCGTCGGTGACGCGACGCCAGGAATCAAGCACGTCGCGGCCGAGTCTTCGCACGAGCTCGGCCTCGATGCCGTCGGCGATCTCGATGGCGGCGCGGCGAGCGGTGCGGCCCTTGTCCGTCAGCTCGACCATGCGGACCCTGCCGTCATCGCCGGCCCGGGTCCGCGTGCCGTGGCCGCGGCTGACGAAGGAGGCCACGTGCTGGCTCGCGGCCTGCTTGGTGACATCGTAGTGGCGCGCGATCTCGGTGACCGACGCGCCACCTGTGTGGTGCAGGTACCGCACCAGGGCCCAGTCGGCGTCCCGCAGGTCGGTGAATCCCCGCTCCCGCAGGCCGCGGGACAGCGCCACCCGGTACAGCTGGAAGCCGAGCCAGCCTGCCATTCCCAGGTCTCGCCTGACATCACCATCATTTTGGTCAAGTATTCTTGACGATCCTCGTGCTGCCCGCCGTGGAGTCGGCGTAGACCACCGTGCCGGGCAGGAACGTCGCGGGCAGCAGCCCGTACTTCCCACTCGTGCCGGGCTCACCCTAGCGGCGTTGCCAGGCCGGTCGCACCGCCGCCTGGGGTGACGGCGGCTCCCTCACATCGCGCACAACCGCCGTCCTGCCGACCTGTTGTGCACTCTGCCCACTAAGTCCTGCCAGGTCTGGGCGGAATGCCGCACTAAAGCACCTGTGCTCGCCGTTGAACATGACCAACAGCCATCGCAGCGATAGGCGGCGGGCCGCTGTATTGCCGAAGGGCGAAACCCCTAGCCTGAGTTTCCGATGATCTTGCTCCTCGCTAAAGGTTTTTGCTGGTCAGCGGCACGCTGAGGCTGGTTTTGGCGTATGACCTAACTCTTGGGTGCCCATCGTGCCAGGCCGAAGACCTGGTGGAGCCTGAGCTGGTGGCCGGTGAGGTCGGTGGTCATGCGGCGGGCTTTGGGCCGCCCTCCGGTCGAGGGGTAGATCAGCACGGTTTCCTGGATGGCGGCGAGCTGGCCGAGCAGTTCCCGGACCGACAGGTCCGGCCCGCCCTGGCGGGCGCGGTAGCGCATGAGGTGGGCGAGCTGCAGGGCCAGCACGCAGGTGAACACGTGCACCCGGATGTTGTGCTCGGTCCAGTGGTGCATCGGGGAGAACGACACCACGTGCGGGTCCTTGAGCTGGCGGAAGGAGAACTCGGCCTCGGACTGGGACCGGTACCCGGCGATGACCTCGGCCGCGGGCCAGTGGTCGTGATCGGTGATCAGCACGTGCTTGCCGAAGATCTGTTCTTCCAGTCCAGCGCGGGCATCGGGGTCGACGCGCCAGGTCAGGCGCAGGTCCTTGGGCTGGTCCCCGGACAGTTCCCAGCGGATCACCCGGCGGACCCAGGGCTTGGCGGTGATCTGCTCGATCTCGGCCTGGACTTTCTCGCGGGGCCGCCGGGTGCGGCCGCGGGCCAGGGTCGCGGCCAGCTCGCCGAGCTTCTTGCCGGCCTTGGCCACGGTGGTGCCGTCGAACCCGCGGGCCTGGCTGTCGCGTAGCTCCGGGGAGTGGGTGAGGATGGCGCGCCGCTCGGTGCCGTAGACGGCCCGCCGGGTGTCGTAGGCGGTCAGCCCGCCGAAGCGCTCCTTGTCCACAAGGGTGCGCACCGAGGCGGGCAGCGCGGTCAGGTCGGGGCAGTCCGATGCGGGCACTGACCCGATGTAGTGCAGGCCGGCGGCGGCCAGGTGCGCGAAGTTCGCCCCGGAGTTCTGCCCGGCATCAAAGACCACGGTCATGTCCGCGGCATCCGCTGACACCCCGGCCGCCGCGCAC
>Ga0335071_10006766_pt1 | contig 11836 bp, 15 predicted proteins | sample Lox_Sample_15_FD_206724 | JGI IMG/M metagenome (GOLD analysis project Ga0335071, IMG submission 206724) | Soil microbial communities from Loxahatchee National Wildlife Refuge, Florida, United States - Lox_Sample_1.5 | ecosystem: Environmental > Terrestrial > Soil > Wetlands | place: USA...
GCGGATGTACTTGGCCACTTCGGGCTTCAGCTCCATTATCCGGCTGAGCTGGAGATCGAATTCCGCCGCCGCTTGGGTGAGTTCGGCTATATCGGCACTCCAGCCCAAAAACTCGAAGATCCGCTGAGCCAGCGCCTGGACCGCATGCGGGTTGCTGACCTCCGAGACGTAATGCGGCACGTTGGCCCACAGACTCACCGCCGGCAGCGCGTGGCGGCGACACGCATCGTTGAGCACGCCGAGGATGCCCGTGGGGCCTTCGTATCCCGTCGGAGTGGTGCGGAACCGGCGCCGGAGATCGCCGTCGCTGGCGACACCGGAAATCCGAATCGGGCGCGTGTGAGGCACGTCCGCCAAGAGCGCCCCGAGGGTAATGACCAGCGAGACGCCGGCCTGCCGCGCCACGGTGAGTATGTGGCCGCAGAATGTCTGCCATTTCAGGTGGGGCTCGATCCCGACTCCGACGATCACGTCGCGGGCAAGTGCGGGCTCTTCGCTCAGGTAAAAATCCGTGGTCGGCCAGTGGACATCCCGGATCTGCGTTCCGGGCCGAAACCGGACTTCCGGCCGGGTGAGGCCGAAGTGGTAGAACTCCTCGGGCTGGATGGTGGCCACGTGGCGCACCGGCCAGCTCCGGCAGAGAAAGCGCGCCGCGTTGGTCGCGCTTTCGGCCGCATCATTCCATCCGGCAAAGGCGACCACCAAGATCGGGGAACGCAGATCGCCGGGCAATGACTCGATCTGGAGTGGAGAGGGAGTGGTCATCCTGCCTCGGTCGCGCGCTCAGAGGTCGATATCCCGCACCGGGCGGGTGACGGGCTGATCCTTCGTTCGCTTAAGCGCGTCTTGAAACTTCCGGTCCAGCAGGTCTTTCTTGGTCTTCTCCTGCCGGAGGGATTCTTCGAACTTGGCCTGGCGCTGGGCGGCCTCGTCCTTCAAACCTTGCACGGCCTGGGTGAGATTCTTGATCGCCCGCTCTTCCGGCGGCTGCTCAGCGGACAATACGGCTTGCAGGCCGGCGTCGATCCGGAGCCGCGCCTGGCAACAGGGACATTGAACTTCGAACGGTTCGCTCGCTTCAGCCATACCACCCTCCATGTGTCTCTGTTGTAGCAGGAGGCGGCGGGAAGATCAAGCGGAAGCGGGGGATCCGCGGCAGGACGGGCGAGTGGACTACTTGCCGGCGAACCGGTATTCGTATTCTTTCAACACGCCGTTGGGATCGAAGCGGACCGTGAGCATTTCGGTCCGCTCGCAGGCCTTCGAAATCCAGCCAACCGATTTCTCGCGGATGTACAGATAGGTTTCGATCCCGGGCGAGAGCACGATTTCCTGCGGCACCCCAAAGATTTCCCGGACGTCGGCCTTGGTGGTTTGCCCTTGCACCAGCGCCTTCAGCATTGCCTCATCGGCGATCTGGGCGCCCCGTTCCCGAAGCGAGGCGATCGGCGGCGGCGCCGCCTGCGTTGACGCCACCTGTCCGGGCTGTGCCTGGGTGGCCGGCGCAGGAGTGGGCTGCGTCACCGGCTCAGACTGCTTGGATGAGGAACTGCACGCAGCGACTAAGCACAGAAGCGTCCCCAGCACGCCCAGCACCACAGCCTTCCGCGCCACTCCGCTCATGCCGCCTCTCCTACGCCGATAGAGGTAATCGTCGCCGGCAATCTAAGCTAAGCCGGTATCCTCCGTCAATCCCTTTTACAGACGCTCGGCGGCAGATATAAGAAGAGGTTTTGCAGCGAACAGAGCGTGCGCTCGTTACGGCCCACGGGCGGGCGGGCTGGGAGACGTGACGAGGGGTGGCTGCACCGTGCGCGTGGGTGGCGCCGGTTCTTTCTGGAACCGCACGGTGATCGTGACCCGTCGGTTCGACGCGTCGAGCGGGTCTTTCGGGTTTGAAAGCTGCCGGTCGGCATACCCGACGACACTGGCGACCTGCTGGACTCGAATCCCGTTATTGCTCAAGATGCGCCGCGCCGCATTGGCCCGATCCGCCGACAACTCCCAGTTCGAATAGCTCGGCGCTCCCGCGTATGGGCGGCTGTCGGTATGTCCTTCCAGCACCACTTCGTTCGGCAGCTTCGCAATTTCTCGGCCAATAATGGCCAGGATCTGCTGCGTGGCCGGCTTGACCTGCGCACTGCCGACGTCGAAGAACACGCCTTGGCTCGTCTCGATCAAGGAAATGCGCAACCCCTCGTCCACCACCTCGATCTTGACCTTGTCCTCGAGCACGGACAGGTTCACTTGCCGATGGATCTGCTGCCGGAGCTCGCTGGCCGTGGACTCGAGGCGGGCGCGCTCTGCATCGCGCGCGCTCGGCGACGGTTCCGACTCGCTAGGGGTTGGCGGCTTGACCGCCTTGGGCGAGAGCGCGGGCTCCCCCCCTTTGAGCAGACTGGAGGCACCAGACTGAAAGACGGTCGGGTCCTTGAAGTAGGCAGCGACCGCCTCTTTCACGGCCTTGCTCTGGCCGACGATCCAGAGCACAATGAAGAGGGCCATCATAGCGGTCACGAAGTCGGCGTACGCGACTTTCCAGGCGCCGCCGTGATGGCCGCCGTGATTCGATTTCTTGATGATCTTGCGGGGTGCATCCGGAGTATTCATATGGCCCTACCGGGGGGTAATGCCTTTGCACGCCTCTTCCAGCTCCGCGCTGGTCGGGCGGTCATAGCTGAAGATGGTGCGCCGGCTGAACTCGACGGCGACTAGCGGCACCGCACCGTTGGCGAACGAGAGAATGCCGGCCTTGATGCAGTGCAGAAACTTCGCTTCATCCTGCCCAGCCGCTTCGAGGTTCATGGCCAGCGGCTGCACGAATCCGTAGCACATGAGGATGCCAACGAAGGTCCCTACCAGGGCGACGGCCACTTTATGTCCGATCTCTTCCGGCGGGCCGTTGATGGCCTGCATCGTAATGACAACGCCGAGCACGGCTGCGACGATCCCGAGGCCTGGGAGTGAGTCGCCGACCTTGGCGAGGAGCGTGGGGTGGCGGAGGCCTTCTTCGTGGTGGGTTTCCAGCTCCGCGTCCATCATCTCTTCCAGTTGCCCCGGCGTGACCAGCCCATCCACCAAGAGCTTGAAAGCGCCGGTCAAGAACGCCATCGCATGGTGGTTCTTGAGCAGCCCGGGATACTTTGAATAAATGCTGCTCTGCTCGGGATCGGAGACGTCATTGTCCAGGGAAATGAAGCCGTTCTTCTTGGCGTTCATGAACGTCTCATACAGCGCCCTGAGCAGCTCGACATAGGCCTCCTTGCTCGGTCCGGCCCCGGTCAGCAGACCGGGCAACCGTCCGACGAGCCCCTTGAGGATCTTGAGAGGCGTGGCGATCAGGATCGCTCCGATCATCGCGCCCCCGATGATCAGCAGTTCGGCCGGCTGGATCAGCAGCAAGACCGGCCCGCCTTCGATGATGAAGCCGCCCAAGACGCCGGCAAGCACCACGGCTGCTCCAATCATGACAAACATGAACGTGACCCTCGCATGCGCGGCGGCGCCCCAGGACATTCAAAGATAGTGCTTGCGCCGGACGGACCGCCTGAGTAGGATTTTATCGTGACCGTCCAAGTCCTCGAACTCACACCCTCCACGAGCGGGTGGTATTTTGCCTCCGCCGCCGCTTGGCGCGGTCGGCTATTCGCGCCACGCCTGGTGACCCCTCGTCTCCCCGATGCCGAACTCGATCCCGCGCCCGCGCTGCTCGGATACGGACCCGATGGCCGGCTGCGTCCGACGCCGGCCCGGCCGCGCGTGTGGTTCCTGGCCTAGCCGTCGCCACTCCGACGCCCCGTCTTCTGATACAGCGCAATCAAATTTGCCGCGTGATATCGGTTCAGACCCGACGGGTCATTGTTTGCGCCGACCGGCGCATAGCGCGCCGAGAAATAGCGCAGGAACGCCTCGGTATACTGGCCCGTCTGCGGATCGATCGCCTGCCCGCCGGTTTGTTCGAAGCGCTGGACGCTGTGCCGCACGCTGTTCGCCGCCACACGCGCCTGGCTATCAAGGTCCGGTGCCTTCACCGAGAGCACCCCGAACTCCCGCCCCGGCCCACCGTTTTCGGTACGCCGCAGCGCAACCAGGAACTGTGCGTCGATGCCCGTCCGGTCGGCTTCGCGGCGGATCACCGACGCCTCACGGCCCGGCAAATTCGGCGCGGTCTCAGCACTCGCGGGTGCCGAAGGGATCGCCGACTCCTCGGGGGCGAGCGCGCTGGCTGCGGGATCTGCACCCGCCGCAGTGCGCGCCTCGGCGGCGGCCGCCAGCGCTTCGGCAACCGCCGACTCGAACGACAGCCCGGCGAGGCGTAGGAGGGTCTGATCTTCGGGCCGCTCGACCCGCAAGCCGCTCTGTCCCAGCGTCGCCCAGCCGTTCGCGCTCACCGAGCCAAGCGGCGCGGTCATGCCTGCCCTCTCACAGCCATCAGCGGCCGATCGGGTTCTGCGCGCACCTCCGACGCTATCGGTTCGGAGCGGGGATCGTGGCTCGGCCCATTCACGGGCAGCGTGAACCAAAATCGGCTTCCCTGGCCCGGGGCGCTCACCAGACCGATTTGCCCCCCGTGCAGCGCCACCAAACGGCGCGTCAGCGACAACCCCAATCCGGTCCCCTGATGGCGACTATCCGCCACCTGGCCGAAGTCCTGGAAGAGGCGGCCTTGCTCCTCGATCGGAATGCCAACGCCCGTATCCAGGACCGCCATTTCGACGAACGCGGGCGCCGCCGAATCGGACGTGGCGCCTGTCCAGGGTCCGCCATCTTCCGCCAACGGTCGCGCCGACACGGTGACCGAGCCCCCCTCGGGCGTGAACTTGATCGCGTTGCTGAGCAGGTTGAGCAGAATTTGATGGACGCGGGCCGGGTCCGCCTTGACGGCTCCGCATTCGGTGGCAACGGCCCGTTCGAGACGGAGATGCTTGGTGCCTGCCTGTGGCTGCATCACCCCGAGGGCCTGGTCAATCGCACTCGCAACCGCCATCGCCTGGATCTGTAAGCTCAAGCGTCCTGCCTCGACCTTGGCCAAATCCAAGATGTCGGAGATCAGCTGCAGTAGCCGCGTCCCGCTCTCGTACACGTGGCGCACGTACCGGCGCTGGGCGTCGGAGAGCGGCCCGTGCATTTGTGTGAGGAGCATCTCCGAAAAGCCCAGGATCGAGTTCAAGGGTGTCCGCAGCTCGTGCGAGAAATGGGCGAAGAACTGCGAGCGCTGCCGGGCCGCGGCCTTGAGTTCCCCATTGAGGTGCTCGAGCGCTGCCGTGCGTTCGCGGACGCGGGCCTCGAGCGTGTCCGAGTGTTGCTTGAGCCGGCGGTAGAGTGCAGCATTCTCTACCGCGATGGTGAAATGGGTGGCCAAAATCGGTAACAGGCGCGTCGCGTCATCCGAGATGCCGCTGCTTTCCTGCTCGTGCAGCGCAATCACGCCCATGCAGCCCCTTTCCGGCCCGAGCGGCGCGGTGAGCAGCGCGGTGGAACCGGGCGGAAACCACCCTGGTGTCTCCGGAGGCAGGTAATGCACGACCTGGACCCGCCCGCTGGAAAACGTCTCCCCGAGCGGACCTGCTTCGGGGTCGATCCGCGGGGCGTCGGGCGTGCCGGGCGGCAACAGCTCTACCGGCCCGTCGGCCACGCAGCGCGCCCGCAGTACCAGCCGCCCGCTGTCTTCGGCTAGATACAGGCTGCAGCCCGTGCCCAGCTCCTCCTGCACGATCCGAAACAGCCGGCGGAAGATTTCTTCCAACTCGGTGCAATCCCGCAAAAGGTCCGACAGTCGGCGGAGCACGGACAGCTCTTGAATCTTCTGCTCGTAGCGTAACGTGACCTCGGCGAGGCCGGTGGCATACAGATCCCGCTCGCGGCGGATACGCGTCAGCTCTGCGCCGCCTTCGGCACCCGCCAGCGTCTCCACACTGGACATTAGTGGATCACCTGCAAGAATTCCGCGACCGCGTCTCGCTCGTTGAGCAGGCCGTCGGTCCAATGGCCGAGCTGCGGCGCATTGATCTTCAACCGCTTCAGAACCTCGTGGTCGGGGAGCGGCACCAACGGGTCCCCGCCCGATCCGATGCCGGCATTCCGGGTAAGGATGTCGGCGATGTGGACGATCGCGGTCGCCGCGCGGTAATCGGGGCTGGCTGCGTTGGGTCGATGGTGAAAACCGATCGGCTCCACGATCGCAGCCGGAAAGCGCCACCGCTCCGCCAACCAGCGCCCGACCTCGGCATGATTGATGTTGAACGCCGCCACTTCCGCTTCGCGGATCAGGCAGGGGCGCTGCAGCGCTAGGCGCGCCGCCTCGGCGTAGTGACGGCCGAAGTAGCGGTCCAGGACAACCTTGCCGACATCGTGCAAGAGGCCGCCGACGAACATGGCCTCGGGATCGATGATGCGGAGCGTCCGCGCCACCAGCCGCGCGGCGACGCCGGTGGCGGCGGCATGGAGCCAGAACAATTCTCGGTCGAAGTACTTGCCGCTCTCCCCCTCGCCCAGGATGTCGAAGACGGTTGAGGCCAGCACCAGATTCTTGACCGTCTCAAACCCAAGCAGAACGATGGCATGATTGATGGTAAGGATCTCTCGCCGGAAGCCATAGAACGCGGAATTGGCTAGCCGCAAGATCCGCGACGCAAGCGATTGATCGCTGCCGATCACACGCGCCAAGTCTCCCGCCGAGGCGTGCTGATCGGCGACCAACCGGAGGACCTCGGGGACGATGATGGGTAACGTAGGCAGGTCCACGATGCGTTGCACCAAGCGCCGGGTCTCCTCCAGCGGCAGCGGTGTCGGCAGCGTGGCTGCCGTATTGGTGGGCATGGTTAGCGTCCCGCCTCGCGCAGCTGGGTCAGTCGATCCAGCAGCCGGATGATTTCGTTCTGCTGGCGCAGCATCTCGACCTGCGCCTGGGCCGTGGCCCGGGTGGCCAACGCGATCTGGCGCAGGAGGTCCGCCTGTTCCGCGCTGCCATAGCGCACCGCATCCTGGCCAGGGGCACCGAGGGTATTCACGTCTTGCTGGAGCAGAATAATGGCCTCGTTCGGCACGAATCCGCGGGGTGGCGGGACGCGCTGCGCGCCCGCAGCGAGGGCCCCGACTGGGATCACAAGGATCGTCAGTAGAAGCGTGCGCAGCCAGCGACTGTGCATGGTCCCCTCCCGGGTCATCGCGCCGTCGCCCGCGTACCGCCGCGGCGCCCGGCCGCGTTCTTCGCCGTCTTGGCCGGGGTGCTCGCTGCCGCCGCCGACGCCCGGCGCCGTGTCCTCGCCGCCCCGGTGCGCCGAAGATTGTTTAAGACCTCGACTTCACCCGTCGGCATGGTCGTTGCCTCGGCAACGCCCTCGACCGACACGCCGCGCTCGAGTAACGCGACGGCGCCCTCGACCCGCGTGGTCGGCTGTTCCTTCTCCTGCACCGATATGGGTGCTCCGACCGCAGGGGAGGTCGCGGCCGCGCGGGTCAGCGCACTGCCCAAGCTGCAGAACTCCTTGGCCAATGCCTCGAGCCGATCGGCGCGATCCTCCGCCGTGCGCGCCACCGCGCGACGTTCCTCGACCAGGCGCCAGAGGCTGTAGAGGAGGAGCACGTTGAACGCCAGTTGCGTGACCAGGACCACGGTCAGCATGTCCGCGTCTCCTTGTTGCGCCACGGAATCCAGATCGATTGATCGGCGCACTGCGTGTCGCCGCGCGGGCGGATCGCCTCAAGTACGGCAGCAAAACTTTCGACGGGCGCGACCTCCGCGGGCCGACGCGACAGACTGCACAGCAGAACGCCTCCGAGAATCAGGCAGACGCCATTTGCGATCACCAATCCGATGAGCATCGCCTCTCCTTACACGCGCAGGTCAATCGTGCCGACCCGCTCAGGTTCCGGTTCAGGTTCTGTCGTATCACTCGTGCTGGCGCCCGCTGCGCCATCGTCCCGTTTCACAGGGCGGCCCGGCGCTCGTTGGTCAGGCGGCCGCCTGGGCGGCTCGCCCATCGACTGCACATGGTCGATGTCCCGCATAGCGCACCTCAGTTGGGGGCCAGATCGTTAATCACCGGCCAATTCATCATGGGCAGTTCCCGCCAGCGCGGTTGTTCGTTGAGGAGGACGCGCACCAGCTCCTGGGCCGCCTGGCGGGTGGCCGCGTCATAGCCGGTGCCCGGCGACCCCGAGAGTTCCGGATCGTTGCGCCCTTCCCACAGCGTCCGCCCGTCGGCAAGCTGCACGAGCCGAGCCTCGACCCCCACGCGCGTGATCTTGGTCTCGCGCCCCCAATATTGGTCATATTGGTAGACGTCAACGACGAGCAGCTGGCCGACCCCATGCAATCGCGCGAGCCGGTCCGCGCTGTCCTTATTGACGGGCTTGCCGGCGAGAATGTCCAAAGCGGCGCGCTGCAATAAGGGCGCGAGCCCGGGATCGAGAGTCGTCAAGGCGTCCACATCCAACACATTGAACCAGCGGTTGCGGAGTCCGTTCGCGACCAGGCGGCGCGCCTCGTCGGCCGGGACCACCAGCGCGGGCTGGCGGGGGGCGGCAACGACCGCCAGATAGCTGCGGCCGCGCTCCGCCTCGTAACTGGGGTCAGCGAGGATCGTGGCGCTTTGCGACGAGCAGCCGCCGAGCACGAGGAGGATCAGGCCGAATCGAAGCATCAGATCAGCGGACCGCATGGGCGAGCCTCCGCGGGTCCTGCGTAGACGCCTGGCGCACGCTCAGGTCGTCCGGCTGGAGCCGCCGCTGGCGCAGGCGGCCCCGGATCCGCAGCAAGGCGGCACTGTGAATCTGCGACACCCGGGATTCCGAGACCTCCAGCACCGCCGCGATCTCTTTCATGGTCAACTCTTCGTAGTAGTACAAGCTCAGCACGGTGCGCTCGTTCGAGGGCAGCTGGTCGATGATCGATCCCAGCAGCGCCTTGCGCTCCTTCAGCGCCATCGCCTGCCAGGGGTCGGCCGCCCGCTCGTCGGTGATCGGCGGCGGTTCGCCGCCGTCTTCGAGATCCTCCCCACCGCTGGCGCTATCCAATGAGAGGTGGAGGCCGCCGCGCAGTTCGTACAGCACACGGTGATAGCTCTCGAGCGGCATCCCGAGCGCATCGGCAATTTCCTGGTCGGTGGCTGCCCGGAGAAACTCCTGCTCGAGTCGCGCGCTGGTCCGCTCGATCTGCCGCGCCTTGTCGCGCAGCGAGCGAGGCAACGGATCGAGCAGGCGCAGTTCGTCGAGGATCGCCCCCCGGATCCGGACCTGGGCGTAGGTGGCGAAGTCCACATCCTTATCCGGGTCGTAGGCCTCCACCGCCGCCAGCAGGCCGGGGATGCCGGCCGACTCCAGGTCGTCCAGCTCGACGTGCGGCGGCAGCCGGAGCGCGAGCCGTCCGGCGACTTTGCGCACCAGGCCGACCGTCTCCCGAATGAGCCGGTCCCGCAGTTCGGGGTCGCGACTGACCCGGAACCGCCGCCAGAGCGGCCGGAGATCTTCACTCATGATGGGCCTCGTTTCGGCGTCATGCTCGCTCTCCCGCCACCAGGCGATCCCAGAAGCCGGCCCGGTCCGTCGAGACACGGCCTTCGAGCCGTTGGGCGATATCCCGGATCGCCTCGGTGGCCCGGGCGTACGGGAAGTAGAGCATCAGGGGGCGCTGCTCCCGGACCGCGCGCTCGACGCAGGGGTCGCGCGGCACCCAGCCTGCCAGCGGCACCTCGCGCTGCAGAAAGCGCTCGGCGATGCGCGTCAGATGTCCGTGCACCTCGCGCGCATGTCCGGCATGCTCAACCTGATTCAGGACGACCTGCACCGGCAGCCTCGGGCGGCGCCGACTGAGCACCTTCAGCATCGCATACGCATCGGTGAGCGCCGTCGGCTCGGGGGTCGTGACGACCAGGACCTCGTCCGCTGCCAGCGCGAGTGTGAGTACCGTGTGCGAAATCCCGGCCCCGGTATCGAGCACCAAGGCGTCAGCGCCCAATCCCGGCTGCCTCAGTCGCTCCACCAAGGATTGCCGCGCCGCCGGCCCCAGGTTGGCTAACGCCTCCACACCGGACGCCGCCGGGACTACCTGCAGCCCGGCCGGGCCGGTCACGGTGACGTCCTGCAGGGTCAGGTCGCGCGCCACCACGTCTTGGAGCGTGTACCGGGGATGGAGGTTCAAGAGTACATCCACATTGGCCAGTCCCAAGTCGCCGTCCACCAGGCACGTGCGCGTCCCGGCCTGCGCCAGCGCCAGGGCGAGGTTGACAGCCAGCGACGTCTTGCCGACGCCGCCCTTCCCCGAGGTGATCGCCACGCTCCAGCCGGTCGGGGGCCGCAGTCCTGCCGCTTGGTCGGTATCCATCTGCGCGCTCACCTTATGCCCTCGCCAGCCGGCGGGGTCGTTCCGGCATGAGCAGATCCGCCAGCGCCCGCGGGGTGGCCGGCTCCAGGTCATGGGGAACCTCTTGGCCGGTGGTCAGGTACGACATTGGCAGCCCCCGGTCGAGCGCGACGCCGAGCAGCGGCCCCAATGTGCGCGCTTCGTCCAGCTTGGTCACGACGAGATACTGATAGCCCAGCGGCTTGAAGCGGCGCAGGATCTCGTCCACATCCGTGCCCTTGGTCGTGGCGCTCACGGCGAGGTGCACCTCGACCTCTGGCACGGCGCACAGCGCCTGGTGCAGGGCAGCGATGCCCTCCCGGTGGGACGGGCTCCGGCCGGTGCTGTCAATCAGAATCAGGTCCGCCCCCGTTTCCGCGGCCACCGCTCCCCGCAACTCCGCCGCGCTCCGCGCGACGTGGAACCCGACGCCGAGCAGCTCTGCATAGATCTGCATCTGCGCCACCGCGCCGATCCGATACGTATCGAGGCTGATCAGGCTGGGTGTGATGCCCGATTGCCGCAGTTGCCCGGCCAGTTTGGCGAGCGTGGTCGTCTTCCCCACACCCGTGGGACCCACCAGGACGACGATCCGCTGCCTCCGCCCCGGCGCGAGCGGGCCGCACACGCGGAAGGCGCGCACGAGCACCCGGTGCAGCGCGCCGGCCGTCTGCGCCGTGCGCCCGCCCTGCGGCAGCGCGCGCAGCAGGCGGTCGGCGACCGCCCGCGGCACTTCCTCGCGCTGCAACGCCCGCGCGAGCGGATGGGCGCTGCGCGTCGTGTCGGGCTCCGCATGGAGCTCGCGCACCATCCGGTAAATGTCCTCGAGCCGGTCCTCGGCCGCCGGCTCGGGCCGGCTGAGCGGACGCGGCGACACGCTCGGCGCCAGTCGCAGCGCGGGTGCCGGCCCATCGGCTGCCGCCGTCACCTCGACGCACCGGCCGGGCTCACCGCCCTCCCCCGCCCGGGTGTGCAGGATGACCGCGTCCGCCCCCAGCTCCGCCCGCACCTTGGCCAGCGCCTCCGCCACCGTGGTGCCCTCAAACCGCCGCAGGCGCATCCTCAGCCTCCACCATCGCCAATGCCTTCAGGGTGACTTCGGGCCCGATTTCGTTGTAGGAGAGCACCGCGAGGTGCGGCAAGTACCGCTCCGTGAGCCGCTTCAAATGCGGCCGAATGGCCGGCGTGCAGAGCAGGACCGGCGTGCCGTCCGGCACCCCCTGACCGATCGTGCGCGCGATCGCCTCGATCAGCCGCTGCGCCGCCCGCGGCTCGATCGCGAGGTAGCGCCCTTGGTCGCCGTCGGCGAGGCCGTCGGCCAGTTGCTGCTCGACTGCGGGATCCAGCGTGAACACCTTGAGGAGACCGTCGGCGGTCGCCAGCTCGCGGCAGATCGCGCGGCGCAGCGCCTGGCGGACGTACTCGGTCAGCAGCACCGGATCCTTGCTCGCCGGCGCCGCGTCAGCCAGCACCTCTAGGATCAGCGCCAGATCC
>Ga0335071_10006767_pt1 | contig 11836 bp, 8 predicted proteins | sample Lox_Sample_15_FD_206724 | JGI IMG/M metagenome (GOLD analysis project Ga0335071, IMG submission 206724) | Soil microbial communities from Loxahatchee National Wildlife Refuge, Florida, United States - Lox_Sample_1.5 | ecosystem: Environmental > Terrestrial > Soil > Wetlands | place: USA: Florida...
ACCCGGTCAGACTCATTGGAGCGATACATGACGGGACATTTCAACTCCAGGCGTCCCTCCAGTATGAGGGAGGCCTCCGCGCGGAGGGGGTAGGCGCGCCATGCAACCGCCGCATAAAGAATCCCCTGACCGCTGAAGGACTAAGAGGTATCGGCGTTGACCGGGTTACCGGAAAAGCTGCAGGGATAGTCGCATCGGTGGAAAAGGGTGGGAAGGAAACGGAGCATTACGTCTCCGCGGAAACTTACCGGCGCCTGGAGGAGTATATTCGCATGCACGGCAGCTTGGAGAGCGATTATTTTGCCTACGTGGAGTCGATCAACAATGCAGCCCGGGAAACCGGTCAGTACGCGACAGGGCGCGGCAGCCACGGACTCAAGCACAATTTCGCCCAGGAACGATACCTGGAGTGCATCGATCATGGGATGACCCACGAACAGGCCCTGCAGCAGACATCCCTGGAGACCTCCCATTTCCGTCTGAGGGAGACACTGGCCTACACCGGAGGCTAGCATGGACGATCTCATCAACCAGATAACCGGCCTGACCGACCAGGAGCGGAAAAAAGTCCTCGCCTGGGTTGCCTCACTGCCGGAAGAGCAGATTATGGGGATATTCCAGGACGGGGTGAAGAGGTCGTTCCAGATAAAGGAGGAGCGTCCCGACCTTCCCGGCAGAATCGGCAAGTACGGTGCATTCATCATGGCATGCCGCAAAGCCGGCTGGGACACCCTGAAGGGTAAAGGTTACCGGGTGGCGGAGAAGGAGCAGTACGACGACTTTTCCCACCTGCGCAAGGCGAAGGCGGCTGAACTGATGCGGCATGGCCGCACCCCGGTCCTGCGTCGGAAGATCCTGGCCTATTGGGGAGAAGTGAAGGAGCTGAAGGCGGAAGGAACGGGGTTCCGTCCCATAGCCGACTATCTGGCCAGGACCCGGAAGATCAGGACATCGGCGTCATACCTGGCAAAGCTATGGAAGGAGATCGAATTTGGTGCTTGAATTCAACTTCAAAGGAATCACTATCTCGGCTTCAGTCAATATGCATGAGAAGGGTTACAAGGATGGCGGTGGCCACAGCCGGATACGCTTCGACAGGGAAGTCACGATTGACGTCAGTTTCTGGGATTATGACTTCCGGGATGGCGATCTTTACGAACTCACCTTTGTAAAATCCATCCTCCAGTATTTCATGCAGGCTTACTGGAAGCGCTCCAGCAAGGAAGGAAGCCGGATCGAACTGGCCAAGGTCCTGTCCCACAAGGATCGTCATGGACAACAGGAAACACTCTGTTTCGTTGCCAGGCAAAAAGATAACCGAAATTACCTACAGATTTCCCTTCACAGAAAGGGGGAAATCATCAAGGAAGAATACCTGGACGGTCAGGAGGTGATCATGCTGGATATCGCCCTGGGCAAGGCGCTCAATTTGGTGACCCCGACTTTAGATAGGAGCGGCGATGTATTCGGATGGTAATTAATGCTGAATTATGACGGTCAAAAACAAGTTCTATATTCTAATTTTTAAGCAACCTTGACGATTGCTATTCGTTTTCCTTTAGCGCCAGATTGAGGGCCTCATCGAAATTCGTAACTCTGCCGCCATTCTCCTTCACGAACCTCTCCGCATCTACCTTTTTTGAGAAAGCCCATTTCGGCATTTCCGTCATTATCCCTGACTTGCTGCCGCCGATGACCCATGTCGCCTGTCTCACTTCGATTAGTTTCTTCGTATTGTAATCGGCCACCTTGAGCGCCTTCACCTTTTTCCCCTTGTTGCTCTTCATCTCGACGGCGGCGCAATTGAGACTGCATGTCCCGACGGTGGTGCCGTCAGCGTATTCAATCACCATCCGCCCATGGGCAAAAGCAACCCTGTCCATCCCGCACTGTTTGCAATCCTTCGGCGGCTCGATTTTTTCTGCGGCAAAGGATGGGATACCTGTCAATAGTATAAAAAAGATCATGGCCCTGGCAAGAATTGTCATACGAGTTCCCCCTATAAATTTATTGGATGCAATATTGTAACAGATAGATCTCCAATTGGAAGCCTGAAATAAGTTAATCCTGTATCTCATGCCTTTCCCCCGGCGAGCAAGGCGGGCCAAAATATTCTCACGGGAAAAAGCGTGCCCCTCTTTTCAGATCAGCCACTTTTACCACAATATTTCCCCTCTCTTCGCTATGTTCCAGATGATGAGGCCTGCAGCCAATGCCGTTCACCTGGTCGATCATATTTATGGCATAGCGCTCCCTGCAGCCGAGGCATACCATGTAATCTCCCTTCCGGATATACCCGGTCCTTTTGCGGAAACAGCATACCTCACAAGCATCGAAGGCTGTATGAATACTCCCGTCAGTTCCGCGAACGGCAAAGAATACTATCTCCTTAGATCCCTGGTTGAATCTGTAAAATTTTGCTCTCCCGTCAGTAAGCTCCTGCACCGGAATGATCACAGCTCCATTGATCGCCGTGATCTCCCTTATTTCTTTGTCGTCACCCCGAAAAAAGAAAGCACAAATGACCGTTCCGACAATCATGGTCAAAAGCCCCGCCACGGCAATCGTTGCCCAGGTAAAAACCAAGTTGTTCATCATTAATGGAGTTTTGCGGCTCTTTTTCTTTTTCACGGGGAAACCGTTATAATTTTTCGTCAATCAGCGGTCAGACGAAAGGTTATTGGAGCGACGAAGCTAAAGGGCTCCCCTTCCAGTTCAATGGGGACGGGAGGGAAACGTCCGACCGACCTTACAGTGCGCAGGGCAGCGCTATCAAGGATTGAATACCCTGCGGTTGAGACCACCCTTGCATCTCTCAATTCTCCTTCCCTGGATATTTGGCAGGAGACCTTCACAATACCCTCCAACCTTTGCCGCCTAGCCATTAAGGGATACTCCTTGAACCTTTCAATGGCAGTTCTCAGAGCAGTCACGTAGAGTGACCGGACAGTCGCATCTGTTGAAGCCTGCCTCCCCTTCTGTTCTGGAAGGGTAAATTGTGGCACACCATCGGGAACCGGTAACTCCCGCACACGTTCGCGGCTGGAGCCATTATTGCCAATGGCCAGCTGAATATTACTTGCAGGGGCGGTAGGCTGTCGTTTTTCATCCGGTTCTGGCACACTCATCGGTCTTAACTTCTCTGTTACCATGGGAGACGAATGGGGTGAATTTGAAACAACCTTTGCCGGAGGGGGTGCAGTCCGCTTAATTGGTGGTGATTCAAGCTTCCTGGACTCCGATTTTTCACCCTTCGCCTTTATTGGCGGCGAAATCGACCGAGGTGGTATTTCAGCCAAATCCACTATTATGATATCTGAAGGAGTAATCGGCATCGCCATGTTTAGGGCTAATACAGTCGCGATGCAGTAAACAACAAAATGAACTGTGAATGATAACAGGAGGCAGGGAGCCGCACTATGCAGGAACTCCCGACTGAAACCACTGTTATGGTATGAAGTGACCATAGAACGCCCTCTGATTCGTGAAATATTCTGAAACCCTCGATCCCTTGTCATTCACAGTTCATTGACAAAAGAGCGATGAACGTCATTTCATTGCCTGGTGATGACCTGTGAAACAGGATAACCGCTCATAGTCCCGACAGATCCATATCCGGCCACCGATGTTCCGGTCATGCAGACCGCTCCCATCATGCCGCCCGGCGCGCAATCGGCGTAGGCCAGTTTGTTGATCTGGGCCTGGGTGAGCGTGGTCAGCGGATTATCGGGTACAAAGATCAGCGCGTAGGAGTTCCCTGGATTATTGGCTGCTGTTGGGAACCCATAGTAGATGCCACCCACATCAACACCCGCCTGGGGACTCCAACCGTCCCCACCCAACATGGTCGAGAAGGTATTGGTATTGGCGTTCTTGAATACCGCCGCAAAGGTCCCCCCCAACGTCGAGTCATGCCAGGATACCAACTGGTTATTCAGCGAAAGCCATGTCATGGAGTCGTTCGGGTAACCGGTTGACCCGCCGGTCATGGACTCGCTCAGAATGCCGTGCAGGCCCGATATGGTCCCAGTGGTGGAGTTCAGGGTGAATGACCCGATGAATATGGAATCATTGGGCTGGGTGTCGGGCTCATGGAAGGTTTCAAGCACCTTGTATCTTGTTATGACATCCGTAACTGCGGACGACGGACCAGAACCGACGTCGTTGGCTGCGGTTACGGTGAAGGCATATCCGGCGCAGGATGAGGGACAGGTGACGGTAATCGGGGAGATGGAACCGGTCCCTGTAATACCGATGGGAATGGAATTTACGGTGTAGCCGGTTATGGGTCTGCCGCCGCTCACGGTTCCGCCGATGCTTACCTTTATTGAATTGGCGGCGTCTCCGGCGGTAGCTGAGACGCCGGTAGGAGCGCCGGGGACCGTTATGGCGGCGGGAGAGGAAACTGCTATGCTCTGTGTCGCCTGGAGTGCGCCTGCACTGGCTGCTATCGCGCAGTTGCCCGTGGCAAGGGCTGTAACAAGGCCGGTGTCGCCGGCGACCGTGCATACCGCAGGCGAGTCGCTTGCATATGTCACCGTCAACCCTGAACTATCAACCGCAGTGACTGTCGCCCGGTCGTAGAGGCTCAAAGGCGGAACCGGGGCGAAGATTAGAGTGTGGCTGAACGAAAAGCTTATGTCCCGGGTTACCTGGGGCGCAGGGGCGTATTGGGTGTTGCCGGGCTGATTGGCTGCAATGGTGCAAGTACCGGATTTCAAACCGGTCACAACCCCCGTGCTGCTTTCCACCGAACAGACGGAGCGGGTGATGCTGGTGTATCTGACGGGCAGACCGGAGCTTGCGGTGGCCGACACGGTGACGTTAGTCTGGTCAACAGACGGTGTTGGCGCCGCTGCGAAGCTGATTGTTTGGGGGTTCGCCTGGATAGCCGGACCTTCGCCTCCGCACCCCCCCAATGTCGCTATTGTCAATGCTGAAAGAGTAACGCCGAGTCTCATTTTACTGATGTAAATGCGTGTGATGTGCATACAATTCCCCATATCGATACGATGGCTCAAAAAAACAGGCTTAGCGCAATATTGAATGAACGACCCATGCCGGGGACCGGAACTCCCCATGGAATCCCGTTTGTCGTCATCGATGCCCCCTGCCCCACATATGCGCCTCCCAACGGATTGGAGTAGAAACGGTCGAAGATGTTCTCGATGGCGAAGTCGAGCCTGGCATGTTTCCACTCGTAGCTGCTGCGCAGGTTCATAAGCCAGTAGCCGCCGGTCTGAATCTCGTTCCGGACCCGGGAGACTTGACTCTTGGCCGTTACTGCCTGTACCTCGGCGGTAGAGTTCCAGCCCCCCAGACTGTGCATGACCGCCAGTTTCACGTTCAGCGGCATGATGTTGTAAAGATTGTCGCCTGTAGAAAGGTTGTCGCCACGAATATAGTTAATGATACCGGTCCCGGTGAAACTGCCGATTCCGTCGGATTTTCCCAGTAACAGATTCCCGGACAGATCAAAACCGTACAGCTGGGCTGACTGGTTCACGTACTGTAGCAGGACGAAACCGGTTGTTTTTATAACGTTCTCTGCGCTGCACTGGCCGAAATCGCAGCGTCGCGCATCGATGTAATCGTGAACGTAGGTATAGTAGCCGGTTGCTTTGACTCCCCACCTCTCCTTGGCCGCATCATGCCAGTCGCAGGTTAAGCTTACGGTGTTGGCGACTTCCGGTTTCAGGTCAACGTTGCCGATATAGCCATTGCCGTCGCCAACGAAATTGTTCATCAACGCCGCCATGGCATTGGTTGACCATGGATAGCGCTGATAGAGGTTGGGCGAGCGGGATTTCCGCGTATACCCGAACTCGTAGCTCTGCACAGGACCGGGAGTGTAACGTACGGATGCCGTCAGGTCCCAGTTGAAATCGGTGTGCTTGCGGTTTTGGGCATTGAAGGCCGCGGCATCGTTACCCCAGAGACCGGCCAGACCGTTGTCGTACCCCTGCACTGGCCCGGCGTCGGTCATGACCGTATCGCCTCGAAAGCCCAACTGAGTCATCCATCTTTCATTCCAGCGCGTCTCCCATTCGGTGAAGGCATCGATCTTCTCCCTCTGGCCATAGTCTATATTCCAGAAGGTGTTCGGCCCCATTGTCCCGCCCACCGGCGGCCACCAGTCGTACAGGGTGTAATATTGGTACTCAACGCCACTACGCAGTATGTCCCTGTCGGTAAGAAAAATGTTACCTTTGACCGATGCGTTTCTGGTTTTCGCCTTGGTATCCATCGGCATGCCGGTGCCGTATGAAAAGCGGTCCGGGCCCATATCCATCTCGTGCCTAGTGTCCTGATAGCTGAAACGGGCCTCCAGGTCGCCCCATCCGAACTGCCCGGTGTAGCGAAGGTTGAGGAGTTTGTTGTCGTTGTCGGTCATGTCCATACGCTGGTTCGGAAACCCCTCGAAATCGACCGTCTGTTGACTGAGGTCAAGCTGGAGTGTGTGGCCCCGGTGACGCAGGGCAAGCCCGATTTCCCTGTTAATAGCCCCATCGTAGGCGGATGAGCCAACCTCATCGCCGGGGATCAAAGGGCCGGTTTCACTTCCCCGACTTACCGGCTTGAAACTTCTTCCGGCCCTGAAGTTGTCCGACCAGGATCCGGATTCGCTGTATGAAAGGTTCATCCACCTCCCGGACAGGGTAGCGCCGTAATTGTAGCCGTATCCATTGCCGTTGCTGCGGTAAAATGTGCCGGCCTCTCCTTTGGCTACGTAATTCTCTTTGGAACCGGCGAATTCGGGGGGTGCGGAGTTGACTTGGACGGTGCCGCCGATGCTGTCGCCCCCTATGCTGACCGGGGTTATGCCGGAAAAGACCGTGACGCTCCCGACCTTCGAAGGATTAATGTAGGAGAGAGGGGAGTTCATGTGGTTGGGGCACGCAGGCATCAGGTCCGCTCCATCCACCTGGACGCGTAAGCGGTCGTCCGCCAGGCCGTGAATTGCCGGCAGGCTCGAGATGCCCCCCGCGCCATACAGACTCACGCCGGGAATGTCTTGCAAAAGTCGGGCGCTGTCGCTGGTCGTGGTCCGTTGCGACGCGAGTGCTCTCCAGTCAAGAACGGATGCCCCCAGAGACGATTCCGTCGAGTCATCCGCATATTTCGGCGCTGTGACAATTATGGGATCGAGCTTCAATTCCTCATCGGCAGCCGCCTTATATGGGAGGAGTAAAATAAACAGCGTCGATAATTTAAGCAGAGTTTTCAGGATTTTTCTCCTTTAAGTAAGTTAACTTAATTCAGGTCTTCCTATCCCTTTTCATACCGTCTTCCGCTTACGACAAGAAACATTGTTTTACGGATCAGGGGTACGGCATGAAGCCGTACCCCTTTCTCCAGGATTGATCCAGTAGTGGAGTACTTACTTTGATACCTTGATGTCTCCTCCCACGACCTTTTTAGGCAATGTCAAGAAAGCGACGCTCCCGTTGGCCTTTTTTATAACGATGCCAAAGCTGTCGGGACTTCCGATAACGATGGTTGCGGTATAGCTGTAGCCCTTTACTCCATTTACCATTCCGTTCCCCGATATGGTGTAAACGTTGTTGCTGCATTCCAGGGAAGTGACAGCTGTGCTTGCCATAATTAGCTTCTTCCTGGGGTAATAAAACGCGAGACTTCCGGCCTTGAGGTTTGCCGAAGACACATAGAGTGAGAATAAGGCCGGGAATGTCGCTTTTTCTGGAAGGATCAATCCGAATCCTGATATGCGATAGCTCTGTTTCCCCTTCGACACGACCAGACTGACAACAGTGCCGGACAGGACGGAGGTTCCGGCCGCAGGGTTCTGACTGATTACGGAACCCGCCGGGACGGTGGCGCTGTAGACCTGGGTGACGATGCCAACGGTGAGACCTGCCGCGGTGATGGCGTTCTGGGCAGCCGTCTGGGTCTTCCCGACAACGTTCGGCACGGTGGCGGGCTGGGCTCCCTTGGAGATAACCAGACTGACGGCAGCGCTGGGCAGGCCGGAGGTTCCGGCCGCAGGGTTCTGGCTGATTACGGAACCCGCCGGGACGGTGGCGCTGTAGGCCTGGGTGATGACTCCAACGGTGAGACCCGCTGCGGTGATGGCGCTTTGGGCGGAAGCCTGGGTCAGACCGACAACGTTCGGAATGATTACCACCGGTTGGGGGATGGTGGTTACTTCAAAAGATGCTGAAATGCCTCCGACAGTCAGAATAGCCGCTGTGATAGTTAAGTAATTTGCCGAAGAGGTCAGCCGCATCTTGACCTGGTTGCCGTTGGCTACGGTGGCCGGGGAACTGGACGACCAAACGCTCCAGTTTTGGCCGCTGTCAGTGGAGACGGAGTACTCGCCGCCGGTTATGGAGACCAGAGACGGGACAGCAAGACCGCTCAATGTGACGACATTGGACTCGATACTTGTGCTGCGTGGCGCGCCTGTCTGGCTCAAGAAGCTGAACTGGTCAGGGACGTTGTCGGGCGCGGTTGCCGGCCCCTTCCAGGTCCAGACCTCGGTGGTTGCTGCCGCCGGAGCAAGGTCGTTGCCAGCGTTGTCGCCGACGTAGACGCGATAGGTTGCGGTGAAGAGCTGGTTCGGCTGGGTGATATACGCGGCCGGAACCGCATATACGTTGTGGATCATGGTGCCGTCCCACTTCCACTTGCTGGAACTGCCGTCGGTACCGAAAATGCCGTAGAAGTTGTCGGCATAGATGATGGGGAAGCCATTGGCATCCGTATAGACCTGCGGTGTTCCGGAAGCGGAGTTGCCGGTGCCGCCCACACCGTACATGCCATCGGCGAAGTAAGTTTCAAGGCCCGGGGATTTGCTGGTGCACTCGATCCAGATGCCGGCATCGGCGCCATAGAGCGACTGGACCTGAGGGATGACCTGTCCGGTGACGTGAATTCCGTTGCCGTGGGGCGCGGTCGGGTCATCCCAGCCGAGTTGGCGGCTCAAGGCTACCCCGCCATTCAGGATGCTCCATGGTTTTCCCGGTTCGTAGGAGCCCGGAGCGACGTAATTCATGACCGGATACACACCCGCACCCAGCTTCGTCGCCTCGTCCACCACCGAGAGGGCTGTGCCGTCGAAGGCGACGCTCAGCATGGACATCGGCATCCAGGAAGGCGGCAGCAGGTAGCCGGTGGTCACGCTGAACGGTCCCGTCACACCGCCGATGCTGAGGGTCGTGATGGTTGTGGTGAAGGGGAGCGTAGATGATGTCTGGCGCACCTTCACCAGGTTGTTGAGGGAGACGGTAGCCGGAGTGGTGGCGGACCAGGCGCTCCAGGTTGCGCCGCCGTCGGTGGAAACCGAGTACTGGGGGTTGGTGCCGCCGCTGATGCTGATCGACGTTGCGCCGCTAACTCCGGTAACGGTAATGGCATTGGAAGAGGTGGCAAAGGCCGTGGCCGCACCGGTAACCGGCGTGAAGCTGAATGTCTCGGGGATCGTATCAGCCGTTGTCACGCTGAAATCGCCGAAAACCCCGCCGATGGTCAGGGTGGCCATGGTGGTGGTTGACTGAAGGGCTGATGAGGTCAAGCGCACCTTCACCTGGTTGCCGGCAACGACGGTGGCCGGAGTGCTGGTGGACCATGCGCTCCAGGTGATGCCGTTGTCCGTGGATACGGAGTACTCTCCGCCGGTGATGAAGATCAGGGAAGGATCAACGTTGCCGGTCAGTGTCACCGCGTTCGAGGTGATCACCGTACTGGTGGCCACACCGGTTACCGGGGTAAAGCTGAAGACATCGGGCACATTGGCCGGTAAAGAGGCCGGCCCGGTCCACCCCCACGTTGTGGTTGTGGCGGCAGAAGGAGCGATATCATTGCCAGCGGCGTCGCCGATGTAGAGCCGATAGGTGGCGCTGAAGTGCTGGTTCGGCGCGGTGACGTACGCCGCCGGCACCGCGTTGGCGTTGTGGTCCATCATGTAGTCCCACTTCCACTTTGTAGAGCTGCCGCTGGTTCCGAAGATCGGGGCATAACCATTGGCGGATGGGTCGATGGTTGTTGTGTTGTTGGCGTTGACCCCGTAGGAGCCGACCGCCTGGAAGGTCTGCAGTCCATCCGATGAGGATATCTTCTCGATCCAGATGCCGGCGTTTGGTCCGAAGGCGGCCTGGATGGCGGCGGCATTCATGCCGCTGCCGGGGTTCCAGCCAAGCCTGCGGCTGTAGGCCGTGCCGTTCAGCACCGCCCATGGCTTGGCCGGATCAAATGTGCCGGTGTTTGCCACGGCAGACAGGACCGGATAGGTGGGGGGAACTGTGTTGAACGGCGACTTGGTGGACAGATCCTGGATGGCCAGGACATTGCCTGCACCCAGGGTGATGTTCAGCATGGTCATCGGCATCCAGGTGGGGGGGGCGTTGTACTGGTTGGTGGTCGCACTGAAATTGGCCGCGACGACGCCGATGGTCAGTGTGGCGGTCACGGTCGTGTTGGCGGTGGCGGAAGAAGTGACGCGTACCTTGACCTGATTGTTGAGCGCCACTGTGCCGGCAGTCGAGCCCCAGGCGCCCCAGGTTGATCCGTTGTCGGTGGAAACTGCATAACTGCCGCCGGTGACGGAGATCGCCGCCGGGGAGTTGATCCCGGTGACGGTAATCGTATTGGAATCATAGACCGTGGCCGGGTCCACACCGGTCAACGGCGTAAAGCTGAACGGATCCGGCATGGTATCGATCGGCGGGTCCATTGTGGTGACATTGAACGACCCGGAAACACCGCCAATGGTAAGGGTGGCGGATGTCGTGGTGCTGTAGATGGCCGCCGATGTCAGACGGACCTTGACCTGGTTGCTGTTGGATACAGTCGCCGGAATGGAGGCGGAGTAAGCGCTCCAAGAACCGCCGGCATCGGTGGATACGGAATACTCGCCACCGGTAATGGAGATCGGCGACGCCGCGGCAATGCCGCCGACGGTAATGGCGTTTGATTCGACAACAGAGTTGAGCGCCACTCCGGTCTGTGAGATGAAGCTGAAGGGGTCCGGTACGGTGTTGGCGATGGTAATCACCTGCTCGACCGGGTACCCCCCCATGGTGCCGACGGCGGTATAGCCAGCCACCGAGGTGCCGGTCATGCAGACCGCGCCCATCATGCCGCCGGGGGCGCAGTCAGCGTAGGCCAGCTTGTCGATCTGTGCCTGGGTAAGTGAGACCAGCGGATTGTCTGGCACGAAGATCAGCGCATAGGCGTTCCCCGGGTTATTGGCTGCTATTGGGAACCCGTAGTAAACGCCGCCGGCAGTGACACCGGCCAGTGGCGACCAGCCGTCGCCTCCCATGCCGGTCCAGAAGGTATTGGTGTTGGCGTTCCTGAACACCGCCGCAAAGGTTCCTCCCAGTGTCGCGTCATGCCAGGAGACCAGTTGGTTGTTCAGCGTCAGCCAGGTCATGGTGTCGTTCGGATAGCCCAGCGCTCCGCCGGTCATGGACTCCGAGAGGATGCCTTTGAGATTCGTCACCGCATGTGTCACGCTGTCGTGGTCGAATGTGCCGACAAAGATCGAATCGTTTGGTTGAGTTTCCGGTTCGTAAATTCGTTCAAAAACATTGTAGGTAGTGGCAGTGGCCTCCGGCGCCTGAAGGCCGCAGAACAATGCCAGAACCCAGATGAGCATGAAAACCGTCAAACGTACCAAGCGTATGTAAGTTTGCACTTTAACTCCTTTCTGATGGCAAAGATGTATCCATCATCTTCTTGCCCTATTCCAACTCTGAAGGGCTTAATTATTACCAATTGGCACAGACTGAATATCCCTAAAATGAACAAGAACAAAACATCGTTGCCCCTGGAATGGATAGATGCTATCCCGCTGGCGGATGGTAAAATCCAG